>Ga0187783_10000561_pt1 | contig 27304 bp, 30 predicted proteins | sample 1015_SJ02_MP02_2_FD_132471 | JGI IMG/M metagenome (GOLD analysis project Ga0187783, IMG submission 132471) | Tropical peat soil microbial communities from peatlands in Department of Meta, Colombia - 1015_SJ02_MP02_20_MG | ecosystem: Environmental > Terrestrial > Soil > Wetlands > Peat | place...
GGTTTCGGTGCGCTGCGCCGCCTCGGCTTCCACCCCCGCTCGGCCGAGCCCGTGTCGGCCGACGGGGAGGCCGCCGCGAGCAGCTAGTCAGTCGCGCCCCGGCGAGACCGGGATCTGTTTGCGGGAATACCAGCCGTGCGACGGGCCGAGGCTCCGCACGAAGCCGAGCCGCTCGTAGAGCCGGATCGCGCTGCCGTTGCCCTCGGTGACATTGAGGACGATCGACGTCTCCCCGCGCTCGCGCAGGCGGTGGATCGACTCGACCAGCAGCGACCGCCCGAGACCGCGCCGCCGATGGGCCGGATCGACCATCACATCCGCGATCAGCGCGCCGTACGGCGCGCGGACGACCAGCACCGCCCCCACGAGCGCGTCCGGTTCCTCCGCGACCGGGGACGCCCAGGGCAGGAACTCTCCCCATCGCCCGGCGAGGAGTTCTGCGACGTCGTGGGAGGCATCCACCGTCGGATCGAGATCGGTCAGGAACAGGTAGCGATCGAAGTGGTCGGTGTACGCTCGCACGTGCATGCGGGCGAGGGCGAGCGCATCGTGGGTGCGGGCGGAGCGGAGGCGCGCGGGCGCGGGCTCGGAGAACGGCGGGGTCGGAGCGTTCGGGGGAAAGCGCATCTCCGAACGACCGAACCGTCCGAACCCGAGCGACTCCATCAACGCCGCCTCGGCCTCGTCGGAGAGTCCGGCGTGTCCGCCGGGCGCGAAGGAGATCGGCCCGGCGCGCTCGGCGATCGCCGCGTACAGCTCCCGGTAGCCCGCGGCCGACTGAGCTCCCGCCCTCCGATGCGCGATCGTGACCATCGCGCCGAGCGCGGAGGGCGGGTCCCAGATGGCGATGGCGACCGGACGGTCGCCGTCCTTGAGCAGGACGCCCAGGGCCGTGCCCGCCCGCACGTCGGCCTCGAGCGCGGAGCGGAACGGCAGCGCCTCCTCCACGGGCGGACCGCGCGAGCGCAGCGCGTCGAGCGCGAGCTCGATCGCGGACGCACGGTCCTCGCCGAGCGACATCGCCGTCGACATCTTCCTCGCCGAGGTCGGGCCGGCTCATCATCCTGCCGACCGCGCTCCCGAAAAGGTAGTTAGGCGGGAGGGGTACCCGGCACCGTGCCCGACGCGATCGCTCCCATCGACCGTCTGCTGCGCGAACGCCACCTGTTGCGCCATCCCTTCTATCTCGCCTGGTCCCGCGGCGAACTCTCGCGCGCGACGCTGAAGGAGTACGCGGGCCAGTACTACCACTTCGAATCGAACTTCCCCCGGTACGTGGCCGCGGCCTATGCGAAGCTCACCGACCCGCGCCAGCGCCGCGTTCTTCTTGGGAACCTCACCGACGAGGAGGGACGGGACCCGACGCACCCGGAGCTGTGGCTCGACTTCGCGCAAGCGCTCGGTCTCTCCCGCCACGCCGCCGCGAGCGCGACGGCCCTCGCGCCGACGCGCGCGCTGCTGCGGGCCTACGAGCAGCTGACCGACGCCGGGAGCGCGAGCGCGCTTGCGGCGCTCTATGCGTACGAGTCGATCTTCCCGGCGATCGCCGCCGAGAAGTCGCGCGGGATCCGTGCCTTCTACGATCTCGACGCGCCCGCCGCACACGAGTTCTTCCGCGTGCACACCGGCGCCGACGTCGAGCATTCGGCGGCGGAGCGGAGGATCCTGCGTTCGGAGATCGCCGGCCGCCCGGAGGCCGCGCGCGCGGCGCTCTCGAGCGCGGGCCGCGCGATCGGTGCCTGGTGGCGGTTCCTCGACGGGTTCCCCTGCCACTAGCGACCGGGAACGCGCGCCGCGCGCGCGCGAGCGCGCGGGGGCTGCGCCTATCGACATCGGCAAGACCCCCAGCCCGCGTCGCATCGGCCATGTCGCTGTTCGTCGTCGAGCATCGCCACCCGGCCGACCGCTGCCCCGCGGGCAACCCCCAGATGGCACCGTTCCTGCTGCAGATCCTCTCGCCGGCCAACGCCCAGAAGGCCGGGCTCACGCTCGTCGGCGACGCGGTCGCGCGCGGGCAGCACCACCTCTACGTCCTCATCGAGGGGCCGAGCGAGTCGGCCGTGCGCAGCTACCTGGGACCGTTCGCCCAGGCCGGCAGCCTCGACGTGATCCCCGCCTCTTCGTGCGAGGAGGTCGTGAGCCGCGGCGCCTGCTGAGCGTCCTTTCCCCGGCGGGCACGCCGCCGGGACGTGGCGGAGCCCACGCTGGAGCTAAAGGGCCGAGGCGGTTCGGCGCCCGCGGACCGATGCCGGGCACCGAGGGGAAGAAGGCGGCGACGTCGACCGCGGGGGTGCGCGCCGGGCGCGAGCCCGAGGTGAGCCCGCTGCTCCCCGACCTCGTCCTGCCCATCGAGGCGCGGGACCACCACCGCAACGCCGCGAACGCACGCTGCTCGCTCGTCGAGTACGGCGACTACGAGTCCCCCGGGTGCCGGGCATCGCTCGGCGTGGTGCGGGAGCTTCTCGACGACCTCGGGGACGAGCTGTGTTACGCGTATCGGCATTTCCCACAGCTCGAGGTGCATCCGCACGCCGCCAGCGCGGCCGAGGCCGCGGAGGCCGCCGACCTCCAGGCGAAGTTCTGGCTGATGCACGATCGCCTGTTCAATCATCAGGACGAGCTCGCGCCCGCCCTCTACCGGCGGCTCGCAGCGGAGCTGCCGGTCGACGTCGCCCACTTCGAGCGTGACCTCGCCTCGGGCGCGCCGGCCCGGCGCGTCGCGGGGGATCTCGAGGAGGGGCGACGGCTCGGCGTCGTCGAGACCCCGACGTTCTTCGTCAACGGCCGGATGCACGTCGGCTCCTACGAGTTCGAGGCGCTGCGCGCGGCGCTCGTGGCCGTCCCCGGCGGCTAGCCGGCCCTCGGCCCGCGGCGGTCGGCGCTCGCGCGCCGGCTGGTTCATATACGTGCGAGACGATATGTCAATCGTCAGACAAAGCTAGGGGATTGTCTGACGGGCATGACCGACACGTCGGAGCGGGTGACGGTCCGGATCCCGCAGGAGCTGCTCGAGAAGCTCAAGCAGCTCCAGCAGACGAAGGGGACCCCGACGATCTCCGACACGATCCGCGAGGGGCTCGAGCAGTACATCGAGCTCCACCTCCCGCCGCAGAACGTTCGCAAGGTCGTGGTCGAGCTCTCGCGGCAGGACAACAGCCGCCTCGAGGAGTTCGTCCGGGAGGGCAACTCCGTGAGCGTCGACGATGCGGTCCGCTCCGCCGTGCGCGAGTACATCCGCGGCCGGCTCGAGCAGCTGGGCCCGCCCGCGCGGACCCACCGACGCGAAGGGGAGCCGCTGACCGCCGAAGGCTCCCCTCCGCCCTAGGCGGTGGGCGAGCGCATGAGCCCCGACGGCAAGCCACCCGAGGCATGGGCCTCGCTCGCGCTCTCGCCGCCGGTCGCGGTCGTGGGGCTGGGGGGCGCCGGCAGCGAGGCGGTCCAGGACCTCGTCAGCCTCGGGATCCCGGGCGTCCGAGCGTTCGCGATCAACAGCGATGCCAAGCACCTGCTCCGCATGGGCGTCGAGGAGCGGATCCTCATCGGCACGCGCGAGCTGCGGGGGCGGGGTTCCGGCGGGGATCGCGCGTCGGTCCTGCGCGCCGCCGAGGAGGGACGCGAGGAGATCCTGCGGCGCCTCGCCCCGTTCGAGATCGTCTTTCTGCTCGCCGGTCTCGGCGGCGGCACGGGCAGCGCGCTGCTGCCGTTCCTCGCCCGGGAGCTCCGCACGACCGAGACGCTACCGGTCCCGGTCGTCTTCCTGCCGTTCCAGGTCGAACTGGACACGAACCAGGGCCGGCGCGAGAACGTCGAGGCGACGATCGGCGAGCTCGAGGAGATGGGCGGCCTCCTGCTCGTGCTCAACAACGAGAAGCTCCGGCGCTTCGAGTCGCTGCCGATCCACCGGGTCTTCCATGTCCGCAACGCCTACCTCCACTCCCTCGTCTCGAGCCTGGTCGACATGGTGGAGAACCCTTCGCAGCTCAACGTGGACTTCGCCAGCCTCAAGAACCACCTGCGCGAGGCCGGTCTCTCGACGCTGATCGTCGGGGAGTACCACATCTCCGAGCCCGAGCGGCTCGTCCACCAGGCGCTCAGCGACACGCTGCTCGACTACCACCTCTCGGAGCTCCCGAGCGCGCTCGTGCACCTGGACGGAGGCGCCAACCTCACCCTGCGCACCCTCGATCGGGTCCTGCGCACGCTGCGCCAGCGCCTCGGGGAGCCGAAGCACCTCGTCTTCGGCACCCGGGTGCGCCCGGAGCCCCGCGAGGTCGTGCGCCTCACCGCCGTCATCGGCGGCTTGCGGCCCCGGAGCGTGCGCGACGCGCTGCGCCCCAACGGACCCCACGAGGGCCCGCTCGTCGCACGCTAGGGGCGAGGCGGCGCGGGACGCGCCGGCGCGCGCCGGTCGAGCTCGCCGTGGACAAGGTCGATCACCTGGGAGGCGCGGAGCGAACGGGGCCCGACCGAGAGCCGGGGGACCCCGCTCGCCCGGGCGATCGATGCCTCGAGCTCGGAGGGATCGTACGGGTCGGAGAGGAGGGCACCCACGTCCCCGGCTCCCGGGTCCCATCGTTCGATCGGCTCGCCCGCCTCGGTCAGCCACACGGCGCCCGGCCGCTCGAGGAACTCCCGCAGCGCCGGATCCGGCGCGACCGGCCCCACCGTCAGACCCGGCGACGCCTCGAGGGTCCGGTCGACGCCGCTCGAGCGGCTGAGCGCGTTCTTCAACAGGGCCGCGGTCGACCGCTCGTCCGGATTGAGGTAGCGCAGGCGCGCGCCCACCAGGTCGATCCGCCGCGCGGCCGGCGGGGGCTCGGCCACGAAGAGCACCGTGACCTCGGTGTCCCGTCGGAGATCGTTCGAGAGCGTGAAGGCGGTCGACACCGCCCGGGCGATCTCGTCCATCCGCCCCGCGCCGCCGGCCAGGTCGTTCAGGCTGAACCGCCCCGAAACGGGGACCCGGTGGGCGAGCAGCAGGAACCGCCGCACGTGGACGCCGAAGCGACCGGTCGATTAAGGGTGCGACGGCTCCGGCCGGGGCCCGGGGCGGGGCCTACAGCGGGTCGTCGCGGCGTCGGGGCCGCGGGGCCGCCGGCGGGGGCGGCAGCGGGTTCTGCCGGCGCTCCAGCCAGACCTCGTCCCCGAGCTCATGGTAGACCGCGTGGGCCGCGATCCCCGTGCCGTGCTCCCCGTGCGGGAGGCGGAACGCCCCCGAGCGGTTCGCGTTCGAGGAATACACGACCTCGGCCTCGCCGGCGGCGGCCATCGCCGCGCTCTCCTGCCGGGCGAGCTCGAAGATGCGGTCCTTGCGGAACATCCAGTAATGGATGCGCCACTCCCGGCCGTCGTAGAGCGTCGTCTCGTCGCGCTCGGTCTCGAGGATGCCGGTGTCCTCCAGCATGTAGAACGTGTCGCGATCGTCCGGCTCGAGGACGTTGTCGATGATCCGCTCGTTGAACCCGAAGAAGTTGAGGACATGGGCCGCGATCGAACGGGCGTCCTCGGGGCGCATCCCCTCGTGGCCGACGGATCGGCGGATCGCCTTCGCGAGCGAATCGAAGTCGACCGGCCCGGACGCATCGCCCAGCGCCGCATCGGTCGGAAGGCCGACCCGGGTCGTCCGGACGTCCTCGTCGGTGCGCAGCGGGACCGGGTTGCGAAGGGTGTACCGGCGGCTCGACGCCTTCGGCTCGCTTCTGGGGTTCCGCATGCCCGTGTCTATCCTTGCCCTGCGTATAAATAACTGGCGAAGACGGCTAACCGCGCGCGGGTCCGGAGCGTCACCGGCGGGAGCCAGCCGGGGCGCTTCGCGATGTCGCTCGGCGCGCTACAGGACCACCCGGCGCCCGCGTCCCACCCGCTGGAGCGCCTCGACCCCGGGCCGCCACTCCTCCTGCTCGATCCGTAGCTCGAACTCGGCGAGGCCCGAGATGTCGCGCGGGAACGGAAGCAGCGACTTCGCAACGTAGACGTGAGCGAACGGGCCGCTCGAGGGGCCGCTCCAGCGCCGACCGGCCTCCACCAGCGAGCGGTACTCGTAGTACTCGGGAGCGGGGACGAACCAGAGCAGGCGGTCGTCGGTCCCCCGGCCGGCGCGCGGGCCGCGCGAGAACACCTGGAGTCCGAGGTGGCGGATCACCGCCGTCGGAAGGCTGAAGAGGTGCCGCTCGCCCGGGCGGGCGGAGGCAAGGAGACGACCGCGCACGGTCTCGACCGCCAGCGCCTCGCGGGCGCTCAGGGTCGCGATCACCCGGGCCAGTCCGGGCCCTCTCGCGAGGAACGAGATCGCGCGGCCGCTCTCGCTCGCCGGGTCGTCCTCGGGACGGAAGCGGATCAGCTCGGCGACCTCGAGCGGCAGCTGGGTGGTCAACCAGGTCGGGTGGACCGCCCGGAGTACGACGTACTCCATCCGGGTACCGTCAGACCACGATGCTATAAGAATTCTGATAGCACCGCGCTCGGCCTTACGCGCGCGGGCAGGCGCTCCACCGCCGTCGCGACCGAGCGGAAGTCGTCCGTCCGCAGGACGAGGTCGGCCGCCCAATCCACCTCGGGGAGGCGGGAATTGATCGCGATGCCTCCGCCGACCAGGGGGAAGATCGCGGCGTCCGCCCACCCGTCGCCGGCATGGACGATCCTCCGCGGCGAGACCCCGAGACGGCGGGAGAGCGCCTCGAGCCCGGCGCGCTTGTCGGCGTGGATCCCTCCCGGCGGGCCGACGATGCCGTCGACCACCGGCTGACCGTCGGTCCCCGCGAAGGCGTCGAAGCCGAAGCGGCGCACGTACCACTCGCCGACGTACGGAGGGTTGTGCGAGAGCAGCGCGACGCGGATCCCCCCGGCCTGGAGCCGCGCCACACCCTCGACGATCCCCTCGAGCCTCGGCGTCGCGGCGAGGGCCCGCTCGATCGCCGCGACCGGCGTGCCGGCCGCGAGCGATAGCATGTCGCGCAGATGCTCGTCCTCGCCGATCTCGCGGGCGAAGAAGCGGCGGTTGGTCCGCGCGAACGCGTCGCGCTGGCCGAGGGTCTCGGCGATCACCTTCCAGCCGTGCCCGCGCGTGAGGGTGCCGTCGATATCCACGGTCAAGAGGCCCCAGCCCGCCGAGCCCATCGCTACGGCGCGGGTCCGGGGGAGATAACCGTGCCGGGGCACCGGGATCCGGACGTCAACGGGAGGCGCGGGGCAGCGCGGGCCGGTCGTCCTCGGGGCGCGTGGGCACGGGCAGCTCCCGGGTCCACGAGGCCGGCCCGCCGCGCTCCGCGTCGCGTCGCGCGCGGTGGGCGGACGCCTGCATCGCGCGGATCAACGGGCGCGCGCCGATCGGCGCCACGATCGTCGTGATCAGGCCCACGCCGGCGACGATCGTAAAGATCGTCGTGGTGAAGATCCCGGCGTCGAGCAGGATCACCGCCATGGCCAGTTCGACCGCTCCCCGGCTGACCACGAGGAAGCCGATCGCGAACGACTCCTCGGACGAGCGTCGGAGCGTGAGGCCGACGGCGGAGCCGACCAGGAACTTCGAGACCACCGCATAGATCGTGAGCGCGGCGAACGCGATGAGGGCGACGATCGACGTGCCGAGCTCGAGGAAATCGGTGCCGTAGCCCACGAGCACGAAGAACAGCGGAATGAAGAACCCCCAGCTCACGGCCTCGAAGATGGTGATGATCGAGCGGTGGACCGTGCGGCCCGTGATCTCGGGCGTCACGATGATGCCGGCGTAGAAGGCGCCGACGACGAACGTCAGGCCGAGGTACTGGGAGTAGAGGGCCGACGCCAGGCCCGCGATGATCAGCAGGGCGAATCCGGCCTCGCGCGAGTGCCACGTCGAGCGGAAGCGCTGGACGAAGCGACCCCATCGGGGCCGGCTCACCGCCCAGCGCAGCACGAGGTAGACGGCGAGGATCGACCCGAGGAACAACAGGACCGCCCCGACCGCGAGCCCCGCGGCCGCGAGGCACCCGCCGGCGCCGCCGCTGCCGATCCGCAGCAGGATCGCGAAGACCGTGACCGCGCACAGCTCGTTGACCACCGAGGCGCTCAACAGGAACGCTCCGAACGGGGTGTCCAGGAGCTCGAACTCCTGCAGCATGATCGCGAGGACGGGGAGCGCGGTGATCGACACCGTGAGCGCGACGTAGAGGTCGAGCAGCGAGCTGAAGGACGGGTAGAGGAGGTGGACGATCCCGGCACCGGCGAGGAACGGGACGAAGAAGATCCCGACGCCGAGCAGCACGGCGGGCGTGCCCACCTCGCGCAGCTGTCGGGGATTGATGGTGAGACCGGCCATCATGAGGATGAAGAACGTCGCCAGCGTCTCCAGGCCCGTGAACTCCGGCGTGATCGCGCTGAGCCCGAGCGCCGGGCCGAGGAGCGTCGGGCCAAGGATCACCCCGACCAGGAGCTGACCGACGAGGGCGGCCTGGCCGAGGTGCGTGAACAGCTCGCCGACCAGGACGCCCAGCGCGACCAGGAGGAACAGCCCGACGATGAACTCGGTGGTGGTGTTGATCATCGCGCTCGCCCACCCGGCGTCGGCGACGGGTGACTCCGACGTGGATCCCCGAGCGCCACCGCCGGCCCCACGCCAGCGTGTCCGGGCGGCGCCATAACTAGGTTTGCCCGCGCAGGCGGTGCCCGCTCGGGCCCGCACCGCTTTGTGCCCGCGACCGGTCGCCCGGCGATGCCAATGGGGTCGGAGGCGCGATCACCCCCACGTCCACGCGGCCCGGACCGTGCCGCGGTGGACGCCCGTCGGGCGCGCGCCCTCGAGGAGCCGCTGGACGTGCGGCTGCGTTCCGACGACCCGTACCCGCTCCTCGAGGTTCGCAATCCGTTGCACCGGACCAGCTACCTCGTGATGCTGCCGGAGTATCCGGAGCGGACATCGGCGCTGTGCACCTGCACCGACTTCGCGCGCCGCGGCCTCGGCACCTGCAAGCACATCGAGGCGACGCTCGCCTGGCTCGCCGCCCATCCCCCGGCCCCGCAGGCGGCGCCGGCCCGTCGCCCGGGCGCCGGGCTCGCGCGCCGGTGGCATCGGATCGATGAGCGGCTGGAGGCGCTCGGTCGCCGGCCGGGCAGCCTGCGGGCCCGGATGCGGAGCGCCGGCCGGATGCTGTACGAGACCCCGGGTCGATAGGACCACGGGCGAAGGGGTTGCACCGGCCGACGGGGCCGACCTACGCCGAGCTCATGCCCGGCGCGCCCTTGAGCGCGCGGACCTTGTAGTACTCGGGGTCGACGATGACCTCGCCGTTGACGCCCATGGTCTCGATCGTCTTGAGCGTCGGGCCGACCTGCTTCTTTGCGGCCTGCCAGTCGGGGATCGGGATCGAGAACTTCTTCTCGACCTCCGTCCGGTAGATCGGGCCGGAGTTGTACGAGCAGAACGGGATGATCCGACCGTCCGGTACCGCGTAGTGGATGTCGCAGCGCATCAGCCGCTGGATATCGTAGTCGTAGGCGTCCTGGAAGTGCATGTTGCCGATGTAGAGCGTGCGCCACGTGAACTTCGCGAGGGCCTCCTTGTTGCCCTCGGTGAAGATCCCCGCGATCACCTTCACGCAGTTCTTCTCGCTCAGGCCCTCCGGGGCGTGGGCGAAGTCGAAGTACTTCGAGACGTCGTGCAGCAGGCGGGCGCCCGCGACCGCGGTGCGCACGCGCGAGAAGCGCGCATCCCGATACTTCTCGATCATCGACTCGACGTTCTCGAAGAAGCCGTCGACGTCCATGAACCGCGGGAGCGGGGTGATCTTCTGCCCGTCCTGCGAGATGAACGCGAACGTGGCGCACCCGCAGCCCGGGTGCGTCGTCAGCGTCATCTTCTCCTCGCCGTGGATGATCGAGACGAGTTCGGAAATCGGGGCGACCGAGGGGACCGGGAAGAAGTCGGAACGCTCGAACGGGCCCTCCGTGCAGAGGATCCGGACGAGGTCGGACTGGGTGAAGCGCATCTGGAAGCGGTCCTTGTCGGGGATGCGCGCGGTCAGGGCGACCGGCTGGAAGTTCACGCCGCGGACGACGTCGATATTGTCGATCGCGAACTTGACCGTCGGCCAGATCTCCTTCTCGTTGAAGCCGCCGACGAGGGTCGGCACGAGCACGACGCTCAGCGGCTTGTCCGGCTTGCCGGCCGCGAGCTCCGCCGCGGAGGAGTGGGTCTCCCGCGCGGCCTGGATCGCCTTCTGCTTGACCTTCAGCAGCGGGACCCCCCGCACCTTGCGATAGATCTCGTCGTCGAGACCATCGAACTGGAGATAGAGAGTGTGCAGCCCCGACTCCCGGCACGCCTGAGCGAAGCCGGGCTCGTTGGCCACCCGGATCCCGTTGGTCGCGACCTGGATCTGCTTGAAGCCGAGGTCACGGGCCATTGAGACCGCGTCGAGGAAGAGGGGGCTCAGCGTCGGCTCCCCGCCCGAGAACTGGACGGCGACCGTGCCGACCGGCTTCTGCTCCCGGAGGGTCTTGAGCATGAAGTGGATCTGTTCGCGCGTCGGCTCGTAGACGTAGCCGGCCGCGTTCGCGTTCGCGAAACAGACCGGGCACTTCAGGTTGCAGCGGTTCGTCAGATCGAGCAGGGCGAGGCCCGTGTGCGACTTGTGGTGGCTGCACATCCCGCAGGTGGTCGGGCAGCCGCGGAACTTGTCGTAGTACGGGTTCTCGTAGCCGACCCCGTCGTGGGCGTACACCTCCATCCGGAGGTAGAAGTCGACGTCGTTCGAGATGATGTCCCAGAAGTACCCGTGCGTCCGGCACGTCTTTTCCATGATGACGCGGCCGTCCTTCTCGCGGACGATCGCGGGAATGACCTTGATGCACTCCGGACAGACGGACGCCGTCTTCCTCGGAAGGCCGCGGGGGGCCTGGAACTCCTTCATCACGCGCGCCGGCATTTCCTGTTCTCCCAATCGGCCAGCCTTCCGACTCGGCTCGGCCTTGGGCTGGCCACCCACTCTGTCCTACATAATTGATGTGTCGTGCGGGCGGCGACAAAACTCGCGGGCCGTGACGTGGAGTCGCACGGTGTTATTCGCTACAACCCCGACTCCCCGAGGTCGGCGCGTGCCTCGACGGCCGTCTGTGTACCCCCGGAGGGCCTACACCGATTCCGGGCCGACCGAACACTCCCCCGGGCTCCGTGGGCCACGGGCGCCAACGCCCGGAGGCGCGGCGCGTGATGGAAGGCGGACGCCGGATGGCTTATGGGCTGCCAGGTGGTCGTCTCGGGACGGCCATGCCCGCGAGGTCCCGAGCGAAGCCGCGGACGCGGCGGGCCTCGACGCGCCGAGGGACCCGCCGCTCGTCCGGCTTCGTCGGCAAAGCGGGGTCGGCGGTCCTGGATCGCTACCCTCCCAAAGACCCGTCGCTCTCGGTCCAGGGTCCTCCGGCCCCCGCCCGGCCCGCCGCGACGGCCGCGTCGCCCCCGGCCGCGGGGTCCCCCCCGGGGGCCTCGGCACCGATGCCGCTGATCTCGCTCGAGCGGCCGTTCGATGTCGACGAGTTCTCGACGCTGCTGGGGGAGACCTCGGTGCGCGTGACGGTGCCGCGCGAGGACCTCGCCGAGGTGCTCCGCCGCGTGAGCGAGTTCATGGGCTTCGGGATCTACGTCTACGCCGTCTCCGTCCGCCCCGTCGCGGGCGACCTGCTGAAGAGCTTCGTGGTCGAGCTCCAACGCGTCGACTACTCGGCCGCCAAGGAGGCCTGGGTCCCCTTCGTGGAGAAGGGGGCGTCGGACTCCCCGTTCGGCCCCTCCGGTACCCGCACCTAGGAGCGCGCGAGCCGCCCGACCTTTGCCCCGGGGGACGGGCTATTTACGGTGCCGACCTGTCGGCGCGATCATGGCGCTCGGTACGGAGAAGGACCGCTGGGAAGTGGAGCTGCGCGAGCTCCGGAGGAGCTGAAGGTGATGCGGAGCGAGCAACGCGAGCTCGCCCGCTCGATCGACCAGCTGGTCCAGACGTTCCGCGCCATCTCGACCCAGCTCGGCATCACCGCCGAACCCTACTCCCGTCCGGACAAACGGGATCGCGACGCCGCCGGCTTCGCCTGATTTCCCTCAGCTGCCTTCGGTTCCTCGCGCCGGCGGGTCGGGGACGAGCGCCTTGCGACCGTATCGCCACTCGCCGTCGATCGGGTAGCGCCGGCGCAGGCGGGTGGTGACGGTCCCGCCGATCGCCGGCGGGTCACCGGACCCGAGCGCGACGGGTAGCGTGGCTCGGACCCCCGCGGCGAACTCCACCAGGACGACGCTGTACGGTCCGTAGGCCGTCACCTGTTCGTCAAACTCGGTCGGCTGACCGCCCGCTCCGATGCGGGTCGACGCGATCACGCGACCGCCGTCACGGGCGAGCCGAACGGACCGGCCCGGATCGGTGGACTCGCAGGCCCGGCACCGACCCCGAGGTGGAAAGGTCAGGGCACCACACGCGCCGCACTCCGCCGCGATCAGGCGCCAGTGGGCGTTCGTGGCCTCGAGGTACCGCGGCCAGGGAACGTAGGCTCCCTGGGAGACCGTGGCTCCGCCGGGGGCGGACGCCGCCGGCGCGGGAAGCGAGCGCGTGCCGGCCCGCCCATCGTATCGCCAGTCGCCCCACCGGGGGACCCGGGCGGCTGCGGTCGATGCCGCCCAGGCGAAGGCGGGGCCCGTGGAGGACGGAGCCGCGGATCGGAACGCGTCGGTCGCCACGGGGTTCGCGCCCCCTCCGCCCAGCCAGATCGCGATCGCCGCGTGCGATAGTCCGCGGTCCCCAGGGTCGCCGGTCGTGCCCGGGTCCCGATCGACGGCGAGGAGCAGCGCGGATTCGTGGGCGCTGACGCCGGACGAGAGCTTCTCCAGCGCGGCCGAGAAGGCCTCCGGGCCCCGACCGACGCACTCGATCGGCGATGGCGAGCCGAGGAATCGCGCCACGTTGTCCGCGGCGCCGAAGGCGATCGTTCCGACCACCACGACCGGGCCGATGCCTCCGAGCGGCTCGATCCCGTCCTCCAGCCGCTCGATCGCGGTCGCGAGCATGGTGAACTCGTCCTCGTCCGGATCCCCGACGCGCCGATCTCCGTCGGTGGATCGAGGAACGTAGGCGGCCGCCCCGCGGATCTCGACCATGCGATCACCCGGCCGACAGCACGGTGACGGTCGCGGTCGCCCCGGCGCCGCCCACGTTGTGGGCGAGCGCTCGCTCCGCCCCGGGCACCTGCCGGCGTCCGGCCGCGCCACGGAGCTGCAGGAATCCCTCGTAGAGCTGGCTGACGCCGCTTGCGCCGATCGGGTGGCCCTTGGCCTTCAGCCCGCCGTCCGGGTTCACGGGCAACCGTCCCCCCCGCGCGGTGGCGCCATCGAGCGTCATCGCCGCGGCCTCGCCGGACTCCGCGAAGCCGAGGTCCTCGAGCGCGAGGAGCTCGGCGATCGTGAAGCAGTCGTGTACCTCGAGGAAGGAGATGGCCGAGCGATCGACGCGGGCCTGGCGCAGCGCGGCGTCGACCGCCCAGCGCGTTGCGCCGAAGCGGGTCAGCTCGGGCCGCTCCTGGACGGCGAGAGCGTCCGTGCCCGCCCCGACGCCGTCGATGTAAACGGGCGAGTCGGTGAAGGAGCGGGCCTCCTCCGGAGCGGCCAGGAGGAGCGCGACCGCGCCGTCGCTCACGGGACAGCAGTCGTAGAGGCCGAGCGGTTCGGCGACCCGCGGGGCGGCACGCACCGCCTCCGCGGTCACGGCCTTCGGGAAGTGGGCGTTCGGGTTGAGCGCACCATTGGCGTGGTTCTTCACCGCGACCTCCACCAGGGCGTCGGCGGCGCGCGGATGGTCGGCAACGTACCGCGACGCGATGAGACCGTAGACGCCGGCGAACGTGAGCCCCGCCGCGCGCTCCCACTCCGTGTCGCCGCTCACCCCGAGCCAGTAGCGACGGCGTGCGCTCGATACGTCGGTCATCTTCTCCAGGCCCGCGACCAGCACCAGGCCGGGCTCGCCCTGCGCGGCCCGCACGCCCGCGCGCGCGGCAAACCCTCCGGACGCGCACGCGTTCTCGATCCGGCTCGCCGGCACGCCCGAGAGGCCCGCCTCCTCTCCGAGGACGGCGGCGACGTTGCCGAGCTGCCAGCCGCCGAAGCCGATCGTCGCCAGGAACGCTTCGTGGACGAGGGCGCGGTCGGCCCCGCGCTCGACGCTCGCGAACGCGGCATCGATCGCGGTCCGCAGTAGGCGCCGCGGTCCGTCCTCGAGCGCGCCGAACCGCGTGTGGCCGGCGCCGACGATCGCTGCCCGATGTCCCAACGCGCTCGCCCCGCGAACCGTCTTATCGACCGAGTCGTTGAAGCCTCTTAAGGCCGGGTCCCCGTGGCGGAAGATCCCCCGTTCGTCGTCGGCGTCTCGGGAGCCAGCGGCGCGCCGATCGCCGTGAGGGTGCTCGAGGCGCTCCACGCCGCGAAGGTGCCGGTCGCCCTCGTCGTCTCCAAGGGGGGACGCGAGGTGCTGCGCGAGGAGTGCGGGATCGACCCCGACGCGCTCGCCGCCCGGGCCACCCACGTCTACGCGGACGACGACCTCGGCGCGCCGATCGCGAGCGGCTCTCGCCTGACGCGCGGGATGGCGATCGTGCCGTGCTCGTCGAACACGGCCGCGCAGGTCGCGCTCGGACTCGGCGACAGCCTGCTCGCCCGCGCGGCGCACGTGCACCTGAAGGAGCGGCGTCGCCTCGTCATCGTTCCCCGCGAGTCGCCGCTGCCGACGACCCTGCTGCGGCACCTGACCACCCTGAGCGAGCTCGGGGTCGTCGTCCTCATCGCCGCCCCGCCGTACTACCTCCACCCCCGGTCCGTGGACGACCAGACCTCGTACCTCGCCGGCAAGGTGCTCGACCATCTCGGCGTCCCCCACGCCCTCTACCGGGGCTGGCGCGCGGAGGCTCCGTGAGGACGGGTGGACCCTTCGCGGACTGGTTCCCCGCGCCGCTCGTCGGCGTCGCGCTGCTGCTGGGCCTGTTGATCGTCTTCACGCCGTTCCTGACGTCCTATGGCCAGCCCAGCGCCGGCACGATCTTCTCCCAGGCCGAACTGATCGTCGACGGCCTCCCGGGCAACGCGACGGTCCACTTCTACGTCCGCGGCCTCGGGACGACCACGCGCTATGCCGAGATCCATCTCGGCTTCGCCTTCGGCTTTTCCTGGACGGGGGGCTGGCCCTCGGGCCCGCTGAACTGGACGAACTGGACGAACGGAACGAACGTCCTCGCGATCACCGCGAACGTCGATCAGTTGCCGGCGGCGGTGAACGTCTCGGCGCTCTACACCGCGAACGGCGCGAGCGTCCTCTACGTCGGGCTGCTCGCGGTGACGATCGGGGTCCCCTCGGGTCAGTCCGCGGACGCGCTGATCGTCGCGTCGGACACGAGCGGCATCGGTGCCTTCTCGACGCCCGTCACGGACCTCCCCGTCCCGATCACGCTCGCGAACGTCGGCTCCGGAGGCGGCCCGTGAAGCCGTCGTCGTGGGTCCTGGTGTTCTGGAGCGGCCTCATCGTCGTCCTCCTCCTGATCGAGGTCGCGGAGATCACGCACCTGTTCACGCTGCCGATCCAGCTCGCGATCGGCGACCCGCTCGCGTTCGTCTTCGCGCTCGTCGCGACCACGATCTTCGCCCTGGTCGGCGCGATCTTCATCGGCGTCTATTTCTCGGCCCGCATCCTCCGCCGCAGCGGGTTCACCCCGTTCGAGGAGGAGATGCTCCGGATGCGGGTCGACGTGCGCGAGCTCAAGGACCAGGTCGAGCAGCTGCGGGCGAGCGTCGAGCACGGCGCCGACCCGCCACCTCCGACGGGAGGGCGAACGTGAGGGTCCCGGTCCTCGACAACGGCGGGCAATGGACGCACCGCGAGTGGCGCGTCCTCCGGGACCTGGGCGTCGAGAGCGAGATCGTGGCGAACACGACCCCGTTGCGGGAGCTGCGGGCCGATGGGATCGTCCTCTCCGGCGGGGCGCTGAGCCTCGAGGGCAGCGACGCTCCGCTGGGTGCCGTCGATGGATGGATCGACACGGTGGACGTCCCGGTCCTCGCGGTCTGCATCGGCCACCAGTTCCTCGGGCGGCACTTCGGCGGTCGGCTCGGCCGGGTCGCGCCCGAGTTCGGCTCGGTCGACCTGCTCGTCGACCGACCGGACCATCCCCTCTTCGCCGGCCTCCCCGACCGGCTGCGGGTCTGGGCCAACCACAACGACACGGTCGTCACCCCTCCCCCGGGCTGGTCGGTCCTCGGCCACTCGGCCGCCTGCCCGATCGAGGCGATGGCCCACCCGGACCGCCCGATCTGGGGCGTCCAGTTCCACCCCGAGGTGGAGCACACGGAGGGCGGCCGCGAGATGTTCCGCCACTTCGTGGACGCCTGCCACCGCTAGGCCGCCCGCCGGAAATATAAACGACCCACCGCTCGGCGCCGGCGGGAGTTCATGGCCCGTCTCCGCCGGGGCTCGGGGGTCCGCGAGCACGATCTCGTCGCGCGGGCGAAGGTGCTCCGAGAGTCGGTCGACCCGCTGCTGCCCAAGCGCACCGCGGACTGCCCGCCCGAGCGGTTCGCCAAGCTACGGACCGAGCTGGAGGGCGTGCGCGAGGCCCGCGACGACGACAAGCGCCTCGGCTGGCTGACCCGCTGGGGCGATCCCCTCGCCCGGTCCTACGCCGGCCTCCTCAAGTTCTACCTCGAGCCGAGCGCCCCGACCGTGGTCGCCTTCTCGCTGCCCGACGGCGACGTCTCGTTCGCCCCGCTCGCGAAGGCCCCGCGCGAGACCGAGGTGGCGGTCCAGCAGTCCGACGAGCCGGCCCGGTTGCTCCTCGGCTACGTCGAGTGGGCCCGCCGTGGCTTCCACTTCTTCGCGACCCGGCGCACCCTCTGGTGCACCGGCCGCGACCCGACGCCACCGGCCGAGTTCAAGGCCGAGCGCATCGCCGAGCTGCCGTACCGTCTCATCGAAGACGCCGCGCACCACCGGTACGTCTGCCCGCACCTGAAGGACGGGGAGCCGCGCCCCTACCTCGAGGTCGGCTGGAACGGGGCCGGCGTCGTCTTCCGGGTGTGCCGTCGATGCGCCAAGCCCGACCGGCACCTCTTGTCCAGCCTGTCGGACGGGGCCGCGGTGCCGGACCCGGCGCAGGAGTTCCCCGTCGATGCCCGCTGGAACGCGCGCTGCAAGGGCGGTCCGGACTGCGTGCACGCGCGCCTGCCCGAGCTTCCGCGGCCGCTGCGGCGTCGTTACGACCTCGGCCGGCTGAGCGACGGCCAGCTGCTCGACGCCTACGCCGACGAGATCCGACCGTGGATCGAGGGCACGAACCGGCCCACGCTCGTCGCCGGCGGGGTCTGCTACGGCGCCCAGCTCGACGCGTTCGTCGAGGCGCTGCAGGGGACGGCGCTCGAGCGACGGGCGGTCGAGCGGGCGCTGGCGCACGTCGACGGGTACTTCGAGGTCGACGAGCCGATCGCGAGCCGGGCGCTCGAGCGCCTCTGGGCGGAGCACGCGGAGGAGATCGTGCGCACGATCGTCCCGGACCCGGAGGAGGCGCGGCGGTGGATCGCCGAGACCCGCGCGTCGCCCGGTCGCGTCGCCGAGCTCCTGAAACGTGCCCAGCGCCGCAGCGAGGAGCGCCAGGTGCTCGACGAGCTCCCGCGCTACCGCCGCCTCGCCCGGGAGGCGGCGTGGGTGGACCGGATCGCCCGGGAGTACCGGATCCACGGGGAGGGGCTCGCCGAGCGGGCGATCGTCCAGTCGCTGCCGGCCGAAGGAAAGGAGCGCGGCCTCGCCTACGGCCTGCTGCTCGCGCTCGGGCGGGCGACGAACCACGCCTGGCAGTTCTCCAAGACCGAGCAGGAGTTCGGGGCGGCGCTCGCCGACCGGGCCCGCTCGACCCTCGCCGCCCCCGCCGCGCGCTACCACGCCGCCCTCGACGCCCTGCTGCAGGCGGCGGGCGTCGCGGACTGGGGCGAGCAGGCACCGGGCCCGGGCGCCGACGCGCCGGCCGACCCCCTGCCGGGCTCAGGTTAGTCAAAAATACTCGGGGATTCCTTGCATTCAGCGTCCGCGTACGGGTCTTCGGGAGGCCGCGGTCCGCGGACGGGACGCATGGCCAGCTCGGGCGCACCGTCGGCATCCGCCGTCGTGGTCGCCGGCGACGAGGAGACGCGGGTGCTCCTGCGGGGCCTCCTGCGGCTCCACCACTTCCGGGTCGACGGCGAGGCCGACGGGGTCACCCAGGGCATCGAACTCGTCCGGGAGCACCACCCGAACCTCCTGGTCGCGGACGTCAACGTCGCCGAGGGGAGCCCGGGCACGCTGGTCGCCGAGGCCCGTCGCATCGACCCCTCCGTCCGGGTGATCCTGGTCGCACCTGCCTCCCGTCCGCCCGCGGTCCCCACGGGGTCCGAGAAGGGTCCGGACGTCGTCCTGCTGCGGCCGTTCCGCATCCGCCAGTTCGCCGAGGCCCTGCTCGGCCCGAGCGGCGGATCGAGGACCCCGGCCTAGGCTCCGGGCGCCGCTCGGGGCCAGCGGAACCGTTCGATCGCCGCCGCCTCCTCGAAGTGGAGCTCGGGCGCGGTCACGACCAGCGCGTGCATCGGCGGGCCGAAGTCGACCTCCGCGAGGCCCGCGGTCGGCGCCCACCAGCCCTGCGCGTCGTCCCGGCCCACCCGCGCCACGACCGCGACGGGGCCCGTCGCGGGCAGCGCGGTGGCCTCCGGGTCCCGATCGCGCAGCAGCCCGAGCGCCTCGTGCGCCGACAGGAAGCGCCCCTCGGCCGGTCGCAAGTCGAGCAGGACGAGGCTGTGGAGCCCGCGGCCGCGGTTCTCGGCGATCTGCTCGACCGGGGAGCGGGGGGCGAAGCCGGGCTCGGGGAACGGAAGGGAGACGGTCCGGCCGAATCGATAGTGCATGAGACCGAGGAGGCCGGCCGCCGCGGTGAGGATGCTCGCGTTCGGTACGTAGCGCCAGGCGTGGCCGGCGCGCTCGGCGGCCAGCCGTAGCGCGACGTGGGTCGTCGCCGCGAACGGGTCCCCGACGACGAGCAGGCTCACCCGGGCCCCGTCGTCGAGCGCGGCGAGGATCGGGCGCTCCGACTCGACGAGCGAGCGGTCCAGGCGCTCGATCGGCCGGGCGATCTCGAGCGCGAGGCGCTCGAGGGTCCCGGCCGGCGCGACCGCGGTGTACTCCTCGGCGAAGACGCGCGCGCTCTGGCCGAGCACCTCGAGCGCACGGCGCGAGAGGCCACGCTCGTCGCCGAGCCCGAGGCCGACGAACCACAGCTCGCCCATCGCGCGGCGCCCGGGGCTATCCGCGCAGGGCGAGCACCGGGCACGGCGCCGCGCGGAACAGCTCCTCGAGGAAGCGGCGGGTCAGGAGCGCCCCGCCTCCCACCTCGCCCTCCTCACTGACCAGCAGCAGACCGAAGCGCTCGCGCTGGGCCGCCTGCACGATGAGCGCGGGGATGCGGGCCCGTCGGAGCACCGGACCGGCGAGCGGGACGTGCTTGTGGACGATGGCGATCCCGCGGGGCGTCGTCTCCTCGCGGATGCCGTCCATCGCGCTCCCGCCGGCGGGACCGATCGAGACCGTCGTCACCGGGACCCCGTCGTTGCGCACCGCGATCTCCTCGGCGACCCGGATCGCCTTCGGCACCGGCGTGGCCCGGAACGACGGGAGGACGATCCGCGGAATCTTCCCCGCGGCGAGCGCGAGGCGGTTGACGATCAGCACGTCCGCGTGGGCGTGGTGGAGGATGCCGCTCGCGGTGTGGCCGACGAACGGGTTGCGGCTGCGCTTGCTGCCCCGCAGCGTCATCAGGATCGCATCGACCCCGTGGGTCTCGGCGCTCTCGAGGATCTCCCCCGGCACGTCGGTGGAGGCCCGCACCTCCGGATCGACGCGCACGTCGAGCGCGGCCCCGGCCTCGTGGGCGGGGACGACCAGGTTCACCGAGTTGCGCCACTCGCGCGTCACCTCGGGCAGCGTGGTCGCGGGGATGATGTGCAGGACCCGGATCTCCCCCTCGGCGTCGAGGAGCATCGCCCCGAAGCGGATCAGCGGCTCGACCTCGCTCGGCTCCTGGGCCGGGATCAGGATCTTGGCGTACATCGTTAGCGGCCCTCGAGCGGGAGGAGCGCGACGTCGAGCGCGAGGACGTCCACGTAGGCGACCCCGATGTAGGGGATCGGCGGCTCGGTGATGTGCTCGTTCACGAAGCCGGTGAGGAACTCCACCGTCAGGTTCGAGGCGGCCGCGACCCGCGGAACCTGCACCAGCACCGCCTCGGGGGTGAGGTCCGGGTCGACGCTCGAGCCCGACCACGACACGAACCAGAACGGCAGGCTGGCGTTCACGGTGAAGTTCCCATACTCGCGCATGTAGGCAAGCGTTTCGTTCAGCAGGGCGGCGAGCGCGGGGTCCGTCGGACCGGGCGGCGTGACCGAGCCGAGCGTGGTGTTGTAGTCGGTGGCGCTCGGCCGCTCCCAGAACAGGTACGGGGCGCTCGTGTTCTGGGCGATGAGCTGCGAGCCCACGATGGTGCCGTTGGGATCGCGGATCAGCGAACCGTTCGCGGCGCCCGGATCGATCACCTGGGCGATCCCGGTGATCACGAGCGGGTAGGCGAAGCCGCTGACGAACAGGGTCAACAGGATCAGCACCACCGTCGCCCGGACGTGACCGGCGCCCGAGTGCGCGGGCGGGGGGCGCGGGGCGGGCCCCGCGTCGCGGCCGGCGCCCGCCGACGGGGCGCGCCCGCTCGCGCTCACAGCCCTCCGAGCGGCAGGTAGTGCGCGACGACGGTCCCGATCTCCTGGACGAGCGGCTGGGTGGCGAGCCAGGCGAGGAGGAGGTACAGGAGCTTGATGCCCACGAACGCGCTGACGAGCCCCCCGAATCCGTAGTAGATGAGGTGGCGGCGCAACAGGTCGATCGCCGGGCGGGGCCGGAACGGCACGCCGGCGAGCGCGAGCGGGATCAGCAGCGGGATGACCAGCGCGTTGAACAGGAGCGTCGCGAGGACCGCGAGCTGCGGGTTCGAGAGCCCGAGCAGGTTGAGTAGCGCGACGCCGGGCAGGCTCGCGGCGCCCGCGGCGATGAAGATCGCCGGGATGATCGCGAAGTACTTCGCGACGTCGTTCGTGATCGAGAAGGTCGTCAGCGCGCCGCGGGTGATCAGTAGCTGCTTTCCGATCGAGACGACCTGGATCAGCTTGGTCGGATCGTTGTCGAGGTCGACCATGTTGCCCGCTTCCTTCGCCGCGCTCGTCCCGCTGTTCATGGCGAGCCCCACGTCCGCCCGCGCCAGCGCCGGAGCGTCGTTCGAGCCGTCCCCGCTCATCGCGACGAGGCGGCCGGCGGCTTTCTCGCGCTCGACGAGGGTGAGCTTGGTCTCGGGTTTCGCCTCGGCGACGAAGTCGTCGACGCCGCTCTCGCGCGCGATCGCGGCCGCGGTCAGTCGGTTGTCGCCGGTGCACATGATCGTGCGGATCCCCATGAGGTGGAGCTCGCGGATCCGGTCGCGGATGCCGGGCTTGACCACGTCCTTGAGCACGACCAGGCCCACGGCGCGCCGGTGGGCGCTCACCGCGAGCGGGGTCATGCCCTGGCGCGAGACGTCGGCCGCGGCCCGCTTGAGCTCGGGCGGCAGGACCGTCCCATAGGCCTCCATTGCCTGCAGCGAGCCCTTGTAGAACTCGGTGCCGTCGCCGAGCGCGATCCCGCTCATGCGCCGCTCGGCGGTGAACGGCAGGACCTTGATCGAGGCGGGGTCGAGGCGGCGGACCGCGGTGCCCCGACGCGCGGCGAGCCGGACGATCGACCGGCCCTCGGGCGTGTCGTCCAGGCTCGAGCTGAGCATCGCGGCCTCGACCAGGGTGTCCATCGGGACCTCGGGGCCTGGGACGAACTGGACCGCGAGGCGATTGCCGACCGTGATCGTCCCGGTCTTGTCCAGGATCAGCGTGTCGAGGTCGCCGGCCGCCTCGACCGCCTTGCCGCTCTTGGCGATCACGTTGGCCCGCGCGACCCGGTTGATGCCCGAGATGCCGATCGCGGGGAGGAGCGCCCCGATCGTCGTCGGCATGAGGCAGACGAAGAGCGCGATGATCGTGGCCAGGTCGACCGCGACGATGTTCGTGAAGTTCGCGATGTAGACGAACGTCACCACGACCGTGAACAGCGCGACCGTGATCGCCGCCAGGAGCACCGCGAGGGCCAGCTCGTTCGGCGTCGGCTCGCGCTCCTGACCCTCCACCAGGCGGATCAGCCGGTCGAGGAACGACTCGCCCCGCACGGCGCTCACCCGCATCCGAATCGTCCCCTGGACGACGCGCGCGCCGCCGAGGACGCTCGTCTTGTCGCCGCCGCTCTCGCGCAGGACGGCCGCGCTCTCGCCGGTCATCATCGACTCGTCGATGAGCGCCGCGCCCCGGATCACGTCGCCGTCGATCGGCACGGGCTCGCCCGGTCGGATCTCCACGGTGTCGCCGACCCGCAGCACGTCCGCCGCCACCCAGCGGGTCGTCCCGTCGGGCAGGACCTGGCGCGCGCGGATCCCGCTGCGGATCTCGCGCAGGCTGTCGGCCTGCGCCCGGCCCTGCGCCTCGGCGATCGCGTCGGAGATGTGGGCGAACCAGAGCGTCAGGAACAGGATGATCGAGACGCTGAGGTAATAGCCGGGGGTGTAGAAGCGCGCGATGTCGGGGAAGGCGCGTGGGAACACCGTGAGCACGAGCACGAAGACGAAGAGGACCCAGACGACGAACATCATCGGGTTGTGGACCTCCCGGCGGGGGTCGAACTTGCGGAACGAATCCGCGAGGACCCGCCGCACCGACGTGTGCGGGGTGCGGCGGACCGACACCTGGGCGCCCGGCTCGGCCATGCTACCCCACGATCTGGGCGAGCGGCCCGAGGGCGAGCACCGGGAGGAAGAGGAGCGCCGAGACGATGATCAGGATCATGGTGAGGTAGATCGTGAACGTCGCACTCGCCGTCCGCAACGTCCCCGGGCCCGGCGGCAGCACGTCCTGGCTCGCGAACAGGCCGCCGACCTGGAGCATCGCCCAGATCGGGACGAAACGGCCGACGAGCATGACGAGGGCGCCGGTGACGTTCCAGAACGGCGTCGCGTCGTTGAAGTTGGCCGCCACGAGCGCGCTCCCGTTGTTCGCGGCTTCGCTCGTGAGCTCGTAGAGGACGCTCGTGAACGTGTGGGCGGAGGCGGCCGTCGACGAGGTCAGCGTGATGCCGGGGTCGCCGGCGAGCACCCCCACCGAGAACGGCACGAGGATGATCGCGGGATGGATCAACAGCGCGAGCGCGGCCCACTTCACGTGGCTCGTCTCGATCTTCTTCCCGAGGTACTCCGGGGTCCGGCCGACCATGAGGCCTCCCACGAAGATCGCGAGGACCGCGAACAGCAGCAGCGTACCGAAGCCCGTGCCCTCCCCGCCCGGCGTGCTCTGGGTGAACATGCCGAAGAGCAGGACCATCTGGGCGACCGGTGAGACCGAGCCGATCGCCATGTTGTTGGCGCCGACGTTGGAGTAGACGCTCACGACCTGGAAGAGCGAGGCCTCGGGCAGGCTGAAGCGCGTCTCCTGCCCGACGGGGAAGCCGTTCGTCGACGGGCCGAGTCCGACCACGGTCGACAGGGCCGTGTCCGTCGCGGCCTGGTAGGCGATGAACAGCCCGAGCGCGATCGCGAAGACGATCAGGATCGTGCCGAGGTACGGCCACGCCTCGCCGCGGCGCCGGATGATCTGGGAGAAGGCGAACGGCGTCGAGAAGGGGATCAGCATCATGACGCCGATCTCGAACAGGTTCGAGACCGCCGACGGGTTGGCGAACGGGGAGGCGGCGTTCGCGGAATACCAGCCGCCGCCGTTCGTGCCGAGCAGCGAGATCGACTGGAACGACGCGACCGGACCGAGATAGATCGTCTGCGTGCCGCCGGTGAGCGGATGGGCGATCACGAAGTTCGTGAACGTCTCGGGGACTCCGAGCAGGACCATCACGATCGCGACGACCGAGGCGATCGGCAGCAGGATCCGGGTGATGCTCCGCACGCAGTCGACGTAGAAGTTGCCGATCGTCCCGTCCTTGCGAACGAAGCCGCGGATCATCGCCGCGGCCGCCGCGAGGCCGGTCGCCGGGCTCACGAACATCGCGAGCTGCCAGGCGATCACGGAGGCGCCGAGGCTGATCTGCGACTCGTTGGTGAAGTGGGTGAAGTCGGTGTTGGTGGTGAAGCTCGACGCCGAGTGGAACGCGAGGTCCCAGCTCATCCCCGGGACGCCGGTCGCGTCGAGGGGCAGCTGGGCCTGGAAGAAGAAGTAGACATAGAGGAACGCGAAGACCGCGCCGTTGACGAGCAGGAGCGCGACGAGGTACTCGCGCGGCCGCATCGAGCGCCGCGGGGAGGTGCCGAGCAGGCGATAGACACCGCGCTCGATCGGGGCGAGGAGGACGTCACCGAACAGCGGGCGGTTCTGGTAGACGCCGCCCAGGTACGCGCCGAACCAGGGCGCGATCGCTAGGACGAGGCCGATGACGAGGATGATGTCCCAGAGCGACTCGAAGTCAATCACGGACCTCCGACGCTCAGATCCTCTCGGGATGGATCATGACGTAGAGGAGGTAGACGGTCAGACCGATGGCGACCACGGTCAGCGCGACGAGCCCGCTGTGGTCGGCGAGCGCGGAGAACCAGCTCATCGCTCCCCTGAGCGCGTTTCACCTGGGGGCGGTTATTTAGCCTCGCCGACGCAGCGGTATGGGCTAGGCCGTCTCACGCAGGCTTATAGTCCGGACTCGGCGGGCGCGGGCCCCGAGCGGGAGGTGCTGAGTGGGCCGGCCCCGGACTCCCGCCGACGGCGGGCCTCCGCGGAGAGGCGGCGAACGATCCGTCGCATCGCCTTCTCGCGGCGGACCTCGGCGACCTGGTAGCGTGCGTCCCGGGTCTCCCGGGTGAGGAGCAGCACGACGCGACCGAGCGAGCTGCGACCGGTCCGCCCCCGGCGCTGGATCGCGCGGATCTCGCTCGGCACCGACTCGAAGAAGACGACGAGGTCGACATCGGGCACGTCGAGCCCCTCTTCTGCGACACTGCTCGCCACCAGTATCGGGAACCGGCCGGCGCGGAACGCGTCGAGGACGCGGGCCTGCTCCGTCTGGCTCATCCCGCGGTCGTCGGCGTCGCGCGTCGCCTGCCCGACGAATCGGCCCACGGTCCATCCCTGGAGCTCGAGCTGGGACCGAATGCCCTGGATCGTGTCGCGGTACTGCGCGAAGACGAGGATGCGCGGCGGGTGGCCGGCCGGGCGGGCGAGCGTCGACCGCACCAGCTCCACGAGGGCATCGAGCTTCGGGTGCGACGGCTGGCGCGTACCCGAAAGATACGCCTCGGCCTCCGCCCGGGCGCGGGCGACCTCGGGGAGCTTGAGGAAGGCGCTGTCGCCGCGGGCCGGTTTCTCCTTCGCGGCGACGCGAGCAAGATACTGGAGGAACGGCTCGACCCCCTGGGTCTCGAGCCGCTCCTGCGCGTGGTGCAGGTGGAGGAGGACGAGCTGGTGGAACAGGGGACCGAAGCGACGGACCATCGCCCCCGGGCGAGCGAAGATCTCGGCCCGCAGCGCGAGGAGGTCCTTGACCGAGAGCGACCCGATCGGCTTGCGGCGCAGGTAGCCCATCTTCTGCAGCTTGCGGGCGGTCGCGCGGGCCGCCTCGGCGAGCGACGCCTGGATGCGCGCCGCCTCGGGCGGCAGGTCGACCCAGCAGGCGTCGATCGCGACGGGCTGGACATGCTCCGCAACGCCCGGCTCGTCCCGGGTGCGGGCCTCGACCCGGCCGACGCCGAGGGCGCCGACGACCTCCTCGATGCGCTCGATGCGACCGCCGGGCGACGCGGTCAACCCGAGGACCCGACCGCCCGCCCCTCGATCGGTCCGGTAGCGGGCGGCGATCGGCACGTAGGCATACTTGCCGACCGCGTGGTGCGCTTCGTCGAAGACCACCAGCGCGACGTCGGTGAGTGCGTAGCGACCGGCGGCGAGGTCGTTCTGGACGACCTCGGGCGTCGCGAAGACGAGCTCGGCGTCCTCCCACGTCCCCTCGCGCTGGGGCCGGGCCACCGTGCCGGTGAAGCGGGCCGAACGCATCGGGACGAGCCAGCGCGCGAACGACTCCGCGTGCTGGCGGACGAGAGGTCGGGTGGGCGCCAGCACGATCACCTTGCCCGGATCCCGCCGCAGCACCTCGGCCGCGACGAGCGCCGCGATGACGGTCTTGCCCAGACCCGTCGGCAGGACGACCAGGAGGTCCTCGTCCAGCGCGATGCGGGCGAGATCGATCTGGAACGGGAGCGCCCGGATCTCCTCCGGGCGCACGAGCGGGTGGCGGACGTGGCCCCGCTCGGTCGCCCAGGTCCCCGGCAGCGCTGGCGGTCGCGTCCGCCCGACGGCGATCGGGGGCGCCGGCTCCAGGCCGAACTCCTCGAGGTGACGCTGGCCGCCCACGCCGCTCCGCCTCGCTCCCTCGGCCTCGCCCTAGACGAGTCCGCCCCGCGTCAGGAGCGTCTTGTCGCCCAGGTAGGGCCGCAGGACCTTCGGGATCTCGATCGACCCGTCCGGTCGCTGGTACTGCTCGGCGATCGCGGCGATCGCCCGCGAGGTCGCGATCGCGGTCGAGTTGTGCGTGTGGGGGACGATCTTGCCGGGCCGGCCGGCCTTGCCGAGGCGGATCCCGAGCCGTCGCGCCTGATAGTCGCTGCAGTTCGAGCAGCTCACCACCTCGCGGAACGCCTGCTGGCGCACGAACCAGGCCTCGAGGTCGTACTTCTTTGCGGCGACGGTGCCGATGTCTCCCGTGCAGACGTTGACGACCCGGTACGGGATCGCCAGCCGCCGGAAGACCTCCTCCGCGTTCGCCCGCAGCTCCTCGTGGATCGCCGACGAATCGTCCGGATGGCAGAACACGAACTGCTCGACCTTCTCGAACTGATGGACACGGAAGATCCCCTTCTGGTCGACACCGTGACCGCCGATCTCCCGGCGGAAGTTCGTGCTGAGACCCGCGAGGCGGATCGGCAGGGAGTCCTCGTCCAGGATCTCGCCGAGGCGGAGCGCGGCGAGCGGGTGCTCGCTCGTCGCGATCAGGTAGAGATCGTCGCCCTCGATCTTGTACATCACGTTCTCGAAGTCGGCAAGGTCGGTCACCCCCTCGTACGGGCCGCGGCGGAGCAGGAACGGCGGGATCACCGGCGTGAAGCCCCGCTCGATGAGGAGATCCAGCGCGAA
>Ga0187783_10000562_pt1 | contig 27251 bp, 22 predicted proteins | sample 1015_SJ02_MP02_2_FD_132471 | JGI IMG/M metagenome (GOLD analysis project Ga0187783, IMG submission 132471) | Tropical peat soil microbial communities from peatlands in Department of Meta, Colombia - 1015_SJ02_MP02_20_MG | ecosystem: Environmental > Terrestrial > Soil > Wetlands > Peat | place...
TCGGCGATCGCCTCGGCGAGTGCGTCGAGCAGCTGCTGGCGGCCCTCGGCGGTCGTGTAGGGCATGACGTCCCAGCTTAGGAAGCGCAAGCGGGGGTGCGCGGGCACGGGCGCGATGGCGACCGGGGGCGACCGCGGGATATGGTTGGGGCCGGCCCGGCGATGGGCTGCACGGCTACGACACGGAGGAAGCGATGGATCTCGTAAATCACCAGCTGCTGCTGGCCGCCCGCCCGGTCGGCCTGCCGCAGGACAGCGACTTCGAGCTGGTCGAGCAGCCCGTCGTCGAGCCCGGCGAGGGCGAGGTCCTCGTCAAGGTCCTCTACCTGTCGCTGGACCCCGCGATGCGAGGCTGGATGCGAGAGGGGCGCTCGTACGTGCCGCCGGTGCAGATCGGCGAAGTCATGCGCGCGTTCGACGGGGGCGTGGTGGTCGCGTCCAACGACGAGGGCATCGCGGTCGGAGACCACGTCGTCGGGGTGTTCGGGACACAGGAGTACGCGGTCGTGGGCGCCAGGGCGGTCACGAAGGTCGACACCGGGCTCGCGCCGCTGCCGACGTTCCTGGGCACGCTCGGCATGCCCGGCCTGACCGCCTACTTCGGGCTGCTCGAGATCAGTCATCCGCAGGAGGGCCAGACGGTCGTGGTTTCCGGCGCCGCGGGCGCGGTCGGCGCGGTCGTCGGCCAGATCGCGAAGCTCAAGGGGGCGCGCGCGGTGGGCATCGCCGGCGGGCCCGAGAAGTGCGACTACATCGTCGACGAGCTCGGCTTCGACGCGGCGATCGACTACAAGGCCGGCGACGTGGCGCGCGGTCTGGCCGAGCACTGCCCGAACGGGATCGACGTGTACTTCGACAACGTCGGCGGTGAGATCCTCGACGCGGCCCTCGCCCGGCTGGCGCGCGAAGCGCGCGTGGTCATATGCGGCGCGATCTCCCAGTACAACGCGACCGAGGGTATCCGCGGGCCGTCCAACTACATGTCGCTGCTCGTCAACCACGCGAGCATGACCGGCTTCGTGTTCTCCGACTACGCGTCGGGGATGGCCGACGCGGCCCGCCAGCTGCACGAGTGGTACGCAGCGGGCAAGCTGAAGTCGCGCGAGGACGTCGCGCAGGGAGGGCTCGAGGCCTTCGTGCCGACGCTGCTGCGGCTGTTCAGCGGCGAGCACCTCGGCAAGCTCGCGCTGCAGGTCGCGCCGCAGTAGCGCGTCGGCGCGCCCGTGCTCGTCGCCGGGCCAGGCCGCTCGGTGATGCGACTCGACCGGCACATCATTGTGACAGTTGTCTACAGTGCTCGCCCGCGACTCAATAAATCGCGCCTGACGCCGATAGGCGGAACTATGGCCGGGTCGGAGGACACCAGAGAAGCCGAGCTTCGGCGTATCGGCGAGGCGCTCGGGGCTCGCACCGAGGACGTCGTGCAGGGCATGGCGCGACGCACGCGCGAGTCGGGCACGGCGCTCGACGAGGCCGTGGAGGAGCGCTTTGAGCGCGTCGGCGCGGTGTCGACGACGGCGGTCGCGCGCTGGATGGCCGGCGAGGGCGCGCAGGTGGCGCGTGAGGTCGGGCAGGAGTCGTGGCGGATCTTCGGTCAGCTCGCGGCGCAGCGCGCGGCGCCGCTGAACGAGGTCACGAAGCGCTGCCTGCGCTGGTGTGACTCGACCAGCGAGGTGCTCGGGGAGGTCGCGCGCGAGTTGCGCGTCGACGACGACGTGCTCAGCCATGCGTGCGAGATGCTGAGGCGCAGCCTCAACGTGACGCTGGTGCGCATGTGTGAGTCCTTTGAGGCCGAGCGTCGGCGTACCGACGAGGAGCTCACGTTCCTGGCGACGCACGACGCGCTCACCGGCCTGCCCAACCGCACGCTGATCGTAGACCGCATCGAGCAGATGCTCGTGCGCTCGCGCCACAGCCAGAGCCCGGTCGCGGCGCTGTTCATCGACCTGGACAACTTCAAGGACATCAACGACACGCTCGGGCACAGCGCCGGCGACGAGCTGCTGTGCGCCGTTGCGGCGCGGCTGGACGGCGTCGTGCGCGACCTGGACGCGCTCGGTCGCCTCGGCGGCGACGAGTTCGTCGTGATCGCGGGCGAGCTGTCGCTGGCCGCCGGACCCGAGCTGATCGCCGAGCGCATGCTGGACGCGCTCAAGCAGCCGTTCAAGCTGCAGTCGAGCGAGACGCCGTTCACCGTGACCGCGAGCATCGGCATCGCCGCCGGCCAGCGCATGTCGGCAGAGGAGCTCCTGCGCGACGCCGACATCGCGATGTACAGGGCCAAGTGGGACGGCAAGAACCGCTACGTGGTATTCGAGTCGCGCATGCAGGACGCGGTGCAGAGCCGTCTCGAGCTCGAGATGGACCTGCGCGCCGCTCTCCAGCGCCAGGAGTTCTTCCTCGTCTACCAGCCGACGGTCGACCTGCACGACATGCGCCCGACCGGCGTCGAGGCGCTGCTGCGCTGGCAGCACCCCGTGCGCGGGGTGGTCGAGCCCGACGACTTCATCGGCACGCTCGAGGAGACGGGGCTGATCGTGGAGATCGGCACGTGGGTGCTGCACGAGGCCTGCCGCCAGGGCGCGAGCTGGCGGCGCGCCGGCCTCGAGCTCGAGATGTCGGTGAACGTCTCCGCGCGCCAGCTCGACAGCGACCAGCTGATCGTCGAGGTCAAGCGGGCGCTCGTGACGACCGACCTGGAGCCTGGAGCGCTCGTGCTCGAGATCACCGAGACGGCGCTGATGCGCGATGCGCGCGAGACCGTGCGGCGCCTGGAGGCGATCAAGTCGCTGGGCGTACGGATCGCGATCGACGACTTTGGAACGGGCTACTCGTCGCTCGCGCACCTGCGCCAGTTCCCCGTCGACGCACTGAAGATCGACCGCTCGTTCATCACCGGCGTGACCCGCAACAACGAGGGCGAGGCGCTGATCCACACGCTCGTACAGCTCGGCAAGGCGCTGTCGATCAAGACGCTCGCGGAGGGCATCGAGCGCGAGCACGAGCTGTCGCTGCTGCAAGGCGAGCTGTGCGACAGCGGCCAGGGCTTCCTGTTCGCCAAGCCGCTCGACGCAGTCGCCGTCGAGGAGCTGCTGCAAAGCTGGGCCGCATCACAGGCGCCCGCGGCGACGAGCGCGACCCGCTGAGCGCATGGCGCCGTCAGTGCACGCCAGTGGCCTGGAGCAGCTCCTCCAGGCGATCCAGCGACGTGGGCGTACCCATCGCGACGATCACATCACCGGGTCGCAGGCGCGTTTCGATCGGGGGCTGGGGCTGGAAGTGGGCGCCGCGGCGCAGCCCGACGATCATCGCGCCGCCGCGGATGTCCTCGACGGTGCGGTCGACCGCGTCTGAGTCCTCGCCGACGGAGATCTCCTCCAGGCGGTATTCGATATCCACGTCGACGATGCCGCTGAGCTGGGGGTGGAGCGCGAGGCGCGCCATTTCGGTCCCGCTGGCGCGGTAGGGCGAGATCACGCGATCGGCGCCCGCGCGGCGCAGCTTCTTTTCGGTGTCCTCGAGCGCGGCTCGGGCCACGATCGCGATGTCCGCGCGCAGCTCCCGCGCGGTGAGCGTGATGAACACGTTGTCGGCGTCGGAGTCGGCGCAGGCGAGGATCGAGCGCACGCGCTCGATCCCGGCCTGGATGAGCACCTCGTCCTCGGTCGCGTCGCCCTCGATGAAGCGGGTGCCGAGGCCTTCGGCCAGATGGCGGTTCTCGGGGTTCGCGTCGACGACGACGTAGGACGCGCGCGCGGCGTTGAGGTCGCGTGCGACCTGGCGGCCGACGCGCCCGAAGCCGCAGATGATGTGGTGGTCTGAGAGCGAGTCGATTCCCCTCTGCATCCGCCGCCGCGCGAGCAGGTCGGCGAGGTGCCCGGCGACGAAGAACTCGGCCACGGTGGCCAGCGCGTAGAAGAGCGTACCGACGCCAACCAGGATCAGGCAGACCTGGATGACCTGACCGGCCACGGTGTGCGGCTGGGGGAAGCCGCCGAGGGTGGCAGTGGTGTCGAGCGCCCAGCGAAACGCGTACCAGAAGCCCACGCCCTCGCTGATCGCCAGGCCGAGAGCCCCGACGAGCAGCAGGCCGATCACGACGAAGCCGAGCACGGCGATTCGCCGCACGAAGATCCGCAGCTCACCGTCGCCATTGAAGGCCGAGAGCGAGGAGCCCACGGAGACATCATCGCCGATGTGCCTGGGCCGATTGGCACCGAGGCCCGCATGGCTCGTGCCAAAAACGAGACCGGGCCGGCTGTCGCCGGCCCGGTCTGGGGAGGAGGTCAACGCTGCTCGCGTCTTGGAGCCCGTTGAGCTGGTCTTTCTTGTCTTTCTCATTACTCAGCAGGGCATCCGGCGGAGGGGAAGCCGGCCGGTTCGCCCGCCCACGGGTCGCGCGGGACGGGCTGCTCGTGCCCTAACCAAACAATGTCGATCAACTTTATCAACAATTACGATCGCCGTCAAGTTCACCATCAAATAACCGTAACCGCGAGCCCCGCCGGCGCCGACCGGCCAGCGTCGCGTCGGCGCGCAGCGCGGCGCGCTAGCCTGAGCGGATCGACCAAAGGAGGGCCTGATGGCGACCTGCACCCACCTCGACCAAGTCGAGCTCACCGAGCTTCCGGAATCCGTCGAGGGTTGTCCGGAATGCCTCGCGGCCGGCGACCCATGGCTGCACCTGCGCATCTGCCTGGAGTGCGGGAAAGTGGGCTGCTGTGACGACTCGCCCAACAAACATGCCTCCCGCCATGCGCACCGAAGCGGCCACCCGCTGATCCGCTCGCTCGAGCCGGGCGAGACGTGGTCGTGGTGCTACGTCGACCAGTTCGCGATGGTGATCGGCGCCGTGCACGGGAGCACGCGCATCCCGCCCTCGCCCATGCTCTCGGGTCAGCCTGGGTTCTGAGCGTGGCCGAGGCGTTCGTGCTCGGCGGCGTGCGCACGCCCGTCGGGCGCTACGGGGGGTCGCTGTCGCACATGCGCGCCGACGATCTGCTCGGGCAGACGATGCGCGCGGCCTGCGAGCACGTCGGGGTTGCGCTCGACCAGGTCGAGGACGTTGCGGCGGGCTGTGTGAACGTGGCCCACGAGGGGATGGGCGACATCGCGCGCTGGGGGGCGCTGGCGGCGGGGTTTCCCGACTCGGTGCCGGCGGCGACCGTCAACCGCTTCTGCGCCTCGTCGCTCACGGGTGCGATCAACGTCGCCCACGCCATCAGGAGCGGGGAGCTCGGCGTGGGGGTCGGCGCCGGCGTGGAGTCGATGTCGCGCTCGGGCTGGGCGCTGATGAAGGGGGAGGAGCCGTTCAGCCCGCGCGGGCCGGTGTTCATGCTCGACACGATGTGGGCCGGTGCCGGCGGACCCCCCAACCCGGCGCTGCTGGCGCGCGACGCCTACATCGAGATGATCCGAACGGCCCAGAACGTGGCCGACATGTACGAGCTCACGCGCGAGGAGATCGACGCGTTCGCGCTGCGCTCCTACACACATGCCGCGGCCGCGCGCGCATCCGGCCGCCTCGCAGCCGAGATCTGGCCCGTGGAGATCCCGGGCACGCGCAAGCAGCCAGCGCGTACGTTCGAGCACGACGAGATGATCCGCGACGACACGAGCGCCGAGAAGCTCGCCGCGCTGCCGCCTCAACCGGGTACGACACAGATGACCGCCGGCAACTCCTCGCCGCTGTCGGATGGAGCGAGCGCCGTGGTGCTCGCCGGCGAGGCGGCATGCGAGCGCCTGGGGGTGGAGCCGCTCGCGCGCGTGGCGGCCTCGGCGACGCATGCGCTCGACCCGAAGATCATGGGGCTCGGCCCCGCCTACGCGATGCCCAAGGCGCTCACGCGCGCGGGGCTCGAGCCCGCGCAGGTCGACGTATGGGAGGTGCACGAGGCCTTCTCGGCGCAGGCGCTCGGCGTGCTGCGCGAGCTGCCGCGCCAGCTCGACGGCTTCGAGGTGCCCGACGAGAAGCTCAACCCCAACGGCGGCGCGGTCGCGATCGGCCACCCGTTCGGCTCATCGGGCACACGCTACGTGCTCACGCTGGCGACCGAGCTGCACCTGCGCGGGCTGCGCTGGGGCGTGCTCGGCGTATGCGTCGGCTCCGGGCAGGGCGTGGCGCTCGTGCTGGAGAACCAGCACGCGACCTAGACCGGGTTCCGCGGCTCCACCTCCACGGCGCCGGCGCTCCGATCGCTCCGCGGGTTGGCGTTCCTGCCCTAACCCTCGCCTGCCAGCTCGGCCATGTCCCTGAACGCCTCGAGCACGTTCAGCGGCTCCTGATCGTTGTCGAGCTCGCGATAGATGGTGATGATGTTGAGCACGAGGCGCTCGGGCTCCTGCCACTGCGCCCAGCGGTCCAGCGCGATCTTGCGGGCAGCGTCGAGAGGCGCCATGCCGGCCGCGTGGCACAGCCGCGCCTCCTCGCCCAGATATTCAAAGTAGTCACGCAGCTCCCGGATCGCATGCTTGTCGGCGAGCGGGCCATGGCCGGGGACGATCACGTCGACATCCATGTCGAGGATCCGCTCGCACGCGCTCACCCAGTTGGAGATCGGCCCGGCCCACGCCAGCGGATGCATGCCGTGAAAGAGGATGTCGCCCGTGAACAGCACGCGCTGCGCCGGCGCGAGCACGAGCGTGTCGCCGCGTGTATGCGCGGGCCCGACCTCGAGCAGGCGCAGCTCGCTTGCACCCACGCGCAGCGTGAGCTCGCCCTCGAACGTGTCGGTCGGCAGCGTCGCGTCGATGCCGCTGAAGTCGAAGGCGCCGAAGATGCGCATGAAGAACTCGCCCACCTCGCCGAGGCCCGGCGCGTTCTCGAGCAACGCCGCCATCGTGCTCGCCGGCAGCTCGGGCATCTCCTCGGCAGTGCGCCGCGAGGCCACGATACGCGCATCGCCCACGAGCTGGTTGCCGTAGGTGTGATCGCCGTTGGCGTGTGTGTTGACGAGCGTGTCGATCCGCGCCGCCGCCGGCACCGCGCGACGCATCTCAGACAGCATCTGCGCGGTCAGGCGCAAATCGAACAGCGTGTCGATCAGCAGCGTGCTCTCGCCGTCAACGAGCAGCCCGGCGTTGCTCCAGCCCCAGCCGCCATCGGGCTGCAGGTAGGCGAACACCCCCTCGCCGACATCGCGCAGGCCCCGTTTGAACCCAGCTGTCACCGCGTTAGCCGATGCTGAGGTGACTCAGCTTGACAAGCGCCCGGCACCCCGTGAGTATATCGGCGTCTTCATCCTCGTGTGCGTCGCCTGGGGGACGGAGGGAAGCGGACGGTCAAACCGAGGCGGGTGACGGATCGCACTTGTGCACGCGCTTGGTTGACACCACGTTATGACCACACGGTCTCGGGTGGCAATCACGCTGATGCTCGGGCTCGCGCTGATTGCGGTTGCGCTGATCGTCGTCGTGCTTCAGTCACCTGACGAGGTCATCTCGAGCAACTCGACGATCGTGACCGAGGAGCTCGGCCTCCTTCGTCAGCACACTTTTGTGTGTCAGGAAGCAGAAGGGCTCCCCGCTGCGGCGACGGCCGTCCGCGTGTCAATAGGCTCGATCGCTCATCCGGGGCCGGCGGTTTTGGTCAGCTTCTCCGACAAAGGCCACATCGTGGCCAGCGGTCACCGCGCCGGCGGATGGATCGGCGCGTCGCTCGCCCTGCCGCTGACAGCTCGTGTGACCGCGTTCTCTGGCACGACGATCTGCCTGACGCGAGGACCCGCGACGCTGCCCGTGGGACTTGCGGGCGGCGCCGCCCCGAGCGCCAGCGTCGCCACCGTCAACGGAAAGGCGCTGCCGGGACGACTGCGGGTCGAATATCTCAGGCGCGGACAGCGCTCGTGGCTGTCGCTCGCAGAGCACGTCGCGCGGCGGCTGGGTCTGGGGCGCTCTCCGGCGGGCACCTGGATCGTGCTCCCGCTGCTCGCGATGATGGCGGCGGCGATAGCGCTGTGTGTGTGGCTCTTGATGCGCGAAACGCCGGCATGAGCAGGCGAGACGACAAGCGGGCCGGGCGCACGGGGCAGCGGTCGGGAGCGGCGGTCGGCAGCCGCGCCTTCAGACGCGGCGCGTCCCGCGCCAAGAAGCCACCCGCGCGCAGCGTTCGCACGGTGCCGTCGCTGGGTCGTTGGCGCCGCCCCCGGCTAGCGGACCTGGCACGCGCTGCCCCTGTCGCTGGGTGGGTGTGTGCGGCAGTGGCGATCCTCAACGCCTTCTGCTGGTCGGTGATCACGCCGCCCTTCCAGGTTTCTGACGAGCCCTCGCATTTTGCCTACGTCAAACAGTTCGCCGAGCCCCACGAATTACCACATTCACATGAATTGCGGTTCTCACGCGAAGAGGAACAGGCGCTGATCGACCTCGACGAGTTTCCCGTGAGCATCCTGCCTGCCACCGGGGCGGTCTCGTCGAGGGCGCAACAACAGCGACTCGCGCATGACCTCGCCGCGGCGGCCGAAGAACCGCGCGAAGGCAGCGACGCCGCGGGGGTTGCCACCTCCCAGCCGCCGCTCTACTACCTGCTCGAGACGGTTCCATATGAGATCGCCTCGGGGTCAAGCCTACTCGCGAGGCTGACGCTCATGCGTCTGCTCTCGGCGCTGTTCGCAGGCGTCACGGCGATGTTCGCGTTTCTGTTCGTTCGCGAAACGTTGCCGGCGACGCACGCGGCGTGGACAGCCGGGGGGCTGAGCGTCGCGTTTGCGCCGTTGCTGGGATTCATGTCGGGAGCGGTGAATCCAGACTCGCTGCTGTTCGCGGTGTCGGCGGCGGCCTTCTGGTCGCTGGCGCGCGCGTTTCGGCGCGGGCTGACCTACCGGCGGGCAAGCGTGATCGGCGCCATCACGGCGGTCGGCCTGCTGACCAAGCTGAACTTCGCGGGGCTCTTTCCGGGCGTGATGCTCGGCCTGGGGATCCTCGCGTGGCATCTAGCGCGCCGCTCGCGCGCGCGCGCCTGGCGAGCCTTTGCGCTCGGGGTTGGCATCGCGATAAGCCCGGTCGTCCCGTACGTGCTCATCAACCTCACGCACGGCACGCCGACGTTCGGACTGTTCTCGGGTGCGACGTCGGTCGCTGCGCACCACGGCTCGATCTTTGCCGCGTTCAGCTACGTATGGCAGGTCTTCCTGCCCCGGCTCCCCGGCATGACTGCGCACTTCTCCGGCATCTCCACCACGCGACAGATCTGGTTCGACGGCCTGGTCGGTCAATACGGGTGGGTTGAAACCGCCTTTCCGGAATGGCTCTATGAGCTCGCGGCAGTGTTTGCGGTCGCGCTGGTGGTGGCATGCGCGCGCACGCTGTTCATGCTGCGAGGGACCGCACGAGAACGTATCGCCGAGCTCGTCGTGTACGCCATCATGAGCATCGGCCTGCTCGTGCTCGTCGGCGCCGCGTCATACATCAGCCCGCTCACCGAACAGTTCACCGAAGCGAGATACCTGCTTCCCCTGCTCGCGCTGTTCGCGGCCGGCGTCGGGCTTGCGATACGAGCCGCCGGGAGACGCTGGGAACACGTCCTTGCGGCTGTCGTCGTGCTCGCGATGATCGCCGACACGATCTTCAGCCAGTTGCTCGTGATCGGCCGCTACTACAGCTGATCGAGCCCCCGCTCGCCTTCACGGTGCGGCCGGGACGATCGTGACCGGGCCCCGGTCCGTGGACAGCTCGCCGGTGTCGAAGCTCGGTGCGGGCAGGCACTGCACCACGCTGGACAGCTCCAGGAACGCGTCGGCGGTCTCGAGGAAGCTGATGCGCGCCGTGCGGTAGTGCATGGGCACGACCCAGGTCGGCTGCAGCGTGTCGACGATCTGCTTGGCCTGGACGGCGCCGATCGTCGGGCCGCCGCCCACGGGGAGGATCAGCAGGTCAACCTCCCCGAGCGCCGATGTCTGTTCCTCGCGCAGCGCGCGCTGGCCGAAGTCGCCGAAGTGGCAGACGCGCGTCTGCTGCAGGCTGAACACGAAGATCGTGTTCGGCCCCCGTTCGGTCCCAGCCGCCTCGTCGTGCTCGGAGGCGACGGCGACGACCTCGCCGACCGGGGAATCGAGCCTGCCCGCGGTCGAGCGGATGACCACGGGATCGCCCCCGATCACCTCGACGCCGTTGTGGTCCAGGTGCTCGTGGGTGACGAGCAGCACGTCGGCGCTCACTCGCTCGATTGCCGGATAGTCGAACTGGATTCCCCGCTCGGCCATCGGGGAGGGGTCACCGAAGGGGTCGATGAAGACCGTTTGCTCGGGAGTGCTCAGGCGAAACGCCGACTGGCCATACCACTCAACCCGCATGCTGCTCCTCTCTGCTGTGAAGTTCACTGATCGCACCGGCGGGGACGCCGACTGCAAGCTCGCTGAAGCGGCGATCCTCGTCAGTGCGCTGCTCGCGCTGCGCGGCGGCGTGGTGGTAGCGGCCCCCGCGCATGAGAGACGCCGCTGCGGCGATCAGACACGCAACGATCGCAAAGGCGAACGCCTCGTGCAGTCCGCTGCGAAACGCCGCCGAGATCAGGTCGGGGAAGAACGCGCGCCCGGTCAGCGTCGCCTGGGCGCCGGCCGACAGCGAGGACAGCGCGTGGGCACCCACGAGATGCTGGATCGGGTTGTAGCCGAGAAAGGCGGCGAACAGGATCGACACGGGGGGAAGCCTGGCCACGCGCTGCGCCGTGCTCGCCGACAGACCGTGGGCCTGCAACCCGCCCGACAGCGCATGCGGCAGGGTGCTCGAGAGCCCGAGGATCATGAGCGTGAAGAAGATGCCGATCGAGAGCACCTGGGCGGAGTTCTGAAAGGTCTGGTTCATACCGCCGCCCGCCCCCCGGTCGCCCGACGGCAGGCTGTTCATCACGGCGGCGCGATTGGGGGAGGCGAACATGCCCATCGAGACGCCGTTGAGCGCGAGGATCACCGCGAACGCCCCGAAGGAGAAGTCGATCGGCAGCAGCGTGAGCAGCAGGAAGCTGAGCGCCGCGCCGAGCATCCCGCCGGTCGCGAACCAGCGCGCGCCGAAGCGATCCGACAGAAAGCCCGAGATCGGCCCCGCTACGAGCATCCCGAGCGTGAGCGGCAGCATGTAGATGCCCGCCCACAGGGGGGTTTCGGTGAAGTCGTAGCCGTGCAGCGGCAGCCAGATGCCCTGCAGCCAGATGATCAACATGAAAAGGAGGCCGCCGCGCGCGACTGCAGAGAGAAACGTCGAGAGCGTGCCGAATGTGAACGCGCGGATACGAAACAGCGGCAGGCGAAACATCGGATCGGGCACGCGCCGCTCGATCAGCGCGAAGGCGACGAGTGACAGCGCGCCGCCGGCGAGCAGCGCGATCACGCGCGGGCTGCCCCAACCGGTCGGGTGTCTGCCATAGGGGCGGATGCCATACGTGACCGCGATCATGATCAGCACGAGTCCGAGCGCGAACGTGAGGTTGCCCCACCAGTCGACGCGCGCCGGCTTGGGTTCGCTGCGCTCCTCGAGCTTCAGATACGCCCACACGGTCCCGAACAGCCCGACGGGCACCGACACGAGGAAGACCAGGCGCCAGTCGATCGGCGCGAGAATGCCGCCGAGCACCAGCCCGATGAACATGCCGCTGACGCCGACGATGTTGTTTATGCCGAGCGCCATGCCCCGCTGGTTGGCCGGGAAGGCGTCGGTGATGATCGCGGCGGCGTTGGCGAGCAGGAAGGCGGCGCCCACGCCCTGCACGATGCGCCACAGGATCAGATACAGCGCGCCCGACGGGCCCGTCATCCAGTCGACCGTGAGCGCCAGCGAGGCGAGCGTGTAGACGACGAAGCCGAGGTTGTACATGCGCACGCGTCCGAACATGTCGCCCAGGCGTCCGAAGCTCACGATCAGCACGCTCGTGACGACAAGGAAGCCGAGGGTCATCCACAGCAGGTAGAAGCTGTTGGCCGGCACGAGCGGATCGAGCTTGATGCCGCGGAATATGGCGGGCATCGCGATCAGCGTGATCGAGGCGTCGAGCGTCGCAAGCAGCACGCCGAGCGTGACGTTCGACAGCGCGATCCAGCGGTAGCGGTCGGAATGTGTGCTCGCGCCGGCGATCTCGCTCATCTACCCGCAGGCCTCGGATCGATGGGCCGTCGCTTCCTCACTGCCCCGATCATACAGGCAAACTGCACAGTTTGCCTGCGCTCTTAGCTATAGTCCGTGGCGCATTGGCCACGTCCGTCGACGTCTCATCGGTCGCCAGCGAGCTGCGCGTGGTGCTCGGCCAGCTGATGCGCCGGCTGCGCGCCGAGCACCGCTTCTCGCTCGCCCAGGGGGCCGTGCTCGGTCGCCTCGACCGCGAAGGCGCGCGCAGCACGAGCGATCTCGCCGCGAGCGAACGGGTCCGTCCCCAATCGATGGCCCAGACTGTGTGCGAGCTGGAAGCCGATGGGCTGATCAGCCGCCGTCCCGACCCGGCCGACGGGCGCCGCGCGCTGCTCGAGCTCACTGCCAGGGGACGCGACGTGCTGAAGGCCGAACGCGGCCACCGCGAGGGCTGGCTGATCGGGGCGATCGCCGAGGGCTTGTCCGAGGACGAGCAGGCGGCGCTCGCGCGCGCCGTGCCGCTGCTCGAGCGTCTCGCCGAGTCGTAGCGCACCAGGCGCAAAAAGCACGAACGCGCCACATGCAAGATCATTTCTGAGGCATGCGACGTCGCGCCGAGCGCCCAAGCGATCGACCGGCTCACACGGATGCGGCACGCTCTTTCGGCGACGCCGACGCCGACGCGGCGAACCGCGCCACAGTCGCGACTGGCTCCACAGCGACGCGGACGCCACGGAGACGGGCTGTCGGCGGTTCCGCCAGCGCTCGTAGGTCCGGCGCCGCGGCCGCCCCGCCGCCGCGTGCCGGCCGCCTACGCCTGCCCGGGCCGCGCCCTCGCCGGCTGGCACGGCCGCTCGCCGGCACGGTGCGCTCGCGCGTTCCATATGTGCTGGCTGGCGTCGGCGCCGCGATCCCCGTGATCAACTCGACCATCAAAGCGGTGCACGCAGGATGGGTGCCGGCCGGGGACGACGGGATCATCGCCACGCGCGGTTTGGACGTGCTCACCTCGCACACCCCGCTCGTCGGCCAGTACTCCGAGGCGGGATTGGTGATCCGCGGCCAGGTCATGCACAGCCCCGGGCCAATGCTCTACTGGCTACTAGCGCTGCCGGCCCACTTCGGCAGCGTGGCGAGCCTCGCCGTGACGATGGGGGCGATCAACACGCTCGCGATCGTCGGCTGCGTCGCACTCGCCGGCCGTCGCGGCGGCCTAGTGCTCATGTTTGCGGCGGCGCTAGCCATCGCCCTGATGTGCCAGTCGCTGCCGACCGAGGCGATGCACGACATTTGGAATCCCGCCGCCGGCCTATTCCCGTTCCTGCTGCTGATCTTTCTCTGCTGGTCGCTGGCGTGTGGCGAATACCGCCTGCTGCCGGCTGTCGCGTTGGACGCGAGCTACGTGATCCAGACGCACCTGATGTACGCCGCACCCACCGCGCTGCTGCTAGCAGTCGGCCTCGGCGGGCTGCTCGTGAGGCCGCTGGGGCGGCTGCGGATACGGCGACCACGGCGCACTGCCGCCGCCCCCGCGGCCCTCTCCGCGCCGGCTGCGATCGCCGCCTCTGCCTCGGCTGCTGCGCCCACCGCCTCACAACAGCGCCGGCCGCGCGTCTGGCCGTGGGCGCTGCTCGCGCTCGTGCTCACCGCCGCGTGCTGGACCCCGCCTGCGATCGACCAGATCGAGAACAACCCAGGCAACCTGACGATGATCGTCCGCACCGCCGAGCACCATGGCGCGACTCTCGGCGCGAGCGTCGGCTGGCACGCGATCGTGCGCTCGATCGGCGTGCGCCCGTGGTGGCTGTATGTGCCTGCATCGGAGTGGCAGCGCAAGTACGACGTGCTCGCCATACCCAGTCACACCGCCGTGAACACCGCGCTTGCGATCCTCGGTGCGCTCGTGCTCGTCGGCGTGGTCGGCGCGCTTCGGCGGCGCTGGGACCTGACGGCCGCTGCGCTGATCGCCCTCGGACTGTGTGCGGCGATCGGACTGGAGGCGGCATCGAACCCGTCCACGCGGCTGCTCGCGGAAACGCTCGGCTACACGATGTGGTGGGGCTCGGAGCTCGGGATGTGGGTCTGGCTTGTGCTCGCATGGGCCCTGTGGCTGGCTCTGGCAGGACTGACTCGGCCAGCGCTGCGCCTGCTCGCACATGACCAGCGCGCGCGGGTCGCGCTACTATCGGCGCCGCTGCGGCTCGCGTGCGTCGCGGGGGTCTCGCTGGCGGCGGTGGCCGGGATAGCCGCGGTCGGCAACGCCGTAGCTGCGTCAGCCCGGCCGGACTCGCACGAATACGAGTACCGCTCGGTCGCCAAGATGGCTGCTGGCATCGAGCGCATGATCCCGCCGCATCAGACGATCGCCTACCACCTTGGCCCGCTCGATCTGGGAACTCAGCCGATGGAGCCAGCTATTCGCTTCCTGCTCGTGCGCCACGGCGACCGCGTGCTGGCCAATGGCTCCTATCCGCGGCTCGGCTCCTACTACGAGCAGTACGACCGCCCAGTGCAGTGGACGGTGTACGTGGCCGACGGCAAACCCCATCCCCGGCGCATGAAGCTCGCCGCGCGCGTCCGTTTTAACGGGCCGTGGGGCATCGAGACCGTGAGCGCGTGGGTGAGGAGGCAGTAGCCGCTTGACCCCCCGGTTCGCCGCCGCCGCCGCGGTCGAGGCTCCCACGGGCCGGTCTGACCTGACCACGGCGCCATCGCCCGGCGCCACGTCTCCTCGAGCACGTCGCGCGACGCGGGCGTCCACCACACTGATGCGAGCTGCCTTTGCGCGTTATGCCCCGGACCGGGCTGCGGTGCGGCTGGCGCTCACTCCGGGGGGCATGCCGGCGGCGGCTTCGGCGGCGGCGCGCAGTTGGGCGTCCTCGAGCGATCGCCCCGCGAACAGCAGGCCGGTTTCCAGATGTTCCCCCACTTTTTCGAGGCTGTGGCCGCCGGGGTAGATAGCGCTTTGCGCCTGTGCGCCTGCCGCGCGCAGCTCGACCGCGAATTCCGGGTCCTCGGCCGGCACGGCGACGGGGTCTTCGGCGGCGCCGTAGAGGAACGCGTGAAGGCCGAGGCGCGCGATTATCGGCTGGTCTGCGTGCAGCTCACCATTGAGGTTGTTGAAGAAGCCGAGCCAGCTCTCCACGACGGAGAAGCGTGTGGGGTTGGCGAGCGCGACGTTCACCGCGCCGAAGCCGCCCATCGAGTCGCCGGCGATCGCACGCGCGTCGCGTGCGGGGATCGTCCTGAGCAGACGGTCGACGAGTTCCTGGACTTCGACCACGTATGTCGCGTCGTGGTGTGTGCCGATGTCGCGCCAGTTGTTGAGCGTCGAGCGGTCCTGGATCATGACGGCGATCATCGGCGGGATCGCGCGCCTGTCGATCAGGCGGTCGAGGGTGCTCTGGATGCCGATTTCGAGGAACGCGTTGGCGTGCCCGTCGCGACCGTGCAGCAGGTACAGCACCGGATAGCGCCGCGCGCCGCTCTGGTAGCCGGGCGGCAGGTAGACGAAGAACGCGCCCTTGCCGGGAAGCGAGCCGGAGTCGAAGCGGACGAGCGCGATCGAGCTGCCCGCGCGGTCGCTGCTGACGGGCGCAAGCGCAGGCAGAGGCGCTGGCACATCTGGCGGCGCGGTCGGGGCGCGCTCAGGTGCGGGCGTCGCCGGTGCTGGCGCGTTGGGCGCCAGGCTGGCGAGGCGCTCGAGGTGCTCGACCGTTTGCGGCCCGCCGAGCGCGGCTGCCCCGCAGGCGAGCGTGAGCACGCCCACGAGCGCCCCGCGGCGAAGACCGAGCGTCCAGGGCGAGGACAGCGTCCCGGCCGAGCCCGTGCCACCGCCGACCGCTGTGAACGCGGGCTCGAGCCGCAGCGGGGAGGCGGGCACCCACGACGGGGGAAGTAGCTCCAGCGGCTCCGTAGCCCTTCCCGGCCAGCTCCACTCGCCGAGGCCGTCGAGCCACAGCTGCGCACGCAGGCGATGAGAACGAGGGCTCATCTCGCGGAATTGAAGGGAAACGGGAGCCCGAAAGCCAACCCCTGCACGATCGCGCCCGCTGCGTTCGTTCCCGGGCTCAACCGTGGACGCTGACCCCGCGCCGCTCCCCCCTGGGGTCGCGCGAAACCTCGATGTCAGGTCTGCCGCGCTGTCACCGCCATCGGGTCGTTCAAGAAAGAGTCGATTCGGCTCGGAGGCGTCGTCGCGCTGGGAAAGGCGGTGCTCGTACGGGTTCGATGATCGTGAAGCTACGGTTTGGCTTGTACGAGGAACGCAAGAATGTGGCTATGGGATTCTCACCGTCAGATCGGGCTTCGAGCGGGCCGCTGCTGCGCTTGGGGGGTTGCGCAGCCCATACGCTTGGGACGATCGTGAGCAGGCCCCGGGTTTCGATCGCGAGGTTCCTGTTCGTCGCGCTGATCGTGGCCGGCGCAGCGCTCGCAGCAAGAGCCGGGAGCGGGCGTGGGGGCACGGCGGGAGTCGGGGGTTTCCAGCCGCTAACGCCCTGGCAGCGACCGAGCTTGGAACTTCCCGCGCCGCGCCAGCTCGACTACCGCCAGCTCGCGGAAAAGGGGCTGGGCCAGGCCACGCGCTGGCGCGATCGCAGCTGGTATTGCGAATACCTCGACTGCAGCCACGGGCCGTACCCGCTGGTGAGCCTGTGGGGCGAGGTGCCGATGTTCGAGGTGATCGACGCGCTCGACATCGGCTTTCCGTCACGAGCGCACCGGGCACTGGTGGAACGCTTCGCGCGCGCCAACGAGCGCTATTGGGACAGAGCGCTCGGCGGCTACGCCCCCTATCCGGGGGACCGCGATGCAGGTGTTCAAGCGTTCTTCGACGACAACGGCTGGGAGGGGCTCGCCTTCTACAACGCGTATCTGGCGACGAGGGAGCGCCGCTGGCTGTCCGACGCCCAGCGTGCTTTTCGCTTCATCGCCGCCGGCGGCTGGGATCAGAACGGCGGCGGGATGTGGTGGAACACCAGCCACCCCTACCACTCGGGACCCGCCTTGGCCTCCGACAGCCTCCTGGGCATCCTGCTCTACGACGCAGACCACGAAGCCTGGCAGCTGCAAGACGTGAAGACCTACGTGGACTGGGCAAACGCCAACGACAACCACGACGAACGCCAGCTCTATCTCGAGAAGCCCAACGAACCGGAATCGGTGAACGACTATGTCCAGGCGCCGCTGGTCTACGCGCAGTATCTGCTTTGTCGCGACGGGCAGGGGGAGAGCTACTGCGTGCAGGCGGGACGGGTGGCGGCGACGATGGCCGAGGAAGACGTCGACGCCTACGGCTACAAGTACAACTACGGCCCCGAGTACGACGCCATCTTCATGCAGTGGATGATGGCTTACGGACAGCAGGCGGGCCAGCGCTACTGGATACAGCTAGCCCAGGTGAACGCGGCCGCCGCAGCCGAAAACGCCAGCGACGGGCAGGGACTGTGGCTGTCGAGCTGGTGGGGCGGCACGATCGTGGACCCCGAAACCCACCCCAACATGTTCCGCACGATGGCCGCTACCACGAGCCTCTTCGCGTGGACCGCGGTGTACTCCAAGGTGAGCCCGTGAGGCCCAGGGTGAGCCCGTGAGGGCTATCGGTGGGGATCGTGCTGGCGATCGCCGCGGCCTCGCGCCGGCGAGCATCGCTCTCGGTCTCGCCCTGCTGGCGGGGATCTGTTATTCGCGAGCGGATGCCGGAGGGTCGGCGCGCGCGGCGCGCGTATCGAGCGCCGTCACCGCCGCGTCGGCGGTCGGCCAGCCGCTCGAGCTCGTGGACGTTGCCGTGGCAACCCTGTGGATGCAACCGGCGCGAACGCGACCGCTCGACACCCCTTCGCTCACCAACCCTGTCCGGTTGAGCGCTTGGCTGAGCTCGATGGACACCGAACAGCGACGCTGGCTGGTGGGCCGGCTGGTCACCCAGGCCCTTTACGGGCAACAGGTGCTGGTGCGATCCCGGCGGGGCGCCTGGGACGAGGTCTCGCTCACCGGCCAGCCGACGCCCAACCGCCTGAGCTACCCCGGTTGGCTGCCCGCGCGCCAGCTCGTCACCCCCCCGGCCTCCGCTGCCCCGACGACGCCCGCATCGACCTCGAGCCCATCCATATCGGCTCCGGACCCATCTTCCTCGAATCCGATCTCGACCTCTCCGAGCACGACATTGGTCGCCGTCGTCACCCAGCCCACGACCTGGTTGCGTCAGCGCACTGCGACAGGAACAGCCGGCGCTCGCCTGCTACTTCTCAGCTTCAATACCAGGCTGGCGGTGCTGGGGCAGAGCGGAGCCTGGACCGTCGTGCAGACACCGACCGGGACCCCCGCGCTGATCGCCAGCTCGGCCATCGCCGTTTTGGCGCTGGGCGCAGCGCCACCCACGCCAAGCGGCCAGCAGCTCGTGGGCGCCGCCGAGCGGTTCCTGGGCGTGCGCTACCTCTGGGCGGGCACGTCGGCCTTCGGTTTCGACTGCTCGGGTCTGACCTACACCGTCTATGACGCGTTCGGCATTCAGCTGCCGCGCACCGCTGCGCTGCAGGCTCGGGCGGGCCGCCCCGTGGCCCGGCGAGCGCTGCAGCCGGGCGACCTGGTCTTCTTCGCCACCGAACCGCCCTCGCGCGCGATCACGCACGTCGCCATGTATGCCGGCGGCGGGCAGATCATCGAGTCGCCGAACTCGGCCGGCGCCGTGCGCATCATTCCTCTGGCCGCGCGGGGCGACGAGTACGTCACCGCACGGCGCTACCTGCCCGCCGAGTGAGAGCCACACCCCATCGCGGCTACGCCGGCGCCGGCGGTATGTGGCCGACCTCGACATCGGTGCCAATCTCGATTGCTGGGTGATCGGCAGGCTCTAGCCATCGCAGCATGCGCAGGAGATCAGGGATGTGCAGCGCCACGCATCCCTCGGTCGGGCCGCCCATCCAGGCGTGCAGGAAGATCCCAGAGCCTGGCGCTTCCGGGCCTGAGGTGGTGGGGTGCTCGTTGTAGTCGATCACCGCGAAGTACGGATAGGCCGTCGTCTCGGTCCACAGTGCCTCCGACCAGGCCGCAAAGGGCGGTGTCGACCCGCAAGGCACGTGCACGAACCGGTTGTACTCGGTGCTGTATGGGTCCTCGTCCCACCAGTCGCCGCAGACGAGACGGTGATAGGGCTCATGCAGGCCGCCGGGATTCGGTTCGTTGCCGTACATGGTGGCGCCGAATGAGTACACGCCGGTGGGGGTCGCGTGGTCGCCCTCGCGACGGATGTCGCGCAGCTCCCCCGAGCCGATCTCGGCCTGCCAGACCCCGAACACGGGCTGCCACGGCGAGGAGGCGGTGGCCCTTTGGAAGCTGCGGAAGCTCGCGAGGTAATCGGGCGGGTCATATGTCGGGCTCGAGACGACGATCAGCTGACGGGCCGATGCAGGGATCGAAAAGCGTGACGAGCCCGAGGGCTCTGCGCTTCGGGCTTGAGCCGCGCCGGCTGCGCACATCAGGCCCGCGACCGCGATCACGGCCGCGGCGGTGATCAGCGGGCAGGCTCTCTTCGTAGTCCAGCGCATTCGCGAAACATGGGCGCGGCGGGTTTCGAACCTGCGACCTCTCGCGTGTGAAGTCGCCTGAGCCTGCCGACGTCTGCTGCGCTCGACCGCGTCTTGCCTGCAAATCTACCACTTCGGGAATTACGCCGGTTGCCGTCTGTTGACCCTCTCTGACCTCTGGTGCTGCCACGGATGCTGCCACGGCGCGGCCCCGCAGACGCCCGCGTCTCGACTTCCTATCCTTCGCGGATGGCCTTTCGCCCGCTCTCACAGCGCAACAACCCGAGCCCCGAGTTCGACGGGCCTCACGACGGTGTCCCGCGCTGGATGTTCCGATCCGTTGCACGATGGATCGACGCACTGATCTACGAACCTCGCGGCCACGGGAGCATCCCGAGCGAAACCCTGCTGTTGGAGGCCGAGACGTCGCTCCGTGTCTCCTTCAGCTGGAAAGAGGGTCCGTATTCCGCGCGCGAATCGATGCTGGCGTTTGTGAAAGAGAACGACACGTTCGGCCTGGATTTCCTCGACTTTCTTCTGGCCAAAGTGCACTTGCCCGACTGCGCGTCTGACCTGAACGCGGTTCTTACAAGCGCAGGGTCAGCGTGGGAGGTGCGTCCCGCAGAGCCGCCACGCGGGTACGAGCTGGTGCAACGCGCGATTGGTCCGGTGGCCGAAGCGATCGAGGAGATCCGCCCTGCGAGTGCGAGGGCGCACGCGCATCTGATGACCGCTTGGAGCAAGCTGATGGGCCGCAACCCCGACCCGTCGGCCGCTTACCGCGAGGGTATCCGAGCGGTCGAGGTCGCAGCGGCTCCCGTCGTCACCCCCGACGACACGCTTGCCACTCTCGGCAAGATCATCCAGGCCCTGCGCGATAAGCCCGAGAAGTGGACGGTCGATCTCGTTGAGGCAACACCCCGGCAGGTAACGGAGATGGCGGCGATGATCTGGCAGTCGCAGTTTGATCGGCACGGGACCCGCGATGAGTCGGTACCTCTGAACGTGTCTCAAGAGCAGGCCGACGCGGCGGTACACGTTGCGATTGCGTTGGTGCGCCTGTTTGCAGGCGGCCACGTTCGTCGGGTAACGTGACGGGTCCTTCGATGCTCGACGACTACGCGACCCGATCGCGTCGCTCGCGCAAATCGACCACCCTATCCGGCCCTGTAGCCCGCGACGATGGTGCCTCGTTTTCGTCGGCGGAGCTCGTCGGTGGGGCAACGCTCACGGCGTAGATCGCGTCAAGACGCGCGCGCCGAGAATCGCTGCGCGCGGCCGCCTCGAACTCGTGGCTGTAGACGCTCGCGGTGATCGCAGGGTCGCGGTGGCCGAGCCTCGCCGACAGCTCGACGAGATCGCCACCGGACGCGATCCACGCGCTCGCGTGTGCGTGGCGCAACTCGTGGAACGTCGGCGGCCGCTTGCTGGCATCCAGCTTCGCTCGCTTCACCGCTCGCGCGAGCCCCCGCTGAGCCACGTTGCGGTGCTCCAGCGGTCCACCTGTGCGAGAGGCGAACACGAGCGACTCCGGCGACTTGTGCGCGCTCGCAGCGCGATGGCCGCGAAGCAGCGACACGAGCGCGTCCGGTGCCTCGATGACGCGCCGGCTGCGCTTGGTCTTGAGCGGGACGCGCTGTCCGTGGCGATCGATCTGTGCGCGTACGTGCACTACGCGTGCGCCTAGGTCCACGTCGGCCCAGGTGAGCCCGAGAGTCTCACCCAGGCGAGTACCGAGGCTCGCGGCGGTCGCGATGATCTCGCGGTAAGGCGGCTCCGCCGAGGCGATGAGGCGAGCCAGCTCGTCACGGGTGAGGATGCGACGCTCGCGCGGATCGTGGGTCGGCCGCTCGTTGCGCTCCAGCTCGCGGACAGGATTCGATCCCGCCCAGCTCAGACGACGGCGAGCGAAGTCAAACGCGCGCCCGGCCGGCGTCAGCACGCCCCGGATCGTCCAGGGTCGGTAGCCGGTGGTCGCCTTCGGCGCCTTGACCTTGCGCCCGGTCCGCTCTGCGCGCCGGCGTGCGCTCCGGTCGAGGATCTCCTGTCGGTACTCAGCGGTCTGCATCCGCTCCACGAGAGAGGCCACGATCGCAACGTCGATCCGATCGAGTCGCAGGTTTCCCCAGGCGGGCAGTAGGTGAATCTGGAGCGACGATTCGTAGGCGGCACGCGTCGCCGGTCGTAGGTTCGGTCCCTGCGCGTCCATCCACCTGGCCGCTGCCTCGCCGAACGTCAAGCGATGATTCGGAGCGACACGCTCACCACGACCCATCCGAGCCTTGCGGTCGCCGAGCGCGGCCTCAGCCGCCCGGATTCCACCCTCGACGACCTCTCGGCGCTGCGCGCCGTCAGAGTCCCTGTACGTGATCTCGTAACGCGGTCTGCCGTCAGCGCCGTGGCGCCTCCAGATCCCCGGCTTCACACGTTCACGGTGACTACTCTTGGTCTGCATCGGAGCTACTCCTTCGGTGCCGTGGGCCGGGCGGTTGCAGCCGCGCCGGCCCGTTTTGTAGTGTGGCCCGAGGATACACGACCTCTCACTACAAACGCAACCGGCCACCCAGAATCCCCACAAGACAAGGGAAGTTCTGAGAGGTTGGCAGCATCGTGGCAGCGTCAGCGAGCGTTACGCGCACCTTGTCGACGCCACGCGTCCAGCTCCGATCGCCGAAACCAGCAGCGACAGCCGGGCGCATCCTGCGCGAACGGGACGCGTCGAGCGGCCGTCAGTCGGTGCAGCGCCGCCAGCGTGATCCCCAGGTGACCCGCAGCCTCGCGGCTACTCAGCCAGCGATCTGAGTCGGTGATCGAGATGCTGCTCGCTGGCAGGCCGAGCCGCTGGGCGATGCCGGCGGCGAGCCGTTCGACGGTCTCGTCGTCGAGGAGGATTCTGAGTGCTGCAGGCTCGCTCACGGTCGCACCTTCAGCCGTGAGGGGGTTGCAGACCGGACGGGCCGCGTCAGCAGTCGGCTGGTCCGGTCGGTCCCTATAAAAGATGGCGACGGGCTAAGGCCCGTCGCCCTATAGGACCTTGGCCCCTGGACTTTCATCGGTAGACGCCTCGCTCGACGCGTTCGAACAGATTCATCGCCAAGGCACGATCCCGAGCCGCCTTGAACGTACCCCAGCTAGGCTGCATCTCCAGCTCGGCCGCCATCTCGGCCGTGGTGGCTCGGCCTTTCGCTTTGACGAACCGCCCGAGCTGTTCGGCGCGCGCCTGATCGTGGTCGCGCGCCGCGGGCTCAGCCGTGGGCGTTTGGTCACGTTCCACCTTGATCCAGTCGAGTGCGCGATCGGGCTCGTGACGGCTGGTGACAGCCAGCGGCTCGAACTCCCCCCCATCGGGAGCGTCACGCCGCTTCGGGAGCCGCAGCCGAACGCGGTAGGTGGTCAGGGTGCTCCCATCTGACAGCTCGGCCCGCGAGCTGTTGCGCCTGCCAGCGCGTTCGAGCGTGACCTGTACGTCTGCCTGTGCGACCCACTGGCGAGCGCCCATCGTTGCCTGCGAGCTGTCACGCAAGCCAGCCTTTGCCTTGCTCTCGTGATGCACAAGCAGCACAGCGAGCTGGAGCTCCGCTGCGAGCGGTCGCAACACCTCCGCGTAGAGCGCGACGGCCGAGCTGTTGTCGTTCACGTCGACTCCCGGGGCGTGTCCCATCAGCGCGTCGAGTACCAGCACACGAGCTTGGCGCGCCCGAGAGAGATCGCGTAGCGCCGCCACTGCCTGTGGATCCTGCAGGTCGATCGCCTGTCGGGATAGGTAGGCGAAGCGGTTGCCATCCGAGCCGCGAACACCGAACCCGCGCAAGCGTTCAACCGCGACCCGCTCTACCATCTCGGCGTCGCAGACGATCACCCCGCCGGCCTTGACGGCCCGCCCCAGCCAAGGGACGCCGCGGATCACGGCCACACAGATCGACAGCGCAACCAGCGACTTGCTCGCGCCCGTGTCGCCAGACAAGATGCACACGCCGCCACGCTCCAGCAGCCCCTCCACGATCCAGTCGGGAGGTCGCGGAGGTTGATCGCAGAGCGTGAGGTCCAGTGCCCGCAGAGGCATCATCGCGCACCTCGGAGGTCCGCAAGCAGCTCAGCAGGCGTGCGCTGCGCTGGCGGCGGGACCACGTAGGCTGGACGCGGGAGCGTTTCGTCCAGGGCGCCTCGCTCCGCAGCTTCACGCCCCCAGATCCAGCCAGTGATCCCCCAGATCGTCTCGTGGCCTGGCCGCTTCGCGGCGCGGATCATCGACACGTGTCTGTCGTGGGGCCGGTAGTCGGGCGGGACGAGCAAGTCGCCGTAGTCGGTGACACGGCGCACGATGCGTCGGTCGGCCCGGACACCCTGCTCGGCGAGCCACCGCTCCAGGACGCGCTCGCCGACAAGGACCTCCTCCTTGGCCCCGGGCGGCGTGTGTCGCGGGCGGAGGTCGGGCCGATCGGGCTGCCAGCGTCGGCGCAGTGCCTCGTCTTTGGCCCACGACCAGTCGGCGTCGCTGACCCTGATGCGGACGTAGTCGGTACTCACGCCTGCACCTCGGTGCTGATCTCGTCAACGTCGAGGCTTAGGGCCTTCGCCAGCTTTGAGGCCATCGTCGACGACACGCGAGCGCCTCGGTCGGACTGCTCGATGACGCTCAGTGAACAGTCCGCCGCATCGGCGAGCCGGTGCCGCGACCGGCCAGCGCGCTTGCGCTGGCTGCGCAGCTCGGACAGATGTACAGACACGAAACCTCCAAACAGATCGTCCGCCCACCGATGCGGGCGGTTCGTAGATCCGGCCGCGCGTAGAAACTCTGGCGCTCGACTGACCGGTATTCCGTGCTACCGACTCCTGTTGTTGACCGGAGTCGCTTGCCCCTGATCCCCCGCGTGTCGTGCGGCTGGAGGCTCGCTTGTTTCGTGTCTAGGTGTAAGTGTAGCCGAGCGCGTGGCCTTGATTGACGCCCGTTTCGGCCTCAGGACGGCCAGATCTGACCGTCTGAGTCAGGATCGAGGCCGAGCCGGGGTCACTTTGGTTGGCCCTAGGCGCGCCTTTGGCCTTGCGCAACCGTAAAGTTGCGCAAAACGGACCCAAAATCCAAAAAAGTTTCGCGTGGGGTTGTACGGGTGTAGCGCTTTGCCTTGCAGACAAAAGCACCCCCCCTCAGTGCTCAGTGGCTCGATTGTTCTTCTCAACCTGCTCCGTGAGCCAGTCGAGGAGGTGTTCGACGGGGGAAGTAACCCGTTGGCCGTTAGCGAGGTGGGCAATCGCTACAAATCCGTCGTCAGGATCAGGGATATCGGCGGCGTCGATCGTCACGGGCCACCGTGAGTGAGGCTTTATCTCGACGTCCGCCGGTGGCGAGTAGTCTCGGCCTTGACCACCAGCGGTGGGCTCGACCCAGAGCGTCTTGACGAACTCGGTTGTCTGGCCTACGTTGCTCACGTTGATCGTGAGCTGGTAGTAAAGCTGAGGCGGCGGAAGGTTCGCAACCGACACTGGGTGCGTAAGCTGCGTCGCGTGACCAAATCCGATTGTCACGTTAGGCTCCGACCGTTCTCGGTCGCGTTGCTGTTCCCATCCAAGCGCACGCCGGCTTATTACCACCGCGTAGACCGAACTTCCGCCGCTCACCGCCGCGACGGCAAGTGCCGCGATGCTGAGTGTCGTGGTCGAAGACACGCCGCCGAGCCTAGCGATTGCTTCGTCCCGCGAAGCCCACGAGTAATCGTCTCGCGCACCAGAGCCGTCGGCTCGCGGTCTACGAACTCGTCGTCTTGGCCACTCGCTTCTCGAGCGCGGCCCCGAGGTCGTCGACCGCTTTCGCTAGCTCCGCGGGGGTGGGAGGCATCGACGAAAAGACGAGTGCGCCCTTATCTGTCAGCTCGGACGCAAACGTGGGCGCTGCATCCGGCGTCCAGATCGGGATCACGCTTCCGTCGGCGATGCGACCACTGTACTGGTCCTCCTCAAACGCGGTCCAGTAGCGCTTTGGATACTCGGGGCCGAGCACAACCAGCACGAACTCTGCACCCGACGCGTAGATAGGCGCTAGATAGGCGCGGAGGTCCTCGCCAAGCATCTGGTCTCTCTCGCCCTCATCGAAGAAGACACTGAACCCACTCTCCGTTAGTGATTCGTAGAGCAGTCGCGCGAGCTCTCGCTGCGGGCCAGCGAACGACAGTGCAAAGTCGTAGTTGTGTTGCGACTCCGGTCCGAACCCAATCTGCTCGCGGTACTTGGCCCAGTCGACGTGTCGAAGGAAGAATACGAACCGTGGGTCCTCGACCGACAGATAGTTCTCATCGGAGAGGTGGATCAGCTTCGCAATCTCCGGGTCATCGTTGATGTGCTGAGCGAGGAAACTCTTCTTGAGAATCTGGGTGACGCTCCCCTTGTAGCGCGGGTTCAGCTCTGCGGCGCGCTCAAGCTGGATCGACCACTCGTTACCTTCGGCCAGCCATCGAAGACACTGCAGGTACGGTGCGCGGCCTGCCCGCTTAGGCTTCTTTCCGCGTGCGAACTTCCGGCACACGTCCTCGAACTGGCGCCCGAGATCGTCCAGGACGTCGCCGATAACAGCCTGAAGGTCGATGTTCAACGGCAAGGGCTCGCGGCCGGAGTGCTCGACAGTGAGATCGGCGGCATCGCACGCGGCACGGCAGATGAGTTGGGCGAGCAAGAAGCTGCCCCGGGCCTCGGTGAGGACTAGATCGTGGTTGGGGATACGGACGTTCAGCCACTGCTCTCCGAGGCTGACCAGCTCCTCGACTCTCTCATCGGGGTTTCGCTCGAACTCGACCACCGTGATCCGGGTCAGCAAGTCCGACGAGCCGACGAGTAGGCTTTGGCCAGCGTTGTTGATCCCGATCAACACGAGTTTGCAGCTGGGCTCACTTTGATCAGCGAGATACTTGATCGCGTCGGCGAGCGCAGCGCGGTCCGGCTCCGGTAGGTGGTGGAAGTCCTCGACGATCCACGTGCCACCGGGCTTATCAGCCGCGACGTGCCGGACCTCGCTGACGTCGTTGGCGTTGCGCGACGAGAGGGTGGTGACCCGACCCAGCGCGTCGCCGAGCTCGCTTACCGCGCGCGTAACGGCCACCGTCTTCCCGATCCCCGAGGGGCCCTCAACAACAACGCCACCGGTCCGCTGCCCCAGTGCGTTGACGAGCCTGGAGTAGACGCCGGGGGGCACGAACGTGTACTCCGGGAAGCCGGATGTCACGTAGATGTCAGAGACACGGATTGGGGCGGGGACGCTCGGTGCCGACACGGCGCGATCCTATCCGTCCTCTGCTGGCGAGGGCCCAACGCTACCCGGATCGAGAACCAGCGAGACACTCAGGTGGGTTTGTGCTGCCAAATCGCTGCCATCCAGCTCGGTAAGCGATCCAAAAGGTAGTGGGCGCGGCGGGTTTCGAACCTGCGACCTCTCGCGTGTGAAGCGAGCGCTCTCCCACTGAGCTACGCGCCCTGGGGGCCTGATTCTATTGGGCTTGGTGCGTGTTGCCGCGACTTCGACGGCAGCGCTCCAGGCGGTGGTGCTGCTGCCCATTGCTGTCAAATCGCCGGCCTGCGCAGGCGCTTCAACCAGTGAACCTCCCGCTGGTTGGCCACAACGCAAAGCGGGCCGCACTAGGCGGCCCGCTTGCGAGCGGATGATCTTTTGGGCGCTAGGCCGTCGGAA
>Ga0187783_10000563_pt1 | contig 27243 bp, 31 predicted proteins | sample 1015_SJ02_MP02_2_FD_132471 | JGI IMG/M metagenome (GOLD analysis project Ga0187783, IMG submission 132471) | Tropical peat soil microbial communities from peatlands in Department of Meta, Colombia - 1015_SJ02_MP02_20_MG | ecosystem: Environmental > Terrestrial > Soil > Wetlands > Peat | place...
CCTCGTTCGTCGAATTGAGTTTGGAGCAGTAACGACCCAGAGTTCCGCTGCTAAACAGAAAATCGTGTGAAGAGAAGATCAAGCCCGGCGCGTCGACCGGCGCCGCCACAGCTTTGCACGCCGCATGCGAAGGTTGCGCGCGCCCCGCAAGCAGTTGTGCCACCGACAAATCGTAGCCCAAGACGTGCTGGCGAATCTCATCGAATGCAGCTTCCGGCGTCCGCAAGCGAATGGGCTGCCCCAAGCCAAGCATAGAGAGTTGATGTGAGAGAATCCGCAGCAAATCGAAATCGCTGCGCGGACCTTGGGCGTCCACGGCTCGATGTGTCATCTGCACTTCGCCGGCGGTGTTCGTCATCGTGCCGTCTTTTTCGTATGTAGAAGCGGCGGGCAGCACAATATCGGCGCGCTGCGCCGTCTCGGTGAGAAACATATCCTGGACGACCAACAGATCAAGGCCGGCGATGCGGTCCGGCACCGAAAACGCGAAAGTCTTCACCGGATTCGCCCCGACTACGTAAAGCGCTTTCAGCTTTCCTGCTGCGGCAGCCTCCATCATCGCTCGGGCGGTTAAGCCAGGCGCGGACGGAATTTCGCCGCCCCACAACTTGCCGAAGCGCGACCGCTCCGAAGTATCAGACAGCGGCGCATACCCGGGAAGCCGGTCGGGCAAAAGGCCCATTTCCGCGGCGCCACGCGAATTGGCGTAATCGCCGAGCGGTGTGTAACGAGTTTTACCTTGGAGCCGAGAGCCAAACGCGATGAGATCGGCAATCCCCCCACCCTGAATATTTGCGCCGAAAAGGATCAAGACGTCGTTTTCCTTTTCGAGCGACTCCTTCAATTTGCGGAGTGCGTCGGCAACGTTGGGGTCGAATTGGCCTTCGCCGGTTGCGAGCCAGCGCAACGCGGCGCGTTCACCGTCCTTGGCAACTTCGACGAATTGCGCCGCGTGCCGATGGATTTTGCTTGGCTGGCCGTTTATCGCGTAGAGACGCTGCCCGTGATGATGAAACGCCCGGCGAATCTGCCAGGCCACCAACGGATTCTGCTGCGTCACGTCATTTCCGATAAGCAGAATCGCTTGCGCGTAATAAATATCCGCCATCATCGCCTGCGTCTCTTTGGCCCTAGGACCTAGGGCGGAGGCGAGCCCGGCATAATCGGCCGTCCTGTGATGATCGATATTGTTGGTGCCGAGCGTTGCACGGGCGAAGCGATTCAGCAGGTAATTTTCTTCGTTCGTCGTGTGATTCGAGCCAATTACGCCTATCGCAGATGCGCCGTGCTCCTCACGCGCTTGCTTCAAACGGCGCGCAACTTCTTCCAGGGCATCTTCCCAGCTTGCGGGCTGAAGGGAGCCGTTGCGCCGCAAGAGCGGGTGCCGCAGCCGTTCAGCGTGCCGCGTGAAATCGAATGCGAAGCGGCCCTTGACGCACAAGAATTCGCCGTTGATTCCTGAATGATCGCGATTGTTCGCGCGCAGAATCTCATTATTGCGGACGCTCAGCGTCGTCTTGCACCCGTTCGAGCAGTGCGTGCAAGGCTCTGCGAAGTACGTCATTTCCCACGGCCGCGTCTGATACCGATAAGTACCGCTGGTCAGAGCTCCCACCGGGCAAATATCAATGCACATGCCGCACTCTTCGCATGCCAGCTGGCCGGGCTTGTTGGGGACGATCACGGACTGCACGCCGCGAGCACCGACGCCCAACGCCTTGACGTCCATGCCCTCGTCGCACACGCGCACGCACCGAAAGCACAAAATGCAGCGGGGCGCATCGTAGAAAACAACCGGCGACCATTGCTCCTCGGGATAATGGAGTTTTTCTTCGATGAAGCGCGTGTGATCGAGCCCGTACCGAAATGTCATGTCTTGCAGTTCGCACTCGCCACCTTTGTCGCACACCGGGCAATCGAGGGGGTGGTTCGAAAGCAGAAACTCGAGCATGTCCTTCCGCGCTTTATGGACCTGCGCCGTATCCGTTCGCACAATCATGCCGTCCACAGCGACAAGCGTGCACGCCGTCTGCAACTTCGGAGCTTTTTCCACTTCGACCAGACACATACGGCAGGCAGCCACCGACGAAGGCGTCACTCCCGGGTAATAACAGAACGAGGGCACCTCGATGCCCTGGATCTTGGCGGCTTCGATGACGAGCGTGCCGGCGGACGTGGTCACTTGTCGACCGTCAATCGTAAACGTGATCTGTTTTTGTTCTGCCATCTTTCCTAACGGGCTGCTACCAGGGCTTCGGCGCTCTTATACGCGCATTTTCCGTGGAGGTGATCTTCGAATTCGTTCCGCCATTTTTTCACGATGCTAATCGTCGGCATTGCGGCCGCGTCGCCCAACGGGCAAAAAGTTCGCCCGAGCATGTTCCTCGAAAGTTCGTCGATGATCGGGATGTCTTCTTCTCGGCCGCCGCCCTCATGGAAGCGGTCGAGCATTTTGCGCAGCCAGGCGGTGCCTTCGCGGCAGGGAATGCACCAGCCGCACGATTCGTGCGCATAGAAGTGCATGATGCGCCGCGCGAAATCCACCATGCACGTGTCTTCATCGAGCACGACGGTGCCGCCAGAGCCGAGCATCGATCCTGCCTTGGCTACAGAATCGAAATCCATGGCGACATCGATTTCATCAGCGCTGAGCAGGGGACAAGAACTTCCGCCCGGGACGACAGCTTTGAGCTTTTTGCCGCCGGGGATGCCACCTGCTACCTCGTAAATCATGCGCTTCATGTTGAAGCCCATCGGAAGCTCGTAAATTCCCGGTTTATTCACGTGCCCTGAAATGGCGAAGAGACGCGTGCCGCCGTTCTTGGGCGTACCGAGGCCGGCGTACCATTCGCCGCCTTTCAAAATCACCGCAGGAACCGAACTCAGCGTCTCAGCGTTGTTGATCACAGTTGGGCATCCGTAAAGCCCGACCACCGCCGGAAATGGCGGGCGAATGCGGGGGTAGCCACGCTTACCTTCAAGCGACTCCATCAGCGCCGATTCTTCGCCGCACTCATACGCGCCTGCACCCGTATGCGCCGCGAGGTCGAAATCGAATCCGCTCCCGAGAATATTTCTGCCGAGGTAGCCACGATCGTAGGCTTCAGCGATGGCGCGCTCCATGATGTCAATCACGTAGCGGTATTCGCCGCGAATATAGGCATAGCCACGTTGCGCGCCCACTGCGCGTCCCGCAATAATCATTCCCTCGATCAACTGGTGCGGGTCCATTTCCATCAGCGGCCGGTCTTTGCAAGTGCCGGGCTCGCTCTCGTCGCAGTTGGCTAGAATGTACTTGGGCTTGGGAATATCTTTGGGGACGAAACTCCACTTCATGCCGGCCGGAAACCCTGCGCCACCACGCCCGCGCAGATTCGATTTTTTCACTTCGTCGATGATCTGCTCCGGCGTCATCTGCGTCAGCGCCTTCTCTAGCGCCTTATATCCGTCATTTTGCAAATAGACGCCGATCGATTTCGAATTGGGGATGCCGAACCGGCGGCTGATCACCGGCACTTCCGCGGGATCTCGGTCGTGCACGGAGCCCGAAGTTACAAGGACGGGCGGCGGTTTGCGGCCGTCCTGAAGCTGCTCGAAAATCGCGTCGACCTTTTCAGGGTCGAGATTCTCGTAGTAATCGTAATTCACCTGGATCGCAGGTGCGCCGGTGCAGGCACCCATGCACTCCACTTCTTCCAGGGAAAACGTGCCGCTCGGCGACACCTCCTTATTTCCGATTCCCAGCCGTTTTTGGACGTGCGCGTAAAGTTCATTGCCACCACGCAGCATGCAGGAAATATTCGTGCAGACCTGAACGTGATACCGCCCAGCAGGTTTGCGCCGCAACATCGAGTAGTACGCCAGCGTCTCACTCACTTCCAAAACATTCAGATCGAGTCGCTTGGCGATTTCCTCGAGCACGTCGTCTTTCAAGTACCCGAAATAATCCTGCGCATACAGCATCATGGGAATCAGCGCCGAACGCTTGACGGGATAGCGCGAGAGAAGCTCGTTGAATTTGGTCTCGAGTTGCGCGGGCAATTGCATCACCGGTCCACTTCCCCGAGAACAATATCCGTTGTCCCGATGCAAGCGACGACGTCCGCAATCAGCCGCCCGACGCAAAGTTTCGGCAGGGACTGCAGGTTTACGAACGATGGCGCGCGGAAATGCACGCGCCAAGGATGCGGCGAGCCATCACTCGCGACGAAGACTCCAAGTTCACCGCGCGGAGATTCAATCGCTTGATAGACTTCGCCCCGCGGCGGCGCGAAACCTTCCGTGAAAATCTTGAAATGATAAATGAGGCCTTCGATGGAAGTCTTCATCTCTTCGCGCGAGGGCGGGATAATCCCGGGCGCAACCGCGCGGAACGGTCCGTCGGCGGGAACCTTTTCCGTGGCTTGCCGGACGATTCTCAGGCTCTCTCGAATTTCTGCCACGCGCACCAGATATCGCGCGTAGCAATCGCCCCCAGTTTGTGTGGGAACGTTGAATTCAAATTCGTCATAGCTTGAATAAGGAAAAGCCTTGCGGACGTCGTACGCGACGCCGCTTCCGCGCAGCATCGGTCCTGAAACGCCCATGGCGATCGCGTCAGCCGGACTCAGGATTCCGACCCCTTTCGTGCGGCCAATCCAGATGCGATTTTCGGTGAGCAGATTTTCGTATTCGTCGATGTGTCCTGGCAGCGCGTCCACCACGCGCCGCACGCGATCCATCCAGCCGGGCGCAGGTTCCAGGGCCAGGCCGCCCACGCGGAAATAGCTGGTCATCATGCGCTGGCCAGAGAGATATTCCAGGATTTTCAGGATTTCTTCGCGCTCACGGAACGTGTACAGGAAGACCGACATCGCGCCCAAATCGATTGCATGCGTGCCGAGCCAGACCAGATGAGAAGCGATGCGCGTGAGTTCAGTGAGCAGCACGCGAATGTACTGCGCGCGCTTCGGGACTTCGATGCCGATTAGCTTTTCCACCGCAAGGCAATATCCGAGATTGTTCGAAAGAGGGGCGAGGTAATCGATGCGATCGGTCATCGTAATGGCCTGCGAGTACGTCTTCGCTTCCATGTTTTTCTCGATGCCAGTGTGCAGATAACCGATGACTGGCTCGGCCTTCGTGACGATTTCGCCGTCAAGCTCCAAAATCACGCGCAGCACGCCGTGCGTTGAGGGGTGCTGCGGCCCCATGTTGAGCACCATCGGATGCTTCGTGGGTATTTCCGCGATCCTCGGATCCATCAATCCTTGAGTGGTGCTCATTAACGATAGCCCTCAACCGGATAATCCTTCCTCAATGGGTGTCCTTCCCATTCATCCGGCATCAGGATGCGCTTTAGATCGGGATGTCCCTCAAACTGAATCCCGAAGAGATCGTAATTTTCGCGCTCATTCCAGTTCGCGCCCGGCCAAACCGGGGTCACCGAATTCAGCACCGCATCGTTACTGGCAAGCTTCACTTTCAGACGGATGCGATCGCGTCGTTCGACGCACAATAAGTGATAATTCACCTCGAAGCGAGGCTCGAGTGGGAACTGGTCAGTGACGGCAATATCGGAGAGAAAAGTGAACCCCAAGGACGGCTCGCTCGCAAGGAATTGACACGCAGCAAGCAGGTGTTGCCGCGGCACGACGACCGTTGTTTCGCCCCTGAATTCAATCACTTCGGCAACCGCGCCTCGGTCCCACTGCCTGAGTGAATGGACTACCGGATTTTTATCCTGTTCCTGAGATTCCACAGTGAATTGATTCCCGAAGAGGCGGCGGTTAGCGGTTCCAGTCGAGCGCGCCCTTCTTCCAGAGGTATATGTAGCCCGCCAGCAAAATTATAATGTAGAGCACCATCTCCACAAAGCCGAACAACTGCAAATCCTCGTAGACCAGCGCCCATGGATACAGAAATATCGCTTCGATATCGAAAAGAATGAAAACCAGGGCCACCATGTAGAACTGCACCGAAAAGGGTTCTCGGGCATCCCCTGTGGGGCGAATGCCGCACTCGTACGCTTGGTCTTTTTCGCGCGTCCGCTTGTGCCTGCCGATCAGGTTCGACATCACCACCAGCGCGCCGGCAAGTCCGCAGGCCAGTATAAACATAAGCAAAAGCCCGGCGTAATTGTCGAGGTAGGTGTTCTGCATTTTGGTAGGTTGTTATAATAACGGCCCAAGAGCGCGCCGGTCAAATGGACTCAAAAAATCCTGCTCGCAGTTCTGTCAGGCGCAGTGCTGCGAACTTCACCGTGGACACCGCGTGAGTTCGGGATTCAATACAGACATTTCGGTCGGCGACCGCACCTTCCACGTGCAAACGGAGGACCGAGGGCCGACGCGTCCAGTGATCGATACCGTCGTCTACCAGAATGGGCGCGTGCTGCATCGGCGAGCATTCGATTATCAGTCATTCTTGGGTTCGGCGGAGTTCACGGAAGAGGTCTTGCGCCAGCGCGTGGAGGAGCATCACCGCGCGGTGATCGAGGATCTTCGTTCCGGCCTGCTGGAAGAGGAAATAGCTGCAGCGCAGAAGGCTACGAAAGGTCCGGGAATCGAGGTTCAATTGCTAAATCCCGGATCGTGGCTGACCGCGGGGAGTGTTTCACTGGATCTGGCAATCATGCGGCGCGGGGATGGTCAACCTGAATCCGGCGCGCATGTAGAAGCCATGATTGAAGGCGCGCTCGCGGAAACGAGGCACGCGGGTACCAGCGATGGCCAGGGACGGGTGCAGCTTCAGTTTCCGATGCCGCAGCTTGGGAAAGGCGATCTCGCTTTGGTCATTCTAGCCAAGGCGGAAGCGGGAAAAGACGAAATCCGCTTTGCGATGCGCTCGCGATCGAAAGCTCCGCCGCCTGCGGATGCAGCTCAGTGACCATTACCGTAAACGGTGAGCGGCGCGAGATTCCGGATGGACTCACCGTTGCGGCGCTGATCGAACATCTGGGAATGAAGAGCGACCGGGTGGCGATCGAGCGCAACCGCGACATTCTACCGCGTGCGGACTGGGCGGAAACGGAAGTTCAGGCGAACGACACCTTCGAGATCGTCCACCTCGTCGGCGGCGGCGATTAAAAGTTCTCGCTTTCATAGGTGCGCTATGATTTACAAAAGCGATAAACGAAACAACGAGGGACCAAGTAGTGCATTATCTCTTGTTCTACGAGGTGGTCGACGATTACGTGGCGCGTTGAGCCGAATTCCGGGAGGCTCATCTGCAAAAAGCCTGGGCCGCTAGTGGTCGCGGCGAACTTGTTCTCGCCGGCGCCCTGGCGAATCCAGTCGATGGCGCGGTGCTGCTCTTCAGAGGCGATTCCCCTGCAATCGCCGAAAACTTCGCCAAAGCCGATCCTTACGTCACGAGCGGCCTGGTCAAACGATGGTACGTCCGCGAATGGACCACCGTCGCCGGCCCAAACGCATCGCGTCCCATTCGCCCGAATTCCAACTCACAAAGATAACCTACAGTCGATTTTTTCTCGCCACCCCACTCGTCACTCGTCACTAACCACTGCTTCATTCGTGTCGCAACGCAACCAGCGGGTCGACTCGCATCGCCTTCCACGCCGGAACGCAACATGCCAGCAGTGCGACCGCACCCAGCCCTCCTGCCGCCACCGCAAACGCAACCGGGTCGCTAGGCTTTACTTCGTAGAGTTCTTCCGCTAGGAATCGCGTCAAGCCCCAAGCCCCCAGCGTGCCCGCTGCAATTCCCGCTCCCGTAAGCATCATGCCTCGCCCAATCACCATCCTCCACACGTCTGCCCGCCCCGCGCCCAGCGCAACACGGATGCCAATCTCATGCGTACGCTGCGCCACCGAATACGCCATCACGCCGTAAATGCCCACGGCCGCGAGCACAAGCGCCAGCCCTGCAAACGTGCTCATCAGCGTCATCACAAATTTCTCGAAAGCCAGCGAGGTGGAAAAAGTCTCCTCCAGCGATTGAATGTGTCCTAGGGGAACTGCCGAATCCGTGCGGCGAATCGCGTTCTCCACATCCTTGCTCAAGCTCAGCGGATCCTGCGCGGTGCGCACGAGCACTGAAGCCGGGAACCACGCCAGAAATGCTTTTGTCCCTCCGATGTCCGATTGCGCGTCCGGAATGAAAACGGTCGGCGGCGCCGGCTCGCCCAAAAACGAGCGTACGTTTCCAACCACGCCGACAATTTCGAGATCGATCGTCCCTTCCAGCTTCACATGCCTGCCAACGGCTCCTCCATTCGCGAAATATTCGCGCGCCATCTCCTCGTTGACGATCGCCACATTCCGCGAATTCGCCGAATCACTGTCGCCAAAAGGTCGGCCTTGCAGCACCGGAACGCTCAATGCCCGGAAGTATTCGGGCGTTATCTCACGATAATCGGCGCTCACTCCTTGTTGTTTCGGATCGGCGAACGTGAAGTATTCGTTCCCGCCCTGTTCCAGTGGCGTTCCCCCAACCACAATGGCCGCCGCCTGCACGCCGGGGATTTGTTCGATTCGGAGAATCAGGTTCCGATTGAAATTCGTCATCGCCGCTGTGGTTGGCAGTTCGTCGCCCGTCGGCCAGATTTCCACCGAGAGCATCCGCTGCAGCTCGAATCCCGGATTGACGCGCAGAAGGTTCGTGAACGTCGCGATGAGCAATGAAGCACCCGCCAGCAGCACCACCGAAAGTGCAATTTCCGCTGCTGCCAGGGCGCCGCGCATCCGCTGCCGTTCCGTACCCGACGTTGCCCGTCCCACGTTTTCCTTCAGCGATTCGTTCAAATCCGTTTTCGAGCCGCGCAATGCAGGCGCAATCCCAAAAACGATCCCGCAAATCGCGGATGCCGCAACGCTGAACGCCAGCGCCCATTGGTCCAGCGTGATTTCTTGCGCGCGCGGCAAGTCGGCCGGAGCCAACCCAAGCATAACGTTCAATCCCCAGCGCGCCAGCACGAGCCCCAGCACCCCGCCAATAAGCGCAAGCTGCAAACTCTCGGCTATCAGCTGCCGCGCGATCCGCGCTCGCGCGGCTCCGAGCGCGGTCCGTACGGCAATTTCGCGCGAACGCGTCGCCGAACGAGCCAGAAGCAGATTCGCCACGTTGACGCACGCAATCAGCAGCACAAACGCGATCGAGCCGAAAAGCGCCAGCAGGGGAGCGCGGTAAGTGTGACCCACCACGTCGAGCAGAGTTGTCGCGTGAAACTTCACGTACGGCCGTGCCTTCGTTCCAATCAGGTTGGTCCGAAATTGTTGCAGGAAGATGGGGCTCGCAATCCCGAAATAGGCATCCACCTGCGCGGACGTCACGCCATCCTTCAACCGCCCAATCAACCGGTAATTTGTTCCCGAACCCGCCGTCCGATTCGCCTGCGCGATCGTCGTCCATAGATCAGCGGGCGAAATGCTCTGGAAACCTTTCGGCATGATGCCGACCACTGTGTACGGCGTTCCGTTCAGCGAAATGTTTTTCCCTACGAGTTGACTCTCGCCCCCAAAGTGCGATTGCCACAATCCGTAGCCTAAAATCACCACATTAGGCCCGCTGGGGCTGTCTTCTTCAGGCGAAAAATTACGGCCCAGCGCCGGTTGAACTCCCAGAACATCGAAGTAGTGCGACGAAACGCGCAGCGCACGCACGCGCAGGGACTCGCTTCCGCCTGTCAGGTTAAATCCCAGTCCGTGACTCGCCGCTAAATAGGCGAATGGCTCGTCATGCTGCTTCCAAAACTCAAATTCGCGCGCCGTGAACCCCGGATAGTCCGGTTCGCCTTTGTAGCTGAGCGTAATCTGTGCGACTCGCCCAGATTGCGGATAGGGAAGCGGGCGCAGCAGCACTCCATAAACGACGCTGAAAATTGCGGTGTTCGCGCCAATTCCGAGGGCGAGAGTAAGAACGGCAACGATGGTGAATCCGGGCGATTTTCGGAGCACGCGCGCGCCAAAGCGCAAGTCCTGCCCGACGTCTTCGAACCAGCTAATACCCCGGGATTCACGCACTTCATCCTGACGCGCTTCCACTGAGCCAAACTCCATCCTCGCCCGTCTCTTTGCTTCCTCCCGCGATTTCGCTGCGCCCGATCGCAACAAGTCATCGGCGCGCGCCTCGATGTGTACGCGCATCTCGTCATCCAGCTCATGCTCGAATCGCGCCCGATTCGTCAGCGTGCGGCACACCGATCGTATCTTCGCGAACACGGCTAGCTCTCCTGCGGTTTCGAGCTCAACGCTGAGCGAATCGCTGTTGAAAGCCGGCTCCAGCTTTCAGTCTCTTCCCGCAAGCGTCGGCGACCCGCAAGGGTCAATTTGTAAAACTTCGCTCGCCGATTGTTTTCCGATGTGCCCCACTCGCTCTGGAGCAGGCCCTGATGTTCCAGGCGATGCAGCGCCGGGTACAGCGCGCCCTGTTCCGTGAGCAGCGCGCCGCGCGTGATCTGCTCGATGCGCAGCAGCACGCCGTAGCCGTGCAGCGGGCCGAGCGAAACGGCTTTCAAAATCAACATATCGAGGGTGCCGGGAAGGAGTTGCGCCGGTTCGTTCACAATCTCTCTCCTAGACAGATTAGGGAAGCCGAATGGATGCTACTTCCGTTCTCCTAAGTTGTCTAGGAGTAATTTGACGCGTGACAGCGGACAGGGAGAGCGAAGAAGTCTCAAACAGCTTCAGAGACCCGAGAGAATGTGCCCAAGCTTGTGGCGTTTTGTGCGCAGGTACCCGCGCGAAAGCTTGCTGGTTGGAGGGCGGCAGGGAACGCGCTCCGCGACGTGGACGCCTGACTTTTTCAGTTGCTTGACTTTATCCGGGTTATTCGAGAGCAGCCGCACGGAGCGAAGCCCCAAAGCTTTCAGCGCGTCCGCGGCAAATTCATACTCGCGATTGTCCGCGGCGAAACCGAGCCGGCGATTCGCTTCGACGGTGTCGAGCCCTTCATCCTGCAATTCGTAGGCACGGATTTTGTTCATCAGCCCGATTCCGCGGCCTTCCTGCGGCAGATAGAGCAAAACTCCCGCGGGCTCCTTCGCGATCTTGCGAAGCGAAAATTCCAGTTGGGCGCGGCAATCGCAGCGTTGGGAAGTGAATACGTCGCCGGTGAGGCACTGCGAATGGACACGCACCAGCGGTGCGGGTGCGGCGGCCAAGTCTCCGTGAAAAATCGCCACAGCTTCGTCGGATGCACGGGTTCCACGAATCGCCGCTATACTGAAGTTGCCGAACGAAGTAGGCAGCTTGGCTTGAGCCACGACGCGAGCTCTCGGTTTTTCAATTTTGCGTTTCATCGAGTTTTTTATTATACCAGCGGGTTTGGCCACGAAGCTCGCACGGCCGGATCGCATTCTTTTGCATCTGCTCCGGCTTTTCGCTAATTTATCGTTAGAGCCGCTCGCAACAATTCGCTAAAGGAGTCGCGGCTCCCCAAATGGGTACGCTCCCAAGCCTAAAAGATTTCTTCCTTACGTTATTGCTGAAAGTGTGCTGGGCGGCAGCGCTGGCCGCCATTCTCGTGCGCTTCAAATCGTTTCGCCGATTGCTCTACACTGAAAAGCGCGATTCCGACCAAAAAGTGATGTTGCTTCTTTTCCTGACGCCGCCACTCGCGCTCGGCATTATTTTGCGCATCGTAGGGCAATATCACTTTTTTGACTTGATGCTCGAAGGCTCCTTTTTGATGGGCCTGATAGGGGGAAGGATCGTCGGTTTGCTCGGCGGATCGCTGATCAGTTTGCCGGCGTTTGGCATGCACGAATGGCTCTCGAGCCCCGTGGCTGCCCTCGTAGGCTTGCTGGGTGGTGTGGTTCGTGAAGCGATGCCCGAAAAGGAGGACATCTGGCACTTCGGACCTTTTTTGTTTTTGAACATTCCGCAATGGTTGTGGAAGCTTATTCGTTACGGGAAACGAAACTGGGCCATGCTGCCGCTGTTCGCGTGCGCTGCCGCCGAATCGTGTCGCATCCTGTTGGCGTATCTGACCAGGCCGCATCCGCACTGGCTAATGGTCACATATCCGGAAAATTGGGGCCTGCTTCTCCTCGTCGTGCTCACGTCGGTAATCTCGGTCGCGGTCCCCATCAAGATATGGAACAACACAAGAATCGAAATGAACCTCGAGCAGAACCAGCAGCTCCTGCTCAAGGCTCGCATGGACGCGCTGACCAGCCAGATCAATCCACATTTTCTTTTCAACACGCTAAATACAGTGTCGTCACTGATTCGCTTCGACCCCGACATGGCGCGACGTGTGGTGCTGAAACTATCGAATATTCTGCGGCGCCTGCTGCGGAAGCATGAGACGTTCGTGCCCCTGCGCGAGGAGCTCGAATTCATCGATGATTATCTGGATATTGAAGTGATTCGCTTCGGGCGCGACAAACTTCAATTCTTCAAGGATATCAGTCCCGATGCTCTCGACGCCTTCGTTCCGAGCATGCTTCTGCAGCCTATGATCGAAAATGCTATCAAGCATGGGTTGGCACCGCGGCTCGAGGGGGGACAGATTTCCGTGCGCGCGGAGCTAGCGAATGGCCGCCTCGCGATCGAAATCAAAGATAACGGCATGGGCATTCCGCCCGAGCGTCTGCGCGAGGTGTACGCCGGCGGAATCGGCATCAGCAACGTGAACGAACGCCTGCGGCTGCTTTACGGTAATCAGTTCAAGATGGAGATACGCAGTGAAGGAGGGCAGGGGACTTCCATAGAGATCGAAATACCCGAACTCGCCACTGTGGAAACCGCCGCTACGGCGTAATCCCTTGCCCGCGCAGGAGTCACCCGAATCGATGTGTCTCACTCGCAGCGCAAGGCTTTCATTGGATCCACTTTCGTCGCTCGGATCGCCGGAATGTAGCTGGCAGCCAGCGCAACAATTTCCAAAATGGCAGACACGCTGAGGAAGGTGGCTGGGTCTGTGGGCTGCACGCCAAAAAGGAGCGTGGCCATCAAGCGAGCGAGCCCCAGAGCCATTCTCAAGCCGAACTCTTTCGAGCGCCGCGCGACTGCGAGCGAAATGACTCCGTAAATGCCCCACAGGTTGCTAATACCAAGCATCAAGCAAAGCACAGCCGCAATCGTAAATCCGGGACTCTCTTGATGAGCATGCGAATGGAGTGACGAAGGTCCTGCCACGATGAACCCATAGGCCCCTCCCGGTGGCGATCTGGACGTACTCTCGCCCAAGCGCAGGTCGGGAGCCCATGGAGATAGCCGCAAGCCAAATCTTTGCAGTAAGTTAGAGGCTGGACCAGTGGCATGAGTGGCGGTTATTGGCCGCTCGCGGGACGCCGCAGGTCGCAAACGAACACGAACGGACGCAGAAGGAAGCTTGACAGAGCCATGTAGATGCTGTATATTCTGAATAAACAGAAATGACAGACGCAAAGAAATCCTCAAAAACCCACCTCTCCCCCGTTGAGCAGAAGTTCATTCTTCACTGGGGCGAGATGGGCACCCGCTGGGGGGTCAATCGAACTGTGGCCCAGGTTCACGCCTTGCTTTTTATTTCCCAGCTCCCGCTATCGGCCGAAGAGATCGCCACCACGCTATCGGTAGCTCGATCCAACGTGAGCACCAGCATTCGCGAACTGCAGGGTTGGCGCATCGTCCGAGTCGCGCCGATTCTCGGTGATCGTCGGCAGCATTTTGAGTCGATCAAAGACGTCTGGGAGCTCTTCCGGATCATTGTCCAGGAAAGGAAGAAGCGGGAAGTGGATCCCACGATTGAAGTGGTCCGCGAGTGCGTCGCGCAGGCCACGCAGGCGGGACCGTCGGAGGCCTACGCGCGCAAAAAACTCGAAGAGTTGCTGGATTTCATCAGCACAATGGACACGCTGTTCACCGAGTTCCAGCACTTACCGCCCAGCGCCGCGCGAGGAATCGTGAAACTGCGAGGGCGAATTCGCAAGCTGTTACCGGATTAGTTTGGTCGAGCCGGCTCAAACAGCCGGTTTTTTTGAGGCTCTATGATTTCAGTCTATACAGAAAGAAATGACGCGAGGCCGGATTCTCTTCGTGGCTGGGTCTTCTTCGACGGCGATTGCCCGTTTTGCCGCTCTTGGGCTCGACGCATGGAACCGGTGCTGGCTCCCCGAGGCTTCGCGTTTATGCCGCTGCAGACCCCGTGGGTCCGTCGCTATTTCCATATGCCCGAGGAACGATTGCTGAGTGAGATGCGAGTTGTGCTTCGTAACGGCGAACGATACGGCGGCGCGGACGCGATTCTCGCCCTCGCCAAATTCGTGTGGTGGGCGTGGCCGCTCGTCGTGGCCGCACAGATTCCCGGCGTGCGCGTCCTCCTTCGTCTCGTGTATCGCTATGCGGCTGCTCGCCGATACTGCGTCGCTAGGACTTGTTCGCCAAGGGCGAATTCCAACTTTCGAGTTCCACCAGTCGAAAAAGGAGCCTGACCATGGCCTTCCGCAAGCTCTTTAGTTGGGAAGGCACAGTTGACCGGGGACCGTACGCCCTGATCGGACTGATCGGGTTCGCGATCAAACACAATATTGACCGCGTCATTGCCGCCTTGGTTTTTCACCGGCAGTGGAGATTGTTTAATTATTGGATACCTCTGAACCGCGCTGTTCGTATCACTGCTCTGAGCGCAGCAGACCGCCGGTTCCTTTTCTGGATGATCGTGATGTCGCTTCCTTTCATTTGGATTGGAGTATCACTCACCATTCAGCGGCTGCGCAGTATGGGTTGGCCCTCGTCGAGCGTCGTACTCTTTTTTGCGCCGTACCTAAACCTGCTCTTCTTTCTGGTTTTGTGTATCTATCCCTCGCAGGTTGAGGATGAAACTTCGGCTGTGCGAAGCGTGAGTCATAACCGGATTCTCAGCAGAATAATTCCAAAGGGCAAATGGGGCAGCGCTGCCATGGCGCTGTTGGTTACTTCGGTCCTGGGGATTGCCGGAACACTTCTCAGCGTGAACACGGCTCTCGCAATGTACGGCGTTGGATTGTTCATCGCGTTGCCGTTCTGTCTCGGGCTGGTTTCCGTCGTCATCTACGGCTACCACGAGCCGCATGGGTACTGGGGCTGCATCGCGGTCGCTTGCGTTTCCGTAGCGGCTTTGGGCCTGTTTCTGGTCTCGCTGGCCGTGGAAGGAATCATCTGCCTGTTTATGGCCGCGCCGATCGGCACAGTTCTCGCCATTTTCGGCGGCTCGGTAGGGTATTACATTCAGCGGCGTCGGTGGAGCGATTTGCAAATCCAGACAACGGTCAGTGCAATGCTACTCTTCGTTCCGCTCCTCATGGGAGCCGAAGGGGCCACCCGGCCGCAAGCGCCTCTCCTAGAAGTGAAAACACAAATCGAAATCAGCGCGGCTCCCGCAACCGTGTGGCGCTTTCTGGCCTCGTTTCCAAAGCTCCCGGCGCCGACCGAGTGGCCATTCCGGGTCGGCATAGCCTATCCCATTCGTTCCACTTTGCAGGGAACTGGACTTACCGCGCGACGGGAGTGCGAATTTTCGAGCGGCAACTTCGTCGAACCCATTCGCGTTTGGGACGAAAATCGGCGCCTTATGTTTTCAATCTCTGGAGAGCCGCCCGTAATGGAGGAAATGTCTCCGTATGGCCACATACACACCCGCCACATAGACGGGCAGTATTTTCAAGCGCAGGACGCGGAATTCGTGCTCACGCCATTGCCAAATGCGCACACGTTGCTTACCGGCACGTCACGCTATCGCAATCGTATGTGGCCCGTGGCGTATTGGCGGCTGTGGTCTGACGAAATCGTTCATCAGATTCACCTGCGCGTGTTTCAGCAAGTGAAGCGGCTCTCTGAAGCGGCCGAAGCAGGAAGTTCAGCTCAGTAGGGTTTGAGTTATCGAGGTCCAACATGGACCAAGAAAAGCGAGGTCATACGAAGAGTTCGGAGGCCCTATGAATCCACTCATTCCGCTCATCTGGGCCGCTGGGGCCGCGCATCTCGCGATACTTGGGGCGAATTTCATTCTGCCGAAGAAGCTGCATTGCCGCGAGAACTTGGTTCGAGTCTCGCCAATGATTCGGCAGGTCTTCGTCGTTCATTGGATTTACATTGGCGGCGTTCTTGCGATCTTCACATCTCTTTGCTTTTGGTTTGCGCCGGAACTTGCTGGCAGCAGCCACCTAGGGCATTTCCTGAGCGCCGTCATCGCGCTCTTCTGGCTCCCTCGAATTCCGATTCAATTATTTGTTTACGACTCAGAATTGCGACGGCAAAACCGCGCCGGCGATGTCGCAATGCTCCTGGCGATCGCATTCGTGGTCTTTGTATTTGCCGCTGCAGCGCTCGGAGTGAACATCGGATGAGGACCAAAATAAGCCTCACTGCTCTGGCGGGAGGCATTATTTGGCTCGGATTGCTGGCTGCATCCCGCGCAACCCGACTTGAACTTGAGTGGATTGATTTGCTGTTCCTGCTCGCGCCGCTGGTGATCGTTCCGCTCGGACTCGGGCTCACAAGCCAAATCGAAACTGGCGGCGTGGCATCACGTGTCGAGCGAATCGCGATACGTATCCAACTGCCATGCGCTCTCGCCGTGGTCGCATCGTTCTTTTTTGCGCGCGGAACGTTATCGGCCATTCTCGCGGGAATGTGGCTTGCGTTTTGTGGACTGTTGACGCTCGGTGCGGTCGTGCGCATTTACAAAGGGGCATTTCGCAAGCTTGACTCGTCGTTTCCCGCGTTTGCTTTCTTGTACCTGCCTGTTGGGGCCGTATGGCTCATCGGATCGCGTTTCGGCCTAACGCCACTTGGTTTTCAGGAACCCATCGTTCTGCTCACCGCCGTCCATTTTCATTACGCCGGTTTTGCCGCGCCGATTCTGGCGCGGTCGTCCCGTTTGGCACTTATGAGATCGACTCCGTCATCAGCCCGTCCAGTTTTGCTCAACTTGGTCGCAGCTGGTGTTCTCGTTGGTCCGGCGCTGCTTGCGGCTGGTTTCGTTATTGGACCACGAGTCAAGCTGACGGCGGCGGTAGTTCTTGCCTTCAGTGAGATCAGCTTGGCGCTCTCGTTCCTTTTTGCGCTCAAGCAAGTAACAAACTTTGCGTCGAAGATTTTGATAGCGCTCGCGTCCGTTTCTGTCGTGTTTGCGATGGTCCTGGCTGCGCTGTGGGCTATCGGCGAGTACCCGTTGCAGCCCTTTGTTCATCTAGCGGGAATGGCGCGGCTTCATGGTACCGCCAATGCACTCGGCTTCACGCTGTGCGGACTCATCGGCTGGGCGCAAGCCCAAAAATGCCTAGTGCGTTTGGGAGGGAACTCATGACAATCGCCATTACTGGCGGCACCGGATTTGTCGGTCGGCATTTGGCGAAAGCGCTTGTGGCCGGCGGGCACGAAGTCGTTTTGATCGCGCGAGGAGTGGATCGCCGCGATCCCTCCGCTTATGAAATTCCGAATGCGCGTTTCTTTGCCGCCGATTTATCCAGCGTAGACGAACTTACGCGCGCGTTTGAAGGCTGCAGCGCCGTTGCCCACTGTGCCGGAATCAATCGGGAAATTGGCTGGCAGACCTATCAGCGCGTCCATGTCGAGGGCACGCGCCACGTCGTGGAAGCGGCTCGGCGCGCAGGGGTAGACAAAATCACACTGCTCAGCTTTTTGTGTGCGCGACCGAACTGTGGTTCTGGATACCACGAATCGAAGTGGGCGGCAGAGGAAGTCATTCGCGACTCGGGCTTCGATTACACGATTTTCAAAGCTGGAGTCATTTATGGTCGCGGCGACCACATGCTCGACCATCTCAGCCACGCTCTGCACACGTTCCCCGTTTTTGGTCTCGTGGGATTTCACGATGAGCCCGTTTGCCCTCTTGCCGTCGAGGATCTGGTGCACGCCCTCGCAGCCGCTCTTATCAAAGGGCGCCTCTCGCGTAAGACGGTAGCGATCCTGGGGCCGGAGCAGATGCCGCTGAGCGAAGCCGTGAAGCGAGTCGGAAATGTGCTTGAGAAGCACCCTTTGTACGTGCCCCTGCCAATCGTCGTTCACCGATTGCTTGGTTTGGTGTTCGAGGCAACGATGAAAGTTCCGCTCGTTTCACTCGCGCAGGTGCGCATTCTTTCGGAGGGAATCGTTGACCTGTGGCCTCCTTGTGAGAACTTGCCGCCGGATTTGCTGCCGACGACCGGCTTTACCGATGAGCAGATTCGCCGCGGCTTGCCTGAAGCAAAAGCGTTTAGCGCACGGGACTCCGATGCTGCGTGTAAGGAGGGAACTTAGCGCGAGAAGGGATACATCAGCCAAGCGATGCCGACACTCACGATTACAAATAGCGCGAATGACCATAGGGCGTAACGAATCCGTCCCGCTTTAGTGCGGCGCGCCAGGGCGCCAATGGCTGCCGAGACGAGAGCGGCGAAAAGCAGAAGCGCGCCAAAGTGGCTCATGTGTGCAAGGCTGGGCAGCATCTATCGCCTTCGTCCCATAGCGATGTCATATGCGTCGCAGATAGCGACGACATTCACGAGTCCTGCCGCCGCGATGAACCGGGTCCCATAATCGCCGATGGCGCGCGATACGTTGGGACCTGAGGCTTCCACCACTCGCGACAATAGATAGAAAACTCCCGAGCAAGCATCGGCGATGAATCCGAGCGTTCCGAAGGGATCCTCGGACCGCGGCGGGAACACGTTCCCGCGCATCAAATAACCGGTTATCGCGAGCCCGCCAACCGCGATAAAGAAGACGAGACCGCGTCCCCAGCGACGGAGGAGCAAGTGTCCGAGACCCGGAATGAACCACGCGATGATGGCAATCGCAAGCGCCAGAACGTTCAGAGCAGACTTCGCTTGCCGCACGGACGTGGAGGGAGCTTGCTGGGCCACGCCATCAGGAAGTTCCGAAGATGACTGCTGTTCTTGTTGCAACGGCGAGAGCGGAGCTGCGTTCGCTGGTGGTTCGGTAGAAGTTACGAGGCTATTGTTGTTGGGATCTTCCACGTGATTCAAACTGAGTGCCTTTTCAGGCGAGCAACGTCAGGATTTCTTCCTGCACGGCGCCCGTGACGCGCGCATCCTTCTCGCCGACATACACATTCACTTCGCTGCGCACGCCAAATTCGGACATATAAATTCCCGGCTCAATCGAAAAGCACGTGTGCGGGACAATTCGGCGATCGTCGCGAGTTTCGAGTCCGTCCATGTTGGCGCCGTTGCCGTGAACCTCCTGCCCGATGCTGTGCCCTGTGCGGTGAACAAAATATTTTCCATAGCCAGCTTTGCGGATAGATTCGCGAGCCACGCGGTCAACTTCCCAGCCTCGAATCTCGCGCCCTTTCGCAACGGATTCCTGGACAAATTGCACGGCGCGATCGCGCGCGTCTCGCACGATGCGAAAAATCTTCGCGTAGGAGCCCGGCACGCGGTTGCCCAGAAAACCCATCCACGTAATATCGTAAAACACGCTGCCCGGTTGATTGAATTTCGAGAAAACATCGAGCAGCAGCAAGTCGCCGGCGCGAATGGGCCGCGCTGCGCTGGCGGTCGGCTCATAATGCGGATTGCCGTTATTCGGCTGCACCGCGACAATTGGCGGCTCGCCGGTGAAAAGATCATAGCCGCCAAAGCGGTCAATCATCCACTGTTGCAGCTCGAACTCTGTAATCGGCTTGCCACCGCGCACGAACTCCGCGGCGCGCTGAAAAGCTTCGCGCGTCACGCGGTCGATGATTTGTCCGGCCGCCAAATGCGATTGGAGCTGTTCCGGCGTCCAACTGGCCTCGAACTTTTGCACTAGGTCTGCGGAAGTAACGACTTTCTTCTTCAGCCCGCGAATCAGCTCGATGGTCCCCGCGTCGACCAAACCGATATACGGAATATTGTTTTCCGGCGAATACTGCATCGCGATTTTGTTGCTGCCCGAGAGGAGCTTACCGAGTTGCCTGTGCAGCTCTTCCCAACCTGAGTAGACCTGCAGTTTGCCTGTGAGGTTGTCGAGCGCGCCCTGCTCGATCCGATGAACCAGTTTGCGCGGCTCGCCTTTCGAGGGAATGAAATAGAACCAGCGCCGCGTTGAAAGTCCGTTTGAACCAAGCCCAAGAACGCGGGTAGCAATTGGATCGCGATGATGGTGATCGTAGAAGAGCCAGCCGTCGATTTTGCTGGCGCGAAGTTCAGCCTGAATTGCAGCGATATCGGGCATCACTTTCTCCTACTTTTTCTGTACGTGACAGAGAGCTGCGAGGCTATCGCGCGTGATTCCTGAAATTGAGACGCGTTTCGTGCGGCTCTTCTCACCCGCCACGATTCTAACAGCGGCTATGGGCACATTCAAACGCTCGGCGAGAAGGCGTCGCAACGCTTCATTGGCGCGGTTTTCCGAAGCAGGCGCGGTGATGCGGATTTTCAGCGCGCCGCCATGCGCCCCCTCGATTGCATTGCGGCTGGCGCGCGGCACGACGCGGACCGCAAACGTGACGTTGCCGTCGCGTTCTGTGCTCTCGATAGCAGTCTCCGTCTCGGCTGTCACCAGCCCTTTTCTCGCATCGATTTCTGATCCCATATCCGTAGCACGGGCCCGTCTGGATCGGCGATTTCGGCGCCATAGCCCCACACAGGAATCGCGACGTGGTCGAGCTTCGCCATGACTACTCCTCCAGCGCTGGGCGCTCGGACCGTTGGCCGAAAACAGCCGTGCCGAGGCGAATTTCCGTCGCGCCTTCTTCTATTGCGATTTCGAAATCGTGGCTCATTCCCATCGACAGGACCGGGAGCCTTCGCCCGAGACGGCGGGTCACGTCGTCACGCAGCTCTCGCAATTTGCGGAAATATGGGCGCGCGTCTTCGGGGTCCTGAGTGAAAGGCGGAATCATCATCAGGCCCACGAGATCGACATGCGCAAACGGCGCAATACTTTGGGCCAGCGCAAGGAGGTCCGACTCTGGGACACCGCTCTTCGTGGCCTCGCCGCCGAGGTGAACCTCGACCAAAATGGGTAGGTTTTTGCCTTCGGCCGCGGCGGCCGCGTCGAGCCGCTTTGCTAGCGCGAGATCATCCACCGAATCAACGCGGCGGAAGAGGTATGCCGCGCGCCGAGCCTTGTTGCTCTGCAAGTGCCCGATGAGGTGCCAGGTGGCATCGAGGTCGGCGAGCGCGCGCTGCTTCGATTCCCATTCCTGCACCCTGTTTTCTCCGAAATGCCGGGCACCAGCTTCGTAGGCCGCGCGGATTGCCCCGACCGGAAAGGTCTTGGAGACCGCCACCAGCGTGATTTCGCCAGCGCCGCGGCCCGCATGTTGCGCGGCGCGTACGATCTTCTCGTGGAGGTTGTCGAGATTGGCGCGAATTTGATCGCGTGTGTGCACCGACGCGATTCTAGCACCTCGGTGCGGCTAAGAGGTCGTGTGCTAGACTGGCGTCTTAAACTGAGATGCCTGCCCGCGGGAAATTCATCGCCATCGAAGGGATCGACGGATCGGGAAAGCATACGCAGATTCAAATGCTTGCGCATTCGCTGGCCGCGCAGGGAATTGAGTGCGTGCGCGTCAGCTTCCCACAATATGACGGATTTTTCGGCAAAATGGCCGCACAGTTCCTAAACGGGCAATTCGGCCCGCTCGATGCCGTTGATCCGCATTTCTCTGCGCTGCTGTACGCGGGCGATCGGCTGGAATCGAAGGCGCAAATGGAAGAGGCGCTCGGTGCGGGACGAATTGTGCTCGCAGATCGGTACATCGGCTCAAACCTCGCACATCAGGGCGCGCGCGTCCCGCAAGGGAAGCGCCCGATATTTTTGAAATGGTTGAAGCAACTCGAATATGAGATCTATCAGCTCCCGAAGGAAGACCTGGTTGTGTATCTTCGCGTGCCGGCTAGACAAGCGCAGCGGCTTGTGAGCACGAAAAGTGTACGAAGCTATACGAAACGCCGCCGCGATCTTCAGGAGGCCAACCTCGCCCATCTTGTCGCGGCTGCAAAGGTTTACGACGACCTTGCGCGCCAGCCGAATTGGTTGCGCATCGACTGCGTGAACGAGCCGGAAAGCGGGAAATCGTTTGGCGGCAGCGAAGCGCGCCGGGCGAGGCTTCGCACTCCAGAAGCGATTCACGAAGAGGTTCTCGCCGCAGTACAGACTCGCATCCTTGGCGGCACGATGTCGAAAGGCTGAAAAAAGTGGGATTCAAAGAATACCTTGGTAACGAACGAATCGTCAGCGCGCTGCGTGGGATGCTGCGCCGCGACCGCGTCCCTAGCGCGCTGCTCTTTACGGGACCTCGCGGGGTGGGCAAATTCGTTCTCGCCAGGATGTTTGCACAGGCAGGCAATTGCGAACGCCTAAGGGACGATTTCTGCGGCGAATGCGTCTCGTGCCAGTCCATCGCGCGACTCGCGAATCCCGGGGCGTTGATCGAGGCTGGTCTAACCGAGCGAGGCGAAAGCGCCGACGCCGCGGCCGTCGAGCGAACGCCGCTGATCGTTCAAGCCAGTTCCGACGTTTGGCTGCTCGTACCCGATCCCGTCCGGCTGCGAACGCCGGTCGCGAGGCCTATGATCCGCGTAGGTCAATTGCGGGCGGTGCAGAGGGCCGCCTACTTCAAACCACAAGGGCGACGCCGGTTTTTCATTCTTGACGGTGCGGATACGATGCGCTGGAACGACGCCGACATCTTCCTGAAGATTCTGGAGGAGCCGCCGGAATGCGCGACGCTAATCTTGCTTGCGCCGACGCCGGATTCGCTGCTGCCAACGATTCGTTCCCGGTGTCTGCAGTTCCATTTTGCGCCGGTCCCCGTCACCCAAATCGAAACTTTTTTGAAAGAACGCACCGAAATGAAACCTGCAGAACGCAAACTCGCCGCTCAACTGGCTGATGGCAGCCCCGGCCTGGCGCTCTCGATCGACCTCGAAGAATCGGCGCAGCTGCGCAAGAGCATTCTTCGCCTGATCGAGCAGGCTGTTGCGGGGGAAAAATATGGCGAGATTTTCGCGATGACCGCGCAGCTGGCGAAGCAAGAGAAGGAATCGTTTGAAAATGTATTAGAGCTGTTCTATAGTCTGGTTACAGACCTGCTGGAAATTTCTCAGAGTCCGAAGAGCAGTCTTCCTCGGAATCCCGACCTCCGCCGGGAACTCGAAGCACTCGGCAAGAAGGTCAACCTGGAATGGGCCATGCGCGCCACGCAAGGCTTGGATCGGCTGCAAAGCCGTTTGCGGCGAAATGTTGGCAGGCAACTGGGAATCGATGCTTTGCTGGTCTCTCTTGAGGCGCGCTAGATAGTTCCTATATTTTTTCTGAAAGAATTTTGCAACCCAGGAAGTTTCCGGGTAGTCATAATAAGTAGCACTGTTTTGAAGGGAAATCTGCAAGGAGCAATTATGGTGAACCGGAAGCTTTTTCGTCCAACCCTCACCGAAGTGAAGGAGCCATTTCCTGTGCGGCCGTCGCAGCCGGGTCCGCAACAGTCAGGGCCACCACAGCGCAAGAAACCTGCGCCACCGGAGCAGACGCATGCGGAGAATTTCTATTATGTGAAGCAAATGCAATCCCGCACTCCCGTCGCTGTGGTTCTAAATGACGGAGAGGTTTTGCGCGGGACGGTGGAGTGGTACGACCGCGATTGCATTAAACTGACGCGCTTTGGCAGTCCGAATTTGCTCGTCTACAAGCACTGCATTAAATATCTTTACAAAGATGGGGAAGAAGCGGCACAGGGCGGCACGAACGGTCAATAAGTTCAAGTGGGGAGAGCCTTTGCGGTTGATCGTTCTAGCGACTCGGTTTTCTCCGGCCTTTCTTGAAAGGCCCAACGAAATACGTCATTAAGGCTTTGCCTACCAGCCGCCGTTCATCGTGAATATCGCAATCCACGACGGCGATGTGCGCGCCCAGGCGGATGACGCGTGCTTCCGCAGTCACAAGCCCTTCTTCCACCGCCTCGAGATAATTGATCTTCATCTCAACTGTCGCGACGCGGGTTCCGCGCGGGCACGCCATGTAAGTCGCCAGCCCGCCTGCTGTGTCTGCGAGGGCCGCGAGGACTCCGCCGTGAACCACTCCGTGAACTTGCATGTGGCGGTTATCGACATGGATCCTCAAAACGACGCGGCCGGGCTCCGCTTCTCGCAGCGTGAAGCCGAACTGCTTCGCCGTGTTGCTTTGCTCGAGCCGCGTGCGCAGCTCTTCGGCTGCAAGGGGCTCAACCGATTTTTTCAGCCGCGCCGTCACTAAGCCGCCGTGAACATGTAGTCAAAATGCCGCGATTAGTATGCGGTCAGCCCACCGTCGAGCGGCAGGGCTGTCCCCGTCACCCAGGACGATTCGTCCGATGCAAGATACACAGCCATTTGCGCCACATCGTCCGGTTGGCCTAGACGCCCAATCGGAATCTCCGCGGCGCGCTTGCGGCGCTCGGCGTCAGGATCGGGAGCCTTCGCCATCGAGAGGGTGCCCAGCTCCGTTTCGACAATCGTCGGGCAAATGCAGTTCACTCGAATGTTCTCGTGCGAGTGATCGAGCGCCATCGCCTTCGTCAACCCCGTAACGCCCGCCTTCGCCGCGCAGTATGCGGCTCGTTGCTTGCGCGCCACAAGCCCCAACGCCGATCCGATGTTAATGATCGAGCCGCCCCCGGCTTCTCGAAGAATGGGCAGCGCTGCGCGCGACACCAGAAAGGTTCCCGTCAAGTTTGCTTCGAGCACAAGGCGCCAATCGGCATCGCTGGTGTGTTCCGCGTCCGCGACCACGACGGCGCCGGCATTGTTGACGATCACGTTCAGCGAGCCGAAGTACTCGACGGCGCCTGCCAGCGCCGACTCGACCGAATCGCGCTTGGTCACGTCGCCCGCGATCGCCAACGCTTGGCCGCCGGACTGCTCGATCTCCCGCACCACCTCACGTAGCGGCTCGTTCCGCCGCCCGCAGACCACCACTTGCGCTCCTTCTTTCGCAAAAAGCAGCGCGCAGGCCCGGCCTATGCCCGACCCGCCACCTGTAATGAACCCTATCTTTCCTGAAAGTCTCGGCACCTTAACCGGGCTCCCTGTCGTCTAATGACGAAGTGTAGTGACGAAGCGGGAATCTAGCATCCGAAAACCATAACGTGCAAGCAGGCCGCTGAACCAGAATGAAGGCGGGCGCACTCGAACCCAACTGAGGATATCCATGAAAATCGGCATCACGTGCTATCCGACGTATGGCGGATCTGGGGTCGTGGCGACTGAATTGGGGATCGAGCTGGCTGCGCGTGGCCACGAAATTCATTTCATCAGCTATGCGATGCCCATCCGGCTGAGCGGCGAAACCGAGCGCATCCATTTTCACGAGGTGGAGACCACCACCTATCCGTTGTTTGACCACCCGCCGTACACGCTCTCGCTCGCCACGAAGATGCTGGAAGTTGCGGAAAGTGCCGGACTCGATCTGTTGCACGTCCACTACGCCATCCCGCACTCCGTGAGCGCGCTGCTAGCGCGGATGATGGCCGCACCTCGCCGGCTGCCATTCATCACAACGCTTCACGGAACTGATATCACGCTTGTTGGCAGCGACAGCAGCTATTTGCCGATCACCCGGTTTTCGATCGAGCAAAGCGATGGAGTAACCTCCATCTCGAACTATCTGCGCGACCGGACGATAAAGGAATTTGAGATCAAGCGGCCGATCGAAGTGATTCCGAACTTCGTCAACTGCGATCTGTACAAGCGCGTGGAAAATCCGGAGTTGCGGGCAAAATGGGCTCCCAATGGCGAACCCATCCTCATGCACCTCTCGAACTTTCGGCCGGTCAAGCGAATCACCGACGTTGTGGAAATCTTCGGGCTCGTCCGCGAAAAAATTCCCGCAAAGCTCGCGATGATTGGCGACGGTCCCGACCGCGGCGCTGCCGAGTATAGCGTTCGGAAGAAGAAGCTGCAAAAAGACGTGTATTTTCTCGGCAAGCAGGACCGCGTTCAGGAAAAGCTCGGTCTGGCTGATCTTTTCCTCATGCCCAGCGATCTCGAATCATTCGGCCTTGCTGCGCTTGAAGCGATGGCCTGTGAAGTTCCCGTTGTGGCAACGAAAGTGGGTGGCTTGCCCGAAGTGGTTACGCAGGGCGTGGACGGCTACCTTGTTGAGCCGCGTGACGTGGAAGCAGCTGCGAAATACGCGCTTGAGATTCTCACCCGGCCCGATCGAGGACGCGCGATGGGTCAGCAGGCTCGCATCGACGCGCGCCGCCGCTACTGCTCGAACGACGTGATCCCGCAATATGAAGCCTATTACCAGAAGGTGCTGAACTCGACCGGTTCTGCGGCCCGCGCCGAGATCTCGGCGCCCGCACACAGCTAGCGTTCGCTGATAGGCACTTCCTGCAGCGTCTGCACAGCCACATTAATGTCGCCCTGGGTGACCTTCCCGTTCGCGCCCGCCGCCATTATAAAAATCAAGCGAAACTGATTGTCTTTTCCATCAAAAATCCGCAGAGCCACAGCGCGTCCACTCGCGGGGTCGCCAAACTGAAATCCGCGGTTCTCCCCGAATTGAATCGAATGCAGTCCCGGCGACGCATCGTACCCAAACGAAACCTTCCAGAGCAGCAACAGGTTCGCGCGAATCGCATCCCGCGAGGGCATGAAGGGCGAAGTCTGCGCTGGTGAAGCGCTGTACACCGCCTGGTAAAGCTCGTAGTTCGTGTTGAATATCTGTCCCCCAAAAACGTTCGAGAATTGCTGGTACAGCAGGGGGCTCGTATTTTTCAGTGCCCTCATCGTATCGAGCTGCGCTTCCGGATCGAAGAACACCACCACGTGACCAGAATCGAAGCGGAACTGCGTATAAGTGAGTGTCGCGTCCGTTTTCGGCTTGCCCGGCCACGGCACCTTAAATTGAAAATTGAACGCGCGTAGTAGCGTGCCGCTTCCTGGCGTCACTGATGCATCCACCGGATCTGGCACATCCGCAACCCAAGCGTTGTACTTGATCAGATGATGAGCTTCGCCCCACACCAACGTCTGCAAGCCGAAGAGGATCGCGTAGACGCCCACGAGAACCATCAGAATCACCAGGATGATTGCATCGCGGGCACCATCCGGCTCGCGTTTCTTGCGTTTCACTGCTGGTTGAGCGGGCGCTGCTGTGGCAGGAGCGTTCACGGTGTCCATTCGCAATTTTACGCTGAGAGGAAAGCTCTTATCCAGCCTGTTTGACGCCTCTTCGGGCCAATGCTAAATTCAAAAGCACGCCGAGGTAGCTCAGTTGGTAGAGCAGCCGATTCGTAATCGGCAGGTCATCGGTTCAAGTCCGATCCTCGGCTCCATTAATTCAACAAGTTACCGTGAGGCTCAGCTGCGTCTGGACCTTGGTGCACGTTTTGGTGCAC
>Ga0187783_10000564_pt1 | contig 27190 bp, 22 predicted proteins | sample 1015_SJ02_MP02_2_FD_132471 | JGI IMG/M metagenome (GOLD analysis project Ga0187783, IMG submission 132471) | Tropical peat soil microbial communities from peatlands in Department of Meta, Colombia - 1015_SJ02_MP02_20_MG | ecosystem: Environmental > Terrestrial > Soil > Wetlands > Peat | place...
CGCCGATATGCTCGAGGAGTACTTCGAGAGTGAGATCGTCAAGGCGCATCTCGCCGGCAGCTCGATCATCGGCACGGCGCTCGGCCCGCGCTCGCCCGGCTCGGCCTACGTGCTGCTGCACCATTACATGGGTAGCATCGATGGCGCGGTCGGCGCCTGGGGGTTCGCGCGCGGGGGCATGGGGGCGATCACCCAGGCGCTCGCGGCATCCTTCCAGGCGAGCGGCGGCACGGTGCGTGCGAGTGCGCCGGTCACCGAGATCCTGGTGCGCCATGGCCGCGCCACGGGCGTGGTGCTCGAGAGCGGCGAGGAGCTGAGCGCTCCGGTCGTGGTGTCGAACCTCGACGTGAAGCGCACCTTCCTCAAAACCGTAAAGGCTGAGCACCTGCCGGAGGAGTTCCTCGAGTCGGTGCGGCGGTTCAAGATCCGCGGCTCCTCCGGCAAGCTCAACATCGCGCTCGATGGCCTGCCGCATTTTCCCGCGATCCCGCAGGGCTCGCCCTCGACGCGCGGCGACATGCACATCACCGACACGCTCGAGATGGTCGAGCGCGCCTACGACGACTGGAAGGAGGGTCGCTGGTCGCGCGCCCCCTACGTCGACATGCTCATCCCGACGCAGATCGATCCGACCATGACTCCGGACGGCAAGCACTACATGTCGGTCTTCGTGCAGTATTGCCCCTACAAGCTCGCCGACGGCGAGTGGACGCCGGCCCGTCGGCAGGCCTTCGGTGACACGGTGATCGACGCCATCGCGCGCCACAGCCCAGACTTCCGCGACCTGATCCTGCACGCGGAGATCCGTACCCCCTGGGACATCGAGAACGAGGTCGGTCTCACCGAGGGCAACATCTTTCAGGGCGAGCTCACCTTCGATCAGCTGCTCTTCAACCGGCCAGTGCCCGGCTGCGCGCAATACCGCACCCCGCTGCACGGCATGTACCTGTGCGGCTCGAGCACGCATCCGGGCGGAGGCGTCATGGGCGCACCGGGCGCCAACGCCGCGCGCGCCATTCTCAGCGATTTGGGACGCGCGCAATGAGCGCTGCGACGCGCGCACCGTACGACGCCATCGTGGTCGGCGCTGGCCACAACGGCCTCGTGTGCGCCGCCTACCTCGCCCGCGGCGGCCGGCGGGTGCTGGTGCTCGAGGCGGCTGCGCACGTCGGCGGCGCGGCCGTCACGCGCGAGTTCGCGCCCGGGTTCCGCGCCTCCGCCTGCGCACACCTGCTGCATCTCATGCCGGCCTCGCTCCTGAGCGATCTCGGCCTCGAGCAGCACGGGCTGAAACTCGCGGCCGAGCGGCTGCCGACCGTGGCGCTCGCGCCGGACGCGCGCCATCTGGCCTTCGGCCCCGGGGCTCCTGCCTCGCTCGCGCCCACCGCCGGGGATGCGATGGCGCTCGAGCACTGGCAGCGCCAGCTCGAGCGCTTCGCCCGCGCACTCCATCCGGTGCTCACCGAGACGCCGCCGCGTCTCGGGACCGATTCCTGGCGCGAGGCGTACGCGCTGCTCGGCATCGGCTGGCGGCTGCGCCGCCTCGGGCGCCGCGATCTGCGCGAGCTGCTGCGCATCGGCGGCATGTGCGTGTACGACCTGCTCGAGGAGCGCTTCAGCCTGCCGCTCCTGCGGGGCGCGCTCGCTCTCGATGCGGTACTCGGCACGAACTACGGGCCACGCTCGCCCGGCACCGTGCTGTCCCTTCTCTACCGGGCCGCGGCCTCGGCGGGCACGGATGCCCTTGCGATCCCGGCGGGCGGCCTCGGTGCGCTTTCCGCGGCGCTCGCGCGCGCTGCGACCGCGGCGGGTGCGGAAGTACGTACCAACGCGCTGGTCGAGCGCATCCTCGTGCACGACGATCGTGCCGCGGGGGTCGTTCTCGCCTCGGGCGAGGAGATCGGCGCCACGAACGTCCTCTCGAGCGCTGACCCCAAGAGCACCTTCCTCGGCCTCCTCGGCACCGAGCATCTCGACGCGGGCTTCGTACGGCGCGTGGCGCAGCTGCGCTCACGTGGCCTTACGGCGAAACTGCACCTCGCGCTCGAGCGGCTGCCGCAGTTCCCGGGGCTGAGCGAGGCCGACCTGCGCGCGCGCCTCGTCGTCGCGCCGTCCGCGGACTACATCGAGCGCGCCTACAACCACGCCAAGTACGGGGAGTTCTCGAGCGCGCCGGCCCTCGAGGTCACCATTCCGACGCTCTGCGACGCCGCGCTTGCGCCCCCCGGGAAGCACGTGATGTCGGTGATCGTGCAGTACGCCCCGTACGGGCTCGCCGCGGGCTGGGACGGTCAGCGGCAGGCCTTCACCGAGCGGATCATCGCGACGCTCGAGGCATATGCGCCGGGGCTGCGCGCGGCGATCGGCGCGACCGAGCTACTGACCCCGGTCGACATCGAGCGCGAGTTCCGCATCACCGGGGGTCACTGGCATCACGCCGAGCTCGCACTCGATCAGCTCCTCATGGTCCGCCCGGTGCCGGGTGCGGCGCAGTACCGCACACCCGTGGCGGGACTGTATCTTTGTGGTGCCGGTGCCCACCCCGGCGGCGGCGTCATGGGGCTCGCCGGGCGTAATGCGGCGCGGCAGCTCATCCGCGAGGCGGCCTAACCATGCTGACCGAGAGCACACCGCACTACCGCCAGCCGCTGCTGAAGACGCCCTTCCACGAGCGTGCCCGTGCGCTCAGCCAGCTCGACAGCTTCGTCCCCTGGGCCGGCTACACGACGGTGGACGTGTTCACGAGCGTCGAGCAGGAATACTTCGCGATCCGTAACGCGAGCTCGCTCTACGACCTTACGCCGATGGTCAAGTACCGCATCGCCGGCGGCGATGCGCTGCGCTTCCTCAACCGCCTCACGACCCGCGACTTGCGCAAACTCTTACCGGGCAAGGTCGCCTACACGGTGTGGTGCGATGACGAGGGCCACCTCATCGACGACGGCACCGTGTTCTGCATGGCCGCCGACGAATACCGCCTGTGCACCGCCGAGCGGCAGCTCGACTGGTTGCGCGCGTCGGCGCTCGGCTTCGACGTCGACATCCGCGAGATTACCGAGGAGGTGGCGGCGCTCGCAGTGCAGGGACCGACCTCGGCCCGGCTGTTGCGCGCCGCGGGCGTCGCCGGAATCGAGGTCCTGAAGCCCTTCGAGCACGGCGAATTCTTCCTGGCGGCCGGCACCTCGGGTGCGGACCCCATCCCGCTCATGGTGTCGCGCACCGGTTTCACGGGCGATCTTGGCTACGAGCTGTGGATGCAGCCGGCCGATGCCGAGGCGGTCTGGGATGCGCTCATGGCCGCCGGCACGCACCGCGCCGTGCGGCCGATCGGCTCGCGCGCGCTCAATATGGCGCGCATCGAGGCCGGATTCCTGCTGCCGCAGCTCGACTTCGTCTCGGCGGCACACACCCTGTACCTCGGCACCGAGCGCTCGCCGCTCGAGCTCGGGCTCGGGTGGCTGGTGGATTTCAAGAAGGGCCATTTCACCGGCCGGCGGGCACTGCTCGCGGAAGCTGCGCGCGGGCCGCTGCGGCAGCTGGTGGGACTCGACATCGACGGCACCAAGCCCGCGCACAATGCGCTGCTGTACCGCGATGCTTCCGGTAGAAGAGAGGTGGGCAACGTAACGTCAGCGATGTGGTCGCCGACCTGCAAGCGCAACCTCGCGCTCGCTATGGTGCGCGCGCCGCACTTCGCGACCGGCACGACGCTCTGGGCCGAGATCTACCTCAACCGCGAGCTCGTGTGGCAGCGGCGCATGGTGCGCGCGCGCGTGGTAGAACGGCCGTTCTTCGCGCCGGCGCGGCGGCGCGCGACCCCGCCCGCGGACTTCTGACGAGCTGCCAGCAGCACCTTGAGGGAGCAGGTTGCAGGAGACATGATCGCATCGCAGTCGAAACCTCCCGCCGGCAAGCCGTGGCTCGATGCGTCCGCGACGCCGCAGATCCTCATCGATGGCGTGAGCAAGTGCTACGGCGCGAGCACCGCGGTCGACAACATCACGCTCAGCATCTTCCGCGGCGAGATGTTCGCCCTGGTGGGCGCCTCGGGCTGCGGTAAGACGACGCTGCTGCGCATGCTCGCCGGTTTCGTGCAGCCGACCAGCGGGCGCATCTCGATCGACGGCATCGACATGGGCGCAGTGCCGCCCCACGAGCGCCCGGTGAACATGATGTTCCAGTCGTATGCGCTCTTCCCCCACATGACGGTCGAGAGTAACGTCGGCTACGGGCTGCGCCGGCTGCCGCTCGCCGACCGCGAGCGCCGCGAGCGCATCGCCGCGGCGCTCGACATGGTGCAGCTCGCGCACCTCGCCAAACGCAAGCCGCATCAGCTCTCCGGCGGCCAGCGCCAGCGGGTCGCGCTGGCGCGAGCGCTCATCCGCCGCCCCAAGGTGCTGCTGCTCGATGAGCCGCTCTCGGCGCTCGACAAGAAGCTGCGCGAGCAGACCCAGTTCGAGCTCATGGACCTGCAGGACAAGGTCGGCATCACCTTCATCGTCGTCACGCACGATCAGGACGAGGCCATGGCGCTTGCCACGCGCATCGCGGTCATGGACCGCGGCCAGGTCGTGCAGGTCGGCACGCCGGCGGAGATCTATGAGTTTCCGCGCAGCCGGTTCGTCGCGGATTTCGTCGGCACCACCAATCTCTTCGAGGGGACGGTGAGCACCTGCGAGGGCGGTCTCATCACGGTGCGCTGCGCCGAGGTCGGCAGCGAGCTGCTGGTGGACGATGCCGGCACGTTCAGCGTCGGGCAGCGGGTATGGGTCGCGCTGCGCCCGGAAAAGGTGCGTCTCGGCAAGCAGCCGGCCAACGGTGCGCGCATGAATCAGCTGCGCGGCACGGTATGGGAGCTCGGCTACCTCGGTAACCGCTCGACCTACCAGATCAAAACCACCAGTGGAAAGTTGGTTACAGTCTTTGCCCAGAACGAGCGGCGCACCTCGCAGGTGGCCATCGACTGGAGCGACGAGGTGTTCCTGAGCTGGAGCGCAGATGCAGCGGTGGTGCTGCAGACATAAACTACGCCGGCGAGTCCGGGGGAAGCCTACACGGGGCAGGGGAAGGATAAGCACATGAGAACAGCAGCTCGCACCATGCGCGCCATGATCGGCGTGCCGCTCGTGGCAACCGCACTCCTCACCGCCGCACCACCGCGGGCCGCCGCCGACGCCGCCGCCGCAGCGGCCGCCGCAGCAGGCCCCCCGGCGGCGAGCACTGAGAGCGCCGAAGCTGCGCCACTGCTTCAGGAGGTAGTGGTGACGGCGACGCGGCACGAGGAGTCGCTCAGCAAGGTGCCGATCAGCGTCACGGCGCTCACCCAGGCCGACTTGGATCAAAAAGGCATCAAGGACTTCCTCGACATCGCGCGCTACACCCCCGGCGTGTCGATCGACAACTCCGCGACCAACGCGATCTCCATCCGCGGCATCTCCTCCTCGGCCGGGGCCGGCACGACGGGCATCTACATCGACGATACGCCGATCCAGATGCGCTCGGTGGGCTTCAATCCGGACGACGCGCTGCCGAAGACCTTCGACATCGAGCGCGTGGAGATCCTGCGCGGGCCGCAGGGGACGCTGTTCGGCGCCGGCGCCGAAGGCGGCGCGGTGCGCTACCTCCTGACGCAGCCGAGCGTCAGCAGCGAGAGCTCCTACCTGCGCAGCGAAGTGTCCTACACGCAATACGGAGCACCCAACTACGAGTTAGGTATCGCGCGCGGGCAGCCGATCGTCGACGGCACGTTCGGGGTGCGCGCCAGCGTCTGGTACCGCTGGGACGGGGGCTGGGTCGACCGGGTCGACCCGACGACGCGCGACGTGGTCGAGACCAACGTGAACCACGCCGGCACGCTGCTCGGGCGGCTCGCCGCGCTGTGGCAACCGTCGGCGAACGTAGGCGTGACGGCGAGCATTCTCTACCAGAATCTGCAGAAGCACGACGACTCGACCTACTGGCCGGCGTACTCCAACGCCGGGGCCGGCGACTTCAACACCGCAACCCCGGAGCGCATCCCCAACGACGACCAGTACTACCTGCCGGCGCTGAAGCTCGAATGGGACCTCGGCAAGAGCTCGATCATCGCCAACGCCTCCTACTATCACCGCCGGCAGATCACTGCCTACCAGGGCACGGTCTACGACCTCGGCTACTACTCCGCGGCAGGGGCGCCGGGCGGCTACTTCGGCGGCCTTCCCTGCGTGGCGTCGGCGGGGCCCGCCGCCGCGACCTGCCCCAATCCGGTTCCGCTGATCGACGGCAACGGCATCCACCTGCCGGCACAGTTCGCCAACTACCAGACGCCGAATACCATGACGAATACGCAGGAGAACTACGCCGGCGAGCTGCGTTGGCAGTCGAGCGAGGAATCCTCGAAGCTGCATTGGACGACCGGTCTGTTCTGGCAGCTGGCGAAGGAAGGGAGCATCGAGGAGCTCAACGACAAGCAGATCAATGCGCTCTACCAGTATCTCTATGGCACCGGAACCGGAGCCAATCCGGCCTCGAACGCGGCGATCAACCTGTACTGTCCACCCGGTACGCTGCCCGGGACCAACCAGGCGGCCTGCGCTGGGCCACCGGATTTCCTCACCTCATCCGCCTTCCCGGATTATTCATGTCCGACGAACGCCGCCTACACGGCGATCCCGGCCTGCGACATCTACTACAACAACAACACGACCTTCGACCGGCAGATCGCGATCTACGGAGAGCTGAGTTACGCCTTCACCGACTGGTTCCGCCTCACCCTTGGCGAGCGCTATGCTCACACGGAGTTCTCGCTGACGCATTACGCGGATGGCCTGGAGAACTTCGGACCCTACCCCGGCGAGGTGCGCGCGAGCGAGAAGAGCAATCCCAGCACGCCGAAGGTCGTCGCTTCGTTCCAGGTCGACCCGAAGGATCTTTTCTACGCCTCCTATGCCAAGGGCTTCCGTGTCGGCGGCGGCAACGCGCCGCTGCCGCCCTACTGCGGTCCGGGTCCAGGCTCGCCGCTCAACGATGCGGGTTACCCGAACGGCGCTCCGCTCACTTACCGGCCCGACTCGACGCAGAACTACGAGATCGGCTCGAAGAACACCATCGGATCAAACCTGCGCATCGCGACCAGCATCTACTACATCAAGTGGAACGACATCCAGCAGAACATCTATGTGGCCGGCGCCTGCGGGCTGCAGTTCACCGATAATCTCGGCGAGGCGGTCGCCTGGGGCGGCGACCTGCAGGCGGAACTCGCGCTCGGCCAGGTGCACATCGACTTCGCGACCGGCTACACGAGCGCACGCTTCTCCAAGAACTCGCCCTCGGACTGCGCGCCGTACCTGGGCCCGCAGACCACGCCGCCGGGGATCCCCTGCAAGACCAGCAACGGCGATGCAATCTCCGGGCAGGCCGCGATCGACTATGCGCCGGGCACCAATCCGCCCTTCACGGTGGCGCTCGGTGCGGAATACAGCTTCCGCATCGCGCAGCACGATGCCTTCGCCCGCGCCGACTGGACCTATCAGGCTCGCAATCCCTGGCTGTCGTATCTGCAGGACCCGCGCAACGCGGCCACCTACAACCCCTTCACCTACACCTTGTCGTCGACCGACTTCACCACCGTGCGCGCCGGGATATACCTTGGTGAATGGCAGATATCGCTGTTCGTCGATAATCTCTTCGACTCGGCGCGTGTGACGAACTATGCGCAAAACACGCCGTACCCCGGAATGACGTCGGTACAGGAAAACGACTACACCTACCGCCCGCGCACCTTCGGCATCAATGCCAACTGGCACGTGGGGCGCTAGCTGGCCCTAAGCTCGCGGGGGGTGGTACCGTGGCGGCCGCATGCCACAGGGCGACACACCGGCGGCCGCCGCGGCCGGGGGCGAGTCCCGCACTGAGAAGCTGAACACCCGCGCGGCCGGTGTGGTCGCACTCGCGGTGCTCTGCAGCCGCGTGCTGGGACTGGCGCGCGAGCAGATCTTCGCCGCACTCTTCGGCGGCGGGCGCATCATGGATGCGTTCACCATCGCCTTCCGCATCCCGAATCTGCTGCGTGACCTGTTCGCCGAGGGGGCGCTCTCGACCGCGTTCGTCACGGTCTTTACCCGCACCGCAACCCTCGAGAGCGATGCCGCGGCCTGGCGTCTGGCGAACAAGGTGGCAACACTCCTTGCCGTTACCTTGAGCGCCATCACCGTGGTCGGCGTCCTCTCCGCCCCCTGGCTGGTGGCGGCGCTCGCGCCCGGGTTCGACCCGGGCAAAGCGGCGCTCACCGTCACCCTCACCCGCGTCATGTATCCCTTCATCCTGCTGGTGTCGCTCGCGGCACTCGTCATGGGGATGCTCAATGCGCGTAACGTGTTCGGCGTTCCGGCGATGGCCTCGAGCTTCTTCAACCTCGGCTCGATCGTCGCCGGCGTGGTGATCGGCTACCTCATCGATCCGCGCTTCGGGCCGCGCGCCATCCTCGGTCTCGCCGTCGGCACACTGATCGGCGGGGCGCTGCAACTGCTCATCCAGCTGCCCTCGCTCAGGCGCGCCGGCTACGCGTTCCAGGCGGACTTCGTCTGGCGCGATGCCGGGGTGAGCGCGATCCTGCGCCTCATGGGGCCCTCGGTGATCGCCGCGAGCACCACGCAGGTCAACGTGCTGGTGAACTCGGTGTTCGCCTCCGAGCTCGGCGACGGACCGACCTTCTGGCTGAGCGCCGCGTTTCGCGTCATGCAGCTGCCGCTCGGGGTGTTTGGCGTGGCGCTCGGGACGGTGGCGCTGCCGCTGCTGGCGCGCATGGCGGCCGCCGGCAACACGCACGCATTCCGCAGCGAGCTGGCGCGCGGCATGCGCCTCGCCTTCCTCATGACCATTCCGGCGAGCGTCGGCCTCATGGTGCTCGCCGAGCCGATCATGTCGGTGCTCTACCACCACGGGCGCTTCAACACCTACGAGACCGTCGAGTCGGCAGCGGCGCTGCGCTTCTACGCCATCGGCCTGTGCGGCTACGCGGCGCTCAAGGTGCTCGTCAACTCCTTCTACGCGCTCGGCCGGCGCAAGACCCCCATGGTGGTGAGCTTCGTCGCAGTAGCGCTCAATCTGTTGCTCAACTGGACTTTCACCCACAAGCTCGGCTGGGGGCATCGCGGACTCGCGTTCTCCACCTCGTGCGTCGCCACCAGCAATTTTCTCATCCTCTACCTGCTCATGCGCTCACACCTCGGACGCCTCGAGTCGCGCGCCATGCTGGTGCTGCTGGCAAAAGTGGCGCTCGCCTCGGCGGTGCTGTTCGCGGTGGCGTGGACGGGCGCGCATCTGCTGCTAGCGGACTGGGCCGTGCAGCCCTTCTGGCCCACCTGCTGCGCGCTGCTGCTCGTCATCGCGCTGGCCGGCGCTGCGTTCTTCCTTTGTGCCAACGCGCTGCGGATCGGCGAGGTTCACGAGATCGTGAGCGCCGTGCGCCGCAGGCTCGCGCGCGGGTAGCGGCGCGCGCCGCACGTCTTTTTGCGCGCGCTCAAATCGTTTTTCGTTCCGCGCGGTCGGGTTGCGAGCTGCCGACCTCGCCGGCTATTCTTCCTGGCATATGTCAACACTGGTCGAGTGCGTACCCAATTTCTCCGAGGGCCGCGATAGCGCCAAGGTGGACGCCATTGTCGCGGCCATGAAAGTGGACGGCGTGTACCTGCTCGATCGCGAGATGGACGCCGACCATAACCGCTGCGTAATTACGCTGGTCGGCGAGCGCGAGCCGATTCAGGAAGCGGCGATTCGGGGCGTGGGTAAGGCGGCCGAACTGATCGATCTGAACGTTCACCGCGGAGCGCATCTGCGCATGGGCGCTGCGGACGTGGTGCCCTTTATTCCCATCGAAGGCCTGAGCATCGACGACTGTGTCGCCATGGCGCGCCACGTGGGCGCCGAGATCTGGCAGCGTTACCAGATCCCGGTTTACCTCTACGAGGCCGCCGCAACGGCGCCTGAGCGGCAGAACCTGGAAAACATTCGCCGTGGGCAGTTCGAAGGCATCCGCGCCGAGATCGCGACAAATCCGGCAAGGAAGCCGGACTTCGGCAATCCAAGCGTACATCCGACGGCGGGAATCACGGCAGTCGGCGCGCGAAAATCTCTCATCGCTTATAACGTCTTCCTCGGCACGCCTGACGTACAGATTGCGAAGAACATTGCAAAGGCGATTCGCTTTTCGAACGGCGGGTTGCGTTTCGTGAAGGGCGCGGGGTTCCTGGTGCGCGGCCTGGCCCAGGTCTCCATGAACCTCACCGACTTTGATCAGACGCCCATCCATCGGGTGTTTGAGATGGTGAAGCGCGAGGCGGCGCGCTATGGCGTGTCAGCCGTCAGCAGTGAAATCGTCGGCTTGATTCCGAAGAGAGCTTTGGAAACGGCAGCGGAATGGTTTCTGCAAGTCGAGAACTTTGATTCGTCATTGGTCCTGGAAAACCGCCTGGCTGCGGTAATGGGCGGCACAGCGGCGGTCGGCGGGTTGCGAGCCGGAGTCGAGCCGTTTGTTGAGCAACTGGCAGCGCCGACGGCGACACCGGGGGGCGGCAGCGCCGCGGCTGCCAGTGCGGCCATGGCCGCGGCATTGGCAGCCATGGTGGCTTCCATGTCCCGGGGCAAGAAAGCGTACCTTGCATACGAGCGTGAGCTCAGTGACGCTATCGCGCGCCTGGGGCAATTGCGGGAGGAGTCGAAGGCTGCCATCGATGCCGACGCCGAGTCGTTTAACGTCGTGATGCGGGCTTACAAGCAGGCGAAAGGATCGCCCGATGCCGACAGAATGATCGATGCCGCGCTCAAGCAGGCCACCAGCGTACCGTTGGGGGTCGCCGAGCGTGCTAGCGAGATCGCGGCGATTGTGGAGAAACTGAAGCCCATCACCAATCCGAACATGAAGTCCGACCTTACGACGGCTGCGGCCCTGGCTCATGCCGCGATCGCGGGCGCAACGGCCAACGTCGAGATCAATCTGGAGTCGATCAAGGACGCCGCCTTTGCCGCCGATGTCCGTAAGCGTGCCGCACTGCTGCGCAGGTAGGTCCGGCAAGCTTTCTAACCTCACCATCACACGTTCGTGCTCGTCCCGCCCGTTGCTTCCAGTCGCTCCGCGGGGCCCGGCGGCATATCCTTGCCCGACACGACGACTGCGGGGAACAACATATGAAGAAGATCTCCGGCGTGCTGCTCGCGGTAGTGGCGGCGTTCGCCATGGGCGGACTTGCCCTGCATCGTCACGAGCCCATCAATGCGTTGTGGATCGTCACGGCGGCCGTCTGCATCTACCTGCTCGGCTACCGTTTCTACGCGGCCTGGATCGCAACGCGGGTGCTGCGGGTCGATCCCTCGCGTGCGACCCCGGCGGAGCGGCTCAGCAACGGCCGCGACTTCGTGCCCACGCACCGGGCGATCGTCTTCGGCCATCATTTCGCCGCCATCGCAGGTCCCGGGCCGCTCGTCGGCCCGACGCTCGCGGCGCAGTTCGGCTACCTGCCCGGCACGCTGTGGATCCTCGTCGGGGCGGTGCTTGGCGGCTGCGTGCAGGACATGACCATCCTGCTGCTCTCCGTCCGGCGCGATGGCCGTAGCCTCGGCCAGATGGCGCGCGACGAGCTCGGACCGCTCGGAGGACTCGCGGCACTGATCGGCACGCTTCTCATCCTCATCGTGCTCGCCGCGGTGCTCGGTCTCGTGGTCGTCAACGCCATGAAGCACAGTCCGTGGGCCACTTCAACCGTGGCCGCCACCATTCCGGTGGCGATTCTCGTGGGCCTGTACCTGCGGCTGTGGCGGCCGGGCCGGGTGCTCGAAGGCTCTGTCATCGGCGTCGTACTGGTGCTGCTCGCCGTGCTGGTCGGTGGCTGGCTCGACCAGCAGCCGACCGTGCGTGCCTGGTTCGACTACGGCCCGCTGCCGCTCGCGGCCTGCGTGGTGGTCTATGCCTGGGTGGCCGCCATCCTGCCGGTGTGGCTGCTGCTCGCACCGCGTGACTACCTCTCGACGTTCCTCAAGCTCGGCACGGTGGCACTGCTCGCCATCGCGATCGTGCTCACCCATCCGCAGATCAAGATGCCGGCGGTGACGCAGTTCATCGACGGCAGCGGGCCGCTGTTCGGCGGCAAGCTCTTCCCGTTCGTGTTCATCACCATCGCCTGCGGAGCGATCTCCGGCTTCCACGCGCTGGTCTCGAGCGGCACCACGCCGAAGCTCATCACCAACGAGGCGGACGTGCGCCTGGTCGGCTACGGCAGCATGGCGCTCGAATCGTTCGTCGCCATCATGGCGATCATCGCTGCGACGCTGCTCGATCCGGGCGTGTACTTCGCCATAAACTCCGGCGCGGGCGTGGTCGGCAGTACCCCCGAGCTCGCGGTGCACACGATCAGCGGCTGGGGCTTCCCCGTGAGCGTGCAGCAGATGCAGGACCTCGCGCGCGCCATGGGCGAGCAGACGCTCTTCGCGCGCACCGGCGGCGCACCCTCGCTCGCGGTCGGCATGGCGAGCATCTTCGGCAGCAGCTTCGGCAAGGGACTGCTGGCGCTCTGGTATCACTTCGCCATCATGTTCGAGGTGGTGTTCATACTCACCACGCTCGATGCCGGGACGCGCGTCGGCCGCTTCATCCTGCAGGATCTGCTCGGCCAGGCGTGGGCGCCGCTCGGGCGCACGTCGTGGTATCCGTCGGTGCTGTTCGCCAGTACGTTGCTGGTCGCTGCGTGGGGCTACTTCCTCTATGTCGGCGTGATCGACCCGAACGGCGGCGTGAACATCCTCTGGCCGCTGTTCGGCATCGCCAACCAGATGCTCGCGGCGATCGCGTTGTCGGTGGCCACGGGCATCATCATCAAGTCGGGCCGGGCACGCTACGCGCTCGTGACGCTCGGCCCGCTCGCCTGGCTCGCCATCATCACCACCACCGCTGCGTGGCAGAAGATCACCAGTCCCGACCCGCACATCGGCTTCCTCGCCGGGGCCGGCGATCTGGCCGCGAAGCTCGCCGCCGGCGCACTGAGTGCCGAGCGGGCTGCGGTGGCTCCGCAGCTGATATTCAATCAGCGCCTCGACGCCGCACTCACCGTGCTCTTCACGGCTATCCTCTGGCTCGTGATCCTCGACATGGCGCGAGTATGTGTGCGGCGCCTGCGCGGCTTGCCGCTGCGCTTGAGCTCGGAGGCGCCGTACCGCGAGAGCCGCCTGCCGGGGGCGGTGGTGATGGGGAACTGATGCCGCGCCTTGAGCGCATCGGACGCAAGCTGCGCGCGTGTGCCGCGGCGCTGTGGTGCGGCCTGCGGGCGCTGAGCGGCGATGATGCCTACGAGCGCTATCGCGCGCACCACGCCGCGCATCATCCGCGCGAGCCGCTCCTCAGCCGCCATGCATTCTGCAGGGAGGCCATGCAGCGCAAATGGGGCGGCGTCAGCCGCTGCTGCTGACGCTCGGCCCACGCGCCGAACAGCCGGCGATGGAAGATGCTAACATCGCGCGTTTGAACGGGCGCACCGTGACAACTACGGTACCGCGGTGACAATCACGGACAGCGCGCTCGCCGGCGCAGGTGACGACATGGCACTGAAGATCATGATTCTCGGGGCGAACGGCTTCATCGGCAGCGCGCTCACCGACGCGGTCCTGCGGCAGCGGGACTGGGAGGTCTACGGCATCGACCTCGGCGACAACAAACTCGGCGAGCTTCCGCAGAACGATCGTTTCCATTTCGTCGAGGGCGACATCACCATCAACAAGGAGTGGGTCGAGTATCACGTCAAGAAATGCGACGTGGTGGTGCCGCTGGTGGCCATCGCCAACCCGGCGCAGTACGTGACACATCCGTTGCGGGTGTTCGAGCTCGACTTCGAGGCCAACATCGACGTGGTGCGCTATTGCGTCAAGTACGCCAAGCGGCTGGTGTTCCCCTCGACCTCCGAGATCTACGGCATGTCCCCGGATGCCGTGCTGGACGAGGAGACGAGCCCGCTGGTCTACGGCCCGATCAACAAGCAGCGCTGGATCTACGCGGCCTGCAAGCAGCTGCTCGACCGCGTGATCTACGCCTATGGCGTGCGCGACAACCTCGACTACACGCTGTTCCGGCCCTTTAACTTCATCGGCCCGAACCTCGACAACGTCGAGGAGCCCAAGGAAGGCAGCTCGCGCGTCTTCACCCAGTTCCTCTCCAACGTGCTGTACCGCCGCCCGATCAAGCTGGTCGACGGCGGCAGCCAGAAACGCTCATTCACCTACATCGACGATGCGATCGAGTGCCTGCTCACCATCCTCGAGAACCGCGACGGCTGCGCCAGCCGGCAGATCTTCAACATCGGCAACCCCAACAACTGCATCTCGATCCGCGATCTGGCGCAACGTACCATCCGCATCGCTCAGGAGTTCCCGGTGCTGCGCGACAGTGCACGCGCCACCGAGATCGTGGACATCTCCGCCGCGGAGTACTACGGCAAGTACTACCAGGACATCCAGGTGCGCGTTCCCAACATCGAGGCCGCGCGGCGCGCGCTCGGCTGGTCACCCAGCACCGACATGGACACCGCCATCCGGCGCACCATCGAGTTCTACGTGAAGCAGGAAGGCTTCGGCACGCGCGCGGCGGCGATGGCGTCCATTTAGCCGCGGCGCGCTGATCAACGCATGATCGAGCCGGGTGCGGAGGAGCGGCGGCGCGGCGCCGCACCCGCGTGGCTCCCGTGGTTGTGGCTGGCGCTCGCCTGGTGCGCGAGCCTTCAGGTGCGCCCCATGCTCGACCCGGACGAGGGACGTTACGCGGAGATCCCGCGCGAGATGCTCGCGAGCGGTGACTGGGTCACGCCCCGCTTCAACGACCTGAAGTACTTCGAGAAGCCGCCGCTGCAGTACTGGGCGACGGCAACGCTCTACGCCGTCTTCGGGCTGCACGAGTGGAGCTCGCGGCTCTGGTCGGTGGGGCTCGCCTTCGGCTGCCTGCCGCTGGTGTTCGCCTGGACGCGTCGCGTCTTCGGACGCGACGGTGCACTCGCCGCGCTCACGGCGCTCGGCGTGAGCCCGTACTTTCTCATCGTCGGCCACCTCAACCTGCTCGACGGTGCCTTCACCTTCTGGCTGACCGCGGCGGTGCTCGCCTTCACCATGGCGCAGACCGCGGCGCCGCGCTCGCGCGCCGAGCGCCACTGGATGCTCAGTGCCTGGGGGCTCGCCGCGCTCGCGGTGCTCTCCAAGGGAATCGTCGTCCTCGTGCTCGCCGGCGGCACGCTCGTTATCTATACGCTGCTCGAGCGCGACCGCGTCACCTGGCGACGCTTGCACGCGTTGCCGGGCATCGCACTGTTCCTGCTCGTCAGCGCGCCGTGGTTCGTCGCCGTCTCGCTGCGCAACCCGAGCTTTCCGGGATTCTTCTTCGTCCACGAGCACTTCGCACGCTTCCTTACCACGGTGCACCAGCGCGTCGAGCCGTGGTGGTTTTTCCTGCCGCTGCTGCTCGCCGCGGTGGTGCCGTGGATGGTGCCGCTCGCACGCGGCGCACGGGCCGCCTGGGGGGAGGACGCCAGCGGTGCACTCACCGGGCCCTTCCGCCCGCGCCGCTTCCTCCTGATCTACGCCGCGCTCATCCTGGTGTTCTTCTCCGCCTCCGGCTCGAAGCTCGCTCCCTACATCCTGCCGATGGTGCCGGTACTCGCCGCGCTCAGCGGGGCCGCCACGCGCGACCCCGAGCGACTCGCCCGTCACGCCGCGCGGTTCGCCGCGGGCTTCGTCGTTTTCGTCGCGGCCGGTCTCCTCGTCTACAGCGCACGCCGCAACAGTTACGTGCCACGTGAGGCGCTCAGCTGGGCGTTGGCCGCGGGCGCTACGAGTGTCGCCGCGCTCGCGGCCACCGCGCTGCTGCGCACCGAGCGGCTCGCGGCCGCGGTGGTGACCGTGGCGGCGGCGAGCCTCGCCTGGCAATTCCTCTTATGTGAGTACACCGTGATCCCGCCGTCGCGTTCGGCCCGCGACCTGGTCGCGGCGGTGCGGCCCTTCATCGGCCCGGACACGGCGCTGTACAGTGTCGGCCAGTACCGCGAGACGATCTCGCCCTATCTCGGCCGCACACTGCAGCTGGCCGGTTACGAGGGCGAGCTGCGCTTCGGGCTGGATGAGGAGCCTGCGCGCCGGATGTCGACGGCGCAGTTCGCCGCGCGCTGGATCGCCGGCGGTCCGGCCGTGGCATTCTTCGATCCCGGGGTCTGGGATACCTGGCGGCGGCGGGGTCTTCCCGGGCGCGTGATCGCCGCCGACAACTACACCGTCGCCGTGAGCCGCCTGTGAGACTGACCGATTTTGCGTTCCTCTTCTGCGGGGTGCTGCTTAACGCCCTGGCGCAGCTCGGACTCAAGGCGGCGACGCGCACCACCGGCCCGCTGATGGCCGGCGATGCGCGGCTGTGGCAGCGGGCGCTCGACCTGCTGGTCGTCCCCTCGCTATGGTATGCGCTGTGCGCCTACGGCCTGTCGGTCATCGTCTGGGTGGTCGGGCTGTCGCGGGTGCCGGTGAGCCAGGCATACCCGTTGCTGTCGCTCGGCTATGTCATCAACATCGGCCTCGCCTGGTGGCTGCTCGGTGAGGTGCCGAACGCGCAGCGCGTGGCCGGCATCGGCGTCATCGTGCTGGGTGTAATTCTGGTTGCCCGCTCATGAATGATTCCACGAAATCAGTCCTGCCGCTGCTGCCCTTCACGCGCCCGAGCATCGACGAGGAGACGATCGCCGCGGTGGCGCAAGTGCTGCGCTCAGGGTGGCTCGCAAGTGGCCCGCAGGTCGCGCAACTCGAGGCGCAGCTCTCGGCGTATCTCGGCGGCCGCCCGGTGCGCACCCAGACCTCGGCCACCGCGGGGCTTGAAATGGCCCTGCTCGCCTGCGGCATTGGCGGCGGCGATGAGGTCATCACGCCGGCGCTGAGCTTCGTCGCCACGGCCAACGTGATCGTGCGCGTTGGCGCGCGGCCGGTGTTCGTTGACGTCGGGCTCGATTCGCGCAACATCGACCTCGAGCAGGCGGAGGCCGCGATCACCCCGCGCACCCGCGCCATCCTGCCGGTGCACTTCGCCGGGCTGCCGGTCGACATGGAGCGTCTCTACACGCTCGCCGAGCGTCACGGGCTGCGCGTGATCGAGGATGCGGCGCACGCCATCGGCTCGGCGTGGCGCGGCCGGCGCATCGGCAGCTTCGGCGACCTGGTGTGCTTCAGTTTTCACCCCAACAAGAACATGACCACCATCGAGGGTGGCGCCATCTCCGGCGGCTCCCCCGAGGAGCTCAAGGCGATCGAGCTGCATCGCTGGCACGGGCAGGTGAAGAGTGGACCCGACGCATTCGATACGCTGCTTGCCGGCGGCAAGTACAACCTCTCCGATGTCGCCGCTGCGGTCGGTCTCGGGCAGCTGAGGCACCTCGAAGAGTTCAACGCGCGCCGCCGCGCGCTGGTGGCCCGCTACTACGAGCTGTGGGGTCGGGATGCGCCGCTGCGGCTGCCGGAGCGCGGCGATGAGGGCCACAGCTGGCACGTGTTCACACCGCTCCTGCCGCTCTCCGAGCTCACCATCTCACGCGCGCAGTTCATGGAGGCGATGAAGGCACGCGGCATCGGCGTGGGTGTCCATTACCCCGCCATTCATCTCTTCAGTGCCTACCGGGCGCTCGGTTACCGTCCGGGCCAGTTCCCGAATGCCGAGCGCATCGGACGCGAGACCGTCACGCTGCCGCTCTTTCCGGCGATGGAGCTGCGTGACGTCGATCGGGTCGTTGCGACCGCGAGCGCCGTCATCGCGGAGGCGCGCAAGTGAACCCCGACGTCTCGGTCGTCATCCCCGTCTACAACGAGGAGGAGGGGCTGCCGCTGCTGTTCGCGCGGCTCTATCCGGCTCTCGACGCGCTCGGCCGTCCGTACGAGGTCGTGTTCGTCGACGATGGCAGCTCGGACGGCTCCGTCGCCGAGCTGCGCGAGCAGTTCCAGCGCCGCCCGGATGTGACGCGGGTGGTCGTGCTCGCGCGCAACGCCGGGCAGCACCTGGCGATCCTTGCCGCGTTCGCGCAGACCCGCGGCACCTATGTGATCACGCTCGACGCCGACCTGCAGAACCCGCCCGAGGAGATCGCGCGGCTGGTGGCCGCCATGGACGCGGGCGCCGACTACGTCGGCACCATCCGCGTGAGCCGCCAGGACGTCTTGTGGCGCAAGGCGGCCTCGCGGTTGCTCAACCGGGTACGCGAGGGCACGACCTCCATCCACATCACCGACCAGGGCTGCATGCTGCGCGGCTATCACCGCAACGTCATCGACGCCGTTAACCGCTGCACCGAGGTCAGCACCTACGTACCAGCGCTGGCCTACACCTTTGCGCGCCATCCGGTGGAGATCGAGGTGGCACACGCCGAGCGCACCGTCGGACAGTCGAAATACTCCCTGTTCCGGCTCATCCGGCTGAACTTCGACCTGATGACCGGCTTCTCGGTGGCGCCGCTGCAGTTCTTCTCCATGAGCGGCATCGTCATCGCGCTGCTCTCGCTCGGCTTCGTGCTCTATCTCGCCATCCGCCGCCTGATCGTCGGTCCCGAGGCCGAGGGGCTCTTCACGCTGTTCGGCATTGCGTTCTTCCTCATCGGTGTGGCGCTTATCGGGCTCGGCGTGGTCGGCGAGTACGTCGGCCGCATCTACGAGCAGGTGCGCCAGCGGCCGCGCTACACGGTGGCGGCGGTGCTCGAGGATTCTGACGCCGAGCAGCCGGCGCGGCTGACCCGCTCGACGACGGGGACGCTGCCGGCGCAGCTCCCAACCGTGGCAGGAGCCGCCGAGCGCGTGGCAGGAGCCGCCGAGCGCATAGGAGGAGCCGCGGAGTGAGCCAGGCGCGGGCGGTGGTCTTCGCCTATCACGATGTCGGAGTGAGATGCCTCAAAACGCTCCTGTCGGCGGGCGTGGAGATCCCGCTCGTGGTGTCAGCGCCCGACGATCCGCGCGAGACCCATTGGTACGCAAGCGTCGCAGCCACGGCCGCCGACCACGGGTTGCCGCTGATTCTGACCGCCGATCCCAACACCGCAGAGCTCGAGCGTACGGTCTGCGCGCTGCGGCCGGACTTCGTGTTCTCCTTTTACTATCGCGCGCTGCTGCGCGCACCGCTGCTCGGCGCGCCGCGCCACGGCGCCCTCAACATGCACGGCTCGCTGCTGCCGAAGTACCGCGGCCGCGCCCCGGTGAACTGGGCGATTGTGCGCGGCGAGCCGGAAACCGGCGCCACGCTGCACTACATGGTGGAGCGTGCCGATGCAGGCGACATCGTCGACAGCCAGAGCGTGCCGATCCTCCTCGAGGACGATGCGCGGGAGGTGTTCGCCAAGGTCACCGTGGCCGCGGAGATAGTGCTCGCGCGCTCGCTCCCGACACTCGTTGCCGGCACGGCCGCGCGCCGGCCGCAGCCGCTCCTGCCCGGTGAGTACTTCGGGCGGCGCACACCCGAAGACGGGCGCATCGACTGGACGCGCCCGGCACTGGAGATCCATAACCTGGTGCGCGCCGTCGCGCCGCCGTTTCCCGGCGCATTCGGCGCGGTGGCCGGGGAGCGCTGGGAGATTCACCGTACCCGCGTGTCCTCGCGCGCCGCCCCGCCCGGCGGGACGCAGCTCTTCGGCGCCGACGGCGCCTGCTACATCGCCTGCGGCGATGGCGCGGCGCTCAAGCTCCTCGCCGCCGCGAACGCCCGGGGTCCCATCGACCTCGCGGCCCTCGCCGGGCGCCTGGCGCAGCAGCCGCTGCGGCTCGGCTGAGCGTGGCGCTCATCGCGCTCAAGATCGACGTCGACACCTACCGCGGGACGCGCGAGGGGGCGCCGCGGCTCGCCGACCTCCTCGAGCGGCTCGGCGTGCGCGCCACCTTCCTCTTCAGCCTCGGCCCCGACCACACCGGGCGGGCCATCAAGCGGGCATTCCGGCGAGGCTTTCTCGGCAAGGTGAAGCGCACCTCGGTCATCGAGCACTACGGCGTGCGCACGCTCCTCTACGGCGTGCTGCTGCCCGGTCCGCACATCGGGCGGCGCTGCCACGCGCCGATGCAGGATATCGAGCGTCGCGGCTTCGAAGTGGGTGTGCACACCTACGATCACGTGCGCTGGCAGGACGGCGTCGCTGCGGCGAACGAGCCGTGGACGCGTCGCGAGCTCACCCTGGCGCGCGATCAGTTCATGGAGGTGTTCGGGCGCGCACCGAAGGTGCATGGGGCGGCCGGCTGGCAGATGAACCGCTACGTGCCCGCCCTCGAGCAGGAGCTCGGCTTCCGCTACGCCTCCGATACCCGCGGCAGCGGACCGTTTCTGCCGATGCTCGATCACGCCTCAGGAGCGGTGCCGCAACTGCCGACCACGCTGCCGACCCTCGATGAGCTCATCGGGCGGCCGGATCTGCGTGGCGCCGACCCGGTCGATCACCTCCTCGCCATGACTGCGGTGGGGGCGGCCGGTGACCAGGTGTTCACTCTGCACGCCGAGCTCGAGGGCGGCCGTTACCTCTCCTCGCTTGAGCGGCTGCTGCGCGAGTGGCAGCAGCGTGGTACGCACCTCACGGACCTCGCCGGCTACGTGGCGACGCTCGATACCCGTGGCCTGCCCCACTGCAGCATCGTGGCCGGCACGGTCGAGGGACGTTCCGGGACGCTCGCGATGCAATCGCAGTGGCGGCGGTCCTGAAGCTGACTGCGCCTCCTTGAGCCTCACGGGCGGCTCCTGAACATCGGTCTCCCGGGCGGAGTTGCACGGACGCCGTGCAATATTCCTGCGCATCGCGCGTCTTGATTTACAGATGGAAGCAGCGCCTGCCCGCCCCCTGACGTCCTCGCAGCAGGACCGGCAGCTCGCGCGCCTGGTGCGACGCGAGCGCGGCCGGCTGCTGGCCTTCATCCGCGGCTGGGTCGCCGACGCGGCGGAGGCGGAGGACATCCTCCAGGACACGCTCTATGAGCTGCTGCTCGCCTACCGGATGACGCGGCCGATCGAGCAGGCGGGCGCGTGGCTCATGCGTGTGGCACGCAACCGCATCATCGATCGCTTTCGCCGCAACGCCGTGCGCCGTGTACCGCTGTCGCCGGAGGCTGACGCGTCCGGCGCCGGCACCGTCGGCGCTCTCGAGGATCTGCTGCCTGCGGCCTTGGACCCCGAGACGCAGGCGATGCGTGAGGCGCTGCTCGCGCAGGTCGAGGCAGCGCTCGCGGTGCTGCCACGCGAGCAGCGCGAGGTGTTCATCGCGCACGAGCTCGAGGGCGTGAGCTTCCGCGACCTCGCGGCGCGCTCGGGCGTGGGTATCAACACGCTGCTGGCGCGCAAGCACTACGCCACGCGCTTCCTGCGGGCGCGCCTGCAGGCCGCGTGGGACGACTGGCTGACGACATGAGGAGAGAGGCGTGAGACGAAATCCAGTTCGGTGGATGATGATGGGGGTTGCGGCGCTCGGCGCCGTGATCGCCATCGCGGCGCTGCTGGGACTTGCGGTGATGCTGCTGTGGAACACGCTGGTCCCGGCACTGTTCCGCGGCCCTCAGCTTCAGTACTGGCAGGCGGTGGGGCTGCTGATTCTCTGCCGGCTGCTGTTCGGCGGACTGCGCCGTGGCGGCTGGCACGGGCACTGGCGGCAGCGTATGTGGCGCCAGCGCTGGGAGCAGATGACGCCTGAAGAGCGTCAACGCGTACGCGAGCGCTTCATGAGCCGCTGCGGTCACGGCGGCGTCTCCGCGGGTACGACCGCCGCGCCACCGGCTCCCTGACGCACGTCCGGCCGCGGTTGACGCCGCGTGCGCGCCAACCTCAACATCCGCGCCGTGAGCGTCGAGACCATGACCGCGGTCGAGATTCGCGAGCCCGGCCCGCCGCAGGTGTTGCGCGCCGTTGAGCGGGGGATGCCCGAGCCCGGTCCGGGTGAGGTGTTGATTCGCGTCGCGGCCGCCGGCGTCAACCGGCCCGACGTGCTGCAGCGCAGGGGTCTGTATCCGCCGCCCCCTGGCATCACCGACATCCCCGGGCTCGAGGTCGCCGGGGAGGTGGTACGACTCGGGGACGGCGTGAGCGAGCCGGCGCTCGGCGCGAAGGTATGTGCGCTGGTCGCGGGAGGCGGTTACGCGCAGTACGTGAATGCGCCGGCCGTGCAGTGCCTGCCGGTTCCGCCGCCCCTGACGCTCGAGGAGGCGGCGGCACTGCCCGAGACGTTCTTCACGGTGTGGCACAACGTGTTCGAGCGGGCGCGGCTCAAGCGCGGCGAGACCTTGCTGGTGCACGGCGGCTCGAGCGGCATCGGCACCACGGCGATCCTGCTCGGCAAGGCTTTCGGCGCACGCGTGATCGTCACCGCCGGCAGCGCGCAGAAATGTGCGGCCTGCCGTGAGCTCGGCGCGGAGCTCGCCATCAACTACCACGAGAGCGACTTCGTCGAGGCGACGCTCCGTGTCACCGAGGGTCGCGGCGCGGACGTGATTCTCGACATGGTCGGCGGAGACTATGTCCCCCGCAACGTCGCTAGCGCGGCGGTCGAAGGCAGAATCGCGCTGATTGCGACCCAGGGCGGGGCCAAGTCCGAGCTCGATCTGCGACCGCTGCTGGTGAAGCGCCTGACCATCACCGGCTCCGGCCTGCGGCCCCAGCCGATCGCGAACAAGGGACGTATCGCCGCGGCATTGCGGCAGAACGTGTGGCCGCTGTTCGCCTCACAGGGACTGAGGCCCGTGATCCAGGCGCGCTTTCCGCTCGCCGATGCGGCCGCGGCGCACACGCTCATGGAGTCCGGCACACATATCGGCAAGATCGTGCTGCTCGCCTGAAGCCGCGCGCGGTGCGCGAAATCCCCGACGGCCGCTACCGAATTGCCGTACCCTTGCGCCCGGGTCGATACAAGAAACGACGGAAAACCTCCGCATGAGCCTCACCCCGTATGGTCTGCTCCCGCTGCCGGCGTGGGGCTATGTCCTGGTGACGTTCCTCACCATCCAGACCATGTTTCTCGGCGTCACGCTCTACCTGCATCGCGACCAGTCCCACGGCGGGCTGATCCTTCATCCGCTGCTGCGGCACGTGTTCCGCTTCTGGCTGTGGTTCAGCTCAGGCGTGATCACCCGCGAATGGGTCGCGGTCCACCGCTGCCACCACGCGCACGCCGACCAGCCCGGCGACCCGCACAGCCCGCTCCTCTTCGGCCTGCGGCGGGTGGTGCTCGAGGGTGCGGAGCTCTACCGGGAGGCAGCGCGCGACCCCGGGCTGCTCGAGCGCTTCGGCCGGGGTACGCCCGACGACTGGCTGGAGCGGCGCCTCTACAGCGCGCGTCCCTACACGGGGATCGCGCTCTTCACGCTCGTGCACCTCGCGCTCTTCGGCGTGGCCGGGATCATCATGATCGCCGTGCACCTCGCCGCCATGCCTTTCTTCGCCGCTGGTGTCATCAACGGCCTCGCTCACGCAGTGGGCTACCGCAGCTACGAGATGCCTTCCACCGCGACCAACCTGCTGCCTTGGGGGTTGCTGCTCGGCGGGGAGGAGCTGCATAACAATCACCATGCTTTTCCGCGCTCGGCGTGCTTCGCGGTGCAGTCTTGGGAGATCGATATCGGCTGGCTGTGGATCCGGCTGTTCAGCGCCCTCGGCCTCGCGCGCGTTCGCTGGCTGGCGCCGCGGCCGCACCTCAAGCTCTGCCCTCGCGAGCTCGATGCCGAGACGGTAAAGGCGCTCTTCACCAACCGCATGCACGTGCTGCGTGCCTACGCGCGGTGCGTGGTGGTACCGGTATGCCGCGAGCTCGCGCAGCGCGAGCCGCAGGGTGCGCTGCCTGCGGGTGCCGGACGGCTCCTCGTGCGCCATCCGGCGCTGCTCGCGGAGGAGGCGCGGCGCAAGCTCCGCGAGCTGCTCGAGCGCTACGAAGTGCTGCGCGGCGTGGTCGAGTACCGCGAGGGTCTGCAGCAGCTGTGGGGCGAGACGTCGGCAAATCCCGCGCGCGCGCTTGCGCAGCTGCGCGACTGGTGCAGCCGCGCCGAGAGCAGCGGCATCGGCGCGCTGCGGGAGTTCGCGCAGGGTCTCACCGCCTACGCGCGCGCCTGAGCCTGCTTCAGCGCGCGGGCAACGTTACCGCGCGCGTCACCGTGCGCATGGCGAAGCTCGAATGCACGCGCGCGACGCTCGGCAGGCGTGTCAGATGCTGGTTGTGCACGCGCTCGAAATCCGCCATGTCCGTCACCACGAGACGCAGCAGATAGTCGTGCTCGCCGGTCATGAGATAGCACTCCATCACCTCGGGCACTTTGCGCACCGCGCTCTCGAACGCCTCGAGTCCCGCCTGACTCTGCCGGTCGAGCGTGATGCTCACGAACACGTTCACCGGAAACCCCGCCTTGTGCTGGTCGATGAGGGCGGTATAGCCCTCGATGAGTCCCGACTCCTCGAGGGCACGCACGCGGCGCAGGCACGCCGACTCCGACAGGCTCACCTTCTCGGCGAGGCGCGTGTTGGTGATTCGGGCGTCCTCCTGTAGGGTGCGCAGGATGGCGCGATCGTAGCGGTCAAGCTCCATAGGCGCAATAATCCGTCTCAAAGCAGAGGTCTGGCGACAGATTCTGCCACAGAGAGGGACGTAGCGCTTCTCTTTCGCAAGCCGCCGCCGCACCCGCACCCGTAATCTGGTGTGCAGAACAAGTCAGGGGTCACCTGCCATGCGTATCGGCGTACCACGCGAGATCAAGGTTCATGAATACCGTGTCGGCCTCGTGCCGGCGGGCGTGCGCGAGTTGAGCGCCGCCGGACACGAAGTCCTCATCGAGAGCGGCGCCGGCACCGGCATCGGGGTCGATGATGCGCAGTTTCACGCCGCCGGGGCGGCGATTGCCGCACGCGCCTCCGAGGTCTTCGAGCGTGCCGACATGATCATCAAGGTGAAAGAGCCGCAACCGGTCGAGTGCGAGATGCTGCGCCGGGGCCAGGTGCTCTTCACCTACCTGCACCTCGCCGCCGATCCCGGACAGGCGAGGGCCCTCATGCGCTCGGGCGCCACCGCGATCGCCTACGAGACGGTCACCGGGCGCAACGGCACGCTGCCGCTGCTGACGCCGATGAGCGAGGTTGCGGGACGGATGTCGATACAGGTGGGCGCCGCGAGCCTGCAGAAAGCCAACGGCGGCTTTGGCGTGCTGCTCGGCGGCGTGCCGGGCGTACCGCCGGCCAAGGTGGTGATTCTCGGCGGCGGAGTTTCCGGTACCCACGCCGCGGAGATGGCCGTCGGCATGCGCGCCGATGTCACCGTGGTCGACCGCTCGGTCGATCGGCTGCGCGAGCTTTCGGCGCTGTTCGGCTCGACGCTGCTCACGGCCTACTCGACGACCGAGACCATCGAGCGGCTGGTACGTGATGCCGATCTCGTGATCGGTGCGGTGCTGGTGGCCGGGGCGGCGGCACCAAAGCTGGTGACCCGCGCGATGGTGAGGACCATGAAGCCGGGCGCGGTGCTGGTCGATATCTCGATCGACCAGGGCGGCTGCTTCGAGACGAGTCATGCGACCACGCACGCCGAGCCGACCTTCACCGTCGACGGTGTCATTCACTACTGCGTGGCCAACATGCCCGGCGCGGTTCCCCGCACTTCGACCCTCGCGCTCACCAACGCAACGCTCCCCTATGCACGCGCGCTCGCCGACCTCGGCTGGCAGGCGGCGTTCAAGCGCGATCCCGGCCTCGCTGCGGGCCTCAACGTGTACAACGGCGAGATAACGCACGAGGCCGTGGCCCGGGCGCTCGGGCTTACGTTCCACCCGTACGGCTGAGCCGCCGCGCGGCGCCCGCCACGGGTCTCCACAAGCCGCCACGGGTCTCCATAAAGGGAGGTGGCCACGCCGGGCGCGTGCCGCTACGCTACGCCCGCATCGCTCGTACACTTGTGGAGGTTTCCGTGACGAAGATTGCGCTGCCGGCGCTGCTGGCACTCGCGGCGGGTTCGGTCCTTGCCGCCCCCGTGACCTACCAGGTCGATCCATCGCACACCTATCCGAGCTTCGAAGCCGACCATTTCGGTGGCGTGTCGACGTGGCGCGGCAAGTTCACCCGAACCTCCGGAACGATCGTGCTCGACCGCGAGAAGGGCACCGGGACGGTCGAGGTCACCGTCGACCCCGCCTCGATCGATTTCGGCAATCCCAAGCTCGACGAGCACGTCAAGTCGCCTGAAATGCTGGACGTCACGAAGTACCCGACCGCGACCTACAAGGGAAAGCTCATCGACTTCAAGAACGGCGTGCCCACCAGGGTCGACGGCGAGTTCACGCTCCACGGTGTGACGCGGCCGCTCCAGCTCACCATCAACTCGTTCAAGTGCATGACCTACCCCATGGACAAGAAGGAGCACTGTGGGGCAGATCTCTCGGGGACCATCAACCGCGCCGATTACGGCGTCAGCTACGGCGACAAGTACGGCTTCAAGATGGATACCAAGCTCGCCATTCAGGTCGAAGGGGTCCGCCAGAGCTAACCCCCGACGCGTGCGAGGGCCTCGCCGGCGAGCGCGAGCGAAGCTGTGAGTCCCGGCGATTCGATGCCAAAGAGATTGACCACGCAGCCGATCCCGTGCGTTGCCTCGCCGTCGATGCGGAAGTCCGCGGCGTCCTCGCCCGGACCCGTGATCTTCGGCCGTACGCCCGCGTAGCCGGGCTCGAGCGTGCCGTCGGCAAGCCGCGGCCAGTACCTGCGGATGGCTGCGTAGAAGCTGGCGGCGCGCCGCGGGTCCACCCGGTAATCGCAAGTCTCGACCCACTCGAGATCCGGCCCGAACCGGGCTCTGCCGGCGAGATCGAGCGTCAGGTGGATGCCGAGCGCGCCGGCGTGTTCAGGCAGCGGATAGATGAGGTGCTCAAAGGGCGCGCGTACGTTCAGCGTGAAGTAGCTGCCCTTGGCGAAGTAGGCGCGCGGGATGTGCTGCACCGGGAAGCCCTCGATGAGGCGCGCGAGCGCGGGCGCCTCCACCCCGGCGCAGTTGATGAGCAGCCGCGCGCGCAGCGTCGGGTCGGCGCCGTTCACGCCGATGAGCACGCCGCCCTTCTCCAGCACCAGGCGGGTGACACGGTGGTGGCAGGCAAGCGTCGCCCCGTGCGCCTCGGCCTCGGCGAGCAGCGCCAGCATGTAGCCGTGCGCCTCGACGATGCCGGTCGAGGGCGAATAGAGCGCCGC
>Ga0187783_10000565_pt1 | contig 27161 bp, 18 predicted proteins | sample 1015_SJ02_MP02_2_FD_132471 | JGI IMG/M metagenome (GOLD analysis project Ga0187783, IMG submission 132471) | Tropical peat soil microbial communities from peatlands in Department of Meta, Colombia - 1015_SJ02_MP02_20_MG | ecosystem: Environmental > Terrestrial > Soil > Wetlands > Peat | place...
CAGCGAATCCGTCGCTGACGCTTCTCTCCTAGTCATCCCGCACTAGAAGTTTTTCTGGAAGCCCGCCCTCAACAGTGGCAGCCACGATTCAGGCACACCGTGATACTCGATCGTGCCGAGCTTTTCCTGTGCGATCGGTGACAGCAGGTACGTCATGTACGAGTACAGCGTCCGCCGCTGATCGTTTGACAACCGGCTGATCGGGTTCGCACCTCCCGCAGCGACATGGAGTCCCGTGTACACCAGGTCGAACGTGAGACCGCAGATCGGGTAGAGTTTGCCCTTGTCGGTCGCATTCTCGTGGTTTTCGTTCCCCGCGATCGTTTCGTTGTTGTTGGACCAGTTGTCTCTGGGATTGAGGCCGACGTCGTTGGACGTGCTGCCTTTCGGAAGCGTCACCACCTTGTAGGTGCAGTTGGCGGCGTTGCCTTCGCTCGGCGGCTCGGCCCCGCTTTCTTCGCCGTTCTCGACGGTCGGAAGAATCAGTCCCGCGCCTTCCGGCGGCGCCGCATTTGACAGGTCTGCGTAACCGATCCCGCCTGGCGTCGCCTTGAGCTTTGTGATCAGCGCCGGCCCGCCGTTTTCGCCGGCGGTTGTGATTTCGCTGCAGGCGCCTTCTTTGCCTGGTTCTTGCTTCCCGGGCCATTCTGTGTTCGGGTTTTTGCCGGGCGGATATGCCGTCCAGTTGTTCGCAGGGGCGCAGGTCGCATATGTTTTCCGTTCCCCGCCGCCTGCGTTCCCTTCCTCACGGATCAGATAGTTCTTGAGGATGCTTGTCGTACCTGAGTTGTCAAAGCGCACGACGCGCGTGATTTTGGTCGGGCAGTGTTTGAGTGCTGGGTTGTTGGCGATGAGTTCGGCTTCGTTCCATTCTTTCGCCTCGCCACCCAAGAGCCGCGAGACCTCTTTCGTCGTGAATTCAAGCGAGGTCGGCACGTTCGCCGCGTTATTTTCGCACGTGGCGGCCGTGAGGTACACGGGCAGGGCCACCGACGAGCCGCCGATTGGGAACGACATCAGGGTTGCGGTGGTGTCTTCTTTGCCCGCCGCTTTGTCGGGCCATTCTTCCGGCGAGTCCGGTTGGAAGGGCGGGTCGAATTTGCCTTTGATCGTTGACGCGCACGTTACACCTTCATGTGCTTCAACCAACGTGCCCGGTGCTTCGTCGAGCCATTCGAGCTGTTCTAGGCTGTAGGGAAGATCGGTTCCGAAAAACGCCTCCGTGCGGCAGCTCGCGGCTTTCAGGCCCGCGCCAGACCCGGTGCCTTTGTTTTTTTCGGCCCCCGGGTAGTTGTAGGCGATCATGGTGTTGCCGGCTTCGCCTCGTTCGGTACCACCGATTTTGTCTTCAGCCGTTTCGACCCCCGTCGCGCCGCAGAAGTCGTTGCGGTAGAACTTGGCGACTTCCTCTTGCAGGTTATTCTGGTAGGTCGAACCAGCCCCGCTGATCTTACCTTCGCTTTCTACGCAGTTCTGTCCGGCTTCTGGCACCGCCGCCGAGCTGACGGCCGCAAACCCCAGGCTTGCGAGCAAAACGCACCCGAGCGCGCCCAACACGGCGAGCAGCCTCGAGTCAAAGCGCTTCTGAAGTATTTCCATGTTTCCCACCTTGCTCGATCGAAGTAACGAGAAAGACACGAGGTCATGGCCCAGTCGCCCAGACCTGCGGGCCCGATCGCCTGACCCGCCGGTGGCACGACGCCAGCAACGAGTGACCCTCTGACCCTGGCTGCGAACGCTTCCCAGTTCCCAGTGTTGTCGGAGATTTTGACCGGGGCGCAGGGCTCGTTGTTGCCCGCTGGTGAAGATCCCTGTTGTTTGTTCGTGAACGCCGGTTCGGCCGCATGGAAACGTCCTGCTGGACGGTGAACACGCCGTCAAGACCGTGTAAAAGGCGCGTCGTCCTTATCGCGGCATCGTGCCTATCGCGTTAGCTCCCGAGCCGCGTGGTGCTTGGCGCACCAGCGAACCGGGGACGCCGTGACCACAGACGTGAAGTTTCTGTGAATGGCTGACGCCGGATAGTCGCGGCCCGGCTAGGATCGCTTGCATGCACCGCCGGCTCGGGCCGCTCACCTGCTTCGTGGCGCTCGGCGTGGTGGCGATCGCGGTTCTGCCCGCGGCCAGCTTTGGTGAAGGCAGCTCGTCGCCGCCCCCGCCCCCGTGTGCGGGCTCGACCACGACGACCACAGCAGCCGGCCCCTCAGGCGGCACGTCGACGACGAACATACCTCCGGGCTCGAGCATCGCCCCCGGATCGCCCCAGGGCGGTACCTGCTGGGTGGAACAACCCTATCCCTTCGGGATCGGGAGCAACGGCGAACCCGTCGAACCCCCCGCGACTGCGCAGTCCTACCTCAGCGTGACGTCGATGGCCTTCAGAGCCTGGAACCGGGGGCTGGCCGCAGTCACCCAGGCGGGCAACGAAGGGGAAGACCCCTACGGCGTGTGGGTCTTCAACGGCGTTCGCTGGTATCCGAGCCCCGGGTTCCCGGGTAAGAAACTGTGCGGGGGACACACGATCGTTTGGGCGGGCCAGAAGGACTACTGGCTGATCGGTGGAGAACCTAACCGCGAAGGCAAATGGGCCGATCTGTGCCGCTTCGACGGCGTGAGCCTCGAATGGGAATACCTCCCAATCCCAGAAGCGACGATGCAGCACGTCGCCCAGGTCTACGACGGCACAGAGTCCTTCAAGAGCGGAACCATTGACTCGGCCGCCTGCATGGCGTGGAACAACTGCTGGTTCTTCGGCACGTACGGGACCGTCGTCCACTGGGAAGGACACTTCCTCACAGATGCCTCCCCGAATCCCTCCGAACGCACGCTTCAGGGGGAATACACCGACGCGGTCGCCCGTGAAGGCCCAGCGGGCGAACCCTTCGGCCTGGCCGTCGCCGCCACCGCCGAACGGTACGAAGGGGAAAAGGAAAGTGTCCCACTGGAGCCAAGTGGCCCGCCGCCGGTGCAGCTCTACGGCTCAAGCGGCGCCCCATTCTCGCCGCTCCCCTTCACACCGCCCTCGGAAGCGCAGCACGGCGATCAATACCGCACCGACCTCGTCGCGGTCGACCTGGACGCGGCCGGTCAGGGCTGGGTCGCGGGCAACCCGGCGGCGCTGCGCCTGAAAGAACGCGAAGGGTCTGTGCCGTCTGGACACGACCCAGCCCCGCCCAGCACCCGGCCATTCAATCCCCCGAATGCGCCGCAGCCCTCCCCGCTCGTGCCTATCTCGACCTCTGGTGCTGCGCCTACCTGCCCCGGTCCTGAAACCAACCGCTTCACGTATACACCGACCAGCGGCGCCACAGAACCGGCGGGCGCGTTTCTGTGGTCGACGATCGGCGTCGTGCCCGGCAGCGGCGAAGCGCTCGCCGGGGGACGCATGCGACGCGCGCCCGCGAGCGCCGGGCCCGGCCCAAACGAAGGCGCGGCCGTCGGTGAGCCGGTCATCGCACGGGCCAGCTGCGCCGGCACCACGGCCGTGACGCGTTTTCGCATCAAGGACCCCACCTCGCCGGGACATGAAGCGCCGGCCGATTCTCAGGGCAGCGTGACGGCGATCGCCGTCAACGCGCCCAACGACGCTTGGGCCGCGACCAGCGAGGGCTTCCTCGCATCCGGCGCCAAAGAGGAACCGCATCTCTACCGGCTGACGAACGGCCAGCCGCCAGATGCGCCTGAAGGTGCAGAAAACGAAGAACGGCCGCGAGAACTGCAGGAAAACGAAGCGACCTTCGTGTTCCTACCGCCCGTCCCTGAACCGCCGCCGCAAGCGCCGGCGGCGGTGACGCAGACGCAGACGGTCACGTTGCCGGCCGCGATCTATGACGTCAAGGCAAAGCTGCACGAGCGCAAGCACGACGGCCATGTCTACCTAAGCCTCTACATCACCTTTAAGCTACGGCGACCTACCAAGGTCGGCGCACAGGCGCTGCGTCACGGACACGTCGTCAGCGTGGCCAAGGCGAAACTCTTCGCGGGCAAGTCCGGGCTGCTCATCCTGAGCCTGAATCGCAAGCACTGGCCGACGAAGGTGAACTTCGTCTCGTAACAGATCGTTTACCGAATGCCCGGGCCGGAGCCTCAGGATTGTGGGTCCCCTCTGCGCGCTGCCACCGTGAGCGATGGACTCGACCGCCAGCTATGGGCAGACGCCCGATGAGATCACCCAGGACCGTCATCCCCGCCGGATGAAGGCGGGAGTCTGTCCCTCGGCATGGATCGCGTTTGCGCTTAGAGCGAGCCGTCGCAGCGTGACGAGCGCATGCGCGGGCGGCCTCAGTCGGGTCCTGCTGGTGCTCGGGCTGGTGGCCGCTGGCGTCGCATGCGTGCCGCAAGTCGGTGACGCGTCGACGATCCCAGTCACGGAATCAGCTCAACAAACCGCCGCACAAGGGCCAACGGCCGCAGGGCTTGGTGAAGGCTCAAGCTCTACTTCAGCTTCAACAAGTTCGCCGAGGTCCAGCTCGGAAACGGGGCCGCCGGTCGTGCAATCGCAGGGCTCACAACAAGCAGGGCATTCAGCACCGCGGCCTGCCCCAGCACCGAACTCGGCGGCGCCCAAGGGATCGCCGGTCGTGCAATCGCAGCAGTCACAACCGGAAGACCAGTCGCCGCCGCAGCCTAAAACACAGCCAACGGGTCCCAGCCCCCCGCCGTCAGCGCCCGCCACCGCGGGTGGCGCCACGCCGTCGCCATCACCCATCGGAGCTGCGCCACCGCCGAGCCCGAGCGCGGTTTCGATCTTGCCGCTGCCGGGCGAATCCCAGGAGCTTGACTTCTTCCTGAACGTCTACCGAACACCGCCTTTTCTGCTGCCGATCTATCTGGCGGCCGCCGAACGCTATGGGGTCCCCTGGCCGGTGCTAGCGGCGATCAACGAAGTCGAGAGCGACTACGGCTATGACCTCGGCATCTCGAGCGCGGGTGCCGAGGGTTGGATGCAATTCCTGCCCTCTGAGTGGCTTTCCTATGGCGTGGACGCAAACGGAGCGGGTGTGCGCGATCCATACAACCCGGCCGACGCCATCTTCGCTACCGCTCGCTATCTCGCGGCCGCAGGTGCCGCGCGCAATCTCAGCGCGGCGATCTACGCCTACAACCACTCCTTGGGCTACGTAGAATCGGTGATCCTGCACGCGCGGCTGATCGCGGGGACCCCGCAGTCGCTGATCAGCGGCCTCGCTGCGGTCGTCACGGGACGCTTCCCGGTGCAAGGTGGCGGGCCCCACACGACGACCGCGGTGTGGAGCGCCCCGGCGTCACCAAGCCACGGGCACTCGAGCAACGCGGACCGCGCCGCCCCGACGGGAGCACCCGCGCCGCCGCCCGCACTCGCGGGCTCAGCGGGCTCGCAGGCAGCGGGCCCAGCGGTGACGGGCGTCAACATCGCGGCAGCGTCGGGCGCAGCGGTCGTCGCCGTCCAGAGCGCACAGCTAATCCGCGTCGGGCGCAATGCCAAGCTGGGCCGCTTTTTCGAGCTGCGAGACGCCTACGGAGACGTCTACACGTATGCCGAGCTTGGCCGGGTTCTCGGCCGTTACGCGCCGCTGGCGAACAGGCGCGCCGCCTCGCGGCTTGCGCACAGCGCGCGATCCACGCCGACAGTCGTGCTGGGAGTCGGCACGTGGGTCGCGGCAGGAACCGTGCTCGGGAATGTGGCGACGGCTCCACCCGGCGCGCAGGCGAACTTCCTGTTCGAGATCCAGCCGGCGGGGGCGGCAACCATCGACCCGCGTCCGGTGCTTGAAAGCTGGCAGCTGCTCGCCGAGACCCAGGGTCATCCCGAGAGCGACACCCAGCCCCTGTTCGGGCCCGAAGCCGGCAACGCGCTGATCGGCGAGGTCCAGCTGATGAGCAAGCCTCAGCTGCAGGCGCGGCTGCTGTCTGACTCGCGCCTGCATATGTCGGGTTGCGTACGACGGGACATCGCCGAAGGCTCGATCGACCAGCGTGTGCTAACGGCGCTCGACTACCTGCTCGACTCGGGCCTCGGTCCGACGGTTCCCGCCCTTCAGTGCCACGGCGAAGCTCAAGGCGCGACCGCGCGCCTGCCCAGTCATGCGAGCGCCGACAGCGTCACGATCACTGCCCTGAACCGGGTCCCGATCCGTGGCCACGACGAACGCGGCTCACTCATCGAACTGGCAGCGCAGCGGCTGCTCAGCCTGCCAGCCCCGGCCAGGCCTGATCGGATCATCGGCCCGTTGAGGCTGCATGGCGTCGACGGTACGGTCGTCCAACCAGGATCTCCCGACCGTCTCGAAATCGGCTTCGCGGCGGCTAACGCGGCGGATGCACCGGCGGCGCCCGCAAAAACTCGGCCGACGCAGGCTCGATCGCAGTCTGCGGCGGTCGGACCGAGCGAAGCCCCGGCTAGCGGCCCATCTAACTCGGCGCGCCCCTCCCCCGAATTGGGCGCCGCCGGGTGGCGCAAGCTGATCACGCACATTTCGCACTTGGCTGAGCCGCACGTGCCTCGCGTGCCGACGAGCGCCGCGGTTGCCGACGACGCGAGCTCGCCTCCTCCGCGCCTCGAATCGCCGGCCGGCTCGCCGACGTTCCCGCTCCCCGCCGCGATGCCGACGAACGCCGCCCACGCGCCCACGAACGCCACTCAAGTCGAGCCCACGCCTGCGCGGGGTGAGCGCAACGCCCCCGCGCTGGATCTGAGATCGTCATTCACGTCGGGGTCGGCCATCGGCCCGGCGATCGTCCTCGAAACCAAATCGCTTGAAGAAGGAACGGAAGAGACCGACGCGAGCGTCCTGAAAGGAGCAATCACATTCAATGCGCAGGCGACCGGGCTCTCATCGTCGGCGTCCTATGAATTTCAGTACAAGCTCGCAGAATCCCCCGAATCTGGATCGTGGATCAAAATAGGTGCCGGCGCCGAGCCCGACGAAGCCATCCTCAGGCCAGAACCGGAACACGTCGCAGACGGCCTTTATGACTTCCGTGTGATCGTCACATCCGGCTCGGAAAAATTTGAATCGGAACTGCGCGATCGCCTAATCGCCAACAAGTTCCCGGTCGTGACGTTGACGACCGAACCCGGCGGAGATCTCAGGGGGACGATCGAACTCAAAGCCACGTGGCCGCCTGAGGGGGAAAGCTCGGTCCAGACGCTTGAATCGGTCAGCTTCCAGTGGGCAGAAGCTGAAAGTCCCCCCGGCGATGCGAGGTGGCACACGATCCGAACGGAGAGCATCGACCTCAAAGAACTCGAAAACGGCGAAGCCACGGCGGCGCACCTCGACACGACCTCGCTGCCGGACGGAGGCAACGGCAAGTACGACTTTCGTGTCGTCGCGCTCGGCAAGCCAGAACCCGGCAAGGCACCACCGGAATTCCCCTCCATACCGATTCGCGATCGACTTGTCGACAACGCGCCGCCGAGCGTCACGCTGAGCACCGAACCATCCTCCGGGCCGCTGCACGGCGAGGTGACCCTCAGGGCGACGGCGACCGACCCGTGGTCGGAAGTGGCATCGGTCCGCTTTCAGGGTCGTTCGCGCGTCGGCACGGCCAGCTGGTTCAACGTCGGCAACCCAACGACGGTCCACTTGGCCCCGGGTGAATACGCGCATCCGTTCAACACTGCGTCGCTGCAGAACGGGCCTTACGAGCTGCGCGCGATCGCAGAAGACGTCGCCGGCAACGAAGCGACCTCGTCTCCGGTGGAGGTCGAAGTCGACAACCCATCGCTCTCCTCTGGACCACCGCCATCGATCTCAGGGGTCCTCACGCCCGCGCGAGAAATCGGCTTCCTCGGGGCGATCGAAAACAGCCCCGAACACGAAGCCTGGGCTTACGGCTTTACGAGCGCGCCGCCGGCGGAAGCGGAAGACGGGAAGCGGCTTGAATACACGGCGGAAGGTAAGCAGCTCGTCCTGCTGCGCTACAGGGACAAAGGAGGCTGGCAGATCGCGGACGTGCTGCACGAAGACGACGCCGAACACACGGCGTTCAAGCTGTTGGGAGCAGACAAGCTCGCGGAAGCAGTGCATGTGACCGGCGCTATGGCGCCAAATGGAGAAGCCTGGCTATGGGTGGCAGAGCAAACGACTGAAGCCGGTGCCCGGGTGGTCGGCCTCTTCCACCGCGCACCCGAACCCAACGCTCAGTTCGTACGCGAACCTAAAGCAGAAGAAGAGCTGAAACCCCTGCTTGGATCCGAATCGCCGAGCCTCGCCACGCTGGGACTGAGTCTGAAACTTGGCGAGAGCAACGGACACGGATACGGAATGCTGACTGCGCCCGGGCAGACAACAGGATCGAGGCTCGAGTACGGGCTCCTGCAGGAAGGAGACTGGAGCCTTCAAACGGCAAAACCGCCGCCCGAACTCCTTCAGCTCGGCCACTCGATCACGCTCAAGGTTGGAGACATCCAAGGCCCCGGTGCCGGCTGGGGTGCCTTAGAAGTGGAATCTGAGCCGGGGTTGCCACTGATCCTAGGTCACTTCGAAGACGATAGCTCCTGGACGTTTTTTGTGAAAAAACTTGGCCTGGATGCGCTCGACCTCACCGGAGACGTGGAAAAGCCCAAATACCTGGTCAGCCCGAAGGCGCTGAAGGCGGAAGGCGATGACGTCTGGATCGAAGCGCTAGTCGGCAAAGAAGCTGTCATCGCGCGCTTCGAACCCCCACCGCCGGGCTCCCCCCGGGGCAGAGTCACCAATTCCTGGTGCACTCTCCCGGTGGCCAACGAATGCGAAGAGCCGATCAAATCGCCGGGCCATGAAGCGGCGGTGCCGGAAGCCATCTTCCCGGGTCCGGTGGCGCTGGCGCTCAAGAACCAATCCGTCGACACCTTCGCCAATGGTCAGTGGACGAGCGTTGCGGCCCCGGGCTATGCACTCGGAGCGGGACAGGTAGTAGGACAGACGGTCGCCGACGCCGTATTCAGCAGCCCCACCGAGGGCTGGCTCGGCGGTACCAATGCGCTGGGGCACTGGTCCACCGAACAGGCGTCTGGCCCGCTCGTCTCCTGGCCGCTGCCCGACCGGTCGCCGCTGACAAGCGTCGCGCTGCCCCCCGGCGGTAAAGCGGGCGTCGGCGAATCCGGCGCGTTGGCGGTGGGCTTCAAGGGCACAACGCTGAGCTACGACGCATCCTCGGGCTGGCTGGCACAGCCCACGCCACCCGGCGCCCAGAGCGTTGACCTGCTCGGCGTCGCCTTCGCCGGACCCTCCAGCGCCTTCGCAGTGGGCACGCTCGGCGCGATCCTGCACTGGAACGGCGCAGCCTGGTCAGAAGACCCGCAGTCATTTTCGCTCACCGACTCACAGCTGAACGCGGTCGCTTTCGCGCCATCGGGCGAAGGCTGGGCGGTGGGCGGAAACGGGACGATCCTGCACTACGACGGCCACCGCTGGAGCATCGAACCGCCGCCCGCGCCGGACTCGGGCGTGAACATCACGTCCGTGGCGGTCGCCGGCTCGGAAGTCTTTGCGGTCGCGGGCGGCAACCTGATCACGCGCTCCTCCAACGGATGGGTGGAAGTCGCGCAATCCGAGCTGCCGAGCGCTCCGGTGCCCACCCGCGGGAGCCTGCGCCTGGTCGCGGGCCTGCCCGATGGAGGCGTCGTCGTTGCGGGACGGAACCTCGTGCTCGACCGCGAAGCGCCCGGTCAGAGCTTCGCCTACGCGCCGCAACCGCTGCAGGGAATAGCGGTCGCGCTGGCCCCGTTCCGCCAGGCCGACGGAAAGCTGGGGACCTACGTCTCGGTCGCGCCGCCCGCCGCCGATCAAGTCACCGAAGAAGTCGCGGGCTTCCCTCCCGGCGACGGCGAGCTGCTCCGCCAGACAGACAGCGGATGGCAGGACATCAGCCACGGCCAGTACGCCGGTGGCGCACTGGGCAAGGGAGACGGTGCGCTCAAGAACGACCCGGTGCTCGCGGTCGCCGTCGACCCTACCGGCGAACACGCCTGGGCGGTCGGTGGCTACGACGGCACAGAGGACGCGGCCGGACAGGGCTCCAAAGCAGTTCTCCCAGCTCGCCCGAGCGGCTGGCAGACCGCGTCGATCTGGCGCTACGACGCCACGGGCAGTGCCCAACCGCCCGGGCTCACATCTACCCCGCCGAGCCTTCCGGCCAAGCCGGGGACCGTCTCGTTCGCGTTCTTCACGAGCCCGATGTGCCGGACGGAGTGCGCGTCCTCACTGGATGCGCAACCAGCGGTCAACCTGACCTCGGCGAGCAGGCAGATCGCCGCCTACGCGGCGCAGCCCGGAGGTCCAGCCTTTGCGATGCTCGGCGGCAACGCGGTTGGACCAGTGAACCGCGAAGCTTTCGAGGAAGGGGATGGCAAAGAAGACTTTGCCGACCTGCCGGGACTGGTCGCGCCGCTCGGCAACCTCCCGCTGTTCGCGGCTCTCGGAGAATTCGACTACGTGCGGAACGAAAGCGATGAAACGCGGCCGTGGGCCGAAGCGTTCTCGGACGCGCCACCGCCGTTCGGCTCCGGCCCCGCAGCACAAGGGATCACACCCGTCCCCAAAGACCCCTCGGGCGGGGCAGCCGGAGAAGTTCATCGCTACTACGCCTTCGACGCGGAACAAAACGGAGGAACGCTGCGAGTGATCGTGCTCGACAACTCCAAGGGGTCGCTCGAAGCCAGCGATCCCGGACAGCGGCACTGGCTCGAAGAACAGCTCGAAGAAGACGCTCACCCGCCGCCGCCTGCCGAACCCGTGCCGGTCGTGGTCGTCACCGCACTGCCCCTCACGCACCACGGCCGCACGAGCGACGGCGCCGAAGTCGCCTCGCTGCTCGCGAGCTCGGGCGTACTCGCCGTGTTCAGTACCAACGGCTCGCGTCCCGGGGCCGCGCTCGACTCGGAAGTGCGCGAACTCGACGAACAGAACCTGGTCCCCGAAGGCGCCGCTCCCGGAGCCCCACAGATACCGGAGTATGAAGGCGCAACGCTCGGTTATCAACAGTCAGAAAACAACGGCGTCACCTGGTACCTGGCCTCGATCGACACCCAGGCGCGCACGGTGCAGGTGTCCGCGATCCCGGTCCTGAACTCCCTCTCCCTGAAGGCGATAGACGGGCTCAACGTCGCGCGGAGCCTGACGTTGCAGTTCGAAGCGATCGGACGCCGACCCGCAGGGACGCTGGCGACGATAGCCGAAGAAGGAATACCGTTTGAAGGCTATGACGAGTACGCCGAAATTCCCGCGCCACCCTGTAGCAACAATCGAGCGTGCCTGCAGCCGAGCTACAGCTTCACGAGCTCTGAACCCTCGATCGGCGAATTCGTCGTCCCGGAAGCGCCGAAATCCTTGCGGCCGAAGCTCGATGCCAACGATCATCCGATCCCCTCGAGCACCTCGGGCCTGTTCTGCGCCTATAACTCCGGAACGACCACGGTCACCATCACGGCCGGCCTGCTGAGCTACTCGCTGCCGGTCACCGTCGCACCGGGTGGCTATGGCCGTCCCTGCGGAACTGTCTATGACGCCGCCGCCAACCCGGTGGTGTACGAGCACCTCGCTCAGGGGCAGCAGGCCTCACGTGGAGCCGCCGCGCCGCCGCCGCCGCCCTCGAACGCGCTGCAGGGCGTGAATCCCTCGATCACCGCGGTTCCCCCGGCACCACCAGCGCCCCAGGCCCCGCCGGCTGTGCCGCCGGTCGCGCCCAAGCCGGTGCCGCCACCCGTCAAGCCGGCCCCCGCACCGAGCGAACCGTTCACGCCGGTGGTCACGGAACCCGCGAGCCCCACCGCAGCGCTCGTACCGCCGGCCGCGGCCGCCGTCGAGCCGATCCCGCCGGGAGGGACGGCGCAGGCGCCGTCTGCGGCCGAGCGCAGGGAAAAGGCGCGCAAGCACGCAAGCGAGTCGGCCTATACCCTCAGACCCGCCGGCGTCAGCGGCGAAGTCTGGTTCTACGGCGCGGTCGGGCTCGTGACCTTGCTGGCGCTGATGCTGAGCGCCCGGGCGATACCCGCCGGGCCGCGGCCACGGCCCGCGCTGCTCTTCCAGCACACGCCGCCCGACCCACGCCGCCGGCGCAGCTGACCCTTCGGCACGGCTGGGCTCAACGGAACGCCTGGAACCCGGTCAGCGCTCCGCCGACGACCAGCGCGTGCACGTCGGCGGTCCCCTCGTAGGTGACGATCGACTCGAGGTTGTTCATGTGGCGGATGACCGGGTACTCGAGCGTGATCCCGTTGGCGCCGAGCACCTGGCGCGCGCTGCGCGCGACATCCAGGGCGGCGTTGACGTTGCCGAGCTTGCCCATGCTCACCTGCTCGGGGGTCAGGCGTCCATCGTCCTTTAGCCGCCCGAGGTGAAGCGCCACGAGCATCGAGCGATTGACCTCGAGCGCCATCGTGGCGAGCTTGTGCTGTTGGATCTGCGTCGCGGCGATCGGGCGACCGAAGGCGATCCGCTCCCTGCTGTAGTCAAGCGCGGCTTCAAAGCAGGCACGCGCCGCGCCGGCTGCGCCCCACACGATCCCGTAGCGGGCCTCGTTCAGGCACGACAACGGACCGCGCAGCGAGGTGGTCTCGGGCAGCATCGCCTCCTCGGGCACGCGCACGTCGTCGAGCAGCAGCTCCGAGGTCACGGAGGCGCGCAGGGAGAGCTTGCGGTGGATGTCCTGGGTGGTGAAGCCCCGTGTGTCCTTGGGAACCAGAAAGCCGCGCACGCCATCGTCCGTCGCCGCCCAGACGACAGCCACGTCGGCGACCGAGCCATTCGTGATCCACATCTTCTGGCCGTGCAGAATCCAATCGCTGCCGTCGCGACGGGCCTTCGTACGCATCGCGCCAGGGTCCGAGCCTGCGTCGGGCTCGGTCAGCCCGAAGCAGCCGATCGCCTCGCCAGCGGCCATCCGCGGCAGCCACTGCTGCTTCTGCGCTTCGCTGCCCCAGCGCCAGATCGCGTACATCGCAAGCGACCCCTGCACCGACACCAGCGAGCGCAGGCCGCTGTCGCCAGCCTCGAGCTCGGCGCACACGAGACCGTAAGCCGTCGCGCTGGCCCCGGCGCAACCGTAGCCCCGGAGGTGCATCCCGAGCACCCCGAGCTTGCCGAGCTCAGGCGCGAGCTCGCGCGTCGGCAGCTCGGCGTGCTCGAACCAGTCGGCGATGTTAGGCAGCACGCGGTCCCCCACGAACGCCCTCACCGTGTCGCGGATGTCGCGCTCCTCGTCTGAGAGCTCGTGGTCGACATCCAGGAAATCGCTCGCGCGCGCCTTGGCCGGCGCCGCTGCCGTGCTCGCCATGTACCTGCTCCTCGTCTGGGTTCGAGGGTCAATATATAAATCGACCGCCGCGGGCCCTGCTGCTTGATCACGATGGGAGGTCAACGGACCAGCCGCCGGCCACGCCTGCGCGACCCACCGGTTCAGCCCGCTAGCGAGCCTTCGTGGTGCAGCAGCGAGCGAGGCTCTGCGACCGCCTCGCCGGCGAGCGGGTCGCCGTTGGCCGCCTCCACCCTCACGTGCGGCGGGAGGCGGGGTACGCCGAAGCACGAGAGCTCGCCCTCGTGCACATCGCGCTCTGCCGCGAACACGACGGCGTCCCTGCCCGGGTACTCCCAGTCGAATGGATACCCGCACTGGTAGTATCAGCAGTAATGACGGCAAAGCGTCGAGCCATTGCGATCGTGCGCGTCAGCGACACCGCGGGCCGCAACGGCGAGCGGCTCATCAGCCCCCAGGAGCAGCGCGGGCGCATCGAAGCTGCATGCGAGCGTGAGGGGATCAGCTTGATTCGCGTTGAGGAGGAGCTTGACGTGTCCGGTGGCCTCCCCCTGGCCGAGCGCAAGGGGCTGCGCTCGGCAGTAGAGGCCGTCGAGGCTGCCGAAGCCGAGGTCATCATCGCTGCGTACCTTGACCGCCTCGTGCGGTCAGTGGAGGTCCAGCTTGAAGTGATCCGGCGCGTCGAAGCGGCAGGCGGCGAAGTGCTGACTGTGGACATGGGCGCCCTGACGGGCGCCACTGCGCAGCAGTGGCTTTCCAGCATCATTCACGGAGCCATGAGCGAGAGCTACCGGCGCACGATCAAGGAACGGAGCGCAGCTGCCATCGGGGAAGTCGTGGCAGCCGGAAGGCTTCCATACCCGAACGTTCCTGCCGGCTACGAAAAGAACGACGATCGCAAGCTCGTCCCATCGTCTGCTGCTCCGGTGGTGGCCCAGGCGTTCAGGATGCGGGCGGACGGAGCAACGATCGAGGCTGTGACCGCGTATCTACGCGCAAACGGCGTTCAGCGGTCGTGGTACGGCGTACAGAAAATGCTCGGGAGCCGGGTCTACCTCGGCGAGATTCACTTCGGCCAGTGGGTCAACCTCAGCGCCCATCCTGCCATCGTCGCACCCGACGTATGGCGTCGGGTGCAGAAGTGCGAAGCCAAGCGTGGGCCACAACCTAAGAGCGACCGCCTGCTTGCACGTACGGGCGTCCTGCGATGTGGTACCTGTGGAACCAAGCTGACGACGAGCGGGCGGACCAAGAACAAGAAGACATACCCGCACTACCGCTGCCCGTCTCTCGACTGCACGGGCCGCGTAACGATCAGCGCTCGAGTCGCCGAGCGCATCGTTACCGATGCCGTGCGATCCCTCGGCACGGAAGGGAGCGGGTCGGCCGAGGCAACCGCAACCGATGCCAAGCAGGAGCTCGAGCAGGCAGAGCAGGCACTTGATGGTGCAATTGCGATGTTGACAGGATTGGAGGACGTGCGAGCCGCCCAAGAGCGGCTCGCTGACCTTCGCCAGGCTCGAGACGACGCACAGGGCAAGGCGGATCAGGCCAATGAATCTCGTGCCGTCGTGACCACCGCTGGCGGCAGGGACTGGCATACGCTCTCGCTTGACGATCAACGCGCCCTGATCCGAGCGACAATCGAGAGCGCGACGGTGCGCCCCGGCAGGGGCGAGGGCCGGATCAAGGTCAAGCTACGTTAGAACCTACCTACAGGTATTAGGGGACGGTGCTTTAGCACCGTCCCTTTCCTTTCATCTCATCTCCTCTCGTGACAAGTCACAGCCCAATGGCACCTCGGGGCGGCCCGTGACGGGCCGCCCGTCCAGGATCGTCGTTTGTGAGTTGTCACGGATCATGCACCTGCTGAGCGCGATGCCGACGCTGGCGCTGGGCTGCTGTGGGGTCTTGGACCTCCCATTCGTACCAGCGGTCCAGGCTTAGCTTGAAGTGGTCGCCCTGCTCCTCGAGGACGGTCACGAGGCCGTCCTCGGCTGCGCTGTGGACGATCGCCTTAGCCTGGTCGGCGTCCACGCGAATACGCCGGCCGAGGAAGCTATAGCGCCAGTCGAGCACCTCGAACTTACCCTTCTTACCGCCGCCCACAGCGCCCTTTGCCTCGCCGATCAGGGCGACGATGGCTAAGGCGCCTGCTGCCCCGTACTGATCGAGCAAGCTCTCGATCGTTCCACGGGTCAAGAAGCTCGCATCGAGTGGATGCCAGGGTCGAGGGCGCTCCAGTCGCCCCATCGGCTTAGTCGGCGTCGTCGGGGTCCACAGCGCCAGCAGCCACGTTCTCTGCATGCAGGCGACCGATGTCCTGCCATAAGGCGTCCATTTGGTCAGCGTGTGCCTCGCAACGCTGCGCCTGCTCGCGGGCGTGCGCTGCCGCAGCCCGCAGGTCCTTGACCCCGCACTCGGCCAGGGGCTTGTGCTCGGTGCCTGTCCAAACAAGCTCTGTGTTCATGGCGTCCTCCTTGACATTTCGCGGAAACACCCATCCGGGGAACAGGAGACCCCCGAGCGATGCCGAGGGGAACCCCGGATGAGTGTCTCCCAATCGGGTACGGCAGGCTGGTTGTTAGCAGCCCCGAGACGAAACGTCAAACTGTTCGCACCCAACACGCGGAGTCTTATTCCGCTGCTCTTACGTCACTCGATCGGGTTCAGCGTCGGGTCGGCCGCCGGCCCATGTTGCACCGTTGGATACACCGTTGGACATGCAAAGATTTATGTTGCGCGCCTTGTTTTAGGTCGTCAGAGGGCATTACAGGCCGATTCGGGACCGCTGGAGGGTCTTGGGATGGTCAGGATGGTCGTTCTTAGTGGTCACTAAGCGAAGATTTGGCTAACTGATGCGGTATTTTCGGCAAAACGGACCCAAAATCTGAGATTTTTCACGGGGACTTGAGCGGGTGAAAATCGTCGTCGCGGCCGGTTAGACCACCCCCCCTACCTCGAATCCGGGGACAGCGCTGCCGCGGGCGTGGCGTAGCCTTCCCTGGCGCTACTCGCTCGAGCCGTCAACCTTTGCCGTGACCCGGATCGCCGTAAGCGGCGAGGACTTCCCTGTCTCAACGCGAGCGAGAGTCGATGCGCTGACACCAACGCGCTCGCTGAACTGCTCCGGGACATTCCTGCTGCCTCCCTGCTCTCACGTACTGCCGTGGATGCCTCCGTGCTCAGGTTGCGACTGCTCCTCTCGTGTTGTGGGGATGAACCGACGGGCGATCAGCCCGCCGGGAAGTTGTCCTCGCGGGAAACTGCCTCGTGCCGTCCGCTGGCGCCTTCCCTGCGACGGCCGCGACGTCGCGTCAGCCGGAGCGTGATTACGACTCGTCGTACCCGTAATCTTTGCTGCGCGAACCATGCGCAGATTGACAGTTGCCGATGTCGAGGAACTGCTCGTCGCTGACGACGAGGATGCCGCACAGCGCCTGACACAGCTTGTGGATTGGCATCTCGATCGTGCGATGACCCTCGCTCGCCTGTATTTTGGCGCCGCAGCATTGCTGCTCGCTGCTTTGCTTGCCGCGCTGTTTGGAAGCCACACGCATCTCAGCACCGTCGAGGGAATCCTTGTTGGGCTCGGCATAGTGGCCTCGGGCGTCATGGGTGCCTATGGCCTTTCCCAGGCGGGCAAGGTCCACGAGGATTACGTCGCCGCGCTCCGCCTTCTACGTGAACTCGCTCCACTCACGCCGCTGTTACGGCTTTTCCGAGAGTAAATGACCGACGTCTCATCATCCATTCTTGCAGCCATATCGACTGCGGTTGCTGCCGGCGCCGGCGCTGTCGCGGCGTTTCAGGCTCTCGAAACCCGGCATCTCGCGCGCGCGAAGGAGGTCGTTGAGCGCGAGGACAAGGAACGCCCGATCGATCCGTCAAACCTGCCCGAGCTAAACACCTACCTGTTCGACACTTTGGGGGGAATGTCTGTGCGCGACTATGCGCAAGACTCAGAAGCTCGCCGCGTTGTGGCTCGAACGATCGACCGCGTAGAGGATTTTCTCGAGGAGGGCAAAGCACGAAGTGAGCGTCCCGAGGGCCGAAGCCACATTGATATCGCGGAAGCGTCGATCCGGAGCGGCGATCTCGTAGGCGGCCTCGCTCGACTCCGTCTCGCTGTCGAGCTGCGCCTACGCGATCTCGCAACCGCGACCGGAGCGCCTAGCGAGCGCGCATCGCCCAGCGCCACGGTTGAGATGCTGCGCAGGGCTGGGGTCCTAGACGGCCGCATGGCGGGAGAGCTTCGGTACGTGATGAACGTTGCGAACCGTGCGGTGCACGGTGACCCGACTGATCCGAATGAGGCGATGGAGGCGGCGCACATCGCACGACGACTTCTCGCGGAACTCAACACGCAGGCTGAGCGTTGAGGCTCGCCGATGCCGGTTCATTGGGACGATATTGAGATTCTGCGAGCCATCGATGAGGGCGAGCAAAACTCGCCGCCGTGTCACTTGTGCTCCACCGATTGCTCCCTGCTCCGCCTTCTTTTCCTCGCTCGTAGGACGGCCAGGTCCTCCTCGGCGAGTCGTGCGCCGGCTTCACTAGGATGCTCGTAGATACCTTCTTCGTTGCGTCGAGCGACGTCCTCAGGGAACATCTCGCTCTCGAACTCGCCGACTGTTCGGAAGACCTTTGAGTTTTTCTTGGTTGCCGCCATGCTTACCTCCGAAAATAGTTCGCAAAGAACTGCTGATTGAGCTCTCCAGGGAAATAGTGTTTGCGCTTTATCCATACGAGCCCGTCCCCACGAGAGATCACCGCTACGTCGATGGGGCCTCCTACGCTCTCCTGTTCAAGCGACACCCGTCGGCGTAGCGATGTGAGGTTGACCAACGACTCGGCGAGGGACGCCAGTTCATCCATCGGGAGCGCGGCGACAATGCTCAGTAGCGGCTTTACGTAAAGGGCCTGTCGCTTCTCCGCAAGCTTGCCTCCGAGCGAGTCGATGAGGGTCGTGCGATTTTCATCGAGCTGATCCTTGATCGCCTGTGTCGGTTTGTCGGTCGGCAGCGCGTCAACCGCAATAGCGGTTAGCCCCGTAATGATCTCCTTGAAATATCCCTCTACAAAGCGCTCATATTCAGGTGTGACGCCCTCAACAAAAAGTCGAAACATGTCGTCCTGCGCAAACGGCACGATCAACGCATTGTGAATATGGTCGAGCGCGAGATCCCGTTGCTGCCAGTAAACCGGACGGTTCAACAGAACACCGTCGATTTCATAGCTAACAAGCGCCGGGAACATGTCACGCCGGCCAAAGCCAGCAATGACGATGCCTGAATGCCCAACCGCGGGTTGCTTGTACCAGGAATCGAGCGTTATCTGCATCAACGTCTCTCGCTGCTTCGCTGTGAGCGGCAGGTCTTGAAATACCTCGTCTCTCGCCTTGACGATTTGATCGCCATACTGTTCCCGCGTCCTGCGGCGGACATCGCGCGGAAGTTTGGATCTTCGAGGGCGTTCTTTCCAGAATTCGACGCGCTGGGCAATGACCTGCTGTACGACAGCGTCTCCGTCCGCACGAGTAATTGGTCCTTTGGCTTCAATCGCCTTCTGGACCCCCCTCAGGATATCTTGCTTGATTCGGTCGAATTTTGTGCTTGCGTAAAAGTAAGCGAACAGTTGCTGCTGAGCCTCCGGGAACAATGTGCGATCGGACGCGATGAAGGTGAAAATCTCGTTGCCATAGTCGGCTACCTTGGGAAACTCCTTGTCACCAAGCTGCTCGCGGAACTCCTTGATAACTGTTTCCCAGGGGACGTTCATGCACGCCGCCATCCCGTAGACCATGATGGCTACTGGCTGGTACTTAGAGAGTGCGAAGATCTTGTTCGCATTGAAGATCTTCCCCTCGCTACGCGTGGCCGCGCTGTCCGCGGCAAGCGCGGCAGCTGACTGGTTCATCACCGCGATCTCGGCCGTCATTCCCGTTCCCCTCGGATTCTTCGTCGCCCTCACGCCAGTCTACCTCCCCCGTCTCCGCATGGGCGGCACCATGGCCTCGCATCCTGTCCCTCACCGTCTCCGTAAGTGCCGGTCAGGTTCTTCGTGAGCAGTAGATCGCTGACGGCTTTGCCCGGACTGCCAACACGAGGAGACTTCGGCGTAGGACGCTGCCTCGATGTGGTGCGTAGCCATTACGACGGTTTGCCCGTCGTGGGCCGCTTGGCGCAGCAGACGCGCTGCGTTCGCTCTGCGGTCGGGTTCCAAGTTGTTCTCACTCGTCCAGCGTGGCTGCGACGCATAGCGTCGTCAGTACCGACTCGCCCCGCTCGGCGCGCGCGATCGTTGCGCAGCTGACGCCAACCCGTTGAGCGAGCTCCTCGCGGCTGAGCCCGCGTGCTTCGGCGGTGCTGCTTGATGTTTTCAGCGGCCTGCATTGGTACTCCTTTCAGTTGAGGTAGAAGGCGCGCTGGCCGTAGCCGGAGAGCCACGGCCAGCGCTTGACGGGGACGAGGATTCCCCGCTCGCGGCGCCTGAACCCTGAACCGCGCCGCAAGTCATGTGTTTGTACCCCGAGTGACCTTGAGGCGCTCGTGAGCAGCTTTCTCGCCAGCGTCGACGATGCCCAGGTCTGCCGTCGCAGGGACGACGCGGAAGCCGTCCAGCAAGCGCAGAGCTTGTTGCTGGTCCTCGCGGGTGACGTGCTGCCAGGCATCGGTCAGCTTGTGGCCGATGCACCAACAGAGCCGGTGCACATCGCACATCATCCACCAATCAGCCGAGATGATCAGCGGTCCGTACCGCCGGCCGCACTCAGGGCACTCGCCGGCACCCTCGCCAAACGCTTCGCGCTCACCGGATACGGCGTCTCGAGGGGGCGGCTCGATGGCCGCCCCCGTCGTGTAGTCGAAGCCCATGATCTAGGTGAAGGCTGGAGATTCTTTGGTGCCTGTGCCGAGGATCACACCGACGCCTGCCGGCTTGCGCGCCACAAGCGCGAGCAGCTGTCGGATCGTGTACCGGACCGTCAATTCGCCGTTGAGCGCCGTGTCGGGCGCAGCGACGATCTGCGGTGGGTTGCAGTAAAGCCGCACGTCGTCCTTCCGCAGGATCAGGGTCGGGACTTCATCAGTGTTCGACCCGAGTTTCAGCGGCATGTTCGGCACCTGATCCGGCTCGCAGAACGCATCGAGGAGGTGCGGGCTCATGGGGCGTTTTGACCCTGAGTCGTAGCCGCTGTATGTCCACGCGTAGAACACGGGCGACATGAGGATTGTGTCCGGTGTCCGGCCCCTTGCTTTGTAGACCGCAGACCAACATGCACCGATGCCTTCCCGTATGTACTCCTGCACCGTGGGCGACGCCTGCGTGAACGTCGTTGACGTGATGCCACTCGTGTTGAGCAGCCCGAGCGTCTGTTTCGAGGACCCCGTACCGTTTAGCACCTGCTGATCGAACTTGGTCGCAAGCGCAGCGCCGAGCTCCTCGGCGAGCTCCCTGTCGAGCCCTGGGGCAGCAGCGAGGTCCACAAGCTGCTGGGATGCCTCCACCGTCGCGTCGATCATCACGACGCCCGACGACTGCCATTCGGTCGACGGTTTCTGTTCGGTCGCCGCTTCGCCTTCGGATGACTGCGAGCCAGCCAGGACGCCGGTAGTGAAGCCGGGGATTTTGTCCGTCAGCCCAGCCCCACGAGGGATCGGCTCATGGCCGAGAATCCCGTCGAGCACACCCTCGGCCCGAGCAGCCGTCGTGAACGCCTCGGACAGTTGCGGTGGCATCCCTGCTGGCACGAGGGCGCCACCTGAGCCGGCTTCCGTCGTCACGAGCGCTCGGACTTGCTGGAGTCGATCGCGTGCACCCATGAGGTCCACTCTGGCCCCTCCGGGCGTCGGGATGCGCTCATTGCCCGGGTCCGTGCCTGGCCGCATCACACCGGACACGCTGCCGTCCGGCTGCATCGTCCCGAGTCGGCCCGGGTTTCGTTCAGCCCGTCGCTCGCTGAAGCAGACGGCTGCCAGGTCCCTGAACCACGAGTGCTTGTCGCGCTGGTAGGCGTTTGAGCCCCCCTGTATGCGTGGAGCTCGCTGACGCTTCGGCCGGGAGCGGAGCGCGACCACCAGGTCTTGGGCTGAGAGGTTGGGGTCCGTCCCGGTGCCCTCGTCTCCCTCGGAGGTCCAGTTGAAGCCGGCCGCGTCGTATGCGGGGATCGCAACCAACGAGCACTCGAAAAGCTGTGCGACTTCGGTGATGGTCCGCACGTCCTGTTCGTTGAACGTCCCGCTGGCCCAATGCTCACCTTCCGGTTCGACCGTGAAGGCGAACGAGCAGGAGTCAAGGTGCCCGGTCCGGCAGAGCTCAGCCACGTCTCGGCCAAGCTGCGTATTCACGAGCTCAGCCTCGAAGTACAGACCCGCTCCGTCTTCGCGCAGCGTGAGCGTGCCGGCGCTGCGACGGGCAAGGATCGAGCCCATGTCGTGATTCAAGAGGAGTAACTGATCGCCTCGCCGCTGCAAGGCGTTTGCAAAACAGCCCGGAGCAAGCTGCTCCTTGAAGCCCCCGAGGTCGCTGCTCAGGCTGTTGAACACGGCGCAATGGCCGCTGATCTTCGGTGCTCCGCTTGGCGTCTTCGACGCCCTGAACTTCACGGGGACATGGACTGTCCGCCGCTCTACCGATGCTGCGGGTGATTTCACTCTTGCTCCTGTCTGCGGCGTCTGAAGATGCGCCGCCTCTTGGGTTTGTGGGCCGCGGCTTCTGCCGCGGCCTGTGCCTTCGCCCTACGTTTCGTGACAAGCCTCGGGCACGGATACGCCTCAGCATCCGGGCAGAAGTCGTACGCCTCACGGCTGCCGCACTCGAGGCAGCAGCTGAAGCCGCCCGTGCCGGGAAGGACCGGTAGTGGGGAGCGCTCGATCGGGTCAGCGACGAGAGCCTCATTGCGGCCCTCGAAGTCAACGACGACAGCCCAACCGCTCATCTGCGTCTCATTCCTTGGGCTTGTGTCGAAGGTTTGCCAGGGACCGGACACCTGGAGCACTACCCCTGCGGGTTGTACTGCGGAAGCTGATTAGCCGAGCAGGGATCGTGAATCTCGCGCCAGGTTGCGATCCGTGCCGTAAGTCCTCGGTCTTGACGGCAGCGGGGTTCCGCTCCAGCTTCGTCAAGATGCGGCGCTGATGGCTCGTGACCGTTGCGAGCTCGTCCCCATCATTGAAGACGACGACCGTCTCGCGCTCGTAAGCGTTCAGCGGCGTAAGGCTCATCGTGTCTCCCCAACCGGCGAGTGTCCGGCGCTGCCGAGGGCGCGCCGGACGGCATCCACCTGGACGCAGCCATCAGACCGTGGGCTCAGCTGCCCGCTGGCGACGAGCCCACGCAGCAGGGGTAGCCCAACGCCCAGCGTCTTCGCAGCGTCGCTGAGGGTCAGCCAGCCTGCGGCTCTGCGACGGGACGCACCGTCGAGGACGTGCTGCGCGTCACGCCTGGCAGCGGGGGACAGGTTCGCCTCTCCCGCTGGTGGTCCTGCTGTGGCACTCCCTGCCATTGACCGGCTCCGGTGACGCGGTTGCTGCCTACATGCAACGTCGTACTCCCGGCCGGCTCTCCTGCGGCCACCCATCCGTGGGCGCAACTAAGGTAGCAGGCCGAATCGTCCCTCCGCAACCCCTTACTGCGGATATTTGACGGCGGGTACTCCCCAGCGTAGGCACGACAGGCGCGCAGCAGCGAATCGGAAGCCCTCGCGCACTCGCGCGCGCGAGCCCGGTCGCGACACACGAACACGACCAGCGGGGTCGCCTCGCGCCGGCGTCCGTAACGGCCGACATGCGCCGACCACCCGGCCAGGAAGTGGTCGTAGCGAACCAGCTTGCCAGCCGCCCGCCCGATTGGAAGCCGGTCGTCCAGCTCGACCATCACGTCGAGCGTCTCGGTACCTTCGCGTTCGACGTGAGGACCGCCCGCCCCAGAGCCGCCTGCGGGAGGGTGGCCCATGGGCGGAGCGCCCGCGGGAAGCTCGACCGTCGCGTCCGGACGCACGGTCTCGAAATGCTCAGCCTCGCCGTCTTCGCATCCGTCCTGGGGACGGAGGAAGTCGTGCGGCGTGCGCCCACCGGGAAGCCGCAGATCCGTCGGCGCGATCACCTTCGGTCCATCCGTTGAGGGGCGCAGCGGCGGGCTGATCACCGATTCAGCCGCGCCGCGCAGCTTCAGCGGTCCCGCTCCGAGAGCGCGCTCGAGCGCGAGCACCCAGCCGGCAACGTGGACCTCGCGGCGCGCCTGGCGCAGTCGCGTCGGGACGCCGTCCGCCCAGCGGCTCGGCTGCGAGGTGTGCGCGTCACCCGGGCGTGGATCGTGGTCAGCTCGGTGCGTATCCATCAGCTGCGCTCCGGCGCCGGTCAGCACATAGCACATCGGAACGCCGCCCCCGTCTCGGCGGTGGAATTGGAGGCGATCCACGAGCCCGGCGTCCGATAGCCGCTTGAGCCGGCGTTGGGTGGTCGTCACCGCGCGGCCCGCGTTGAAGCGACGATGGATCTGCGTGGTCAGAACGTGTCCCATCGCGCCGATCAGGGCCAACACGTCGAGATCCCACGCATCGGCATCGAGCGCCAGCCGCGCGTGCGCTCGCTTGGGCCAGCGCACGCTCTGGGCCCGGTCGAGCTCGACCAGCTCGCTGAAGCTCTCGGCCGGTCTCGACGGGAGCGAGCGATCGAGCGGCGCGGTCGCGCGAGGACGCTGAAGGTCGTGGCGGTCGGCGCATGCGCCTCGGCGGCCAGGCGATGTCGACCCTCGCTCCCAGTGCGGCTGGCGCAGGTCGGCGAGATGACGTCCACCACGAGCTCGCTGGCGCGCGGCATGCAGCGCCAAGCGCTCGCGATCGACGCGCAGCGGAATCGTCTTGGCCACAAACGCCGGCTGGCGACCGGCCGGCGTCGTCCAGCTTGCGATCGCGTGGTGGCGCGGCAGACGCAGCCGCACGTCGGGACGGCCGAGCGCCGAGATGGAGGCGATACCGGGGCGCACCGTGTCAGAGAACTCAGCCATCGTGAGGCGCACCGCGTCGCGGGCGTCGCGGGCCGATGCGGTCGCGAAGTAGACGCGGTGGGCGAACAGCGCGTCGAGCTGTTCGCGGATCTGAGGATCGGCCCACTGCGCGTCCGCCTGCCAGCACGCGACCGTCTCGAGCCCCGCGGAACGCTTCAGGGCCATCGTCTCTGCGAAGCCGCGGTTGATCACGAGGGGCGCCTCATCGACCTTGAGCGCGACCGCGACGCGCTCCTCGGCGGCCACGAGATCCTGCTGGCGCCCGAGCGCGGCGTCGAGCATGCCGACGAGCAGCTGCATCACAACCGAGGTGTTGCCGGCGCCCATAGCGCCGAGGGCCCCCTTCACGACAAGCACCTCGCCGCGGGAGATGATCTGATCGAAGTCGATCCGCAGCGACTCGTTGAGCAGCACGCGCTTGATCGACGGCGAGTTGAGCAGCCGCGCGAGCTTGTTCACGGGTGCGTCGAGCTTGGCCGTCGTGGTGGCGCGCGCGTCCGCGAGCTGGGCCGTCAGCTCCGCGGTGAAGAAGGCCGAGATCTCCTTCATCTCGGGCAGCATGCGAACCCGCGCCCCGACCGCGCGCCGGTAGGCATAACCCTCCTCCCCGACCGATAAGAGCCGCGCCGCGTCCCACAGCGTCGAGCAGTGATCGTATGCGAGCACCGCGATGATCGCGTTGCGCAGATAGCGGTCGGAGGACGCCCGGATATCGGCGTCGGTGAAGAGGTGCTTCAAGGACCCCACCACGAAGTCTGCGATCACGTCGGCCGGGGCGTCGGCCGCCAGCGGGTTGAACCCACACGTGGGGTGCGCGAGGTTCAGCACGGTGCACGTGCGATCGGGCGCGACCGCGCTGACAGCGGCGTCTGCGGCGTCGCCCTTGGGGTCGAGCACGATCACCGCGCAGCGCGCCCGCCTCAGATCCTCGGCGATGGTCGCCACCAGGTAGCTCGACTTGCCCTGCTCGACCGTCCCCGGCACGGCGGTGTTCTGCCTGCGCAGCTGCTCGTGGATCGACACCCGCCGGGGGCCGGGGTCAGGGCGAGCTGCACGAACGCGCGCCCACCACAGGCCCCCATCACGGTGAGCAGCCCGTTGACCGGCGGGTCGCGCTCGTGCTCGAAACGATCGAGCACCCGCGAGCGCTTGATGAACTCCGAATGCTTCTTCAGGCGCAGGATCGCCGGCGAGGGCGGGGCGTCGACGAGCACTTCGCGCAGGCGGCAGTTGCGATAGGCCGCCTGGAGGGCCGACTCGATCATCGCCTCCAGTCCCGCCGGACAGGCCACGGCAAACCAAACCGAGGCCTTCGCTTCCGGCGACGGGGGCGTGTGGTGCACCTCCAACGCGAGCGACGGCTGCCCTGCGAGCAACCTCTGCCACCAGCGGCACAGCAGGCGCTTGTGCAACGCCTCGTACATCGCCACGACGGCCTCTGCGCTGGGCGTGTCGCCACGGAAGGCATCGACCCGCATGCGCACGTAGCGCCGTCGACGCCTCGCGTGCCACCGTGCCGAGGTGACGACGAGCCCGAGTGCGCACGCGATCAGCCCGAGGGGGATCGTGCGCCTCGCCCCGGCCAGCCCCGTGCTCCAGATCGACGCGCCGACCGCGGGAGCGCTTGCCGCGAACCTCGACCATCGACCTGATCGGGGCAGATCGCCAGCGGATGGTGTCTGCCCTGTGGCACCCGCGCGCAGCAGGTGCCCCAGGCCGCCGTCGAGAAACCAGACGAGCAGGACGAATGCCGCGAGCACGGCGAGCACGCCCAGTAGCCGCCACAGCAGGAAGCGAAGCACCCGCTTCCACTCCGACCGCCCGGGGCGGCTGTGACGGCAGGGCGCCGCTCAGCCCAGCCGTGTCGTGCGCTCTATCTGGGCCCCGCGATCGGTCAGATGCCAGGAGTTGGAGGCGCCCTTCTCCTGGCCCTCGCCCACGTTGGTAACCAGCCCAAGGCGGGCGAGGCGCGTGAGCAGCTTTGAGATCTGGCCTTGATCGGCGATGTCCGAGCGCCTGGCGAGCTCGCGATTGCTTGCGCCGGGGAGCTCGGCGAGCGCCATCAGCACTCGCACGGTCCTGTATGTGAGCCGCATGTCGACGCCGGCGAGCGAGGCGTCGGGGTGCCCGGCGGGACGGCGAACGCTCGGCCGCCGCGTCTGCCCGCCGGCAAGCTCGAGCTCCCGGGCCGCCTCCTCAGGCCCCAGGTAGGGCAGGACGATCATGCTCATGAGCGACCCGAGCAGATCGCTCAGATGGCCCTCCTGACCATCGAGCAGACGCGCATGCAACACCGCGAGAACGGCGCCCACCGTCGCCTCCGCCGTCAGCGGGGGCGGTGTCAGGGTGGCCACGGCGCGACCATTGTCGAGGACCGCGGCGAGCTTCGCGAGCAGCTCCTTCCGTCGCGCGAGGACGCGCGGACCCGCGCAGAGGACCTCGACGAGGCACACTCTCGCCAGGCCCGGTTCGTCGTCGAGAAACGCGAGCGCGCCCGCCAGCCCTGCGCGAACCCCCTCACGCCAGCCGGGCTCGTCGCGAAACCCGTCCTCGGCTGCCCCTGCGGCGCGCGCCACGGCCATGTCGAACGCCGCCGCGAAGCAGTCCTCGCGATCGCGAAAGACCAGATAGAAGGTCTTACGGGAGACCCGCGCGCGCCGGATGACCTGCGCGACGGTCATCTGCGCGTAGCCGCGTTCCGCCGCGACCGCAACCGCGGCGGCCAGCATACGACCGCGCTGGATCTCTGTGACCGCGCCTCGCGGCAGATCGCTCGACGCAGAACTCAGCGGAGCGCTCGCCGTCCGCGTCTCGCGAGTCAAGACCATCTCTTAGCCCCCATACTCTCTCCGGCCTTTTCGTCGGCTCCCTCTCCACCACCCTGCCTCGAGCCAAACGACCGTCAAGCACCGTGACCACGAGGTGGGGCGCAGCCA
>Ga0187783_10000566_pt1 | contig 27159 bp, 22 predicted proteins | sample 1015_SJ02_MP02_2_FD_132471 | JGI IMG/M metagenome (GOLD analysis project Ga0187783, IMG submission 132471) | Tropical peat soil microbial communities from peatlands in Department of Meta, Colombia - 1015_SJ02_MP02_20_MG | ecosystem: Environmental > Terrestrial > Soil > Wetlands > Peat | place...
TGACCGCAGATGCCGTTGTCGCAACCCGTGACCTGCAGGTTGGAAATGGCATAAAGTTCACGGGCATGACTGCCGGAGATGCCGTCAAACTCCAACAAATCATGGCGACCCTCGCGGAGGCATCGCCTCCCACGGAGTGATCTCTGCTCGGCTGCTCTGCGAGAACTGGATCAGCCTGCTGCCCGACGGCAACCTTATGTGTAAGAAAACGTCCGCTTTCAGGTCGGTCGGCAGGATCTCGAGTCTGCTGGCGCCGGATTGAACGAGCCTATCCCTGCCGAAATTCGGAGGCGAAGACTTGGAGAACCTTTCATCCAGACGCGTTGCCCGCAGGCCGGCTCGCGGCACAGGGGCTCTCGAGAAGATTGATGGTTTCTGGACCTAGGGCGGTGGTTGCCGCTATCGGGCCCGATCCCAGTTCGCAAGCTCAATTGGAAATGCTACCCCTGCGGAATCGAATGGATCGGTGAATTCGGTGCCGTGGGGCGATGGTTTTCGGGGATCATGGTAAGTGGCTCATGTTCCGCCCTGCTCAAGGGGTTACCCTCACGAGTAGGGCCGCGAGTTACGCCAGTCGGTGAATCTCGGTCATCGAGAAGTTAACTTTTTTCCTCACTTTTCGCCCACATCCACAGGCACTCGGTTTATGATTAGTAACTACCTACTTACTCAAGAACTCGTGCGCAAATTACGCGCAGGTCCTTGTTGTATCCGGAATATCATATAAATCAGTTCTCTCACGGACTGTATCTGTAAGGAGTGATGTGACCATGGCAAAAGCAAAGACCCCTCGTAACGGCAGCCCATCCGGCAAACAGGTGATTTCGATGCCGGACGCGACCTCGGTCCGCAAGAACATCGGATCGGCCAGCCCTACTTCAATCGATTTGGAGGTTCAGATTCGTCAGCGGGCGTACGAAATCTATGAAGAACGGGGGCGCACCCCCGGTCGCGAGCGCGAGGACTGGATCCAGGCGGAGCGCGAAGTGCACGCCCGCTATGACCGGCAATTTGCGTAAGTCAAAGGTACGCTTGCCTTTATGCGGGATTGCCAAGTTCACTATCGGGCGCACTGTTGCAGTTCGATTGCCGTGGGAAGCTGATCCCGCGGGGCGGCGGTTTTCTTCGTCTAGTCTTAAAACCTTCACTCTCGCCTTTCCGGTTGCTTGAGTCCCTCTGTTTCTGAAAAAATACTTCGGGGTTCCCCCATGGCACAGATTGGCAGTTTTGCCCTCCTGGTTGCGCTGGCGCTGGCCGCATATTGCCTCCTGGCCGGGGCTGTGGCACTTGGCCGCCAAACTGATGGCGCTGCTCGCCTCAGCGAGACAGCGCGACGCGCCGGAATTGCCAGCTTCGCGGCGGTTTTCCTTGCCGCCTTGGTACTGGTGGTTGCCGCATTCCAGAATGATTTCTCGATCGCCTATATTTTCCATCACAGCAACCGCGACCTGCCTGCACCCTACAAGTTCGCCACCTTGTGGTCGGGGCAGGAGGGCTCGCTCCTGTTCTGGTCGCTCTTGCTCTCCGCTTATGGTCTCGTCCTTCGATTACGGTACAAGACCGACCCGCGGTTATTCTCCCATGCCTCGGTCCTGCTGGCGGCCGTCCAGGTTTTCTTTCTGCTGCTGCTGAACTTCGCAGCCCATCCTTTTTCCATTATGCAGGGTTCGCTGCCCGCCGACGGCAACGGACTCAATCCTTTGTTGCAGTATCCCGAGATGGTGATTCACCCTCCCATGCTCTATCTCGGCTATGTGGGATTCACGATACCGTTTGCCTTTGCCTTGGCAGCGTTGATCATGCGGTACCCCGGCGAGAAATGGATCCACATCACACGTCGCTGGACGATGGTGACCTGGGGTTTTCTCACCTGTGGGATTTTTCTAGGCGCGCACTGGGCTTATTCCGTCCTGGGGTGGGGGGGCTACTGGGGCTGGGATCCGGTAGAGAACGCCTCTCTGATGCCTTGGCTGACTGGGACCGCCTTCCTGCACTCGGTCATGATGCAGGAGAAGCGCGGCATGCTGAAGACTTGGAACATGTGGTTGATTTTTGCGACCTTCATGCTTTCGATCTTTGGCACCTTCCTTACCCGCAGCGGTGTAGTCAGTTCGGTGCATGCGTTTGCACAGTCTTCGATCGGCGACTGGTTCGTTGCCTTCCTCGCGCTGATTTTTGCAACCTGTGTTTTCTTCTATGTCAGGAACCGATCGCACTTGCGCAGCGAACATAAACTGGAGTCGCTGGTCTCGCGAGAGTCCAGCTTTTTGTTCAACAACCTGCTCTTTGTGGTCGCATGTTTCACTGTGCTTTGGGGAACGTTGTTCCCCGTGCTTTCGGAGTGGGTTCAAGGAAACAAAGTCACCGTCGGACCGCCATTCTTTAATCGCGTCAACATCCCAGTGGCGTTGCTGCTTCTGTTGCTGACTGCGGTCGGTCCGCTGCTCGCCTGGCGCAAGACGTCGCTTGAAAGCCTGAAGCGCAACTTCCTTTGGCCGGCAACCGGAGCCCTGGGTGCGGGTGTGTTGCTCATTGCTTTCGGGATGCGTCCCTGGAAGGACGTTTCCTATTTCTATTCGCTTGTGACCATCATGCTTTCCGTTCTGGTCGCCCTGACCGTGATATCGGAGTTCGTGCGTGGTGGCCGAGTGATCGCCCGCCATACCGGCCAGAATCTGATCGCCTCGATGGGCCAGCTCGCCCGCCGAAATACCCGGCGCTATGGCGGGTATATCGTCCACTTCGGGGTCATCGTTATCATGATCGGCTTCGCCGGTTCGGTCTTTAATCAAGATGCAGAAAAGGAAATGGGTTTCGGCGATCGGATGAGTATCGGGCCGTACACGCTGGTGTGCCAGTCCTACACCCAGGATGACAATCCGAACTATAGCAGCGAATGGGCCGTCATGGACGTGTTCAAGGGCGGGAAGCACATCGATACCATGTACCCGGAGCGGCGCTTCTACAAGGCCAGCCAGCAGACCTCCACCATCCCGCGGGTTCGCTCTACGGCAGCAGAGGATCTCTATCTGGTTTATGAGGGCCTCAATCAAGACAGCGGCCGTCCCATCCTCAAGGCTCATCTCAACCCGCTCGTCATGTGGATTTGGGTGGGCGTGTGGATCATGATTGCGGGGACGTCGCTAGCGCTGATACCGAATGCCGTGCCGGCGCGCGTAACCGCCCCGGCCTACGTCCAGGCCGAGCCAGTGGGAGTCGGCGACTAGAAGTGCCTTCTGTCTTCCATCGTCGTTACGCCTATCGCAAAGGCTTGCTGCAAGCAGCGCTGTTACTTGCTGCCGTGATGGTCTTTATGGGGGCGGGCGACGAGTCCGCCCGCTTCGAGGACCTGGGGCATCGGCTCATGTGTGCCTGCGGCTGTCGGCAAATCCTGCTGGAATGCAATCACGTGGGTTGTTCCTATTCCGAGCGCATGCGCGGTGAACTGGTGGCTGCCGTGGATCGCGGAGACAGTGACGATCTGACGCTGCAGTCGTTCGTGCAGAAGTATGGTCCGACCGTGCTGGCGGCTCCTGCGAAAAGCGGTTTTAACTGGGTCGCATGGATCACGCCTTATGTTGCCTTGATTCTCGGTCTTCTCTGGGTCGGATATATGGTGCGCGTCTGGCGCTCCCGACCGCTGCTGAAGCCGGCCGATCTTCCGGTTGCGATTCACGGGGCGGAACTCGAGCGTTTTCGCAACCAGGTGAGGAAGGAAACCGAAGCATGACGCTCGTGCTGCTCGCCTGCCTGTTCATTACCTTTGGCGTCCTGGTCTACGTTTTTTATCTTCCGGGAAAACTCTACCTTGGTGAGCAAAAGACGCGCGTATCCTATTTGCGCGAACGGAAAGACGTGGTTTACGAGAATCTGCGCGATTTGAATTTCGAGTACAACGCGGGGAAGTTTCCGGAGGCAGATTACCGTGCGATGAAGACTTCGCTCGAGGAAGAAGCAGCGGCCGTGCTGGCGGAAATTGCTCATCTGGAAGAGACCGCAGACGCCGCTCGAACCGGCCGTAAAAAAGGAGCACGAAGTTGAAATCACCGCAACTCCGGTGGGGACACTACCGCCCTCCGATGTTAGCAATCCTTTTAGTCCCGTTCTGGTTGTCAGTCAGCCTGGCTGTTGGCCAAACCACGCTCAGCGGAACCGTGACGAACCGAACGACCAACCAGCCGGTCGCAGGCGATGACGTGGTCCTGCTTAGCCTGTCCCAAGGTATGCAGGAGGCCGATCGGGCAAAGACCGATTCGAAGGGCCACTTCACTCTCAAGCTCGACGACGCCTCGTCTCCCCACCTGGTCCGGGCGATTCACCAGGGGGTGACCTATCACCATATGGCCCCCCCGGGAACCACTTCGGTCGAGCTTGACGTCTACGATGCCTCAACGAAGGTCACTGGTATCACGGTGACGGCGGATGTCATGCGCCTTCAAGTGCGCGGCAACGAACTCGAAGGTATTCGCCTGTTTGCCGTTGACAACAAGTCGAATCCCCCTCGCACCCAGATGAACGATCAGAATTTCGAGTTCTATCTTCCCGAGGGCGCAGAGGTAGTCCAGGCGATGGCAATGACAGCCGGAGGTCAACCGGTCAATTCTTCACCGGTGCCGCAGAAAGAGAAGGATCGATACGCATTCGTGTTCCCCTTGCGGCCCGGGGAAACCGAGTTTCAGGTTGCCTTCCACCTGCCCTACAACGGCCAAGCCAGCATTCGCCCGCGCGCGCTTTACGGAGCGCAGCATTTCGTGGTGATGCTGCCCAAGAGCATGCAATTCATCGCCGGTCCGAACAGCCCGTTCCAGGTCATTGCGGACTCAAAGCAGCCCGACACCACGGTCGAGGTCGCATCCAATACCACGGTGGGACAGGCGCTGGACTTTTCGATTTCGGGAGCGGGAGAGCTCAGCGACAGCGGTGATAACCAGGGCGGCGCGCCGCCGCCAGGTGCCAATGCCGTCGCGGGCCGCGACTCGCGCCCCGGCGGCGGGATCGGACCTCCCATTGATGCCCCGGATCCTCTAGAAAAGTATCGTTGGTACATCCTTGGAGGGTTCGCCATTGTGCTGACGATGGGGGCCTTCTACATTGTCGGAGGATCCAAGGCCAGGGCCACGGCTGAGTTTCGACCTGCGAGAAGCGAGCGGCCCGAGGTGTCGCCGAAACCGAAGCCGGCCGGGCAGCCCTCCGTGCTACTAGAGGCCTTGAAGGAAGAGATCTTTCAGTTGGAACTCGACCACAAGCAGGGCCGCATTTCGCAGGAAGAGTATGACAAGGCTAAGGGCGCGCTCGACCAGACGCTGGAACGCGCTCTGCGCCGCACTACGACCAAAGTCTGAAGAGCCTTTCTTCAGGAAGAAACACTCGAAGCTCGAATTGACCTGTCCTCCTCGGATCGTTCTGGTCTCGCACTTTCGGAGGTGCAGTCAGCTCGTCGGGGAGCTGAATCGATCGATTATCCTGGGCCATCTAATGAAGGGAGAATCGACATGGGAAACACATTCAAGACCGCATTCTTGCTGACCTTCCTGACGCTTTTGCTCATGCTGATCGGGCGGGCCTTCGGCGGAGCGGATGGAATGCTGATCGCACTGGTTTTCGCCGCGATCATGAACTTCGTCTCGTATTTCTATTCCGACAAGATTGCCCTGGCCATGTACCGGGCTCAACCCGCGACCCGGGAGCAGTTACCCCGGGTTTATGACACGGTGGAGCGGCTGACGCAAAAAATCGGCATCCCGATGCCGAAGATCTACGTCATCCCAAGCGATTCTCCGAACGCGTTTGCTACGGGTCGCAATCCCAGTCACGCTTCGGTGGCCGTCACCCAGGGAATTCTCAATCTGCTCAATGACGAAGAACTCGAAGGGGTGCTGGCGCATGAGTTGGGGCACGTGAATAACCGCGACATTCTCATCAGTTCGGTGGCCGCCACCATCGCAGGGGCCATCACCTATTTGGCGCAGGTGGCGAAGTGGGGGATGATTTTTGGTGGGGTCGAGCGTGATGATCGCGATCGCGGCGGAGGTCTGGCGAGTTTGCTGATGCTGTTTCTCGCTCCCCTCGCGGCCATGTTGATCCAGCTCTGGGTCTCTCGCACTCGTGAGTATCAGGCCGACGCGAGCGGCGCGCACTACACCGGGAATCCTTATGCCCTGGCCAGCGCCTTGGCCAAGTTGGATGCGTACTCGCGCCGCTTGCCCATGCAAGCTACGCCCTCAACTGCCCATCTCTTCATTATTCAGCCGCTTCTCGGCATGAGTTTGGGGAGTCTATTCTCCACCCATCCCCCGATCGCAAAGCGCATTGAACGTTTGACGGGACGGCCCGCGGAATTTACGCAATAACTCGAGGAGCAGTTCCAGGGTTCGGGGGCAGCCCCAGGGTGGCAACGGGCCGAGCTCTGACCCCAGGCAGTTTTCATAACCTCGGTAACCGCTTCCCGTCAACCTCACATAGTAGAATCGCATTGATGTCCGCGGAATCCGCCACTGCCGTCTCCCATCGTGCGGCGCAGCTCGAGCTTACCCTGCGCCAGATCATTCGCGGCCAAGACGACATCGTTCGCCTGGCGGTGGTTTCCCTTCTGGCCGGCGGCCACCTCCTCATCGAAGGCGTCCCTGGGGTCGGCAAGACTACGCTCGGTCAGGCCTTGGCGCGTGCGCTCGATTGCAGCTTTCAGCGGGTGCAGTTCACGAGCGACATGCTGCCCTCCGACGTGCTGGGCATTTCGATCTATTCCGCCATTGAGCAACAGTTTGAATTCAAGCGCGGGCCGATATTCACCCATGTTCTGCTGGCGGATGAAATCAACCGCACCACCCCCAAAACCCAGTCCGCGCTGCTTGAAGCCATGAACGAGGGCCAGGTTACGGTGGATGCGCACTCCTACATTCTGCCGCAGCCCTTCCTGGTGATCGCGACCCAGAATCCGGTAGAGCATCACGGCACCTATCCCTTGCCGGAGTCGCAGCTCGACCGGTTCTTGATCCGGGCCCAGATGGGTTATCCCGATCGCCAGGCGGAAGGCGAAATTCTGCGCTCCGAAGCCGGAATCGCCAAGCTCGAGACCATGCGCGCCGTGCTGTCAACGGCGGAAGTGACGGAACTTCAGCAGGCCGTGAAGGAAGTTCGCGTCGATGACTCCCTGGTTGAGTATGCGCTCACCATAGCACAGCGCACACGGGAGTCTGAACATTTCTCCCTCGGCGTTTCTCCGCGAGGTTCGCTGATGCTCTACCGGGCCGCGCAGGCGATGGGGTTTCTGGCAGGCCGCAACTTCTGCACCCCGGAGGACTTCAAGTGTCTGGTGGTGCCGGTCTTTGCCCATCGCATCGTGGTCAACAGCGCTTACGGCTCGACTTTGAAGAAGTCCGAACAGGCCGAGCAACTCATCCGCGAAATCGTCGAGACGACACCCGTCCCAATGTGAGGGAAGCCCTGCCGTAAGCGTCCGCGTCGCCCGCTCCGGACCCTACAATTCCTTGTTCATGGGACTCTCCAGCCAGATCCTGAGGCAAGAATAGCCGTGAGTGCAGGCTCTGGGGCATAATGTCCGCCATGCCATTTCTTCGCTACCTCATGCTGCTTTCCCTCATTGTTTGGCTGGGCGGACTGATTTTCTTCGCCTTTGTCCTGGCACCGACGGCTTTTGCCACGCTCCCGACACGTCATCTTGCCGGAAACATGGTGGCGCGCTCGATTCACATCCTCCACTGGATGGGCATAGTCGCCGGATTGGTGTATCTGGCCAGCTCTCTCGTCTACATGCGGGTTTCAACCGGGACTCTGGCGCCGTTCGCCGCCCGCAATTGGATCATCGTATTGATGCTCACGCTTACGTTGATCTCCCAATTCGGCATCGTTCCGCGAATGGCCAGCCTGCGTGCCTCGATCGGGGAGATTGACTCGGTGCCACCCGACAACCCGGCTCGCATCGAGTTTGATGCCCTGCATGTCTGGTCCACCCGGCTCGAGGGGGGAGTCTTACTCCTTGGCCTGGTAGCTACTTACCTGACTTCGAGCGCTTGGGATCGACACTGAATCGGGTGCGACCAACGGCTTGATTTTGGCTCCGACATTCCCATCGTTTATTCTCGAACTTCGGCTGCCGCGCTCCGGCGGCTAGGGAATTCTTGATGAAAACCGGCATCATCGGCCTCGAGCAGGCGGGCAAAACGTCTTTGTTCCGTATTCTGACCAAGGCACACGTTTCCGACCAGGCCCACTCGAGTTTCCGGGAGGCGCATGCGGGTATGGCCAAGGTTCCCGACGAGCGTCTGGATCGTCTGGCCGCGCTCTATCACCCCAAGAAGCTGACTCACGCCTCGGTGGAATATGTGGATGTGGGGGCGATCGGCCAGGAGGCGCTCAAGGAGACTGCCTTTCTCGGGCATCTCCGAACCGTAGACGCCCTGGCTCACGTGATTCGCGCCTTCGAGGATCCAACCGTGCCCCATGTCGGACCGCTCGATCCGCGTCGTGATATCGAGAAGGTGGAGTTCGACCTGATGGTGAGCGACCTTGGCCAGATCGAAAAGCGTTTGGAGCGGGTCGGGAAAGATCTGAAAAAAATGCGCTCTGCGGATCTGGAGAAAGAGTTCGAACTGCTCGGGCGCGCCAAAACTCATCTCGAGTCCGAACGCCCGCTGCGGGAACTGGAGATGTCAGCCGAGGACAAGAAACGCCTTCGCGGGTTCATGTTTCTCAGCGAAAAGCCGGTTCTGTACGTCCTGAACGTGAGTGAGAGCCCCGACCTGGGGAGAGACCTGGAAGCCGCGGTTAAAAAGTTCGGTCTCTCTGAGGTTGCCTCCCGTCCCCAGGCAGCGGCGGCCGCCGTCTGTGGGAAGGTCGAAGCTGAACTGGCGGACATGACCGAGGCCGACGCCGCAGAGTTCCTTGCCAGCTACGGGTTGAAGGAAAGCGGCCTGGTGCGCCTGATCCGCGCCAGCTATTTCCTTCTGGGGCTGATCTCATTTTTTACCGTGGGCGAAGATGAATGCCGAGCCTGGACCATTCCCGTTCACACCCGGGCTGTCGACGCCGCCGGGGCCATTCATTCCGATCTCGCAAAGCACTTCATCCGCGCTGAAGTCATCCGCTGGGACCAACTGCTCGAGGCCGGTTCGGAGGCGGGCGCCCGAGGTCGCGGCACGCTTCGTCTCGAAGGCAAAGACTATGTGGTGGAAGACGGTGATGTCTTGCATATCCGGCATAGCGGATAAACACCCTTCACAGCGCGAACCAACATGACGGTTGGGTCGTGTCTACTTGTTTCCCTCCCTACGATTCAATGCCACAAGCGAGCGGCCTGAGTTGGCCCTCGGCCTCTTCTCGGTTTGGGTCCCGGAAAGAGAAACTGAGAACTGGTATCATCCTCCGCGCGCATGAATAACATCGTTCTCAGTCTTCTGCTTGGTCTCACGGCTGCCGCGGCCAATATTTTCGGTGGTGCGATCATCGTGCAGAAGCGTTGGGAGCGCTCGTATCTCAAATATTTCGTGGCCCTGGGCGCCGGGTTTATGCTCGCCACCTCGATCGTTGAAATATTTCCGGCAAGCCTCGATCTGAAAGGAGAGGACGCCGCCTACCTGGTCCTTGCCGGTTACCTGATCATTCACTTTTTCGAGCACACGGTCACACCCCATTTTCATTTTGGCGAAGAGACTCACGAAGATCTGTTTGTCGAGGCCCACAAGGGGTATTCCGTGTTGCTCGGGCTGACGATGCACACCTTCTTTGACGGGATTGCGATCACCTCGGGTTTCCTCGTGTCGAACTGGCTGGGCTGGATCATCTTTGTCGCCATCTTCCTCCACAAAATTCCCGAGGGGTTTACCATCACCTCGGTGATGCTGGCGAGTGGACGGAGCCGGCGTGTGGCCTGGGGAGCATCGGTGATTCTCGGGGCCGCTACCTTCATTGGCGTTGCTGTCATGGCGTTATTGCGGCGGGAGGTGAGCTTTGCTCTGCCGCTCTCGGCCGGTGTCACCATCTATGTCGCAGCATCCGATCTAATGCCGGAAGTCAATCGTGAACCGGGAGTCGCGACGGCCCTGGTTGTTTTCTTGGGGGCTGGATTGCTGATGATTTTCGATCGATTCTTCCGCGTGCATTAGCACGCGGGGACTTCGAGGGCTCTCATCCCGCGACTCGGTGGGGGAAGGCATCGGGATGGTTCAGCTCAGGGTCGCGAATCACTCGACCGCGCGCTTGGCGGTATATCCATCTCGCGCGATGATCTGATATTTCACATCCTTACCTTTTTGATCACGCACTTTGAGCGGACCTCCGTCCGGAGCGGTTACTTCCACTTTCAGTTTGCGGTAAGTGCCATCGAGCTTCGGATTGCTGGGGTGGTAAGCGATCTGGTATTGATTGCGAATGTCCCCGGCAATCGCCTTGAAGACCTCGGGATATTCCGCCTGAAACCGCGGTTGGTAGAAGCGCCCCCCGGTCATGCGGGCGAAAGTCTGCATTTCATTATCCGCCTGCAAATAATCCATCTGCGTGACCGGGATCCCCATGCCGCGCGTCTGCCCGGTGCAATGGTTTACTTCGCAATACTCCCGCAGCATCCAGCCGATACTGATGGAGAATATGGTCACGTCTTTGGTGGCCTTAATCTTCTTGGTGATCTGGTCGAGATTGATCCTGCTGAAACTGTCAAAGCCGGTGGAGATCAGAATGATGTACTTGTGACCTTCTACCCGGTCCAACCGATCACAGGTGTCATAGAGTGCGTCGAATAAATTGGTTTCGGAAAACCCCGGGATCCGCAGCTGATTCAGCGCTCCGAAAATCGCGCTTTTGTCCTGGGTAAAATCCACCAGAATGTAGGGATGCATGTCGTAGTATTCCACCGCCACCCAGTCGTCTTTTTTCAGGCTTTGGGCGAAGCTGTAGGAGGCTCGCAAAGCTTCGATCATGAACGAGTAGTTGGTCGCAGCGTATTCGGTCAGCAGGACGGCCGTGATCGGCGCCTCGGAAATCGTAAAATTGCTAATGGTTTGCTGCACACCATCTTCGAAGATCTTGAAGTTCTCTTTCTTCAGATTGGAGATGAACTGCCCCTCCTTCGTCGTAATGACCATCACCGGAACTTCGACCAGGGGCACATTCACCTGGATGGAGTAGTCCGGCATGCCCTCAATCTTCTTGGGTTTGGGGGGCGGTGGCGGGGGAGGGGGTTCCTCCTTCTTGGTCGGAACCGCATAAGGACCGACGTCGGAGTTGGGGCCACCATCCTCGGCTGGGGTGGTCTGCTGGTTCACGTTGGGGGCCGGTGTCTGGTTTTGGGCTTGACCTGCAAGGGTTTGTGCGGCCAATAGGCTCAAGCTGAGGACTATCAGCTGCACCCCGCAGGAAAGCCGGATCGATTGTTTCCCTAGCATGGATCGGAAAGAAAACTTTGAAAGCATTCCTTTACCCTATGCTAGTATAGACGCAGAGCTTCGCAGTAGGGATGTTTTGTGGTGCTCTGCGAGCCCTCCCGCCGGCAAACCGAACCAGGTATGAGGTTTGCATTCAGGGATCTGTGGGTCATCCTCGGGGAAAATCGTAATGGGACGAGCCTTTCTGGCCAGTGTCGTAGTCTGCTTATCGGCTTCTCTCGCCGCCGTCCAAAATTCAAAACCGGTCGACACCATTCCCGTAAGCGAGATTCATGCGGGAATGCGCGGAGTCGCCTATACCGTCTTTCAAGGCACAAAGCCGGAAGCCATGCAGGTGGAAGTCTTAGGCGTGCTGAGGAATGCCAACGGACCCAAGGGAGATGTCATCCTGATTCGCCTGGGCGGCGAGAAGGCTGAGTACAACGGCGTGGTAGCCGGGATGAGCGGCAGCCCCGTCTATCTCAACGGCAAGCTGGCGGGGGCGGTGGCCTTTCGCATCGGTGAGTTCTCAAAGGAGCCCATTGCCGGCGTGACGCCGATCACCGAGATGCTGGAAATTAGTGCCATGGACCGCAGCCCGGCTTCGCCCTCTCCCATCGAGGCGAAGGCCGCGGCCCACCTGTCGAGCAAGACCGCAAGCCCCGAGGTTGATGGCACCCCCACGGAGGGGTTCGCCAACTATCTCACCCCCATCGATACGCCTCTGGTTTTTAGCGGATTTTCCGAGGATTCCGTGCAACGATTCGCCTCCCAATTTGCCTCCGTCGGAATTGTGCCGGTGATGGGCACGGGTTCGGTCACGGATGACCGTCAGATGGATCCTCTCGAACCTGGTTCGGCGGTGAGCGCAATTTTAGTGCGTGGAGACATGGACATTGCCGCCACCTGCACCGTCACCTATATGGATGCCGATCATTTGCTGGCTTGCGGTCATCCCCTGATGCAATTCGGGATGGTCGATCTGCCCATGACCAAGGCCCAGGTGCTGGCCACGCTGGCTTCTCCACTCCACGCCTTCAAGATTGTGAATGCCACCGAACCGGTGGGCGCTTTCGTCCAGGACCGCCACAATGGCATGCTTGGGGAATTCGGCCGGAAACCGGAGATGATCCCAGTTACGCTTACCATCCGTGCCGAGTCGAGCGACAAGCAGTTTCATTACGAGATCCTGAATAACCCTCGCCTCAGCCCGGTGGCCATGATGGCCACGGTGTTCAACGCCTTGCACGGCGTGAACGAATACGGAGAGGAAGCCACGTACCGCATGAAAGGCCGGATCCACGTGGAAGGTTACCCTGACGTTGCGCTGGAAAACATGTTCACCGCCCTCGAGAACGGGCCGCCGAGTGCCATGTTGGCGGCGACCTCCCTAGGTGAGCGTTTCAGCCGAATTTACGACAACCCCTACAAGACGCCTGCCATCCGTGGCATCCAGCTCGACTTCGATATCGATCGGGATCACCGTTGGGCTCGTCTGGAGACTGCGCGCACCGACATTATCGAAGCCCGACCCGGCGATGACATCACCATCGAGGCATTGCTGCGGCCGTATCGGGGCGAAGGTCTTTTAGAACACATCCCCATTAACATTCCAACCTCTACCTCCAAAGGTCCATTGCGGATCTTGGTCAGCGACGGCGATACCTTGGATCATCTTCGCCACAGTAATTCTCTTCTGGCACGAAAACTGGATTTGGCTTCTACCATAGCGCTGCTGAACAAGGAGCGAGTCAATAACCGGGTCTACGTCTCGCTGCTCGAAGCTGATCCTGAGGCTATGGTCGCTGACAAGATCATGCCGTCCCTGCCACTGTCGATCATGAACGTGATGGATGGCATGCGGGGTACCCAGGACATGGTGGTGTCGAACGAGTCCTCGGTCAACGAGGCGGCGACCCCACCGCTCGACTACATCGTGGTCGGCGCCCAGGTGTTAACGATCAATATCAAGTAGCTGGTGGAGCGATGTACGGGTCGGCTTCCTACGAATGGAACGCCAAGTCCGCCCCATCGGGAGCCCCAAGCGGCGCCCAATCAGCTGATGCCGCATCTGCGTCGGCGTTGCAAAGTTCAGCGCCGCATGCACGTCAAGCGTACCCTCGCTGTCGCACAATTCCTGCTTCTCGCCGCGCAGCGTACGGCATCGTCTCGCCGTTCGTGGTGATCGGGCAATGCCATCGGTTGCTCGGATGACGTTACTCGCCATTGTCGTGCTGCACATGGCCGCTAACTGATGACCTCAACCTATTGAAAGCCTGGGACAACAGCTTGGCCAAGGTCAATTTCCGCTATGGTGTCGTAACGACAGTCGGGAAATCAGCGAAACAAAGCTGGCAGCAGATCGGCCAGATTGCGGCGCCAGACCGGCCAGTTGTGCACGCCCTCGGTTTCGACGCTCGTGAACTTAATGCCCTTCGATGAGAGCCATACCCTAAAATTGCGGTTCTCATCGTAGAGAAAGTCCTGTTTCCCGCAGGCGATCCATAACAGCTTGATCCTGCTCGCCTGGTTCGCATTGAGTTTCGGGAACGAGTTTTCAAGATCGGCGGGTATGGCGGCGCTCATGGGCGCGATCCAAGCGAACCGATCGATGTGGTTCAGTCCCGTATAGACGGTTTCTCCACCGCCCATGGAAAGCCCTGCGATGGCGCGGCTATTGCGGTCTGTCCGCACCGGATATGTTCCTTCGAGGAGAGGCACCAATTCCCCCAACAACATCTCCGGGAAGCGCTCGAGATTCAGACGCCAGAGCGGCGTCTTGGGCGCGTCCTCTCCATGGTCCAGCAAGGCCGGCACGCTGTAGCCCGATGGCATCACCACGATCATCGGCATTGCCTTCCCCTGCGCGATTAGGTTGTCGAGGATAAAGTTTGCCCTGCCCATGGTTATCCACCCATCGCTATAGTCGCTGTAGCCGTGCAGCAAGTAGAGCACTGGATATCGTTTCCCGGATCTGGGGTCGAAATCGGGTGGCGTGTAGACATAATAATCACGCTGGTCGCCGGTAGTCTTGGAGGAATAGAAGTGTCTTGAAACTGCGCCATGCGGCACATCCGTCTGTTCCCAGATGGCGGCGGGTGATCCTGGAACCGTGAACAACCCGCCCTGTTCAAAATAGTTTGAGACATAGGCGCGTACGTTCGGATCGACGATCTCCTGCCCGTCCACCGCAAACTGGTAAGCATAGATGTCGGGTGTCAGAGGCTGAGTCGTAACCGACCATACGCCGGTGACCTCCTTGGTCATTGTGATTGGGGTCATGCCGGCGATGCCGTCCAAATGGACTTCTACCTTCTGCGCCGGAGGCATCAGGAGACGGAATGTTACGGTTCCATCCCGATGGACCTCAGGCGATTGGATGGTTTGCGCATCCCCGCTCGCAGCAATCAGGATCGGGAGAGTGGTGGCTAAAAGCACCAAAGGAGCGGACGATGTCATGACCACTACCAGTATCCTCTAGGATGCTCTCGACGCCAGTGAATATTCTTCTGTAACCCATCACCTCAAAATGACGCTCCCGGCTGACATAACATGCCAGCGCGCATTGACCTCTTTGGACTAGTCCGCCGGTTGCGAATCGATTCGGAGAGCAGCTTCAAGGCTTCTTCTGCTGGAACAACCCCTATGTCTACAATGAAGATGTGTATCCTTGCCCTTGGGTGTAGCATCTATCCGACAGCTCGCTTCAACCTTCACCAACCAAACCTCTCCACCAAAGATAAGGAGGCAACCCATGTCCTACGTCGATGTTGGAAAAGAAAACTCCACTTCCATCCATCTCTACTACGAGGATCACGGCGCGGGCCACCCCGTCATCCTGATTCACGGATATCCCCTCAGCAGCGCCTCGTGGGAAAAACAGGTCCCGGCCCTGCTGGCTGCGGGTCATCGTGTGATTGCGTACGATCGCCGCGGATTCGGAAAGTCCAGCCAGCCCACAAGCGGCTATAACTACGACACGTTTGCCGAGGATCTACGCAAGCTGCTGACCCATTTGAAGGTCAAAGATTTTACACTCGTCGGCTTCTCGATGGGCGGCGGTGAGGTCGCACGCTACATTGGGAGGTATGGATCGAAGGGCGTGAGCAAGGCGGTCATCATCAGCGGCGTTCCCCCGTATCTGCTGAAAACCGCCGACAATCCCGAAGGCGTCGACGGCAGCGTGTTCGCGGGCCTCGAGAAGGCCATCACTGCCGACCGTTATGCATTCTTCACTGAGTTTTTCAAGAACTTCTACAATAGTGACGTTAATCTCGGGAAGCGGGTAAGCGAGCAGGCGATTCAGGCCAGCTGGAATACCGCTGCCATCGCTTCCGCTACGGCCAGCCTGGCCTGCGTGCCCACCTGGTATGAAGACTTCCGCAAAGACGTGGCGAAGATCGACGTTCCGACGCTGGTCATTCACGGCGATTCGGATCGCATCGTGCCCTTCTCGGTTGCAGGCAGCCGCACCGCCAAACTAATCAACGGCGCTGAATTGGTTGTCATCAAAGACGGCCCGCACAACGTCGCCTGGACACACGCCGAGGAGGTCAACGAAGCTTTGCTGAGGTTCCTGGCGAAGGCGGGTGTGCAGGGACAGGCGAAGCCTCCAAAGAAAAAGGCCGTCGCGTAGGATGTGTTCACTGACATCTGCGGGCGGCGCTTTCGAGTACAAGGTCGCCCGCTGGATCACTTGTGAATCGCCCGGTCGTAGCGCGCGTGTCTCGGAAACATCATCTGGAAGGCTATCTCTTCCTCCAAAGCTGCCCCATCCGATTAGTTACCATTAGAGCGAGCGGTTCGTCCGCGCCATGCTAATCTAAATCTTCCTTCGAAATCTATTCGTGAGGTTCGAACTTTGGCGATCCGCCTAGCTACCAGATACTCGATTCTTTCATGTCTCATTACACTCTCGATGTTGGCTGCTGCTCAGGGTACGCGCAGCTGGGAACAGTCCAGCTTTGAAGACCTAGCGAAAGGTACAGCTCAGGGGGTTGCCATCTTGAGCAAAGGCGGTCTGGAGCTTGCCCCGGCATTTACACCTCTGGCCACCACTCCGTCCACTTACATTTGGTCGATTGCCGCGGAACCCAACGGCACCGTCTACACCGCAGCCGGGTCTCCCGCACGGATCTATCGGATTGCTGAAGGAAAGTCCAAGGTGATCTTTGCGCCCCAGGAACTTCAAGTCCAGGCTCTGGTGGTGGACTCAAAGGGCGTGATCTATGCGGCCACCAATCCGGACGGAAAGATATACAAACTCGTGCGCGGAACGGCGGCGACCAAGACCAGCGAAGGAAGTTCTGCGGATGGGGATTCCGAATGGAGTTCCTCGGTGTATTTCGATCCCGAGAGCAAGTACATTTGGGATCTTGCCATCGATGAGGCGGGAAACCTGTACGCGGCAACCGGAGATCAAGGACAGATTCTCCGCATTACTCCCCAGGGACAACACTCAGTGTTTTTCAAGAGTGAAGAAACCCATATTCGCGTGCTCGCCGTTGATCGGCAAGGCAATCTGATAGCCGGCTCGGATGGAAGTGGGCTGGTGTATCGGATCTCGCCCCGCGGCGACGGCTTCGTCCTCTACAGCGCGCCGAAAAAAGAAATCACCGCCCTGGCGATCGGGCCGGACGGCAATATCTATGTCTCGGGGGCAGGCGAAAAGCATGGTGGGCCCAGTCCAACCACTTTTTCGATGCCCATAGCGACTCCACCTTCCACCCCATCCGGCCCTCAGACTTCACCATCCGGCCCGGGGGCTTCTTCGGGCCCGCCAGTGCCACTCGGTAATCCTTCCGCGGTCGCCGCGACCGGCGGCTCGGAGATCTATCGCATCTCTCCGGACGGCTCGCCGGCGCGCATTTGGAGCTCACGGGAAGACCTGGTTTACGCCCTGGCCTTTGATGGGCGCGGCCGATTGCTGGCAGGCACCGGGAATCACGGGCAAATCTTCGCGGTCGGTACCACGGGTGAGTTCCGAGATCTGCTCACGGCTGCGGCCAGCCAGATCACGGCTTTCACTCCGGCTCCTCAAGGCGGGTTGTACGTCGCTACCAGCAATTTGGGCAAGGTCTTTCTAGTGAGTGCCAATTTCGCCGCCGAAGGCACTTACACCAGTGACGTGTTCGATGCGCATATTTTTTCGCGCTGGGGGCGAGTCGAATTCCGCGGGGCCGGCAAGGTGCAACTGTTTGCGCGGAGCGGCAATGTGGATAACCCAGATCGCAACTGGAGCGTGTGGAAACCGATCGATTTCGAGAAGGACGGGCTCGTCAACGCACCCCCGGCCCGCTTTATTCAGTGGAAGGCCGTGATGTACTCGGGCGATCCGGCGCCGCGGCTTGACAGTGTGCGGCTCAATTACTTGCCCAAGAATGTGCCGCCGGAGTTTGACGAGGTTACCGTGCAAGTTGGAACGCGCTATCAATCCCTGCCCAAGGTGCCTGGCTCGGAAATCGCCCAGCCACACTTTGATAGCCCCGCGGCGGGCGTGCACGACCGGGATTCGGTCGGGGTGAAATGGAGCGTACACGACGATAATGATGACCAGATGGTGTACTCGGTTTACTACCGCGGCGATGGCGAGACGCGATGGCTGCTGCTCAAAGACAACCTGGTCGATAAGTTCTATTCCTTCGATGCCTCTCTGCTTCCCGACGGGGGATACACGGTAAAAGTCGTAGCTTCCGATGCTCCGTCGCATTCTCCCGGTCAGGCGCTCACGGCGGAAAAAGAGAGTGAGCGCTTCGAGATCGATACGACTCCTCCCCGGATCGAAAACCTGGCGGCAGCCTTCGAGGGAGGGCAACTTCGTGTGAGGTTCCATGCAGTGGACGGCTTTTCAGTCATCAAACGCGCCGAATACTCGATTGATGCCAGCGACTGGCAATTTGTGGAACCGGTCGGAGAAATATCCGATTCGAAGACCGAGAGCTACGATTTTCGCGCGGCGCTTCCGGTGGACCACAATCCCACCGGTGCGCCGATGCCGAACCGCGGCGCCGGCGGCCAGGATGAACACGTCGTCATCGTGCGGGTCTACGACCGCTACGACAACGCGAGCTCGGCGAAGACCGTAATTCGAGGCAAGTAACCAGCCACGGAGAACCAGACGCGGGCTCGCTCCGGGTTGGCCGGCCGGGAATCTTTTCGCCGGGTGCTTCAACCCTTGATTGGCTCCAGTTCAGCTGTACCTTCGGGGTTGGGCTGTCGCAGTTCGGGAAACATCCAGGCCCAGAGGGCGATGATGACGAGCGTCCCCGCTCCGCCCAATACAACCGCAGGTACGGTTCCGAACCAGTGGGCCGTCAGCCCGGACTCAAATTCCCCCAATTGATTCGAGGCACCAATGAACAGCATATCGACGGCATTAATCCGTCCCCGCATTTCATCGGGCGTGCCGAGCTGGATCAGAATTGCGCGAATCACCACGCTGACCATATCGCTAGCTCCGACCAGGAGCAGCGAGATCAGGGACAAGATCAGGTTTCGGGAGAGGCCGAAGATGACGGTGAAGACCCCGAAACCGGCCACGCACCAGAGCATCGTAGGTCCTGCCCGACTCTTCAAAGGACGATGGGCAATCAATACGGCCATTACTGCCGCGCCTACTCCGGGTGCGCTGCGCAGCAGCCCGAGGCCCCACGGGCCGGTGTGGAGGATCTCGTGGGCGTAGATAGGAAGCAAGGCTACGGCTCCGCCAAGCAGAACGGCAAAAAGGTCGAGGGTTAGGGAACCGAGAAGCAACTTATGTTCCCAGATGTAGTGGAAGCCAGCTAGAACCGTCCCTAGACTCAGGGGCTCCTGCGGGCGCGCCTTCTCTCGTACTCGAATTCGCAGCATAGAAACGATCGCGCCGAGCGAAATCAGCCCGGCGATTGCGTAAACCGGGGCGGCGCCATGGAAAAGCGCATAGACCACGCCGCCAACGGTTGGGCCCAGAATGGTTGCCGCCTGAAAAATGCTGGAGTGCCAGGCGACGGCATTCGAGAAATGCTCGGCCGCAACCAGCTGCGGAAGCAAGGCACGGCTGGCCGGGAAGCTGAAGGCGCGCAGCAGGCCCAACAGAGACACCACCAGGTAAATAGGGTTGACAGAATGGGCGCGAGACAGAGCGATCGACAGGAGCAGCCCGGAACAAAGGACATAGCCGGCGTAGGAGAGAGTCAGCACCAGGCGGCGGTCGAAGCGGTCGGCGGCATGGCCTGCGGGCAGGAAGAAGAGGATTCCAGGCACAAACTGGGCCAACCCAACCAGTCCCAAATCTAAAGGACGTCTTGTGATTTCATAAACTTGCCATCCCACGGCCACAGATTGCATTTCGAGAGCGACTACCACGAAGAAGCGGGCGCATACATACGCCGTGAAATTGGGGTAGGAAAAGGCGATGCGGCCGGAGTTGGCGGATACGGCCATGGTGAGTTAACTCTACAATGTTTCCGCAAATGGTTCGATCGCTGAAGCTGCTCGCCTGGCTGGTCTGTGTCGCTTACTCGACCATTCCCTCGTTCTGGATCCTGATCCATTCCCGGGTAGAGTTCTGGCGAGCGTGGAAACGCTCCCCCTATTGGGTGCTGCTGCCTGCCTGGGCTCTCATGGCGACGATGGTCGCGGCGGTTACGGCTCCCTGGCGGTACCGGGGATTGTATTGGACTCCCTGGTCCTGGGCACCGGCGATTCTGCTGTTTTCGATCGGATTGCGGCTGTACGCGGAGGCCAGCAAGATGTTTAGCGCGAAGCAGCTCGGCGGATTTCCCGAGGTCCTCTCCGGACACAGCCAGCAACGTCTGGTGACCAGCGGAATTCGGGCTCGCATCCGGCATCCGATTTACCTGGCGCACCTGTGCGAAATGTTGGGCTGGAGCGTCGCAGCTGGACTTGCAGTCTGCTACGGGCTGACCGGGTTCGCCGTGATCACAGGCTGGATCATGATTTCTATGGAAGACCGAGAACTCGAGGGAAGATTCGGGGCCGAGTACATTGCCTACCGGGAGCGTGTGCCCGCGCTCTGGCCGAAGCTGACGAAGTGACATCGGTGTCGGTGCCGGGCTCGAAATAACCTTCCGCGAGAGAGATCAGGCGTCCGAGGTTCGTAGTTTCTACGCAGCATACGCCAAGCGGAAGAGATATGATGAGAGCGACGGTTGTTATCCCTCGAGGGTCAGGAGCAGCGCGAGCGGCGTGCTGACCCGACCGAGGACCAACTGCGCTCGGCATGCGCTTTGAACTTTTCGTCGCCTCCCGCTATCTTCGGGCTAAGCGCCGGCAAGCCGTGATCGGTGTGATTACCGCCATCTCGATCGCGGGTGTTGCGGCGGGCGTGGCATCCCTGGTGATCGCGCTCGCCATCAATAACGGCTTTCGTGAGGATCTCCAGGATCGTCTCGTCGGTGCCAGTTCTCATATCAACCTGCTTCGCGTTCAAAGCGATGGGATCGAGGACTGGCAGCCGCTCATGGATCGCTTGTTGCGACAACCCCACGTGCTGGCGGCTGCTCCCGCCATTTATGAACAAGTCCTGATTTCGCGGGGGCCCCGCGCTCGCGGGGCCGTGCTCAAGGGCATCATCCCCGCCTATGAGCGCAAAGTCAGCAACCTGCTAGGCACCGAACCGGCTGGTTCAGCCAACGCGCTCGACCTAACCGAGGACTCCGAGACGGCGCCGAACCCGGCCAATAGGGAGCCGAAGGCCGGCTCCACAACCGAAGGCGTCGCTCCTGACCTGCTTGGCGGGGTCGAGGAGCGTCGGGCGACAATGCCTCCCATTATTCTGGGCAAAGACATGGCCGACGGCTTGGGTGCGACGGTTGGCTCCGTCGTTCTGGTTACCAGCCCGCAAGGCGAGCTCACGCCATTCGGCATGGTCCCCAAGTACAACCGCTTTCGGGTAGCGGGAATCTTCAACTCCGGATTCTACGACTATGACTATTCCTGGGCGTTCGCGCGGCTGAACGACGCCCAGCAGCTTTTCGGTCTGGACAACGAAATTTCCGTGCTCGAGTTCAAAGTGGACGACATTTACAAAGCCCGGGAGATTGCGACCCAGATTGAGCAGAAGGCAGGACCGGGTTTCATGACCACGAACTGGATGGAGCAGAACAAAGCCATCTTCCGGGCCCTGCGTCTGGAACGGCTGGTCACCTTTGTCACCATTGGTTTGATTGTGTTTGTGGCGGCCCTGAACATTCTGATCTCGCTCACCATGATGGTGATGGAGAAGACGCGGGATATTGCCGTCCTGATGTCGCTCGGAACACGCAGATCCCAGGTGCGCCGGGTGTTTATCGCGCAAGGGGCATTGATTGGCATCATCGGAACCGCCGTGGGCCTGCTCTTGGGTTACGTGCTTTCCTGGTTGGGAAGTCACTACCATGTGCTCTCCCTGGCGCCTGAGGTATATTCCATCGATTACGTACCGTTCGCCCCGCACGCCATCGATGGCGTGCTGGTGGCCTTGCTGGCCATCGGAATCTCGCTGGTCGCGACCATCTATCCTTCGTGGTCGGCAGCACGGGTCCTGCCCGCCGAGGCACTTCGCTACGAGTAGGTTAGGGCCCGCCAAGGCCGGATTTCTGAGGTTTGGCCACGGTGCACGCTGGTAATCGCTGGCCGTTTTGATCGCGATGACCTCGGTTATGTCCACATTTTTCGATTCTGACGTACAGTTTCTGGTACAAGGATTTAGGGGAGAAAGGATGAAGAGCAAGCGCGTGGCGCTCGTGTTCTAATGGAGGTAGACCGCGGCCTCGCAGGCGAGGTCGGGCTCGGAGCTGCCCTTTTAGAGACGAGGAGCATAGCGGTTGCATCTAAATACCAAGGTTCTGGTGCGGGTGGAAGGGCTTAAGAAGGTCTTCCGTTCGGGCACCTCCGAATTGCAGGTCTTTGAAAATTTATCATTTCAAGTCGCACAGGGCGAGATGGTTGCCATCGTGGGTGAATCGGGCGCGGGGAAGAGTACCTTATTGCACATCCTGGGAACTCTTGATGGGCCTTCCGCAGGTGACGTATACTGCGCCAACCTGCGGCTGAGTTCGCTCTCCGAGGACGGGGCCGCGGCGCTTCGTAATCACGACATCGGCTTCATGTGGCAGTTCCACTATTTGCTGCCGGAGTTCACGGCACTGGAGAATGTGGCAATGCCCCTGTTGGTTCGAGGTTACGCTCGCGAACGAGCGCAGGAACAAGCCTCCGATTGGCTTCGCTCCGTGGGTTTGGAACAGCGGGCGCAACATCGATCCGGCGAGCTGTCCGGTGGAGAACAGCAGCGGGTAGCGTTGGCTCGGGCGCTCATCACCCAGCCCAAGCTCTTGCTCGCGGATGAGCCGACCGGAGATCTCGATAGCCACACCGCGGACGGGGTTTTTCAACTGATCGCGAGGTTGCATCGCGAATGTCAACTCACCTCGCTGATTGCCACTCACAACCTGGCTTTCGCGCGCCGTTGCGACCGGGTGTTGCGGCTACAAAATGGTCGCATTGCGGAAGTGGCGCCCGAGGCGCTGCTTCGATAGCACCAACCGGCAATTGACTTTTGAAATATGGCGTGCCGAAATGATAGATAATGTTACGTTACGGCCCGGTTCGAAAGGGCAGGGCTGGAAGGGAAGTGCTGGAATAGCTGAACGTTTAGGGGGCAGACTCGCGACGTCTGTGTGGGCTGGTTGGCCAAGGGATTGCCGAACTTGAAGTCCCGGAAAGTGCCGGCCACCATGGAGAGCTTGACCTGAGGGGTGAGGGCAAGGGGGTAGAGTCCTATGTTTGAGCGTTATACGGAGAAGGCAAGACGCGTCATCTTTTTTGCACGCTATGAAGCCAGTCAGTTTGGGTCACCTTATATTGAGACGGAACATCTGCTGTTAGGACTTCTACGGGAAGACAAGGCTCTTACCAACCGCTTTCTGCGTTCCCATGCTTCGGTGGAATCGATTCGCAAGCAAATCGAAGCACATACCACCATCCGCGAGAAGGTTTCGACTTCGGTCGACCTTCCCCTGAGCAACGAGTGCAAAAGGGTTCTCGCGTATGCCGCAGAGGAAGCAGAGCGGCTTTCGCACAAGCATATCGGCACCGAGCATTTGCTGTTGGGCCTGCTGCGGGAAGAGAAGTGCTTCGCAGCTGAAATTCTGCACGAGCGCGGCCTGCGGCTTTCCACGATCCGGGAAGAATTAGCGCGGACCAGCCAGGAAAAAACTCAGCCGCAGCGGCAGAGAGAATCGTCCCTGCTGAGTGAATTCTCCCGCGACTTGACGCAAGCCGCCATGGATACCCAGCTCGATCCATTGATTGGAAGGGAAAGTGAACTGGAACGGGTGGTTCAAATCCTATGCCGGCGTACCAAGAACAATCCTGTACTGATCGGGGAGCCCGGCGTGGGCAAAACCGCCATCGTCGAAGGTCTGGCACAACGCATCGCCGATGGTGAAGTGCCATCCTTCCTCGCCGATAAGCGGATCCTGGCGCTCGATCTTTCCTTGATCGTAGCCGGCACCAAGTATCGCGGCCAGTTTGAAGAACGGCTCAAAACGATCATGAAGGAGCTGATGGAATCGCAGAATTCCATCATCTTCATCGATGAGCTGCACACTTTGGTGGGAGCGGGTTCGGCCGAGGGTTCGCTCGACGCGGCCAACATCCTGAAACCGGCTCTGTCTCGCGGAGAGATTCAGTGTATTGGAGCCACGACTCCCGGCGAGTACCGCAAATCGATCGAAAAGGACCGCTCGCTCGAGCGGCGTTTTCAGGCCGTCAAGGTTCCGCCGCCGAGTGAGGCCGACGCCACCAAGATCCTGTTTGGTATCAAAGACCGGTACGAGAAGTTCCATGCCGTGACCTATACCGACGACGCTATCAACTTTTCCGTGGCGCACTCCAACCGTTATATTCCTGACCGGTTTTTGCCCGACAAGGCGATTGACCTGGTCGATGAGGCAGGCGCGCGAGTGAAGCTGCGCCAGACCTCACTGCCGGAAGAGATCACCGAAGTCCAAAAGCGCATTAAGTTCATCGTGCACCGTATGGAGAATGCCATCGCGAACCACGAGTTCGAGAAGGCGCGCTTTTACTCGGACGAAGAACGGAAAGAGCGCGACAACCTGCGAGCCCTACGCGAAAAATACCACCTCGATGAGTCCTCCACAGGCGTTGTCGGTCGGGAAGACATCGAGGATGTGGTATCGCGCTGGACCGGGGTACCGATCACCTCGATCAAGGAAGAGGAGTCGCAAAAACTGCTGCGCATTGAGGAAGAGTTGCACAAGCGCATCATCTCGCAGGATAAAGCTATTCTGGCTCTGGCGCGCGCCATCCGCCGCTCCCGGGCCGGGCTGAAGAGCCCGAATCGGCCCATTGGCTCGTTCCTGTTTCTCGGACCTACCGGCGTGGGCAAGACCGAAGTCGCCCGTACTTTGGCGCAGTTCATGTTCGGTACCGAGAAGTCGCTCATTCGCTTCGATATGTCGGAGTTCATGGAGAAGCATTCGGTCTCGAAGTTGATTGGTTCGCCTCCCGGATACGTGGGCTACGAAGAGGGCGGCCAGCTTACCGAGCGGGTGAAGCGCGCTCCTTATTCTGTTGTCCTGCTGGATGAAATTGAGAAGGCGCATCCGGATGTCTTCAACATTCTGCTGCAGGTCTTCGAGGACGGCCAGCTTACGGACGGGCTCGGCAACACCGTGGACTTCAAAAATACGATCATCATCATGACCTCGAACATCGGGGCGCGGCACTTGCAAAAGCGCGAGGGCTTAGGGTTCCAGTCGAGCAAGGAAGAGATGGTCTCGGAAAAGGTGCATGATCTGGTGATGAACGAGGTGAAACGCACCTTTAACCCTGAGTTTCTGAACCGCCTGGATGAAGTGATCCTGTTTAGTGCCTTGGGCGAGAACGATCTGATCCAGATTCTCGAGCTTATGGTCACCCAGCTGAACCAGAACCTGGCGCAGAAATCGATTACCGTCACGGTCACGGATGAGGCCAAGAAGTGGATCCTGAACCAAACTCTCGGCGATCGCAGCTATGGCGCACGCCCGCTGCGCCGGGCGCTGCAGAAGTACATCGAGGACCCACTCTCGGAAGCCCTGATCCAAGGCACGATCACCACTCGTCCGGCTTTCATCGAGGTCTTCCTCGACGGCAACAAGCTCTATTACCGTCCGGTGGATTCGGAGAAGGCCGAAGGCGTGCTGCTTTACGAAAACTAGTCTTGGTCCTGACTTTGGAGCCGCCAGCAAAGCTGGCGGCTTTTGCTTGGAGCCTCCCGTCGCCGCTGGTGCGAGATTCCGGAAGCCGGAAATGCCACCCTCTCGCCAGCTTCGCCGGTCTCGACTGGCCAGGACGCTAACCTCGAAACACTGCGGTCAATCGAACCCCGGCCCAAGGCGGAGCCTATGATAGGCATCGATTCCGAGCGGCATTTGTTGTCCCTGGCGAGAATCTTTATGCTTGCGGCTAGTCTTGTGTCGGCCGCGCAACCTCAGCAGACTGCGAATCCCCACGACATCCCGGTGATGGACGGCGAGGCCGGCCCTTGTTCGGTGGCATTTACAGTCACCGACGCTAACGGAGCACCTGTTTACGACGCCAGGATTCGGGTTCATATCGAGTACGGATTTGCCGGCGTACGGCGGCTCGATCTCGAGGCTGCTACCAACATCGACGGCAAAACGCAATTCAAGGGGCTTCCCAAGAAAGTAAAAGGCGGCACTCTTTATTTTCAGGCTCTCCAAGGCAAACGCGCGGGGTCGGCCACTTACGACCCCGAGAAGAGCTGCGGCGGTGAAACTGACTCCATCGTGCTCACGGAAAAATAACCACCGCAACGGTCCAAGCACATCTAAGAAAAGTAACGCGGGCGCAGCACGATTCCCAGGGAGGCGGCAAAGTTTATGGATAAGGTCAACATCAGGCAGAAATTTGCTCACATCCGCGAATACTGGAAGCCCTACATCGCGGCCGAACTCAACGGACAGCAGGTGAAGCTGGACAAACTGAAAGGCGAGTTTGTGTTCCATCACCATGAAAATGAAGACGAGCTTTTCCTGGTGGTCAAAGGCCGCTTTCGCATGGAATTTCGTGATCGCCAATTGTGGATTGAGGAGGGGGAATTCATCGTGGTTCCACGCGGGGTAGAGCACCGGCCGGTGGCCGAGGAGGAATGTTGGATTCTCCTGTTCGAGCCGGCATCGACGCTGAACACGGGTAACGTCTTGAACGAGCGTACTTTGCGGGACTTGGAGCGGGTTTAGCCCGCATCAAACGGGCTCCCGAACTGGCCCTGCTGGCACCGAAGATGGGCCATGACCTAACACCAAAGACCAAGGGCAAGCGCCACATTCATAAGGAGATACCCTAACTCCCTCGGACATCGCCTTCCGTACCCTAGGAAACCTGCCAGGAACGCGCGAGCATAGAGGCCAGTTTCGAAGGGCCGGATTACGGCCTCCCCCCTGGAACGCCAGTTTTGCCCGCATGGAGAACAACCCACAAGTCTCAGAAGAGCCTGTTCTGTGCCGGTCGCAGATTCTGAACGACTTAGGCTGTGAAAATCAAGTGGTCTGAGAGGAGAGCCTGATTTGTTTTGTGCCGGTCGATTGAAACTACATGACTTAGGTAACGCCGAGAGGGTCTGCTCAAAAGGATTTGTTCTGAGTCTAATAGAAGCCGTAGCGCTTGCGCAACCAGCCAGTGAGCAATGTGAGTAGTGAACCTGCGACACCGCCGATAATGGCTATGACGATCTTTTCCCGGAGATCATGTTTCTTCTCCTGCTTCTTCTCCATCA
>Ga0187783_10000567_pt1 | contig 27130 bp, 22 predicted proteins | sample 1015_SJ02_MP02_2_FD_132471 | JGI IMG/M metagenome (GOLD analysis project Ga0187783, IMG submission 132471) | Tropical peat soil microbial communities from peatlands in Department of Meta, Colombia - 1015_SJ02_MP02_20_MG | ecosystem: Environmental > Terrestrial > Soil > Wetlands > Peat | place...
CCACCGTCGTCAGTCCGACGACACAGCCAACGCCCACCGACCAATCAGCCAGCTCGGTCACGGTGATTACTGCGGACCAAATTGAGGCCCAGCAGCTTCGCACAGTGCCGGATGCACTCTCGGCAGTGCCGGGCTTGAACGTGGTGCAATCCGGCGGTCCGGGCGGCCAGACATCCGTTTTCCTGCGCGGCACCAATTCCAATCACGTCAAGGTATTGATTGATGGGATTGATGTGTCCGATCCGAGCAATCCCAATGGGTCGTTCGACTTCGGCCAATTGTTGACCGGCGACATCGCGCGCATCGAAGTCCTGCGTGGTCCGCAAAGCGGGCTATATGGTTCGGATGCAATAGGTGGGGTTATTTCGATCACGACCAAGACCGGCAGTGGCCCGCCGAAGATCACGCTATCGACTGAGGGCGGATCGTTCGGAACCACAAACGAGCGCGCTAGCCTCAGCGGCTCGCAGGCGAACTTCAATTACGTTTTCAATATTCAGCATTTCCAATCGGCGTCAACGCCGGTGACGCCGTCATATGACCTCGCGCCGGGCGAGCAAAGGAACAATGATTTCTACGATAACTGGACGTATTCGACCAAGCTCGGCGCCAATGTCACCGACAATCTGGCAGTCAACTTGGTGGGTCGATACACCGAGTCGAAGCTTCACTTCACCAATGATGATTTCGTGGACTTCTTTCCAACAAGCTTCGCCGAGCCGCTTCAGAGTACGCAACTGGACCATCAATTCTACGGACGCGCCGAAACGGTCTGGTCGCCGGTCGCCGGATTCAAGAATTTTTTCGGAGTAAATTACACGAATTCATGGACCTGGAACTTTGATCCGAACGCGGACACCGGCCTGCCGTCGCCCACGGTGTTGCCGCCAACCACCGATCTGGGCACACGCCTCAAGTTCGATTATCGCGGGGAGCTGCAAGTGGCCCCGGGACAATTGCTTATTGTCGGCGCCGAAGACCAGAACGAGACGTTGCGTACCAATTCGAGTAGCTCATTCAATGCGTTCGGCGACGAGACATTCTTCACGACGAACGCAGAACGGCGAAACGACGCGGGCTGGCTTGAGCTACAAAGTCAGCTGACCAAGCAGTTCTACCTGGTCTCGAATGTCCGCTACGACGTCAACGAGGATTTTGGCGACCACACCACCTTCCGCGTGGCACCGACTTATATCGTTCCTGAGACCGATACCAAGTTCAAGGCCAGCTACGGGACCGGCTTCAAGGCGCCCTCGCTGGAAGACCTTTACGTGAATTTCCTGCCGTTTTTCATTGCCAATCCCAATTTGAAACCGGAAGAAAGCTCCGGTTGGGATGCCGGGTTCGAGCAGCCCATCGCCAACGACAGCTTCCGTTTCGGGTCAACCTACTTCCGCAACGATATAACAGACCTGATCCAGACGGTCACAACCCCGACGCCGGGCGTTGAGAGCCTCGGAAACATAGACAAGGCAACGACATTCGGCTTCGAGAATTTTGCAGCATGGACGGTAAGCAAGTCGCTCAATCTCCGGGCGGATTACACCTATACGGTCGCAAAGGACGACATCACCGATCAACCGCTGCTACGACGGCCGAAGAACAAGGCGTCGCTGACGGCGACGTGGAAGGCGACTGATCGGCTGTCGCTGACGTCGACGCTACTTTACGTGGGACCGTGGATGGACATCGCCCGGCAAGCTGAGCCGCCATTCGGCTTGACGCCTGTCACCAAGGCACCGGGTTTCGCCACGGTCAATCTAGCTGCGAACTACGCGCTGCGCGACGATATCGCCCTGTTCGGCCGGATCGATAATCTGTTCAACAAACAGTACGAAGACCCGCTCGGCTTTATGCGCCCGGGATTCGGCGTTTTTGCGGGCATCAGGTTCACGACGGATGGCATCTCGTCGAGCGGGGCACCGCCGGCCGGGGGCGGCGGCGGGATGTTGCCGCCAAGTCCGACACCGCGGAGCCAAGGCGTGATGTGACAGGCTCGCGGTATCGTCGGGAGAAGAAGCGATCCAGCCGGTGACGATTACCATGGACGACTAACTGGATCGTGATCACGCTTCGGGCCGGGCGCTAGACAACTGCGAAACGGCGCGGCGCCTTTGCAGCTTCCTCGATGTCGTTCGCCTTCCAAAGCGGCCGCGTCTTATGATCTGCATGACAGCTTTTGTCACCCCTCTCGTATTACGTTCCAGTTGTTGAGTGTGTTGCGTCCCCCTCCTGTCCCCAACCAACCCCCGCCACCGTCCTCCCCAGTCCCCAGTGGGACGGAGGCGGGGGCAACCAGCGCGGCGGACGGCATCGAGGCGGCCCCCACCGACCAGGTGTCGAGAGCGCCCGCGATGGAAGGCCGGCTTGGTCAATAGTCCGTCACAGCGGCATCGCCTCAGGGCTATCTGGTCCGATAGTCCGCCGCCGTGGACCAAAAGTTGTGATTGATTCGTCATACCTGCGCGGTCACCATGGCTCTACGGCCAACCGATTCACACTCAGACGGTTATTCCCGGAAATAGGCGCGTCAATGATATTGAGAGAGGAGGAAGGTGGTTGGAGCTTGTTACTGGCTAACGGACGAGTGCAGCTAATTCAAATTGATTTCAGATTGGGGCTGTTTCTTTCAGACCCGCCTGACGAAGCCGAGCTGTATATCGAGCGCACATTCCGTCTGAAAGAGCCAAATGGGATAGTGACATTAGAGCCGGGAAAGACCGCGACACTCGCTCCGGCACTCTCCCTTTTTAACGCTAAGATATCGAATGTTACTGTCCGCAAAACGGGAGGGCTCAAAGCGGAATTTGCAGGGGAAGTTTCAATCGAAGTCGGCCCTGACGATAGGTTCGAAGCTTGGCAGTTGGGCTCTAGGTCAGCAGGGTTTATGCTTATTTGTTCACCCGGCGGCTCTGTATCATTTTTTCAGGATGGACGGTGACGTCCCAGCGATTACCACCGCCTTCGCGCTCGGCAATATCCGCGACACGACCGGCATGCTGAAACTCAGTGCGACCGTCGTGGCCGGCGAGGGAAGCATCGGCTCGATACCCTGCTCGCCAAGTATCGCGCCGACCGGAAGCCGCTAAAGTTATTAAACGACGTCGCCCAGTGCCCTTTGCTCCTTGCGCTCGGCAATGACGGCTGCGGCATCTACTACGCCGAAATGCCCTGCGAGCCACGACGCGCGGCGGACATCAGAAGGCTACGAGAGCAGCCGCAGCCGGCCCCGACCGAGCTTCCGACCGCGGGTGGGAAACCACCGAGCGAGGCTCGCATCAGGTTAGGGCAGCCCGAGCGATGGTGACGCTCAATCATCATCGAGTGCCGTGGTTGCGCGGCCAGATGGACGCGCTCTGCTGCTCGTAGCGGCGACCGTACGATTCTGCGATCACGAGCATCAGGCGCTTCGCGTCCGCGTCGTGCAACATCTCCGCCACCGATCGCGCTTCCTCGGCACGATCGCGCCAGTGCTTCAGGTTCGTGGTCAATGAAGGCTCGGTCATAGGAGCCACCCCGCCGGATGAACAACTCCCCGACAGAATAATCGTTCCAGCGCCAGCCACGCCGGAGTGGCCGCTATCCGGCGGAATCGAGCGACCGCTCCGACATGTCCGATCTTTCGGAACTCGAGAGCACTCCATTAGTAGCGCCAGCGCGTCCGCCGAGTTGGACACGGCAGTCACGAGCCGTTTGTTGGACAAGGTGTTGGAAGTCTCGAGTCGCTGTCGGTTGTCGACACGCGACGTTGCCCAAGTGGTGCGGGACACGGGGTGTGGATTTCCCTAGGCTCCGGGTCCCATATCGACGGGTTGGTTAAATTTTTCTTGGAAGAAATCGCATGCCTTTTTACCACTTTCAGATCGAAGTGCCGCTGCCGCAGGAGCGCGTCATGGAGCGCATCCGCTCACTTGGATGCGATGGGGCAAGCTTCAGGCAATGGTTCAGCGAGCTGCGGAAGCGGAAGCCTCGAGAATGGTTCGGCGAGCAGCGGAAGCCTCAAGACAGCACTTTGCCTTTTATCGGTTCGGCGGACGAAGACTCGTTCAGGATGCATCGCAAGATCCGGGGCACTAACTCCCTTTTGCCTCTGATCCGCGGACACACGCTTCCGATACCAACTGGCACACAAATCAATGTAACCATGTTCATGTGGCCCCCCGTCGCGGTGATCTTGACAATCTGGCTGGGAATGTCGGTCGCGATCGCCATTGTCGGCCTCAGGAAGCGTTATATTGGCATGCTGGTTGCATCGGCATTTTTCCTTTTCTTCGTCGCACTTCAGTGCGGAGAATTTTTTTGGGAAGCCTTCAAGGCGAAACGAATACTGACTGACACCTTCTCTGATTCTAAAATCACCCGGTAGACATTGAGGTCGCAGGCACCGTGACCCTTATCGCCGCCGCCGTGTCTCTTGCTGGCATTATACCGAAGCGTTCGTGCCACCTACGAATTTCGGCAACTCGGGGTATACGGCCCAACGGCGCCGGCGTCTTTGAGTGCACCTCTGCGCCACTCGCTTGCGACACCCCGCGGGCGTCGCACACGGGTCCGTTTCACGATTTGCGACGGTCGAGACGAGAGGCACACCCTGATGCGATATTGCGTCATTGACCTGAAGCGGCCTCCGCCAGCGCTACTTCGACCAGCATAATCGACGAGCGTCGGCCGAGCTTCACCACTGATCGGGGTAACCGCCCCCACCCGGGTAACCAAACCCACCCGGGTAACCAACCCCACCAGGGTAACCACCCCCACAGGGATAACCGCCCCCACAGGGATAACCGCCGAACTCATCGACGGGCCGGCCACCGCAGCAACCACCGCCCCAACTATGGCTGCCCCAACGAACGCTAAGCCAACCGCTGTTATGATAGTAGTGGCCACACCAACTGCAATCACGCCACCAATGAACGGTGTAACCGCCGCAGCAACCGCTGCTCCAGGGAGCGTACTGCGCCGCAGCGATTTTGGGAAAGGACACAACAGCGAACGCAACTGCCGCTGCGAACACCACGGCAATCCGGTTCATGCTAAGCAACATAGCACGGCTCCTGTGTTGAGATGAATGCGATCACAATCTTGGGTAGCCCGCCGAAAATGAGAATGAACAAGAAGGAAGGCCCCAACCACCCCGCTTCGATCTGTTATTCGAGTTTTGCCGATTGTCTAATTCAATCAGAAAAGAGGGTTAGGAAAAAAGGTTAACGCCATAAGAGCTACGCGCCCCGCGATGGCAGTAGGCCTAAAAAGCGCTGTTCGATATTTGCAAACGCACGACCCATTTGAACGCATAACTCAGATAAGAGCGACTCAGAATCTTACAATCACATCTGTCTGAATCCCGACAGTCGCAATGCCTTGTGTCACTCGGCTTGCAAATTTGATCCTTACGCGACCAATCCGGGTGCTAGCGCTCGCGCCGTCGGAGCCGGTCGGGGTTGCGGAGACAATGCGAGTGTCGGCCGGTTGATGATCGTCAGCGCCCTGGTCGCGGTCATCGTCCTCGGCACGACGTTGGGATCGTCGTGAGCATCGGCATGTCGTGGCCCGCTACCATCGTGATATCCCTGTCGCTTGCCTGTTTGCAGAGGGCGAGTTGCAATTGAGTGATTAGCTCCCCATTCTTCGACGTCCGCGAGAACTTAGCGACATGCGTAAAATGCGGAAGCATTGTCTGTGGCGACGGCAGTCGCCCGAAACGGATAGGGACTCTCATGCAGGATCAGACCGACAGATCCGACTTCTATGGCGGTGTTGTGCTGGCGCTCGCTACACTCGCGGCCCTGATTGTCGCAAATTCGTCGCTGGGGGGCCAATATGAAGCCCTCCTGGAAACGACCGGAGAGATTCGCGTCGGTTCGATCTCGCTCGCCAAGAGCCTGACGCATTGGATAAATGACGGACTGATGGCGATCTTCTTCCTACTGATCGGCCTTGAGATCAAGCGCGAAGCAATGACGGGCGCTTTGGCCAGTCCCAAGCTGGCGGCGCTGCCCGTCATTGCGGCACTCGGCGGGTTCGTCGTCCCGGCTGCCATTTACGCGGCAGTGAACTGGGGCAATGCCCAAGCCCTGCGCGGTTGGGCCGTCGCATCGGCCACCGACATTGCCTTCGCGGTCGCAGTTTGCGCCGCCCTCGGCCGGCTGGTGCCATCCTGGCTGCGGACCTTCCTCCTCGCACTTGCGATAATCGACGACCTCTTGGCGATAGTCGTGATCGCCATCTTCTATACGGCCGAACTTTCCACCCTGTCATTGGTCCTGGCCGCGACCGGCGTCGTCGTACTTGCGGTGCTCAACCTGAGCAACGTGCAAAAGCCCGCGGCTTACATGATTGCCGGATTGTTCACCTGGGTCTGCGTCCTCAAATCGGGAGTTCATGCAACGCTCGCCGGCGTGGCGGTCGGCCTTGCGCTGCCGCTCGTGGGCGGTGACGACAGTCTGCTGATCCGCACCGAACATGCACTCAAGCCGTGGGTCGCGTACGCGATCGTGCCGATTTTCGCCTTCGCCAACGCGGGGGTGCCGCTCGGCGACGTTTCATTTGGCGGCCTGACGGCGTCGATCCCACTCGGCATCATCGCGGGCCTCTTCGTCGGTAAGCAGCTCGGGGTGTTTGGCGCGTGCGCCGCCGCAATCAAACTCGGAATCGCCGCTGCGCCTCCCCGAGCCACGACCGCCCAGCTCTACGGTATTGCCGCTCTGACGGGCATCGGTTTCACCATGAGCTTATTTATCGGCACCCTTGCCTTCGAGGAGGAGGTTGCCCTGAACCAGATCCGTCTCGGGGTGCTGGTTGCCTCGCTGTTGTCTGGTGTGGTTGGCGCGCTCGTGTTCAAAGCGATCGGGCGCCGCGCGCCGGCACGCATGCCTCAATCCTAAAATGGCGGGACCAGATGTCACCAGTGCTGTACGACGGCCCGCGGATGGTCACCACGACCGGGCACAAGCACAGGTATTTCGGCGATTCGATCTGCAAGATTTAAGTTCGATTACAATATGATGGATCGTCCAGCATGACGGTCTCCGTCTCCGCCATCCGGTATTCCTAACCGCTCCCAAGTTCCACGAAAGTAAAGAGATCGCACGCGCGCTGATATCCATGATGGCCCGCAGCAATGCCCCAACGAGAGACCGGATACTTCGATGCAAGACCAACATCCACCAGGTCAACAAAAAATGCCTTGCAACGTGCGGCCGGACCATACGTTGAGGTCAAATCCGCCAATCGTGCTCCGAGGGTGGGGACGGCAGCTGACCCCTCGACGGTTTCGGTGCCAGCGGACTGCCCCCAACGGTGAAAGCTTGCGACAAGAGGACATACAAGCAGCGCATATCGCAACGGACCACGCGGACGTATTTCTAACGCCTTACGGTTTCAAGATCGAGCACAACGCGTCTGACGCCCGATCCAATATCATGCGCGTGGGAGCCAAGTTCTGCACACATTTCCAGCATGACTGCGTTTTCGACCAACACGTTGCCATACACGCGCCGCAGACGCTTTTCTTTTGCGTAATCGATGACGCGTTGCATCAGCTGCCAGCCGAGCCCATGACCCTTGAGCCGCGTGCGCACCAAGATCGCAAATTCGGCGGTCTGTTCGTCGAGCTCGTCCTTCAAGCGCACGAGCCCGAGCATCCGACCTGTGTCTTGATCGAGCGCGATGAATGCCATTTCGTGCCGGTAGTCGAGATGACTGAGCTTCTTGATCTCCGCAGCGCTGAGTTCGTCAACTCGCGCAGCCGCGAAAAAACGCAGACGCAGATCGTTGGCGCTGACATCGTTGAAGAAATCCGCGTATAAGGCCATGTCTTCAGGCCGAATCTGGCTGATCAACACGTGCTCGCCGCCGCGAATCGTTTTCTGCGATTCGCTTGAGCCAAAATCAGTTTTCCGGCCGGCCGGATCAGTCATCTTGAGACCATAACCTTTTTGTCTGTGAGCATGCTATACCGCGCTTGCAACGAGTGCCGATGCAGATAATGCAATCGCCAAAGCCGATGCGCCCTTGGCGAAGCGCAAGGCCGTGTCCCTGAGGCATTCATACGCCCACTTGCGGCCGGCTCGACCCGCTGGCCTTTGACTCGGCTTTAACATCCGCCAAGGTTCAGTGCGCACGACACTCTCTTCATTTAATTGTTCCGACCACACGATCAGGCCGAGTGAAAATAACAAAGCTATATTGGCGCTGATCAGAAAGGCTACCGCGAGTGCGATGCCGTGAGTGACTATAAGAATTAGCCCACTCAGCGCAGCCAGGAACGCTCTCCAGACGATCAAGTAAAAGGCATTTTCTCGAAATTGACTCACGCCAATCGCTCCGGCACGGCACGGTCCCCTTCGACTAAAGTATAATGCGCCACGACGAGGAACCGAATTTGACATTGATCAATGTTGCAGTGCGCCGGGACGGGTCTCCCTACGAAAGTCGTAAGACTGCGAAGGTCCTTAGCCCAACGAAAATCCTATAAAATAGTTTTTAGTGGTCCTGACGGATGCTGCCCCGCTCACGGCCAATTCATACTAACATCGAGCGTCGCAGGCGGAAGCATTTGTCGGCATCACTCCACCAGGGTGCCGATGACGGGCTATTCGGCGCCAAGACCGAGCCGGGGAGGATTGAATATGGCGACTCGCATTCCACCGAACTTCCGTCGCGTGATCACTGCCGCCTCGGGCGGAAATGTCATCGAGTGGTATGACTTCTATATCTTTGGAAGCCTGGCCGCGATCTTGTCCGTCAAATTTTTTGAGAAAACCCACCCTGTGGCGGCGCTGCTCAGCACCATCGCGCTGTTCACCGCTGGATTCCTGATCCGTCCGTTGGGGGCATTTCTGTTCGGCTGGATGGGCGACCGCATCGGCCGCAAATATACATTTCTAGTCACGTTGACTGGCATGGCTCTCGGCACCGGAGCGATCGGGTTGGTTCCGACCTTCGATCAAATCGGAGTGGCCGCCGCGGTCATTCTCTTCAGCTTGCGCATGGTCCAGGGGCTTTGCCTGGGCGGCCAATACGGCGGCGCCATCACCTACGTCGCCGAGCACGTGCCCGACCAGCATCGCGGCTACTATACCGGCTGGCTGCAGACCTCGCCCACACTAGGCATCGTGCTTTCCCTGGTCGTGATCATCGCCACCCGCGCTTATCTCGGCGCGGATGTCTTCAACGACTGGGGGTGGCGCATCCCCTTCTTGTTCTCCTTCGTGCTGATGGCCATCGCCTGGTATATCCGCACCCACTTCCAGGAGTCACCCATCTTTGAGGAGATCAAGGCTAGGGCGGGAACGACCAAGAATCCCTGGAAGGAAGCCTTCCTCAGCGCCAACATCAAATTCGTGTTAATCGCGACGATCGTGGTATTGGGGGAGGGCGTGGTCTGGTACAGCGGTCAGTTCTGGGCTCTGTACTTCCTGCAGCAGGTTGTCAAGCTGGACCAACTGACCACCGCCTATATCGTCGGAGCCGGGCTGATCATCGGCACCCCGACACTTATCTTCTTCGGCTGGCTGTCCGACCACATCGGTCGCAAACCGGTGATCTTAGGCGGGTTCCTCCTCGCGGCAGTCACCTACTATCCGCTGTATCTGTGGCTCGGATCGGTGACGCAGCCAGGCAACGTCAATTATGCGATTGCGATCATCATCGTCGCCATTCTCGTGGCGTATGTCGGAATGGTCTATGGGCCGATCGGCGCGTTCCTTGCTGAGTATTTTCCCGGCAGGATCCGCTACACCTCAGTGTCGGTGCCCTATCACATCGGCAACGGCTGGGGCGGCGGCTTGGTGCCATTCATCACCACGGCGGCCTACCAAGCCACGGGCAGTCTCGGCTATGCGCTGATCTACCCAATCGCGGTCCCCGCGGTGTGCCTGGTGCTCAGCCTCTTCCTGATGCCGGAAACTAACAAGATGAGCATCTGGGAGGAACCGGAAACAGCTAAGGGCATAGCCTAGCAAAGCGCAAGTGCGGGGGTCATTCCGCCCCGCAACTGGCTGCAAATACCTGACGCGGCTCTTCGGTCTGTTGGCGACGCGGGCGGCTCAATTCGATGACGCGCGAGCTTGCACTTTATCAACATCGTGGACCGAAGGGTCCTCGGCCCACGACAGAATTAGCCGAAACTGTTAGATAGGGCCTCTTATCCTTCGTCGTCATCCTCGTCAGACTGCAGACGACGGTGTTCTACGGTATCCCTCATCTCACGAAATACAAAGATCGTCAGGGCAGCCATCCGCCGTTTCTGGTCCGGGGTGAGTGTCTGATAGAGCGGCTGCCATGCATCCGCTAATTTCTTGAGATCAGCGCCTTGTTGAGTCAGGGCGTCGGCGCGGCGTTGCAGGAACGCTATCGGATCGCGGTCGCGGATAACTTCGACAACACTCTGGTCGCGCCGTTCATTCGACCGTGCGGCCGCAGCCGCTATACGGGCTTGCCGGTCCTTCGCCCTGTTGCGAATTGCCTCCTCTATGGCTGGCCAGTATTTTTCCTGCTCAGGTGTCAACTGCGACGCGGCCTTTACGATATTGATCCGGGCATCTGTCAAACGCTCCAGATCGGCCGCGCTTAAGCGGGGTTCGTCCTGGGCATAGGCAAGTGGTGATACAGTAATAAAAAAGGCGGTAAAGCCAGCAGCGACTATTTTCAACATCGTTTGCCTCCTAATTTGATATACCCCCTTTCGCTCCGCGATAAAAATATACGCGATCGCTAACTCCGGTTTGAGAAATATCAAAAGAATGAGGAGCGGTATTGGGGAGTTGTATTATGACACACAGATTAATAACAACAATGTGACTGTCCGCGCGGCCTTCCCTCAATCGGGCTTCGCCGGCTCTCTCTAAATCATGTACGGCCTCGACGTAATCTGCCGCGAGCCATGCAACGCCGGCTCGGCCAGACCTTAGCGAAGCTCCTGGGATACCAACAGACGGGCGTCCGTTCGTTGAATCAGCGCTGTTCCGAGGATCGAAGCACGGCGCGTGAGCGCGACAACCGCATAAACGGCCAGGAGATACATCGCCGGATAAATCGGAACTGCGTATCGAGCGGCAACGAAGAATGGAATGTGAACCAGATAAATAAACGGTAGCATCAGGCTCGCCATGCGCAACGTAGGATGTTTGTTTGAGTCCGGAACAATCCATGCAACCACGGCTCCTATCAGGGCGAGTATCAGCATTGGAAGGTGACAATAATGAAATGCGCTACGAATCGTTTGAAATAATATTTGGTCATGGAATGGAGTGGATCGAACAGCATAGATGAAGATGTCACCCACCCCGTCGATATTGTCCCATTGGAATAGATAAACCGGCTTTTCAAAAAGGTACCACGTCGCCATCGCGATCGGATCAGCCACAATTTTTCTGGTTACCTCATTTACCGTCAGTGGGACACTCTTCTCAATCTTACTAAAGGCGGGGTCGCTCCTCCCGCCATAAGGAAAGGTAGCTTTATTGCCCTGGTAGACGAAACCCGGATAGGAACCCTCAAGCATAGTCGCGGCGAGCAGACTCGGGGCTTCAGTGTGGGAAACATTCACAGCATTTCGGATGAACCAAGGAGCGACTATGAGGGCCGCTCCCAGACATCCAAACAAGAGACAGTGCCGCTTATCGCGAAGTTCTGGATAGGCCAAAGCCAGAAATGGCGCGAAAGCAAGAAACGCGGGCCGAAACAATGAAAGGCATCCAACGGTCGTTCCGAGCGCGAGGAAAAATACGACACGCAGTCCGCGCAATGAGGGAGTGCTGATGGCTGACAACGCCAACAGCGCGGCGACCAGGAATGTGGCCGGTGTCTCGCTCAGAGCGTAAACGGCAAATGACACAAGGTGGGGCGAGCAGGCAACAAGCAAGCCAACAGCGATTGCTGCTGACAATGGCAAAATCGCCGCGGCGGTTGCGAATATAGAGGCGACGGTTACCGCTCCGAAGATTACATTCAGCGTTTGCATCCGGGTCACGACTTCAGCCGCGCTCGAGCGCTGGCTCATCACCGCGGCAAAAATCAATGGCACTCCCGGAGGGCGATAGGCATCGGGCTCAACCCTGGCAGGCGGGTTAGCGAACCCTGCATCGGAACGGCTGTAAATTCCGGCGTGCTTGAGATTGTACCCGGTTAGGTAATACTCCCGAGCGTCGCCCAGCAGTGGTCTGTCTATACTCGTCCGCGCGGTGGCGCTCAAGCGCATGCAACCACCGACTGAAGCGAGAACTACGACCCAGATCAATTTGCTTGTGATCAGACGTCGGACCATCCGCAGCATCGAGAGGCGTTACTATCTGCAGGTATCACGACTGTCGATGGATCGTTGATTTGATCCACTGCTTTTGCACATCCGGAATGCTCATTGATGACAAATTATTGTTTGTCTAATCGACCAATACCTGTTTGCTATCGAAGCAAGCCAGCAAAGCGACAGGTCCAGCGACCGATCGAACAGCCGCCAGTCACCAAGCGGGCCAAACACCTCCTTAGATTGCCGCGGCGCTTCCCATGCTCCTTACCTATGAGCAGCACTGTCGCTTCACTGGTTTCTGATTCCGATCGATCTCCGACAATGGTGCGTCATCGCATTAGTCGGCATGATCTCGAACGCGGTCGCGCCAATCGAGCGAAAGATCCTGATCAGCCTGTAGTTGCACCGTTAAGTTACTCCGCCCCGGCATCTCTCGGAAAAAAGCAAAGGGCGAGTCCGGCCGGCGGCTTGCCGCTATCCGTCAGACGATGGTTTGGGCGTTGTCGGCCAAAAAATCGTGGCGAGCCACATGCAAATCACACCACTCGCGGTATCAGGCGGGGCGAGCGATAGCGCGGCTGCTGATTGGTGGATGATCTGACTAATTGGACCAAGACTGATGTTGGTTTGGCAATCGATGGCACCTGCGTCGTGCTGCAATCGTCCGCCGCGGGCGCCGAGCGGCAAAGCACTGTTGTCGACGGGTAGACCGCAACTGAGCTACTGAGGCCAGTCGCTGCGGATCAGCAATACCAGATGATCGATGAATTGTCCTCAAAGCGCGCCGATGCAACCCGAGCAAGGGACCGCCACGGCGAGCCCGCCTCTCCCCCACGCGCGCTCGCGCCTCAACGAGCGGGATATTTCCGCCGTGGCGTTGCGCACCCGATCTGTGATGAAGATCTGCCCCTCGACACACCAAAGCAAATTCGGTGCGAGGATCCTCAGTAGGCGGTGGCGCCGGTTGGCGACCGCCCTCGGAGGGGCGACGCAGCGGTCCGTGCACCGCAAGTCGGCCTCGCTCCCCGGCTTTTTCGTGCCACCTTCGCGAATTGGATTAATGCGCAACCGCGAGACGATTGAGGTGATCGCACAGCATCCTGGGCGCAGACTCGACATCCATGCCGGGCGGCCCTGTCCGGTTGACGACCGGATCCCTGATATGTGGGCTTTGCCGCAAATGCGCTTTCGCTTAATGCACAAGAGCGGTTGCGGCCGTCGCCCCAGCCGATCTCCGCTGCACGAAGCAGGCGCTCATGACCGACTCCCCGTCTTCTCTTCTTGCCCAGGCAGTAGACCTCCATCGCAGGGGCGCTGTCGCGGAGGCTGAGAGGCTCTATTGGCAGGTACTGCAGGCCGAACCGGCTCATGCCCAAGCGCTGCATTATCTCGGTATGGCTCGCTGCCAGCAGGGGAAATTTGCAGAAGCCATTGAGTTGTTGGACCGCGCGCTGGCATCGGCCCCCCAAAACGCCGCGACCCATAATCTTCGTGGCATGGCGCTAGCCCGGCTTGCGCGCTTCGAGGCAGCCGTCGAAAGCTTCGACCGCGCCATTGGCCATCAGCCTGACCTGGCGCAGGCCCATGGCAACCGCGCCAACGCGCTGTGCGGCATGCGGCGGCTGGCGGAAGCGATCGAAAGCTATGACCGGGCGCTCTCACTGCAGCCGGACAGCGCTGAGGACTGGTGCAATCGCGGCTCAGCGCTTTGCGAGCTTGGGCGTTTCGCCGAGGCCATCCAAAGCTTCGAAAGTGCGATCGGACTCACGCCGCATTTCCCGGCAGCTCTCGTCAATTGTGGCACCGCGTTGTGCAAGCTGGACCGGTTCACTGAAGCGATCGCGCGTTTCGATGCGGCACTTGCGCTGGCGCCGCAGTTGACCGAGGCGCTCGTCGGCCGAGGCCTCGCGCTTCGAGCCCTTGGCCGCCAGCAAGAGGCTATCGCAAGCTTCACGCGCGCGCTGAACGCAAGCGCCGCCGGAGGCGAGATCTATTTCAATCGCGGCTTGGCGCAACTTGATCTCGGCCAGAACGGCCAAGCCCTCGCCGATTTCGAGCGCGCGCTTAAAATCAATCCGGGCTCTGCCGAGGGCTGGCGCGCGGCGGCCTCGACGCTTGCATTGCTAGGGCGTTTTGACGAGGCCGTCGCGGCGGTCGACCGTGCGATCACGCTCGACCCCGAGAGCGCGGTCGCGCACCTGATCCGTGGCGTGTCTCTCTATAACCTCTTGCGCGATATCGAGGCTTTGAAGAGTCTCGACCGCAGCCTTGCGATCGACCCCCGCAACGGCCGAGCCTATTCGGAACGCGCGATGATTCAGGCGGCGCTGGGGCGGCAACAGGAGGCGCTTGCGGACGTCGATTTGGCTGTCGCGCACGGTCCCGATGACAGACTGGTATTAGGGACGGCCGGCGACCTGCTGCTGCTCTATGGGCGATGGCGCGAAGGCTGGAAACATTATGAGCACCGTTTTGCGATCGAGGAAGGTGGGCTCCTGCATGCTCGCGCGGCGTCCACTCCGGCGGCGGTGGAACCAGCCGCTCGTGTAAGGCAGTTTGCATCCCCGCTGCCGTACCCGCGCTGGAGGGGAGAGGCACCAGACGGATTTCTATTGCTGCTGGTGGCCGAGCAAGGATTGGGCGACACCATCCAATTTGCCCGGTTTGCCCCGGTGCTTGCTGGGCGCGGTCATCGGGTCGCGATCCTGACGACGCCGGTGCTCGCCCCGCTGATGACCAGTCTGCTGGGAGTCGAGATGATCATCGCCGATCCCGCCAGGCTCGATCGATACGGCGCCATTCGCTGGTTGCCGATGCTGAGCCTGCCGACGGTGCTCGGGCTGACGGTCGAAACAATCCCGGCCGGTGGTCCCTATTTGACGGCTGATCCCGATCGGGTTGGTCGCTGGCGGGCGCGTCTCGGCTCTCAGGGTCTCAGGGTTGGAATCGGCTGGCAGGGCAATCCGAACTTTCGCTTCGACAAGGGGCGGTCGATCCCCCTGCGGGATTTCGCACCGCTTGCCGCGGTTAGTGAGGTGCGGTTGGTTTCACTGCAAAGGGGTCCGGGCGCCGAGCAGATTGCGCAGGTCGCATTCGGCGATCGCATCGAGGTCGTGCTGGAGGCGGGCGACAGCAGCGCTGACGCGCTCCTTGAATCCGCCGCGCTTGTTACAAGCCTCGACCTGGTCGTGACCTCCGACTCGATGCTCGCACATCTCGCCGGTGCGCTCGGCCGACCCGTCATGGTGGCGCTACGTCACCGCATGACCGACTGGCGCTGGCTGACCGAACGATCTGACAGTCCATGGTATCCTACCATGCAGCTGTTCCGGCAGACGCGCGAGGGTGACTGGGCCGAGGTGTTCGGGCGGATCGCTTCTGCGATCGGTCAACGCATCAAACGCTGAGACCCATCAATGGGCAAGCGTCACTGGCTCGCAAGCCAGTCACGTGCCTCGCGCTGTGCCTGGGCGATCTCTGCGGCCGACATCTCGGCGGCGATCTCCTGGCGATAGCGTACCGCGTCCCGATTGCCTTTCATGGCCGCCAGATTGAACCACTTGTGAGCTGAGACAAGATCCGCCGGAACCGAGTGTCCGGTCGAGTACTTGATGCCGAGTTCGAAGAACGCGTCACCCGGAGCTGTGGATTGGCCCAGCGAGCCACCATTGACATCGGCGATATCGAAGCGAGCCATACTGGCCTCCCCCTTGTCTGCTCATCGCGGGACGCTATCGGATCAGCGTCGCGCTTCCTGCTCGCGGGCCTCCTGCAATGCGAGCGCGCCGATCTTGCCCGGGAAGATTTGAATCGCCCTTTAAATGAAACGATGAATGGAGGGTGAAGGCCGCGGCGCGGTAAGATCGCCTTAAGCACGCAAAGTGCTGTGATAGCTCGATTTTCTTACGCAGTTGAGGGATCGAAAACCCTCATTCTTGGCACACTGATAACCACGTCCAAAATCGAGAAATCTTTAAGCAAAACCTGCGGATCGGTCACACCAAGCAGAGCTGGCGCGATCGAGCCGCCGATCATAGTTCGGCAACCGCATCCGCTGCGCGGTAGCAGCAGCTCGGCCTTGCCAGGCATTCAAAGTCGAAGGTATCGCGGTCTGTTTGCCGGATGCCCGTCGGCTACCGGTGACGCAAGGACGGACACCAAGCAATGATCACGATGTCTACCCGCAGTTGGTCAAGGGTCGATCGGAGATGAGAAGCGTGATCGATTTTGCCGGCGGATAGCGGACGAGCGGTTGCCCGCCGGGCAACGATCGAGCCTGAACACCTGCGCTGGCATCGGAGCAGCGCCCCATCGCCTTCTGCAAAGTCGGGACAACGGTCGGCGATTGGTGCTGACGCGAACCCGGTGAGGCGAGCGATCTTGGTTGGTGTTTACCGCCGATCGAAGCAGACGGAACGGGGCTGGACGACCGGAGGCAATCAGCGGCCTCCCGTCAACACGGCTGAGCGTTCGAATGGCTTGGGCTGAGAATCGGCGGGTACGTTATCGACCAGTCATCGAGAAGGGTTGATGGTCTGACCGGTCCATACCGAGGGCGTCGGCGAGAACCGGGAGTTCATAAGCCTTCAAGCTGGCGAGACGCCGCCGAAGGCAGGCGTGATCGTGGATCGCGCCGTTCTTCGCAAAATCATCCGCCTCTTGCCCTATTCGACCGCAGGCCAGAGCCTGCTGCCAGCCTGAGAGCATGAGACCGACCTTGTAAGCCGGCCTCGCGGGCCGCGCTTCGCGAAGGTGAACCCTGGTATCGCCGACGCCCTCCGTCGTCGACTTGATCGGCGGGGCTATCTGTAGCCGCCCGGAGGCGGCCACCTTACCTCGCCGACAGCTCGACGCAGCGTTTGGCAATGATATTCATGCCAAACGCAACGCTGACGGCTGCTTACTTCTTCTTCTTGGCGGTCTTGCGCTTCGTCTTCTTAACCGCCTTCTTAGCGGCCGACTTGGTCTTCGACTTCGCTTTCTTCACCATGCTGCCCTCCTAGCCAATGTGGCGATGTCGGAACGGTGCAGTCGGGAATCGAGCTGCACAGCACTCCGATTACTACAGCACTGCGAAAAAAACAGCGACTCTACTTAAGGAAGCGTGCACGCGTTCGGCCGCGCTCAACCTCTTTTCGACGTCCGCCGCTCGTCTGCTCGCCGCGCTCTGAACGCAAGCGCGCGTCGACGAGCTCGATCGCCTCTCAGCGGAGACATTGAAGAAATCCCTGTCAAATGCGGGTTTCTTGAAGGTCCAGGCGCGTGTCTGGTGGCGTCCATCTGATGCGCCGACGCTCCGAGCGAGGCAATAGCTGACGCTCTCCGGCCGCATCGAGCGCGCTGGGCAGCCGAAAAATTTTTTTGTGCGATACCCCCTGAAGGAGCATCAGCGGCGAAAAATCGACCGTCGAAAACCGATTCAGCGAGGGGTGATTCGTTTTTGCGAGGTGCTCGCTGGTTGCTCAGTCGATGCTGCTCGGCGCGTGAAGACGCTCCGCGCGATGCAACGAGCCCGCTCCGACCGGTTGACAGCGGAGCGGCAGCTCGCTCCAATCAGCGGCGTTCAGAGCCCAAGTTTGGCTTTGAGGAGCTCGTTGACGGCCTGCGGTTTGGCTTTGCCGCCGGAGGCCCTCATGACTTGGCCGACGAACCAGCCAATCAGAGTGGGCTTGGCTCTGGCCTGGGCCGCCTTATCGGGATTGGCGGCCACGATATCGTCGACGATCTTCTCGATCTCCGAGAGATCGGTAACCTGCATGAGGCCGCGTGCTTCGACGACCAGACGCGGTTCGCCTCCTTCGGCCCAGATGATGTCGAGGACCGACTTGGCAGAGGCCGAAGAAATGGTCCCCTCGGTCATCATCTGTACGATCGCGCTGTTGGCAGCCGGAGCGACTGGACCGGTCGCCAGCGTCAATCCTACCCTGTTCAAACGGCCGAAGTACTCGTTGATCAGCCAATTGGCGGCTGGCTTTGGCTGCGCGCCCTCAGCGACCATTCGTTCGAAGTAGTCCGCTGTTTCCTTTTCGGCGACCAGCACGTCGGCGTCATAGCCCGAGAGCCCATACTCCTCGACAAGTCTCGTCCTCTTCTCGTCGGGCAACTCGGGCAGGGCTTGCTTGAGCTCCTCAACGAAGTCCGGCGTCAGTTCCAGCGGCAACAGGTCGGGATCGGGGAAATATCGGTAGTCGTGCGCCTCTTCCTTGTCGCGCATCGAGCGGGTCTCGCCCTTGGCGGGGTCGAACAGCCGGGTCTCTTGCTCGATCGTCCCGCCATCCTCAAGGATGGCGATCTGCCGGCGTGCTTCATGCTCGATCGCTTGGCCGACGAAGCGGATTGAATTGACGTTCTTGATCTCGCAGCGTGTCCCAAGGGGTTCACCTGGCCGGCGCACCGAGACATTGACATCGGCGCGCAGACTGCCCTTTTCCATGTCACCATCGCAGGCGCCAAGATAGCGCATGATGGAGCGCAGCTTGCCGAGGAACGCCTTGGCCTCTTCGGCTGAGCGCAAGTCCGGCTTCGAGACAATCTCCATCAGCGCGACGCCTGATCGATTGAGATCGACCAGCGACATCGATGGGTGCTGGTCGTGCAGCGATTTGCCGGCGTCCTGCTCGAGATGCAGCCGCTCGATGCCGACGTGGACGCTGTCGTCATCCGGCACATCGACGACCACCTCGCCTTCGCCGACGATCGGCGACTTGTACTGACTGATCTGGTAGCCCTGCGGCAGGTCCGGGTAGAAGTAATTCTTGCGGTCAAAAACCGATTTGAGGTTGATGCGTGCCTTCAGGCCGAGTCCGGTGCGCACGGCTTGGCGTATGCATTCTTCGTTGATCACCGGCAACATGCCAGGCATCGCGGCGTCGACCAGCGACACCTGAGAGTTCGGTTCCCCGCCGAACATCGTCGAGGCGCCGGAGAACAACTTGGCCTTTGAGGTCACCTGGGCATGGACCTCCATGCCGATGACCACCTCCCAGTCATCGCCTGCCCCTTTTATGAGCTTTGATTTCTTCGTGGTGGCGTTCATGGCATCCCCAATACGGGTCCCGGTCCGACGTTGCGGCGGCGCATCAGCCATCCGCAGCGGTTTTGCCGAGCAGACAAGTGCAGATCGTATTCCACTCGTCGTCGAGCGATGCGGATGCGGCTGGCCGGCGCGCTTGACCATACCAATAGCGGGCATTGGCATCATCACCTTCGACCCGGTGGAGGTGGGCGTGCACCCAGGCGGCCTCGCGGGTTGCTTCGTCCTGCACCAGATTATGAGCTGTCGTCCACTCGCCCTTGGCAAGCCACCACAGCGCGGCAAGCGGCGGCGCCACGCCCGCGGGCGGCCTCGAAGCTGTCAAGGTCCGTTTGAAAGCCGCGGGCGTCATGCGCCTTCTTTAGCACTTCTCGATGGCCAAATCTCGAACGATCAGCCGCGCATCCGAACCCTGTACGTTCGGATCACAAAGACAACTATCCGGCCGACGAGCGCCGGTTGTCACGACAGGTCATTCGGCGGCACCGTCCCGGGAGGATTAACAATTGCGTCCGCCAGAAGAGACGCGTGATGAGCCCTCGGCGGGTGCGGGCTGCGCACCGCACCGGCCATTTGCCGGTTGTTCTGATCAGGCACAACGCCGGCGGGCGGGAGGAGTTGTGCGGTCGCCTGCCCGCCGCGTTGAGCATTGGACCAAATCGCCATTACCACCAGATCGCCGGCGCGAAATGACCCGCCGCGTCTTCGACGACTTGACCCAGCGCGAACAAGGTCGCCTCATCGAACGGCCGGCCGATCAGCTGCAAGCCGAGCGGCAGACCTTGGCGATCAAGGCCCGCGGGCACCGACAGGCCCGGGAGGCCCGCCATGTTCACCGTCACAGTGAAGATGTCGTTCAAATACATCTCCACGGGATCGCCGGACGATTTCTCGCCAATGGCGAAGGCTGCAGACGGTGTGGCGGGCGTCAGGATGGCGTGCACGCCGGCCGCAAAGCAGGTTTCGAAGTCTTGTTTGATCAGCGTTCGGACTTTCTGGGCGCGCAGGTAATAGGCGTCGTAATAGCCGGTTGAGAGCACATAAGTGCCGATCATGATGCGGCGGCGTACCTCTTTGCCGAACCCCGCCGCACGGGTCTGCTCATACATCTGGGTAATGTCATTGCCGGGTACACGCAGGCCATAACGCACTCCATCGTAGCGCGCGAGGTTGGAGGACGCTTCAGCAGGCGCCACGATATAGTAGGCGGGCAACGCATATTTGGTGTGCGGCAGCGATACCTCGACAATCTGCGCTCCAGCCGCTCTGAGCCACTCCGCGCCAGCCCTCCACAGGCTCTCGATCTCGGCGGCCATGCCGTCGACGCGGTATTCCTTCGGAACGCCTATTCGCATGCCCTTGACTGATCCGCCGATTGCAGACTCGTAATCGGGCACTGGAAGATCGACGCTGGTCGTATCTTTGGGGTCGTAGCCAGCCATTGAGTTGAGCAGAATGGCGCAATCGCGCACGGTGCGCGCAAAGGGGCCGGCCTGGTCGAGCGAAGACGCAAACGCGACGATGCCCCAGCGCGAACACCGTCCGTAGGTCGGTTTGATACCCGCAATTCCTGTGAAGGCCGCCGGTTGGCGGATCGAGCCACCGGTGTCGGTGCCGGTGGCGCCAGCACAGAGTCTCGCGGCAACCGCTGCGGCCGAACCACCCGAAGACCCTCCCGGCACCAGTTTGGCGTTGCTGCCCTTGCGCTGCCACGGCGAGACAACGGGACCCATGGCGGATGTTTCGTTCGACGAGCCCATCGCGAATTCGTCGTTATTGGTTTTGCCGAGCATCACCGCGCCGTCGCGCCACAGCTGGCTAGTGACGGTCGATTCGTAAGTTGGCACGAACGAGTCCAGGATGTGGCTGCAGGCAGTGCTGCGAACGCCAGCAGTGCAGAACATATCCTTTACGGCGAGCGGAATTCCCTCAAGCGGACGCCCCTCCCGTTTGACGAGGCGATCATCGGCCGCGCGCGCCATCGCGCGGGCCCGCTCCGGGGTCTCGAGCACGTACGCGTTGAGACATCGTGCCCGCTCCATGGCGGCGAGGTGGGCGTCGATCAATTCGACCGCCGTATAGTCCTTCGCCGCCAACCCGGCGCGTGCTTGGGCGATAGTCAATGAGGTGAGTTCCGTCACGAGGCTCTCGGTTCCTTAGAAATCCGCCGCCGACTTGGTCTGCAGACAGCGGGGGGCGGCCATCAGAGGTTCAGAACGGGACCGCTTTGGTCGATAAATTTTCCGGTCCTGATGGAATTATTCGACCACTTTGGGGACAAGGAAGAAGTGATCTTGCACAGCCGGCGCATTGCGCAGGATCGCCTCCGGATCGCCGCCGTCGGTCACGATATCGGGCCGCTTCTTCATCGTCATCGGAATGACCGACGTCATCGGCTCGACCTGGTCGATATCAACTTCGTTCAGCTGTTCGACGAAGGCGAGTATCGCGTTGAGCTCACCCTGTAGATGCTGCACTTCTTCGTCGGCAACGGCAATGCGCGCAAGATGCGCAATGCGGCGCACGGTGGAGGAGTCCACGGACATTGATAGACTCGTCGCAGGCAGCGCGCGGAAGGCGGGCCGCATGGTTGCCCCTATAGCAGAGAGGCAATTGCGGCGGCAACCGCGCGAGGCAATCGGGCTTGCCGATTGGGGCGCAGGCGCGCTGCGTCCGAGCACGAAAATGGCCCTGGTCGCGGCAGCGCTCGCTTGTAGCCAAGCCAGGCGACAGCGTCGATGCTAAGCGCACGGCCAGACCTGAAGGCCGGGCTCTCGGTGGTAACTCAGGTCCTGGGTCCGAGATATTGGATGCGAAACCTGGATCTCAAATCGCAGCTGGTTTGAAACCACATCTTCGTCGGGGTGTGAAATTGAACAAGACCAGTCTCAAGGTCTGCTGCGGTCAAATTCGGGTCGTTTGCTCAGCGGCGCACGCGCGCTCGCCGACCATGGCAATGGCCAGGGCCTGAATGGTCTGGGCGTGCCGTTGGGGTCGCAGAAGAGGGATTGTCAATTTGACGACCTGATGCTGGCAGCAATCGCTTCCGCCACAAGTGCCGCTGAGCAAGACAGTGGCTGCGGTGCGTTCAAACCGGCCTGGGTCGCGCCGTGCCGCACTGCGTGCTAGGGCTTTGCCCATGACCGGCAATGCTCCTGTTCTTGCGCTCACAGAGGCGGCCCGGCTGTGGCCACCGCGCGGTGTCCTCATCGGGCTTGATCTCGGCACGAAGACCATTGGTGTCGCCGCCAGCGATCCCGACCGGCGTCTCGCCGCGGGCATCGAGACCATCGTGCGAAAAGCTTTCAGGGCGGACGCCGCCCGAGTACTGGAATTGGCGTCGATGCGCCGCGCCACGGGCTTTGTTCTGGGCCTGCCACTGAATATGAATGGGTCGGAGGGCCCCCGCGCTCAATCGACCCGGGCGTTTGCGCGCAATCTCGCACGCTTAACCGACCTGCCGATCGCTCTGTGGGACGAACGGTTGTCGACTGCCGCAGTCGAGCGTGAATTGATTGCCGCCGATGTCAGCCGCTCCAAGCGCCAAGCCGTGATTGATCTCCATGCTGCTGCCTTCATTCTGCAGGGGGCGCTTGATCGCTTGCAGCATTTTCATGGCGGACCCGCCGCACCATCGACGGGACTCGGATAGCCGGGCAGACTTGGTCGAACTAGGTGGGGGCCGGCGCGCTGTCTCCGGCCCCTTCCAGACGAATGGATCAATACCGGTCAGCAGGCGCTGGCTCGTCCGTAACCCTCGTCGGTAAAGCACGGCCCGTAACCGCTGTAGCCGGGGGCATAGGCACCGTAGCCGTAGTAGCCGGGTCCGGGCCCATAGTAGCCAGGCGCGTAGTAGCCGCCATAAGCATACGGGCCATAAGCGTAGGGCGCATAGTAGCCCGGCCCGTAGTAGCCACCCACGGCAGCGCCGGCGACCAAAGCCCCGGCCGCAAGACCAGCCACTGCTGCTCCTGGGCCCCAGCCACCATGCCAGCCGCCACCGCGCCAGCCCCAGCGGACATTGGTAATGGGGCTTTCCTGCGCGGCCTTTACGGCCACGGTGTTGGACAGCACGGGGGCTGCCGATGCCGAGCCGATGGTGCCGACAGCCATTGTCGATGCAATGGCAATAGCGGCCAGCCGTGTTATCCTTGAGTTAACCATGATGACCTCTCCGATGAACTGATGAACCGGGACAAGTCCGGGTTCATGCACCCCGCCGTCTTATAATAACGTCCCAGTGGCGTTTTTGTGCCATCGCCGGCAGGACAGCCCGTGTGCCGCCGCCCAAGGCGGTCCGAGACTTCAAGTATCTCGCAAGATCGATTATCGGCAATCGAAGATCTGGTCGTGTCCTAACCGCGTTCACTATCTGGTGCGGTGACCAGCAATCCTGGCTTCCGCTTTGGAGCGTCACGCAGTTCGTTCACGAGGATTGCAAAGCGCGATCAAGCAGGCGCTCGACCAAGTCGCGGTCGAGATCGGCCGTGCCGTAGCCGCGCAACCGGCCGCGAAGTCGGGTGGACGCGAAGGCAGCGGTGATGGGGTCGGGAGCGCATTTCGCGAGCGCCGCAAGCGCGGCGATAAGAGCAAACTGCTCCACGAGGGCGCGCGCCTCTGCCTCCGTTGGAGATCCAAATAACCTCGCTCCGAGACTCGCTGTTATCCCGGCCATTCCGGGCAGGTCCCCAACCACTGCCGCGAGGGTCGTGAACACCGAGCGAGCGGCTTCGGCGTCGCGATCTAGCGCGCGCAGGACATCGAGACACATGACATTGCCGCAGCCCTCCCAGATGGCGTTCAGCGGCGCCTCGCGATAGAATCGTGCCAGCACGCCCTCCTCGACATAACCATTGCCGCCCAGGCATTCCATTGTCTCGTAGACAAAGCCGGGCGCGGTCTTGCAGACCCAATATTTGATGACCGGCGTCAACAGGCGGGCATAGGCAGCCTCGGCCGCATTCTCAGGCTGGTCCAGGGCGTGGCAGAGCCGCAGTACGGCAGCGGTCGCAGCCTCGATCTCGAGGGCAAGGTCCGCCAATACCGTTCGCATCATCGGCTGGTCGGCCAGGCGCCGCTGGAACGCACTCCGGTGACGTACATGATGGATCGCTTGAGACAGGGCCATGCGCATCAGCCCGGCTGATCCCAGCGCGCAATCAACCCGTGTCGTCTGCACCATATCGATGATGGTGCGCACTCCCCTTCCCTCCTCGCCGACACGCCAAGCAAAGGCGTCCAGGAATTCAACCTCCGAGGAGGCGTTGGAGCGGTTGCCGACCTTGTCCTTGAGGCGCTGGAAGCGCAAATCGTTGACGCTGCCGTCTGGACGGAAGCGTGGCATCAGAAAGCATGTCAGCCCGCCCGGTGCCTGCGCCAAGACGAGAAAGGCGTCGCACATCGGCGCCGACATGAACCATTTGTGGCCGGTAATGACGTAGCCGTCCTGCACCGGCACCGCGCGCGTGGCGTTGGCACGCACGTCACTGCCGCCCTGTTTTTCGGTCATACCCATTCCAAGGGTCATGCCGAACTTTTCCCAGAACGGTTTGAAGCTCGGGTCGTAGTGGCGGGAGATGATCGTCGGCATTAGACGCTGGGCCAGCGCCGGCTCGGCCGCCAGCGCGGCGATTGAGGCTCGGGTCATGGTAATCGGGCAAAGATGACCGGCCTCGATCTGATGCGCCATATAGAAGCGGGCCCCGCGAGCGACTTCGCTCGGCGCCGCAGCGCGGGTTCCGTCCAGGCGCCAGGTCATAGCGTGGAGCCCGTCGCTGATAGATTGTGCCATGAAGTGGTGATAGGCCGGATGAAACTCCACCGTGTCGCGGCGATAGCCCTTGGCGTCGAAGGTTTTGAGCTTCGGTGGGTTTTCGTTGGCAAGTCGTGCCTGTTCGGCCATCTCGGCCGATCCCCAGCGGGCGCCGAACGCGGCGAGCGCCTCCGACTGAGAAGCCGCTCCGTAAGCGGCCACTGCGTCCCTCAGCGGGGCGTCGATCGCAAAAAGATTGACGTCAACCAAGGGGGGCGACTGGTTGAATACCTCATGAGTATCGAAGCGATTGTGCGCAGGCATGGCGGACCCACCGTTGATGCAGCTGATGTTAGCACGTCGGATCCGCTCGGTGGGCCGTCGGGTGGGTGTGGACCGGTGCGCGATCAGCCCGCGATCAGCCCTTGCCGGATCGGGCACTTGGCCCTATACATCGCGCTTTAATGAATATCGCGTCGAAATCAGCGTTCGTCCTCAACCGGCGGCATTTGTTGGGGATCGAAGGATTGTCGTCCGAGGAGATCGTCGGCCTCCTCGACCTCGCCGAGGAATTCGTCACCCTCAACCGTCAGATTGAAAAGAAGCGCAGCTCACTGCGCGGCCGCACCCAGGTCAATCTGTTCTTCGAGTCATCAACCCGCACCCAGTCGTCGTTCGAGCTCGCCGGCAAGCGTCTGGGTGCCGACGTCATGAACATGTCGGTCAATGCCTCGGCTATGCGCAAAGGCGAGACGTTGATCGACACGGCGATCACGCTCAACGCGATGCGGCCAGACCTGCTGGTCGTTCGCCATCACGCCTCCGGCGCGGTCGAATTGCTGGCCCAAAAGATCGATTGCTCGGTCATCAATGCGGGCGACGGGGCGCATGAACATCCCACCCAGGCTTTGCTTGACGCTCTGACGATCCGTCGCAACAAGGGCCGCATCGAACAGCTCGTTGTTGCGATCTGCGGCGACATCCTGCATTCACGTGTCGCCCGCTCCAATATTCTGCTGCTCAATGCGCTTGGGGCTCATGTGCGGGTTGTGGCGCCGTCGACCTTACTGCCGGCGGGTATCGAACGGTTTGGCGTTGAGATCTTCCGCGACATGCGCCAGGGACTGGCCGATGCCGATATCGTCATGATGCTGCGCTTGCAGCGCGAGCGCATGAACGGCTCCTTCGTGCCTTCAGTGCCGGAATATTTCCACTATTACGGGCTCGACAGCAAAAAGCTGAGCTACGCCAAGCGCGACGCGCTCGTCATGCACCCTGGACCGATGAATCGCGGGGTGGAAATCGACACTGCGGTTGCCGACGGCGCCCAATCTTTGATCCGTGAGCAGGTCGAAATGGGCGTCGCGGTACGCATGGCCGTTCTTGAGGCGCTGTCCCGCAACCTGCCGAATGCTTGACCGATGTTGTCCGACCGCCGCCCGATTCTGCTCGCCAATGCCCGGATCGTCGATCCTTCGCGCGACCTCGACATTCCGGGTGATCTCCTGATCGTTGACGGTGTCATTCGCGATGCCCAGCGTGGCATCCGTGCCTCCGGTGTGCCGGAGGGCACTGAGGTGGTGGACTGCGCCGGGCGGCTGGTCGCCCCTGGTCTGGTCGATCTGCGAGCCTTTGTCGGCGAACCCGGTGCCGAGCATCGCGAAACTCTGGCTTCGGCGAGTCAGGCGGCCGCCGCTGGCGGTGTCACGACGATCATCTGCCAACCCAACACCTCGCCGGTGATCGACGATCCGGCCATCGTCGACTTCGTACTGCGGCGCGCCCGCGACACCGCCATCGTCCATGTGCACCCCATGGCGGCCCTGACCAAGGGGCTTGGCGGAGAGGAGATGGCGGAGATCGGACTGCTCAAGGCCGCTGGTGCGGTTGCCTTTACGGACGGCGTCAAGAGCGTGACCAACGCGCAGGTCATGCGGCGCGTCCTGACTTATGCGGGCGACTTCGATGCCCTGGTCGTGCACCACACAGAGGATCCCGACCTCGTTGGCGAGGGCGTAATGAATGAGGGTGAATTCGCCGCTCGGTTGGGACTGCATGGCGTTCCGAGCGCCGCCGAGACCATCATGCTCGAGCG
>Ga0187783_10000568_pt1 | contig 27121 bp, 25 predicted proteins | sample 1015_SJ02_MP02_2_FD_132471 | JGI IMG/M metagenome (GOLD analysis project Ga0187783, IMG submission 132471) | Tropical peat soil microbial communities from peatlands in Department of Meta, Colombia - 1015_SJ02_MP02_20_MG | ecosystem: Environmental > Terrestrial > Soil > Wetlands > Peat | place...
AAATTTTGGGATGTGGCCGTAAGAATTGCCTGTTATTACGGTGTTGCGCGCTTAAAAGACCTGATAAGAGGGGAGTCTGTCACCGCTCTCCCTGGTCCGTCGGGGTGCGTCGGGCCAGGTCGGCGTCGACGCCGAACCTACAAAAGCCTGGAATATGTGCCTTTTGGTGTCTCGATGCCCCGGCGGGCCCAGCCACTACGCGCCCCGAGGCGGTGCACCGTCGGGTACGTCGGCGTCGCTTCGCGGTCTCGTCCCGACTCGAAGTCGAGTCGCGCGAGCCCCGACGTTGTGAACGCGCGTCGCGCCACGAGCTGGAGTCGGCCACCGAACGGTGGGGTCCTTGCGGAGTCGAGACGGTAGTTGAAACACCGAGCCGCGATGTGGCGACGCTCTCGCAAGGGGACCCAGAAATGGCCCGCCGTAGGATGAAGCCGTGTCCGCCTTTGTCGATAGCGCGCAGTTGCACGCCAAAGCCGGCAACGGCGGTGCTGGCAGCGTCAGCTTTCGACGCGAGGCGCACGTCGCCAAGGGCGGCCCCGACGGAGGCGACGGTGGGCGAGGGGGCGACGTCTGGCTCGAGGCGGATCACAACCAGGCCTCCCTGCTCGCCTTTCGCGACCACCCCTTTCGTCGGGCGACCGACGGCCAGCACGGCAGTTCCAAGCGCCAGCACGGCGGCCGGGGCCGTGACCTCGTCGTTCCGGTGCCCGTGGGCACCACGGTCCATAGCGTCGAGGGCGGGCTGCTGGCGGACCTGGCGAGTGCCGGGGATCGCTGGCTCGCGGCCGAGGGGGGCCTCGGCGGACTCGGCAACGCCCGATTCCTCTCGAACCGGCGCCGCGCGCCGGCCTTCGCCGAGCAGGGTGAGACTGGCGAGGAGCGCTGGTTCAACCTCGAGCTGAAGCTGCAGGCGGACGTCGCGCTCATCGGCTTTCCCAACGTGGGCAAGTCGACGCTCATCTCGAGGGTCTCGGCCGCGCGCCCCAAGATCGCCGACTATCCCTTCACGACTCTCACGCCCCAGCTCGGCGTGGTCCGGGTCGGCGAGCGCCGCGCCCAACCGGGCGACGCCACCGAATTCGTCATGGCCGACGTGCCCGGTCTCATCGAGGGGGCGGCCGAGGGCCGGGGCCTGGGCCATGACTTCCTGCGCCACGTCGAGCGCGCGCGGGTCCTCTGCGTGATGCTGGACCTCTCGGCGGGCGCACCGGGATCTCCCGACACCCAGCTCGCGATCCTGCTCGGCGAGCTCGAACGTCACCTGGCCGAACTGCTCGAGCGGCCGCGCGTCGTCATCGGCTCCAAGGCCGACGTCGCGGCGTACGACGCGCCGGGACTCGAGGTCGTCTCGGCACTGACGGGCCAGGGGCTCGACCACTTGGTTGGCGAGCTCGCGCACCTCGTTACCGTGGCGCGCCGCGAGCAGGTGCTCGCCCAGGAGCGCGCGGTCGTCGTGCACCGTCCCGTGCCCGACGAGATCGCCGTGCGCCAGGACGGTCCGGCGAGCTGGGTCGTCGAGGGCAAGAGCGCCCGACGCGCGGTGCGCTTCCACGATCTCACCGACGAAGGGGCGCTCGCCGAGGTTGCACGCCGGCTCAAGGACCTGGGGGTCGACCGTCTCTTGAAGAGAGCGGGCGTGCGTGACGGCGACCTCGTCACCGTCGGCGACGTCACCCTCGAGTGGTGGCGCGACGAGGTCGCAGCCGGACTCGAGGGCGAACGCCGTCGCGCGACGCGTCGGGAGCGGTTGGCGCGCCACGGTCGGCTCGACCCGGGCGGAAGCGATGACGAGCCCTAGCGTCGTCGTGAAGGTTGGCTCCTCGTCGGTCACCGACGCTGACGGCCAGGTCGCCCACGACGTGCTCGCGAATCTCGCCGCGGACGTGGTGGCGCTGCGCGACGAGGGGTGGTCGGTCGTCGTGGTCAGCTCCGGGGCCATCACCGCAGGCTGGGCCGACGTGGGGCGAGGTCCCCGTCCGCGCGACGCGGCGACGCTCCAGGCCGTCTCGGCCGTGGGCCAGCCACTCTTGATGCACGCGTGGCGCAACGCCTTTCGCAACGTCGGCGCCACCGTGGGTCAGGTCTTGCTCGCGCCGCTCGACTTTTCCCACCGGGGACAGTACCTGCACGCGCGCGGCACGCTCGAGCAGCTCAGGGCCCTCGGGGTTGTGGCGATCGTGAACGAGAACGACGCCGTCGCCGACGAGGAGATCCGCTTCGGGGACAACGACCGGCTGGCCGCGCTCGTCGCGAACCTCGTGGGCGCGTCGCACCTTGTGCTGCTGACAGATACCGAGGGGCTGCTCACGGCGGATCCGCGCCTGGACGCTTCGGCCACGCTGATCGAAGAGGTGACGGCCTTTGACGCCGAGCTCGTGGCGGCAGCCGGGTCGAGCCGGTCGGGCGTGGGCAGCGGCGGCATGGCCTCGAAGCTGGCGGCGGCCCACATGGCCACGTGGTCGGGCATCACGACGGTGATCGCGCCGGCGCGCCCGAGCCACGCGCTGCGCCAGGCGCTGCGCGGAGAGCCCGGCTTTGGCACGACGTTTCACGCGCGTCGCGGGCGCCTGTCGGCTCGCAAGTCCTGGATCGCCTTCGCCGTGGCGAGTCGGGGATCGGTCACGGTCAACGAGGGCGCCCAGCGCGCGCTCGAGCACGACGGGCGCAGCCTGCTGCGCGTTGGCGTCGTGTCCTTCGAGGGAGCCTTCGTAGAAGGCGACGCCATTGAGGTGAAGGGTCTCGACGGACAGACGATCGCCAAGGGGCTCGCCCGCGTGTCGGCGGAGTCCCTCGACGACGGCGACGACGTCGTCGTGCACCGCGATGACCTGGTTCTCCTCCGTTCGGCCTGACGGCCTCCATTACGCTCTCCCTATGCCAACGAGCGAGCTAGCGGCCCAGGGCGCCGCCGTGCAGCGAGCCGCCCGGGCGTTGGGCCGGGCCCCCGACGAGTCACGCCGAGCCGTCGTGCGCCACGTGGCCGATCGCCTCGAACAGGTCGGCGACGATCTCTTGGCCGTCAACGCGGCCGAGGTCGCCGAGTACGGCGAGTCCGCTCCGGGACGGGACCGGCTCGTGCTCAACGTCGACCGGATCGCCTCGATGGCCAGCGCGCTGCGCGAGGTCGCCGACTCGCCCGACCCGCTCTTTGAGGTCGTCGAACCTTCAACCCGGCCCAACGGCCTGCGCGTCGAACGGGTGCGGGTGCCCCTGGGCGTCGTCGGCGTCGTGTACGAGAACCGCCCCAACGTCACCTCAGACGTGGCCGGACTCTGCGTGCGCAGCGGCAACGCCGCGTTCTTGCGCGGCTCCTCGAGCGCTCAGCGCACCAACACCTTCATCGCCGAGCTCTGGCACGAGGCCCTCGAGAAGGAGGGCCTGCCCCGCGAAGGCGTCGAGCTGGTCGCCGACCCCTCGCACGAGACGGTCGCCGCGTTCGTGGGGCTATCGGGCGTGATCGACTGCCTCATCCCGCGCGGCGGGCCGGCTCTCATCGCCGCGGTGCGCGAGCACGCGCGCGTTCCCTACGTCCTCGACGGCGACGGCAACTGCCACGTCTACGTCGACGCGTCCGCCCCGCTGGAGCGCGCCATCGCCATCGTGAAGAACGCGAAGACCTCGCGGCCGGGGGTGTGCAACGCCGCCGAGTCGCTGCTCGTCCACGAATCGATCGCGCCGGTCTTCTTGCCAGCCCTCGTCCGGGCCATCCCCGAGGTGGAGCTGCGCGCCGACGAGCGCGCCCGGGAGTATCTGCCCGGCGCCGTCGCGGCCACGAAAGAGGACTACGCCACGGAGTTTCTCGACCTCATCCTGGCCGTGAAGGTCGTGTCCTCGCTCGAGGAGGCGATCGAGCACGTCAGCACTTTCGGCACGGGCCACAGCGAGGCGATCGTCACCGACAGCGAGGCCAGCGCCGAAGCGTGGATCCGCGGCGTCGACGCCGCGGCGGTGCTCGTGAACGCCTCGACCCGGTTCATCGACGGTGGGGAGCTCGGCCTGGGTGGGGAGGTTGGTATCTCGACCCAGAAGCTGCACGCGCGCGGCCCGATGGGGCTGCGCGAACTGACGTGCCTCAAGTGGGTTGTGCGCGGCGAGGGTCAGATCCGATGAACCTCGATCCGCGCGAAGAGCTCGCCCGGCGCCTCTCGCTCGACCAGGTGCCGCCGGTTCGCTTCCAGTCGCCTGAGGAGGTTCACAAGCTGCTCGCGGCGAACGACTATCTCGGCGACGACGCCATCGCCTCGGTTACCTTCCTCGCCGACCGGCTCGCTAAGCCGGTCCTCGTCGAGGGTCCAGCCGGCACGGGCAAGACGGCTCTCGCCCGGGCCGTCGCGGACTCGATCGGCGCTCGGCTGATCCGACTGCAGTGCTACGAGGGACTCGACGAGACCAAGGCCCTCTACGAGTGGAACTATCGCAAGCAGCTGCTGCGCATCCAGGCGGGGCGCACCGAGGGCTCGGGCACCGAGGAGTGGCACCGGCTCGAGGAGGACATCTTCGCCGAGGAGTTCATGCTCACGCGTCCTTTGCTCGAGGCGATCTCGGCGAGCGACCCGGTGGTGCTGCTCATCGACGAGGTCGATCGCGTGGAACTCGAGACCGAGGCGCTGATGCTGGAGATTCTCTCGGAGTACCAGGTCTCGATCCCCGAGCTCGGCACCGTACGCGCGAGGCAGATACCGATGGTCTTTCTGACTTCGAACAACACTCGTGAACTCTCCGAGGCGCTGAAGCGGCGGTGCCTCTACCTCTACGTGGGCTACCCGAGCGTCGAGCGCGAGCGCGACATCATTCTTCTGCGCGTGCCGGGCGTCTCGAGCGCGCTGGCCGAGCAGATCGCCCAGGTGGTGCGCTCGCTGCGCGCCCTCGACTTGAAGAAGGCCCCGTCGGTCTCCGAGACGCTCGACTGGGCGCGCACGCTCGTCGTGCTCGGCCGTGAGGAGATCGGCGACGAGGAGACGGCGGCCACGCTGCACATTCTTCTCAAGTACCAATCGGACATCGAGCGAGCGCGCAAGGAGCTGCTCGGGCGCACGAGGCCCGTTGCTTAAGCGGCTCGGGGACTTCATCGGCGAGCTGCGCGCGGCGGGCGTGCCGGTCTCGATGAGCGAGCACGTCGACGCCGCCCGGGCCCTTGGCGTCATCGACCTCGGCGACCGGGCGCTGTTGCGCGCGACGCTGGCCGCGACGCTGGTCAAGGACGGCGATCACCTTCCGGTGTTCAACGCGGCCTTCGACGTCTTCTTTTCGGTGCGCTCGCCCGAGAACATCGAAGCCGAGCTCGAGCAGGTCATCGGGCCCGAGGGCGGCGCCGCGAGCTCGAGTGGACCGGGCGAGTCGAGGGGGCGGGGCGCGGGTGGCGCGGGCGAGCTGAGTGCGAGCGAGCTGGCCGACCTGCTGTTTCGCGCGATGCTCACGGGCGACCAGGGGGCGATGCGCTTTGGCGCGCGCGAGGCGGTCACACGCTACGCCGGCATGGAACCGGGACGGCCGGTCGGCGGCACCTACTACCTCTACCGCACGCTGCGCAACCTCGACGTCGAGGCGCTTGAGCGGCGGCTCTTCGAGGTGGCGTGGCGCGAGCCCGGCGAGCTCTCCGAGCGCCTGGCCCGCGACGACGCGCGCGCCCGCGTCGAAGCGCTGAAGGCGGCGCTCGAGCGCGAGATCCGCGAGCGCCTGGTCGAGGATCGCGGCGCCGAGGCGCTCGCCAAGTCCGTGCGCAAGCCCCTGCCCGAGGATCTCGACGTGATGCACGCGAACCGCGAGGAGATGGCCCAGCTCGAGCGGGCGCTGCGGCCACTCAGCCGCAAGCTGGCCGTGCGCCTGGCGAGAAAGCGCCGACACCGCCGCCGGGGCCCCGTCGATTTACGGCACACCGTTCGCCGGAGCCTGTCGACCGGGGGCGTGCCGATCGACTTGCGCTTCAAGCCACCGCGGCCGGCCAAGCCCGAGATCTTCGTCGTCGCCGACGTGTCCGGCTCGGTCGCCTCCTTCGCTCGCTTCACGCTGCACTTGGTGCACGCCATCAGCTCGCAGTTCTCCAAGGTGCGCAGTTTTGTCTTCGTCGACGGCCTCGATGAGGTGACGCACCTCTTTGAGGCGTCGGAGGATCCCGCCGACGCGGTCGCGCGCATCAACGCCGAGGCCGACGTGGTCGCCTTCGACGGCCACTCCGACTACGGACGGGCCCTCTTGACCTTCCACGACCGCTACGCCCCGTCGCTCACCAGGCGCTCGACCGTGCTCATCCTGGGCGACGCGCGCAACAACTACCACCGGGCCAACGCCGAGCTGCTGGCCGACGTGCACTACCGGGCCAAGGCCGTCTACTGGCTGAATCCCGAGCCCACGGGCTACTGGAACAGCGGCGACTCGATCGTGGCCCAGTACGCGCCGTACTGTGACCGGGTGGTCGAGTGCCGCACGTTGCGCCAGCTCGAGGCATTCGTCGGCGAGCTGGCCTGAGTGGACGAGCGGCTGCCGCCCAACGGTTTTCGCCAGCGCGGCGACCCCCCGACGGGCACGCGTCTCGTGATGATCCGCCACGGGGAGTGCGTGGCCAACCTCGAGGGCTTGGCCGGTGGTCCGATCGGCGACGGTGGCCTCACCGAGCTCGGGCGGGCGCAGTCGAGGGCTCTGGCCCGGCGCCTCGCGATCACGGGCGAGCTCGGCGCGGCGGCGGCGCTCTACACCTCGACGCTGCCGCGCGCCATCGAGACGGCCGAGATCCTGCGCCCGGCGATTGGTGACCTGGTGCCGGTGCCCGACGAGGCGCTCTGCGAGCTCAAGGTCGGCGAGGCCGACGGTCTCACCTGGGCCGAGGTCGAGGCGCGCTTCGTGCTGCCCAACTGGGACGAGGACCCCGACCAGCGGAACGTGCCCGGCGGCGAGTCACTGGTCGGGTTCTTCGAGCGCTGCGTCGGCGCGATCGAGCGGCTAGTCGCGCGCCACCCCCGCGAGCTCGTGGTGCTCGTCGTGCACGGGGGGTTCATCGAGCAAGCCCTCAAGCACTACCAGGGCCTCGGCGCCGGGGTGCGGTTGCGCCCGCGCATCGAGAACTGCTCGATGACCGAGATCGAGTACAACGGCCCGCGCACGCGCCTTTTGCGCTACAACGACCTCTCGCCGATCGGGGTCGAGTAGCGCTGGAGGTACTCGGCGACGTGGAAGGCGAGGTCCAGGCTCTGAGTGGCGTTGAGACGAGGGTCGCAGATCGAGGTGTAGTTCTGATGGAGGTCGGTCTCGTTCAGCCGCGACCCGCCCCCGAGGCACTCGGTGACGTCGTCGCCGGTCAACTCGACGTGCAGCCCGCCCGGCCAGGTGCCGAGCGCCTGGTGGACGAGGAAGAACTGCGAGGTCTCGGCCAGCACGTCGTCGAAGTGGCGCGTCTTCTGGCCGCCCGAGGCGACGAAGGTGTTGCCGTGCATGGGGTCGCAGGCCCACAGCTCGGTGCGGCCCTCGTCGCGCAGCGCCTCGACGAGCGGGGGCAGCAGCTCGGTCACCCGAGTGCGGCCCATGCGCGAGATGAGCGTCAGCCGGCCGGGCCGGTTGGTGGGGTTGAGCACCCCGGTGAGGCGCCGCAGTTCGTCGACCGTCATCGTGGGCCCGACCTTGAGTCCCACCGGGTTCGACACCCCGCGCAGGAAGTTCACGTGCGCGCCGTCGATCTGGCGGGTGCGGTCGCCGACCCAGAGCAGGTGCGCGGAGCAGTCGTACCAGTCGCCGGTCAACGAGTCGCGACGGGTGAGCGCCTCCTCGTAGGGCAGGATCAGGGCCTCGTGGCTCGTGTAGAAGTCCACGCTCTGCAGCGCGCTGTCGTCGGTCAGGTCGATCCCGCAGGCCCTCATGAAGCGCAAGGCCCGCTCGATCTCGTCGGCAATCACCTCGTAGCGCTTGCCCTCGAGCGAGTTGGCGACGAACTCCTGGTTCCAGGCGTGCACGCGCGACAAGGCGGCGAAGCCGCCCGTGGTGAAGGCGCGCAGCAGGTTGAGCGTCGAAACGCTCTGGTGGTACGCGCTGAGCAGCCGTTCGGGGTCGGGGCGCCGGGCCTCTTTCGTGAAGGCCTCGGAGTTGACGATGTGACCCCGGAATGCCTCCAGCCGTTCGCCGTTGAGCTCTTCGAAGTCGTCGCTGCGGGGCTTGGCGAACTGGCCGGCGATGCGGCCGACCTTGACGACCGGCACGCCCGCCGCGTAGGTCAGCGCCACCGCCATCTGCAGGATCACCTTGAGCTTGTCGCGGATGGTGTCGGCCGCGGCTTCGTGGAACGACTCGGCGCAGTCGCCCGCCTGGAGAAGGAAGGCCCGACCCTTGGCCGCCTCGGCCAGCTGCTCCTGAAGGCGCCGGGCCTCGCCGGCAAAGACGAGGGGCGGCTTCGTGGCGAGCTCGCGCTCGACGCGCGCGAGGTGCTCGGGGTCGGGCCACGTGGGGCTCTGGGCTGCGGAGTGCTCGCGCCAGGTGCGGGGCGTCCAGTTCGGCGACGTCGAGTCCATCAATCCAGCGTACGGTCTCATCGTGGGACCGACCAATCGCCGTAGGCTGCCGACGTGCAATTGCGGCGCATCGGGCTCTTCGGCGGGACGTTCGACCCGCCGCACCTCGGTCACGTGGCCGCGCTCGAGGCGGCCGCGCGCACCGGTCGCTTCGATCGCCTCGAGGTGACCGTGGCGGGCGACCCCTACCTGAAGGGCGAGGGGGTGAGCTCGGCTGGCAAGCGTCTCACGATGGCCCACGCCGCCTTTGACGGACTGGCGTTTGTAGAAGTCTCGGACCGCGAGGTTCGTCGCCCGGGTCCTACCTACACCGTCGACACGGTGCGCGAGCTGCTCGAACTGGCCGAGGCGGTCGATCTGATCGTTGGGGCCGACCTCGCCGGGCAACTCGATCACTGGCGCGAGGCCGAGCGGCTGCGCGAACTGGTCGAGGTGGGCATCGTGCCGCGACCGGGCTCGCCCAGCGTGGCACCGGCCGGCTGGCGTAGCTACGAAATTCCCATGGAGCCTGTCGATCTGTCGAGCACGTACCTACGCGGACTCGACCCGGCGGACCCGCGACTCGCAAAGTTCCTGCCGGAGCGAGTTATTCCGCTCGTCACTGGGGCGCAGGGCTAGAGTCGAGGAAATGGCTGTTCGCCTCTTCGACCTGACCGAACCGCAGTCGTCGCGCCTGGAGGTTCTTCAGGGGGCGCCGCGTCGGGAACGTCGACGCACGAGGCGGCGCTACGCGCTCGTCGGTGCACTGGCGCTCGCCATTCCCTTCTTCGGCGCCGTGGTCGTGCTCGGGGTGGCCCACTGAGTGACGTCGTGAAGAGCGGCGAGCGTGCTCGCGGCCCACACTCGACCTACGTAGCGACGGTGGTGAACGCGGCCATCATCGCGGCGGACGAGAAGATCGGCCTCGACACGGTGGTGCTCGACCTGCGCGCCCTCGTGGACTCCTTCGACGCGCTCGTCGTGACGTCGGGCCGCAACGACCGCCAGGTCCGGGCCCTCGCCGAGGAGATCGAGCGCTACGTGGACCTCGCTCTCGACGTGCGGCCGAACCACGTCGAGGGCCTGCGCGAGGGCGAGTGGGTGGCGCTGGACTACGGCGACGTCATTGTGCACGTCTTTCACGAGGCGGCTCGCGAGTACTACGACCTCGAGCACCTCTGGAACGCCGCCCCCGCGCTGCGGGGCCAACCCGTCTCCTAGTTAGCCGTTCAGCAGGCTCTCGAAGTTCTGCGGCGCGAACAGGCCGGTGCGTACCCCGCTCGGGTTGAGCAGGTACTGGGTCACGCCGGCGGCCCTAATCACGACGCCGCGCGTGGCGCCGACGTCGAAGGCCGTGAGGACGAGCTGGCCCACCGCGAGGATCTGCGCCGAGCGCGAGAGCCCGTCGAGCGTCGTCGCAAAGTCCAAGTAGCCGATCTCATGGTGCACGTCGGCTGACAGCAGGACCAGTCCCTTGGGCAACGCGCTGGTGTAGCCGGCCGACGCCTCGATCGGCAGCGGCCCGAGCAGCAGCTGGGCGATGACGCTCGACAGCTTGGGTGGCGAGGGGACGACGCGACTGGAGGGCGCCAGGTGGCCGCTGGCGTCGATGATGTAGACGGGTTGCGCCACGAATCGAAGGCGGGCGTTATTGGTGCCCGGGATCGTGGGATCGAGCAGCCCGAAGGGAACCTTCGAACGAGCGATGTACTGCGGGGCGCCGTTGGGCGCGACGAGGGTGCAGCCGGCGAGCAGCAGGGCCGCGACACCGATCAACGCGACCCCGCGCAACCTTCTCACGACGGCGCCTCCTGCGCGAAGGGGAGCAGTATCTGAAAGCGTGCACCGCCCTCGGGGCTCTCGAGGACCCGAATCGAGCCGCCAAAGGCCTGCACGTGGTCGCGCACGAGCGCGAGGCCAAGGCCCGTGCCGCGGGCGCCGCCGCGGTCGTGGGCCGCGCGGCCGCGAAAGAAGCGATCGAAGATGACCTCGCGCTCGTCGAGCGGCACGCCCGGCCCGGCGTCGTCGACATTGACGGCGAGCTGGCCGAGTTCGTCGTCAAGTCGCACCGCGGTGGCGCCCCCGGCGTAGCGGTGGGCGTTGTCGATCAGGTTCGTCATCACCCGCTCGAAGCGGCGCCGGTCCACCGAGATCAGCGGATCTTCGAGCGACGAGGCGACCTCGACGGGCGGCTCGCTCAGCCCGTGGCGGCGCACCGCTGAGCGCACGGACTGGCGCACCAGTTCGACGGCGGGCACCGTCTCGATGACAAGAGGCACGGCGTCGGCGTCGCTACGGGCCATCTCCAGCAGGTCTTCGACTAGTGACTGGAAGATCGACAGGTCGGCCGTGAGCAGGTCCAGGCTCTCCTGGGCCACGGGCGAGAGCTCGCTGCGGTGCTGCTGGAGGACCGAGGCCGTGGTGGCGAGCGTCGTGAGCGGCGAGCGCAGCTCGTGGCTGACGTCGCTGGCGAACCTCGAGTCGCGCTCCATTCGATCGACGAGCTGGCTGACCATCTCGTTGAACGAGTCCGTGAGCTGCTGGACCTCCAGGTCGGCGTGGGCTGGCTCGAGTCGCGTCGTGAGGTTGCCTTCGGCGATGGCGGCGGCCGCCACGGACACCCGTTCGAGGGGCCGCACCGTACGCCGCGCGACCCAGAGCCCGCCCGAGATGCCGATGAGCGAAGTGGCCAGCGCCCCGAGCCCCAGCACGAGCATCAGGTTGCGAAGGGTGTGCTCGAGCGAATTGAAGGTGTACACCTCGAAGAACTGCGTCTCGACGGCCGGTATCGGCACGCCGACGACGAAGATGATCTGCCCGTTCACGTTGAGAATCTGAGCGGTTGGATTACCGGCGGCGACCCTGGCGATGATGCTCTTGGGCACGTCGCTTGAGGAGGCGCCCGCGCTGCGCGAGAGCCACTCGTTGTCGGTCTCCACGAGCACCGTCGAGTTGGTCGCGTGCTCGATCGAGTTGAGCTCGCTGGCCAACTCGGGCGGCGAGGTGTAGAGGGTGCTGCGAACGATCTCGGCGTTCTCGAAGCTCTGGTGGAGATCGGCCTGCTGCAAGTTGTCGACGAGCTGGTGATGCACGCCCTCGTAGGTCAAGGCGGCGAACAGCGCGCTCAGCAGCAGAGCGCCGAGTCCGAAGGTAAACAAGAGACGAAGTCGCAGACTCCGCTGGGCCATTAGATGACCAGCTTGTAGCCCGTTCCTCGAACCGTGACGAGGTACGTGGGATTCGCGGGATCGGGCTCGATCTTCATTCGCAGTCGCCGGATGTGCACATCGACGAGTCGGCTGTCGCCGAAGTAGTCGTAGCCCCAGACGTGCTCGAGCAGGTCCTCGCGCGAGAGCACCCGGCCGTTGGCGGCGGCCAGGTGCGTGAGCAGCCGGAACTCGGTAGAGGTGAGGTGCAGCTCGGTGCCGTCGCGGTGACGCACGACGCCCTCGTCGGGTACGACACGCAACTCGCCGAGCTGGAACGCGACGGCGCTCTTCTCGGGGCGCCGTCGGAGGTGGGCGCGAACGCGCGCGAGCAGCTCCTCGGGAACGAAGGGCTTCGTCACGTAGTCGTCGGCGCCGGATTCGAGGCCGAGTACGACGTCGGCCGTCTCGTCGCGCGCCGAGTCGATGACGATCGGCAGGTCGCTCGTGGCTCGCAGCGCCTCGCAGGTCTGAAAGCCCGTCATCGCCGGCAGCATGACGTCGACGATCGCCACGTCGGAGGCCATGCGCGAGAACAGGGCGACGCCGATCTCGCCCGAGGGCGCCTCGTCGACGTCGAAGCCTTCGCCCTCGAACATGAGCCGAAGCGCCGTGCGAATGTGGTCGTCGTCCTCCACGATCAGGATGCGGGGCATTCCAACTCCTCTGGAATCATCGCCCACACTACTGAGTTGCCGCTGGAGGGCTGGCGTTCACTAGCCTTGACGCGTGTCGGCTGCGCGAGTTCGCGAACGGGCCGTTGCGGGGTGGCACCTCGTGGCGTACGCCAACACGCTGCGCGCGCTCGACCTGGCCGAGGCGACCCAGCGCGCGTACCTCGCCGACGCGAAGGCCTTCGCCAACTGGTCGCGCGAGCGCGACGTCGCGTCGCCGAGCGCGGTCACCAAGCAGGAGCTGCGCGACTATCTCGTCTTCATGACGACGCGCGGCGACGAACGCTCCTCCATCCTGCGACGGCGAGCCTCGTTGCGTCGCTACTTCGCGTGGCTGGTGGAGCGAGGTCACATCGCGACCAGTCCCGCCGCGCGCCTGCTCGCGCCGCGCGCCTCGTCACCGTTGCCCCGGATCGTGGTGCGCGAGCAACTCGACAACCTGCTCGACGACGACTGGGGCGAGGACGCCTGGGCCGCGCTCGACCGGGCGGTCTGCGAGGTGCTCTACGGCGCGGGGCTTCGGGTGTCGGAGCTCTGCGGGCTCGACATGGGCAGCGTCGACTTCGCCCAGGGACTCGTGCGCGTGCTGGGCAAGGGCCGCAAGGAGCGTCTCGTGCCGCTGCACCGGCGGGGCCTCGAGGCGGTTCGGCTCTGGCTGGACGAGGCGCGCACCGAGGTCGTCACCGCGACGTCGCCGGTGGAGGCGCTGTTCTTGAACCATCGGGGCAATCGGCTCGGGCCCCGTGACGTGCGGCGGATCCTCGACCACCGCGTCGTGCACGGCCACGTCCACCCCCACGCGCTGCGCCACACCTACGCCACGCATCTCATCGAGGGCGGCGCCGACCTGCGCGTCGTGCAGGAGCTGCTCGGCCACGAGAGCCTGGCCACGACGCAGATCTACACCCACGTCTCGAAGTCGCGGCTACAGAAGGTTCATCGCCAGACGCACCCGCGGGGCTAGCCAAGCGCCTCGACTACAATGGTCGGGCTCTCCCAGGGTGGGCGAGCGAGTGAGTCGTCCCCGCGGTTTCGTACGGTCGCCGTTCGCGGTGCTCCGCGGGGTCAGCAACCATACGAAAGGACGCTGAACCGTGGCGCTAGTCACACTGCAGGAACTGTTGGACTCGGGCGTGCACTTCGGGCACCAGACCCGCCGTTGGAACCCCAAGATGCGCCGGTACATTCTCGGCGAGCGCAACGGGATCTACCTGATCGACTTGCGCAAGACCCTCCAGGGCATCGACGCGGCCTACGCCTTCGTACGCGACCTCGTCGCCGACGGCGGCGTGGTGCTCTTCGTCGGCACGAAGAAGCAGACCCAGGGCCCCATCGCCGACTACGCCCAGGCCTGCGGCATGCCCTTCGTGAACCAGCGCTGGCTCGGGGGGATGCTCACCAACTTCGCCACCGTGGCCGGTCGGGTCAAGCGCCTGATCGAGCTGCGCACGATGGAGCGCGCCGGCGACTTCGCCGCAATGCCCAAGCGCGAGGCCCTGCGTCACTCGCGCGAGCTCGAGAAGCTGGACCGCAACCTGAGCGGCATCGCCGCCCTCGAGCGCGTCCCTGACGCCATCTTCGTGATCGACACGAAGAAGGAGCACATCGCCGTCACCGAAGCACGCAAGCTGGGCCTGCCGGTCGTGGCGGTCGTGGACACCAACTGCGACCCCGACGTCATCGACTACGTGATCCCCGGCAACGACGACGCCATCCGGGCGGGCTCGCTGCTCTGTCGCCTGATGGCCGACGCCGTCGCCGAGGGCCGCTACATCCGCCAGCACCGGCCCGCGGTCGTGGTTACCCCGACCAACGCCTGATCCGAGCAGCTCGAAGAGGAGAACCAAGGTGACCGTCACCGCCAAAGATGTGCAGAACCTTCGCCAGGCGACCGGCGTGGGCATGATGGACGCCAAGCGCGCCCTCGAAGCCACTGACGGCGATATGGAAGCCGCCACGCAGTGGCTGCGCGTGCAGGGCCTGGCCTCGGCCGCCAAGCGCGCCAACCGCGAGGCCAGCGAGGGCGCCGTCGCCGTGGTGCGAGACGGCAACGTCGCGGCGATCGTCGAGTTGCGTTGCGAGACCGACTTCGTCGCCAAGTCCGAGGAGTTCGTGACCCTGGCCGATGAGATCGCGGCTCGCGTGTGCGCTGACGGCGATCAGTCGATCGTCCACTTCAAGGAGAACATCGACCGGATGCTCACGACGCTGAAGGAGAACATCTCCATCGGGCGGGTCTATCGCCTCGAGGCGGGGCCCGGCGAGGTGGTCGACACGTACCTGCACCACCAGTCCGGGCGCGGGGTGAACGCGGTGGCCGTCGTGGTGAAGGGGGCCGACGAGGAGGTGGCCCACGAGCTGGCCGTGCACATCGCGTTCGCTAGGCCGCTGTACCTGCGCCGTGAGGACGTCCCGCAAAGCGAAGTCGACGCCGAGCGGTCGACGGTCGAGCAGATCACGCGCAACGAGGGCAAGCCCGAAGCCGCCGTGCCCAAGATCGTCGAGGGCCGACTCAACGCGTGGTTCAAGGAGCGCGTCCTCTTGGAGCAGGCGTACGTCAAGGACGAGAAAGAGACGGTCCAGCAGTTCTTGAAGGGTGCGACGATAAGCGCCTACGCTCAGGTAGTCGTCGGGGGATAGGACGGTGCGGTGCGTCGAGTCGTCTTGAAGATGTCGGGCGAAGCCTTGGCTTCTGCCGCGAGTGACGAGACCATCGACTCTTCGACCGTCGACTTCATCGCCCGCGAGATCGCTGCGGCGATGGCCCACGGCGAGCTCGAGCTCGCCGTCGTGGTCGGCGGGGGCAATATCTGGCGCGGCGCTACCGGCGCCATGGCGGGGATGAATCGAGCCAACTCTGACCTGATGGGGATGCTCGGGACGGTGATCAACTCGCTCGCCTTGCAGGACGCCATCGAGAGCCACGGCCGCGCGACGCGCGTGATGTCGGCGATCGACATGCACCAAGTTGCCGAGCCCTACATTCGCCGGCGCGCCGTGCGCCACCTCGAGAAGGGCCGGGTCGTCATCTTCGCCGCGGGGATGGGCAACCCCTACTTCACGACCGACACTCCGGCGGCCCAGCGCGCGGCCGAAATCGAAGCCGACATCGTCCTCAAGGGCACGCACAGCGGCGTCGACGGCGTCTTCTCCGAGGACCCGCGCGTCGACCCAAACGCCGTCAAGTTCGACGAGGTTTCCTTCGACGAGGTGTTCGCGCGGAATCTGCGCGTGATGGACATGACGGCCATCACGTTCTGCCGAGACAACAACTTGCCCATTCGCGTTTTCGACCTGATGGCTCCTGGAAATCTGCGCCTCGCCCTCGACGGCCAGCCCGTCGGTACGCTGGTGAAGTAATGGCGAACGAACTCGTGGACCTCGTGATGGAAGACACCCGCGAGAAGATGGCGCGAGCGATCGAGCACGTCAAGATCGAGTTCGGCGCCGTGCGCACGGGTCGCGCCAACCCGACGCTCGTTGAGGGCGTCGTGGTCGACTACTACGGCACCGAAACCCCGCTCAAGCAGCTCGCGAACTTCTCGGTGCCCGAACCGCGGCTGCTGGTGGTGTCGCCCTTCGACAAGGGCTCGATCAAGGACATCGAGAAGGCCATCGGCAAGGCGGACCTCGGGCTGACGCCCTCGAACGACGGCCAGGTCATCCGGCTGGCCTTCCCCGCCCTCACCGAGGAGCGGCGCCAGTCGTTCGTGAAGATGGTCAAGGCCAAGGCCGAAGAGGGCCGCGTCGCACTGCGTGGCGTGCGCCATCACGCCCGCAAGGAGCTCGAGTCCCTCGAGAAGGAGCAGGGCCTATCCAGTGACGAGATCGATCGACTGGAGAAGGTGCTCGACAAGATGACCCAGGAAGAGGTGGCCGTCGTGGACGCGCTGCTCGCCCACAAGGAGCAGGAACTGCTTGAAGTCTGACGACGAGCCCTTGGACGGCGAGCCGACGGGCGAATACCCCGCGACGAGCGCCGACGACTCGCGAGTGACCATCACTGGCGCCGAGATGGCCTCCGAGCTCGTTGACGAGGCTCCCGAGATCGATCCCGCGACGCTCCTGCCGCACTGGACGGAGGCGCCGACGGGTCAGGTGCCGATTGTCGTCGCGCGCGAGGCCGCCTCGAGCGACGACCCGTGGTCGGCCGTGCCGGCGCCAGCGTGGCGTGAGGGCGAGGCCGACTGGGTCGCCCACGAGGAGCAGTTCGACGCCTCGATGCTGGCCGGCGAGGAGCGATCCGACGACGCCCGGCCGTGGGAGTTCGCGCTGACCGACGAGGTCACCGAGGACGAGCCCGCGGTCGAGGCGCCCCGGCCTGAGCCCACGCAGGTCCCGCGCACGCGGCGGCGCGCCACCGAGAACCCGCTGGCCGGACGGGCCGTGCGACAGAGCACCACCAGCAACGTCACGCGCGCGACCACCACGGGGATCGTCCTCGCGGCGCTCGTCTTTGGCGTCTTCCTTGCGGGGCCACTGCCCCTCACGGTTTTGATCCTCGTGGCTTTGGGCTTCGCGAGCGCCGAGGCGTTCGCCGCCTTCCGCGCGGTGGGCGCCCATCCGGCGACGATCCTCGGGATCGTCGCCGTCTTAACCCTCGGCGTCGCCGTCTACAACAAGGGACTCGTGGTGGTGGGCGCGGTCACGGCGCTGCTCGTGATCTTCGGCTTCATCTGGTACATGTCGGCCGAGCGCAAGATCGACGTGCTCGACGGGCTGGGCGCGACCATCTTCGTCTACGCCTGGGTGGGAGTGCTGGGCTCGTACGCCGTCGCGATGCTCTCGCCGCACACCTACGTCGACCGTCACGGCATGGCCTACCTCTTCGGGGCCGTGGCGCTGACGATCTGCAACGACGTGGGCGCGCTGTTCGTCGGGCGTTGGCTCGGGCGCCGGCCGCTGAACGCCCGCCTGTCGCCCAACAAGACCGTGGAGGGCGCCATCGGCGCGACCATCATCACGCTCATCGCCGGTGCGATACTCCTGCCCCGGGTGAGCCCGTGGACCGTAACGCACGGGGTGGAGGCGGCGGTCGCCCTCTCGATCGTGGTGCCCTTGGGCGACCTGTTCGAGTCGATGGTCAAGCGCACCCTTGGCCTGAAGGACCTCGGGCGGCTGCTGCCGGGTCACGGAGGGCTGTTGGATCGCATCGACGGCCTGCTGTTCGCGCTGCCGACCATGTACTACCTCCTGCACGTTCTCAAACTGAGCTAGCGATGTCGCCCGCGCGCCGAAGCGTGGCGCTGCTCGGCGCGACCGGCTCGATCGGCGTGCAGACGCTCGACGTGCTGCGCCACGAGCGCGATCGTTTCGAGCTGGTGTCGGTCTCGGGCGGCGAGCAGCTAAGCGAGCTCGCGGCCATCGTGAACGAGTTCCGCGTGACCCGCGTGGGCGTCAAGAGCGAGCAGCACCGTCGCTCGCTCATCGATCTCGTGGGCGATGGCGTCGACGTCCTGGTGGGCGAGCCGGGTCTCAGCGTGCTCGCGACCGGCGCCGACATCGTCGTGAACGCGGTCGTGGGCTTCGCGGGCCTGCCCGTCACGTTGGGCGCCCTCAGCGCGGGCAAGCGCTTGGCGCTCGCCAACAAGGAGTCGCTCATTGCCGCGGCGCCGCTGGTGAACCGGGTGCGTGCCACCCCCGGAGCGCAGTTGCTGCCCATCGACTCCGAGCACTGCGCGATCCATCAGTGCCTCGCGAGCTCGCCCGCTCGCGCGGGCTACCCCGACGTGCGTCGGCTCCTGCTCACGGCGTCGGGCGGGCCGTTTCGCGGGTGGAGCGTGGAGCGGCTGAAGGCCGCCACCAAGGAGGACGCCCTGCGCCACCCCACGTGGACCATGGGGGCCAAGATCACCGTTGACTCGTCGACGCTCATGAACAAGGGTCTCGAGGTGCTCGAGGCCTCGGCCCTCTTTGGCATCGACGTCGCGCGCGTCGAGGTCGTCGTCCATCCCCAGTCAATCGTTCACTCGATGGTCGAGTTCGTCGACGGCTCCGTGCTCGCGCAGCTCTCGAGACCTGACATGCGCCTGCCCATCGCCTACTGCCTTGGGCTGCCCGATCGCCTCGGCCGTCGTTTCGGCGAGCTTGACTTCGCGGACGCCGTCGAGCTGACCTTCGAGCCGCCCGACCACGACGCCTTCCCGGCGCTCGGTCTCGCCTACGCCGCGGCCCACGAAGGAGGAGCCGCGCCGGCGTGGCTGAGCGCCGCGAACGAGGTCGCCGTGGCGGCGTTCCTCGCCGACGAGATCGGCTGGTGGGACATCGTGCCCGTTGTCGCGGCCACGATGGACCACTACGAGGCCGATCCCCTAGAGACCTTGGCGGCGCTGCACGACAGTGACGCGGCCGCTCGACGATGGGCCCGCGCTAGCCTCAAGAGGTAGCCATGGCCGCGTCGACGTCTCTTCGCCAGTCGCCGCTGGCGCTGCTGGTGGGCGTCGTGGCGTTCGTGGCCCTGCTCACCTGGCGTTTTGGCTGGGCGCTCCCGCTGGTCATCTTTCTCATCGTCGCCATGGTGATGGGCCACGAGTTTGGCCACTTCATCACCGCCAAGCGCGCCGGGCTGCTGGTGAGCGACTTCTTCGTGGGCTTTGGGCCGGTGATCTGGTCGACCACCCGCGGCGAAACCCGCTACGGCGTGCGAGCGCTCCTGCTCGGGGGCTACGTCAAGGTGCCGGGCATGACCTGGGGCGCGCCGGTCGACCCGGCCGAGGAGAGCCGCACGTACCGCGAGGCCTCCTACCCCAAGAAGGTGCTCTTCGCCTCGGCCGGCTCGATCATGCACGGGGTGATGGCCCTCGCGCTGGCCTGGGCCTCGCTGACCTTCGTGGGGGCGCTCTCGTCGAGCCACGTCGGGGTGCTCGCCTTCAGCAAGTGGCAGGACCACAAGGAGAACGTGGCCCAGCTGGCCGGGCTGAAGGTGGGCGACCAGATCGTGCGCGTCGACGGCACGTCGATCACGAGCTCCTCGCAACTCGCCTCGATCGTGCACCACTCGACGGGACAGCGGCTCTCGATCGAAGTGGATCGCGACGGGCGGTTTCTCACGTTGCACGCCACGCCAGTGAGCGGTCGCACGATCAAAGAACCGGGGGTGACCTTGGGCTCGGGCGGCTACATCGGCATCTCGGTGGGGGCGCTCGTCGTGCGCACGTCGGCCCTCGACGCGGTACCCCGGTCCTTTAGCGAGATCGGCACGACGATCGCCGAAGCGGCGCGGGCCATCGTGCACGTGTTCTCGCCCGGCGAGTTCCAAAGCCTCTTCCACCAGGTGACCTCGCCCAAGGCGGCGGCCAACGTGAAGAACCAGTACTCGCGACCGGTCTCCATCGTGGGCGTCGTGCGCATCGCCGTCCAGGGTGCCCACGCCGGGGCGCGCCAGCTGCTCGCCATTTTGGTGGCGGTGAACATCTTCGTCGGCGTGCTGAACATGCTGCCGATGCTGCCCCTCGACGGCGGGTACGTGGCGATCGCCACCTACGAGCGGCTGCGCTCACGCAAGGGCGTGCGCTACCAGGCTGACGTCAACAAGCTCGCGCCGGTGATCTACGCCTTCATGACGATCCTGCTCGTGCTCTTCGCCTGCACGCTGTACCTGGACATCGCTCACCCGATCGCCAACCCGTTCGGGTAGGCGCACCGGGTAGCGCCCGGGCACGGCAGAATGGGGGGGTGGACGTCACCGCGAGCCTCCTGAGCCCGAGGCGCGTGACCCGCCAGATCGCGGTGGGCTCGGTCAAGGTGGGCGGCGACGCGCCGATCTCGGTGCAGTCCATGACCACGACCAAGACCGCCGACGTCGAGGGCACGCTCCAGCAGATCTACGCACTCGCCGCCAACGGGGCGGACATCGTGCGCTGCACGTGCAACGAGCAGGCCGCGGCCGAGGGCCTCGCCCAGATCGTCCCTCGCTCGCCGGTGCCCATCGTGGCCGACATCCACTTCCACGTGGAGATGGCCCTCGCGGCCCTCGAAGCCGGCGTGCACGGGCTGCGCCTCAACCCGGGCAACCTGCGCAAGCCCGAGGAGATCAAGCTCGTCGCGTCCGAGGCCAAGGATCGCGGCGTGCCGATCCGCATCGGCGTCAACGCCGGCTCCCTGCACCCCGAGATCTACGAGCGCTTCGGCGGCGCGACGCCCGAGGCGCTCGTCGAGTCCGCGCGCATCGAGCTCGCCTACTTCGAGGAGGTCGACTTCACCGACGTGAAGATCTCGGTGAAGGCGTCGTCGGTCGCGACGATGATCGCGGCCTACCGGCTCGCGTCGGCGACGTTCGATCACCCCCTGCACCTCGGGGTCACCGAAGCCGGGCCGCTGCCCGGCGGACTCGTCAAGGGCACGGCGGGCATCGGGACATTGCTGGCTGAAGGGATCGGCGACACGTTGCGGTACTCGCTCACGGCTGACCCCGTCGAGGAGGCGCGCGCCGGGCGCCAACTCCTCGAGTCGATGGGCCTGCGCGAGCGCAAGGGCCTCGACCTCATCGCGTGTCCGAGCTGTGGGCGCGCCGAGGTCGACGTGATCAAGGTGGCCAACGAGGCCCAAGAAGCGCTCAACGCCCTCGACATCCCCCTGCAAGTTGCCGTCATGGGCTGCGTCGTGAACGGTCCCGGCGAGGCGCGCCACGCGGATCTGGGTATCGCGGCGGGCAAGCATCGCGGGCACCTGTTCATTCAGGGCCAGATCATCCGCGTAGTCCCCGAAGCCGAGATGGTCGACGCCCTCGTCGAGGAAGCGAGCAAGATCGTCAAAGAGGGCGTCGAGGCCCGCCTCAGCGCGCGCGACGACTCCGCCGAGGCCGAGGCCGCCGCTGATCGCGCCGCGCTGCTCGAGGATCGCGGCACGGACGTCAATCGCGCCCAAGAGCGCATCGACAAGATCCGTCGGCACGTCCAGCACGACCGCCCTCGATAGGCTCGGTGCACTCAACAAGGAGCACCGTGGCATCCCAGAGCGTTCTGACCCCGCAGCGAGAGGACTTTCCCCGCTGGTACCAGGACGTCGTCGCCAAGGCTGAGCTAGCCGAGAACGGGCCGGTGCGCGGCACGATGGTGATCCGCCCCTACGGCTACGCGCTCTGGGAGCGCGTCCAGAGCGAGATGGACGCGCGCATCAAGCGCGCCGGCGCGAAGAACGCCTACTTTCCCCTCTTCATCCCCGAGAGCTACTTCGCCCGCGAGGCCGAGCACGTGGAGGGCTTCAGCCCCGAGCTGGCGGTGGTCACCTTCGCGGGGGGCGAGCAGCTGGCTGAGCCCATCGTGGTGCGCCCGACCTCAGAGACCGTGATCGGCGAGTTCATGGCCAAGTGGATCCAGAGCTACCGGGACCTGCCGCTCTTGCTCAACCAGTGGTCGAACGTCGTGCGCTGGGAGCTGCGGCCCCGGCTCTTCCTGCGCAGCACGGAGTTCCTCTGGCAGGAGGGCCACACCGCCCACGCGACCAACGAGGACGCCGCCGCCTACGCCCAGCGGATCCACTACGACGTCTACAACGACTTCCTCGAGGAGGTCTTCGCCACGCCGAGCTACCTGGGCATCAAGCCCGCGAGCGAGCGGTTTCCCGGCGCGATCAACTCGATCACGGCCGAGAGCGTCATGCGCGACGGCAAGGCCCTGCAGATGGTCACGACCCACGAGTTCGGCCAGAACTTCTCGCGGGCCTTTGGCATCTACTTCCAAAGCGAGGAGGGCCAGGCCGAACTGTGCTACACGACGTCCTGGGGTGCCTCCACGCGGCTCCTCGGCGGGCTCATCATGGCCCACGGCGACGACGACGGCCTGCTCGTGCCTCCCCGGCTCGCTCCGGTGCAGGCGGTGGTGCTCACGGTGCGCGACGAGCCCGAGCTCGACGAAGCGGCGGACCGAGTAGCGAGGGCCCTACGCGACGCCGGCGTGCGGGTGGAGACCGACGCGGCCCGGGGCAGCTTCGGGCGTCGGGTCACCGACTGGGAGATCAAGGGCGTGCCGCTGCGCGTCGAGGTCGGGCCTCGCGACCTCGCTGACGGGAAAGTCACCCTGGTTCGGCGCGACACGCGGGCCAAGTCGACCGAGCGCGTGGACGGCGTGAGTTCGATCGTTCCGGCGCTGCTCGAGACGATCCAGACCGACCTCTTCAACCGGGCGCTGGCGCACCGCGATGGGCTCACGCGCGACGTGGCGACGATCCCCGAAGCCCTCGACGCCGCGAAGGAGGGCTTCGCGCGGCTCGCCTGGGACGTCGTGGCGGGCGAGGGCGAAGCCGAGTTGAACGCGCAGGCCGTCAGTGTGCGCTGCCTGCAGCGCGCCGACGGCTCGATACCGGCCAGCGAGGACGAGGCGGGGCTGGTCTGTGTCGTCGCCAAGTCGTACTGACAGCGCGGACATCCCCGTCGGGTGCCGACGATTGTGAAGTGCGCCCTCGACTGCTACAATTTGGCTACAGTCCGCTCAGGACGTCTGGACTCGTTTAAGCGCGGGCCTCTGGCCCGCGTTTTTCAATGTCTAGCCGTCCGATCAGGCGAAAGGAGGCGGCAATGGAGTGGGAGCGTGAGCTCGGACCCCTGGTCGCCTCGTTGGGCCTTGAGCTCTACGACGTGGAGTTCGCGGGCGGGACGCTGAGCGTCGTCGTCACCCGCCCCGGCGGGGTCGACCTCGAGACGCTCGCGCAGACCAATCGGGCCGTGTCGGAGTGGCTCGACGCGAGCGACCCCATCGCCGGACGGTACACGCTGGACGTCTCGAGCCCGGGCCTCGAGCGACGGCTGCGCACGCGGACCCACTTCGAAGGGGCCGTCGGCGAAGTCGTGAAGCTGCGCGAGCGGCGAACCGACCAGCCCACGCGCCGCCTGGAGGGAACGCTCATCGAGGTGGATGAACACACCGTCACGCTGCGCGACCACGAGCTCGGCGACGTCACCGTGGCGCTCGACGCCGTCGAGCGCGCACGAACCGTCTTCGAGTGGGGCACGCCGAAGCCGCCCAAGCGCGCAAAGTCCTCGACCGCTAAGAAAGGCTAGACATGGCGAACTTCGAGTTTCTTGAGGCGCTCAGCCAGATCGCGCGCGACCAGAACATCGACGAGGGTGAGCTCCTGATCGCCTTGGCCAACGCGCTGCTGGCCGCCTACAAGCGCCGGCCCGACTCGGCCGAGGACGCCGAGGTGGAGATCAACCCCGAGACGGGCGAGATCAAGGTGTGGGGACTCGAGCTCGACCTCGAGGGCAACGTCACACGCGAGTGGGACGCCACGCCCGAGGACTTCGGGCGAATCGCCGCCCAGACCGCCAAGCAAGTGCTCATGCAGCTCATCCGCGACATTCAGCGCCGCCAGATGTACGAGGAGTTCGCCAACCGCGAGGGCGACATCGTCTCGGGGACCGTCCAGCAGAACGACAACCGCTACACCCTGCTCGACCTCGGCCGCGTCGAGGCGCTGCTGCCCCAGGCCGAGCAGATCGCCTTCGAGCGCTACGAGCACGGCGCGCGCATCAAGGTCTACATCGTCGAGGTCCGCAAGACCAACAAGGGCCCCCAGATCGTGGTCTCGCGCACGCACCCGGCGCTCGTGGCGAAGCTCTTCGAGATCGAGGTACCCGAGATCGCCAACGGCATCGTCGAGATCAAGGCGCTGGCGCGCGAGCCGGGCCACCGCTCGAAGATCGCGGTCGCCTCGAACGACCAGATGATCGACCCGGTGGGGGCGTGCGTGGGCGCGCGCGGTTCGCGCGTGCGCAACATCACCAACGAGCTGCGCTCCGAGCGCATCGACGTCGTCCCCTACAGCGACGACCCGGTCGAGTTCATCCAGTCGGCACTGCAGCCGGCCCGCGTTCGCGAGGTCCGCCTGGACGAGGTCGAGGGCATCGCCACCGTGATCGTCCACGACCAGCAGCTCTCGCTGGCCATCGGCAAGGAGGGTCAGAACGCCCGCTTGGCCGCGCGGCTCACTGGGTGGCGCATCGATATCCGCTCGGAGAACGAGGGCAACGACGAGGTGGTCGAAGAGGTCTGGACCGAGGGGGACGTGGTGGTCGACGAGACGGTCGCCCTCGTCGAGGACGGCGGCGAGGCCGCGGTCGTCACCGACGTCGTGGTGACTGACGCCGAGGGCCACGTCGAGGAAGTCATCGAGGTGGAGACGGTGCCCGAGGACGAGGCCTAAGAGCGACGCCGCGGCGCCCTGGTGGCGACGGGGAAAAGACCGTGGGTGTGAAAGAATGGGAAACTGCGCCCGTCGAACGTGCGCTGGCTTGAAGTAAGGGAACATTTTGGCGCCAAAGAAGATTCGAGTGCACGAGCTCTCCAAAGAGCTCGGGCTGACGAGCAAGGAACTGCTCGCACTCGCCGAGAAGCTGGGCATCGGGGCCTCGAGCCCCTCCGCGTCCATCGAGGACGCTCAGGCCGACCGGATTCGACGCCGGGTCGACGCCGAGGGCCTGCGCCGCGAGGTGCCGTCGCCCGCGGAGAAGGCGGCCAAAGCCACCAAGGCCGCCAAGGCCACCAAGGCCGCTACGACGGCCGTCGCGCCGCCACCCGAGGCGCCGGCTCGCGCCGCGCGCGCCACGATGACGGCGCCCGCGCCCGTTCCTGCAGCCAGCGCCGCGGCGACGCCTGTCCCCGAGTCGGGTTCGCCGGTCCCTCGTCCGGCTAGCGCGCCCAAGGTGGTGCGCTCTCGGGTCGTGCCGCCGAAGGCGCCGCCGGTACGCAGCGCCTCGCCGGACGGTCCCACCACGATCCGGCCCACACAGCGTGGACCCGGCGAGGACGGCGCCACGCGACCGCCGCTCAGCTCGTCGGGTCGCCCGATTCCCCCGCCGCCGGGACGGCCAGTCAGCGCCACGGGTCGCCCGATCCCGCCCCCGCCCGGCGTGCGTCGGCCGTCGCCGGGGGGTCTTGGCCGCGTCACCCCCTCGAGCGGGCCACGCCCGATGAGCGCGCGTCCGGGAGCGGCGACGCCGCGCACGGCGGGCACCTCGCGCCCGGGCGGCTTCAGCTCGTCGCGCCCCGGCGCCCCCGCGGGCGCGCCGGCCGGCGGACGCAGCGGTGGTGCAGTCCGCGGAGCCGGTGGGCCGCGCGGCTCCCAGCGCAAGGTCACACGCCGGCGCCGGCGCAACATCGAAGAGCTCGAGCCCACCCAGATGACCACGTGGCAGCCAAGCAGCGCGCCGGTGCCCGAAGGCGAGATCATCATTGAGCGAGGCTCCACGGCCAAGGACGTCGGGCCCAAGCTCAACCGCAGCGCCGCGGACATCATCCGGTTCCTCTTCCTCCAGGGCGAGATCGTCACCGCGGTCCAGAGCCTCTCGGACGACATGATCGAGCTCTACGCCGCCGAGGTCGGCGCTGAGGTGCATCTGGTCGATCCGGGCGAGCAGAAAGAGGCCGAGCTGCTCGCCAAGTTCTTCGACGAAGAGGACGACGACGACATCATCGCCCCAGCCCCCCGCGCGCCCGTCGTGACGGTGATGGGCCACGTCGACCACGGCAAGACGCTCCTGCTCGACCGAATTCGAAAGACGAACGTCGTCTCGGGCGAGGCGGGCGGCATCACCCAGCACATCGGGGCGTACCAGGTCACCTGGCACGGCAAGTCGATCACCTTCCTCGACACCCCCGGCCACGAGGCCTTCACCGCCATGCGAGCCCGTGGGGCCAAGGTGACCGACGTGATCATCCTCGTCGTGGCGGCCGACGACGGCGTGATGCCCCAGACGGTCGAGGCCATCAACCACGCCAAGGCCGCGGAGGTGCCCATCATCGTGGCGATCAACAAGATGGACCGGCTCGACGCCAACCCCGACCGGGTCCAGCAGCAGCTGTCGGAGCAGGGACTCGTGCCCGAGAAGTGGGGCGGCGACACGATCGTCGTGGAGATCTCGGCCCTGCAGAGCACGGGCATCGACGACCTGCTCGAACAGGTGCTGCTGGTCGCCGAAATCGGCGAACTGGTCGCCCGACCCACGGGACGGGCCGTCGGCACCGTGCTCGAGGCGAACCTCGAGGTCGGACGGGGACCCGTCGCGACCGTGATCGTCCAAAACGGGCTGCTCGAGGTGGGCGACCCGGTCGTCGCTGGCCCGGCGTACGGCAAGGTCAAGGCCCTCATCAACGACCAGGGCGTCCAGGTCAAGTCGGCGGGACCCTCGACGCCGGTGCAGGTCCTCGGCTTCAGCGAGCCGCCCTTCGCCGGGGACGAGATGCGCGTCGCCCACGACCTCGGCCACGCCCGCTCCCTGGCCGAGGCCCGCGCGCAGCGCACCCGGCTCGTGGGCCAGCAGCCGGTCGCCTCGACCAGCGGGGCGCGCCTCGAGGACCTGTTCGAGCAGATCCAGCGGGGCGAGTCGGCGACGCTCAATATCGTGCTGAAGGCCGACGTGCAGGGCTCGCTCGAGGCCTGCACCGAGTCGTTGCGCAAGCTCGAGCGCGACGACGTCAAGCTCGTCATCGTGCACCGGGGCGTCGGCGGCATCACCGAGAACGACGTGCAGCTGGCCAAGGCCTCGAACGCCACCATCATCGGCTTCGACGTCCGGCCCGACAAGCGCAGCCGCGAGCTCGCCCTCAGCGAGGGCGTCCAGATCAGAACCTACGAGATCATCTACAAGCTGATCGAGGAGATAGAGGCGGCCATGCTCGGGCTCTTGACCCCGGTCTACGAGGAGATCGTCACCGGCGAGGCCGAGGTCCGCGAGGTCTTTCGGATCCCTCGCGTCGGGGCGATCGCCGGCTGCTTCGTTCGCGACGGGGTCATCACGCGCGGATCGAGGGTTCGGTTCTTGCGCGAGGGCGCC
>Ga0187783_10000569_pt1 | contig 27113 bp, 23 predicted proteins | sample 1015_SJ02_MP02_2_FD_132471 | JGI IMG/M metagenome (GOLD analysis project Ga0187783, IMG submission 132471) | Tropical peat soil microbial communities from peatlands in Department of Meta, Colombia - 1015_SJ02_MP02_20_MG | ecosystem: Environmental > Terrestrial > Soil > Wetlands > Peat | place...
CCTTTGGCCACCGAATGCAGGAGCAACGCGAAGTCGCCTCCGATTCGCGGCAGCAGCACTTGCGTTTCAGGGTCGCCAAAGCGCGCATTGAACTCAACGACGCGCGGACCATCTGCGCTCCACATAAGACCGCAATAAATTACTCCGATGTACTCCTCGCCTTCTTCGAGGAGTCCGCGCAACAGCGGGGCGAGAATCCGGTCGCGCACGCGATCGTACAGATCGCTGGAGAAGCCCGCCGGCGGCGAATACGCTCCCATTCCGCCGGTATTTGGGCCGGTATCGCCGTTACCGGCGCGTTTATAATCGCAAGCGCCGCCCAGGGGCACGATCGCGCGGCCGTCGCAGAGCGCAAAGATACTTACCTCGCGTCCGTGCAGGCGCTCCTCGAGCAGCACGTCGGAGCCGCCGCCGGGCACTCGGCCGTGTCCGTACCAGTCATTGAGAACGGCACGCGCCTCGTCGGCGTCGCTTACGACGACGACGCCTTTGCCCGAGGCAAGACCGTCCGCCTTGACAACCACCTCGCTGTCCCAATCCTCGAGCGCTTTGGCTGCCGCGTCGAGCGAATGAACGAAGACGGCGCGCGCAGTCGGAATTCCGTAGCGCTCCATGAAGCGCTTCGCAAAGCTCTTGCTCGATTCGAGCCGGCCGCCGGAGCGATTCGGGCCGAAGACCGCTATCCCGGCGTCGCGTAAACGATCGCCGACTCCGGCAGCGATCGCCGTTTCGGGACCCAGAACAGCGAGGTCGATTCGCTCGTTGACGCAGCGCTGTGCGAGAGTCTTGCCTTCGGTTGCGGCAATCTCCCAGTTATCTCCGCGAGATGCGGTTCCCGCATTACCGGGTGCGGCGAAGACCGCCTCGCACGAGGGCGATTCGGCGATTCGCCATGAGAGCGCGTCTTCTCGCGCCCCGCTACCAATGACGAGCACCCGCATATGCTACTCCCACTCGACGGTGGCGGGCGGTTTGGTCGTAATGTCGTAGGCGATGCGGTTAACGCCGCGCACTTCATTGACGATTCGCGCTGAGATGCGCTCGAGGAGCTGGTGCGGCAAACGGGCCCAATCGGCCGTCATGCCGTCCTCGCTGGTAATGGCGCGTATGGCAACGAGATTGGCATAGGTTCGACCGTCGCCCATGACGCCGACGCTCTTGACGGGCGTAAGAACTGCAAAGTATTGCCATGGATGCGGATCGAGGCGTGCCGCGTCGATCTCTTCGCGCACGATTGCGTCGGCGCCGCGCACGATCGCCAAACGCTCGGCGGTGACCGCGCCGATAATTCGCACCGCTAAACCGGGACCGGGGAAGGGCTGGCGCGCTACGATATTCTCCGGCAGCCCAAGCGCTCTGCCGAGCTCGCGGACCTCATCCTTGAAGAGCGAGCGAAGCGGCTCGATCAGCGAAAGGCCCATATGCTCGGGCAGCCCACCGACGTTGTGGTGCGATTTGATCTTTTCGCCGGCCTTGCTCTGCGGAGTCTTCGATTCGATGACGTCGGGATAGAGCGTACCTTGGACCAAGTATTTGACGCCGGGGATCTTGGCAGCTTCGCGCTCGAAGAGCTCGATGAATTCGTGTCCGATGATCACGCGCTTTCGTTCGGGATCTGCTACGCCGTGCAGCTTTCGGAGAAATGCTTCGCGCGCGTCGACCGCGACGACGTTGAGGTGCAGAAGCTCGCGAAAGGCTGTCAAAACCTGCTCCGCCTCACCTTGGCGCAGCAGGCCGTGGTCGACGAAAATGCAAGTGAGCTGCTTGCCGATCGCGCGCGCGACGAGCGTCGCCGCTACGGCCGAGTCGACGCCGCCCGAGAGCGCGCAGATCGCTTTATCGCTGCCGACGCGTGCGCGGATTTCCTCGATCGAGCGCTCAAGGAAAGACTCCAGCTTCCACTCATGGCCGAGCGCAGCGATTTTGCGCAGAAAGTTTTCGAGAATCGTTCGTCCATACTCGGTGTGAACGACCTCGGGGTGGAACTGAACGCCGTAAATCTTCTTCTCGGGATTCCCCATCGCCGCGACGTGGCAGCGCGCGGTCGACGCGAGCGCGTGATAGCCGTGCGGTAGCACCACGACGGAGTCGCCGTGCGACATCCAGACGCGCGATTCTTCCGGGACGCCGTCGAACAGCGGCGTTTCGCGGTCGCGGATCGCGAGCGTCGCGGGTCCATACTCGGCGTGATCGAGCCGAACCAACTCTGCCCCGACCTCGCGCGCAAGAAGCTGCATGCCGTAACAGATGCCGAGAATGGGGAGACCCGACTCGACGACCGCCTCGTCCATCCCCGGCGCGCCCTCGGCTAGCGCGCTTTCGGGGCCGCCGGAGAGAACGAGCGCCGCCGGCCGGCGCAGCGACAGCGTGTTCCAGGACGTGTCGTATGGAACGATCTCGCAATAGACGCCAAGCTCCCGGATGCGCCGCGCGATCAGCTGAACGTACTGCGCGCCGAAATCGAGGACGAAAACCGTTCGCGGCACGGGCCGGCTACGCGGCGGCAGCCGCCGCTTTCAAGGCAGCATCGTAATCGGGCTCGCTCGCGACCTCGGGAACGATTTGAACGTACGAAATCGTGCGATCCTTGCCGATCACGACGATCGCGCGCGCGAGCAGTCCGAGCTCGGCGATCAAGAGTCCGTAGTTGAGGCCGAAGCTGCGATCGCGGTAATCCGATAGCATCTCCAGCTTGACGTCGCCTTGCGCGCCGCACCAGCGCGCCTGCGCAAAGGGCAAATCCATGCTCACGACCGCGGCTCGCACGTTTTGAGGAAGCTCGCCCAGTCGCGAGTTGAATTTCTGCGACTCCAACGAGCAGACGCTCGTATCGAGCGACGGCACGACGATAAGCAAAGCGGCGCGTTTGCCTTCGTCGAGCAACACTTCCGGCGTAACGGTCGAGAGGTCGGCGGCCGTCACCGCGAAGTCGGGCGCCGGGTCGCCGGCATTTAGCTCCGGCCCGCGCAGGGTCATGGGGCTTCCCTTAAACGTGATTCTTCCGGTACGTTCTTGCACGCGATCGACGGTCATTGAATACCTCCTGCAGATGGTTTCGGTTCCCTACGTCAACACATCTTCGAGGCGATCGGTGTCGCGCGCCATCACGACTTCCATCGCGATTCGCTCGCCGACCGATACGTCGCGCCCCCAACGGTACGCCGAGTACGGCGTAAACCGCGTTCCGGGAGAGCCCGGGATGCGCAAAGAGACGTCGTAGCAGATCAGTTCCTTGGGCGGACCGGCGGCAATCACGCACTGAAGGGCAAACGGTCCGATCACGCCCGGCGGACTCATTTCGCGGGCTGCCGCAACGAATCGCTCGCCCATTTCAAAGGCGGGCTCGAGCATAGACTCGAGGATTGTGACGGCTACGTGCCCGGCTTCCTCAAGGCTCATCGCGATATCGCGCACGGCTTCGAACGCCGAAGGCGGCAAGCTGCGAAAGCCCTCCAAGTTCGTTTGCCGCCGTGTGTCGGTGCCGCAGAGCTCGAGCTCGCGCAAAAGCGGCGAGTAGAAGAAATTCAAGTTGACCGAGGGGCCAAGCGCGTACTCCTCGATGATCGCGGTCGCAAGCGCCTCAGCCGTGAGAACGTGGTCGTCGATCAGCCGCCCACTGACGCGACGATACTCGCCCGGCGAGGCGGCGAGAAAGAATGCACGCTCGAAGCTGACCCGCGCGTGCGGGGCCTTGACCATGACGAGGCGATCGATCTCGGCCGGGGACGCAAACTGGTGCGGATGCCGGATGCCGGCTCGCTGCAGCAGCTCGTACTGGTTGACGCGCCCCCTCTCTTCGCGTTCCTCGGCACGCAACAATCGCCGGTTGCCGAAAAACGGCACGAGCATTCGCTCTTCGATCTCGTCGTAGCTATGCTTCTGCCGCAAGTAGACTTCGAACGAGCGGTTGGGGACGAACAGGGCGTTCCGGCGCAAGAGTTCCTGCTGAACGTCGTCGCGCAAAATTTCCGTGAAGGCGCCCAGCTCCAAGACCGCGTCGACGCACCCGCGCGGGACCGGCGTCGCATGCACTGCAAAGTGGCGCGCGTAGGTCTGCTCCCGCCCTTTCGCGGTCACGACGAGGTTGCGAAGGCCCGCAGCACGCGCGCCGTACGCTACTTCGAGGGCCGAATGACTTCCAATTGAGCAAAGCGCCAGCTGCGAGCGATCGTAAGCCGCAAGGGCGCGCGCGACATACTCCGTGCTCACCGCGGCGTCATTCGACGCGAGGACTAAGTTTAGCTGCCGAGCAGTTTGCGCGCCTGCGGGCTGTCTTGATACTCGATGGTAAGGATCGCTTTAAGCCGCCGAGCCACCTCTCGTGATTGTAGGTCGGTCATCCGCTCGAGGGTGCTGTAACACCAGTAAAGCAGCATTGGGAGGTCCCGGTCGCGTGGATATACCTTCTGCATGTCGACGATCGACCTGGCAACGTCGGCGGCCGGGTCGCTCTCGCGGTTACCGTAATCGTAGTCGAGCATATAGTTGATGTGCTTGAGGCGGTTTTCGATCTCGAGAATCGACATGCCCATCGGGCCAAAGTATTCGTCGGCGGGCGCCAGCGTCGTGAGATACACGTCGTGCGGCAACGCGTTGACCGTCGCGATGACTCGAATTGGGTCGACGGCCTTTAGCCGCGTGAGAAAGATTTGCGCGTTGCGAACGTCGGTTTTGGTGTAACCGCGATCGGTCGAAGCTGCATCGGCGGAGTTGACCAGCTCGTTACCCCACGTCGTGGGCAAATGCGCGACTGGGAAGCTCGGCGCCGCGGCGCGCGCAAGCGCGAGCGATCTCCAGGATGGATCGTGCGTCAGCAGCCAAGCGCGCCAGTCCGCTTCGACTTGAATGAGAAGCGCGTCGATATCGCCGGGATATGCTTTGACATTCGCGGTCGCATCGAGGTCGGCAACGCGCGCCAGCTGCGCGGGATCGTCCTCGGAGTTGACGCGCTGCAGCAATCCCTGGGCCTGAGAGATCAACTCGGTGTCTTCAGAATGCTTCGTCACCCAATCCGCCGCTTCTCGCACCCACCAGACGGCGGCATCGTGATTGGTCAAGGGGTTATAATGCAGCCCGGTTCCGATACGAACCGTAAGTGTCGCTAGCTCGCCGTAGGCCGGGTCGTCGGGATACTGCAGCGAGTAGGCACGTCCCGCGTTGAAAATCGTGGAGAGGTAGGTCGCTTCGGATCGAAAATCCCAGCCCGCTGCTTGGCCTTTCGCGAAGGCGTCCTTCATCTGCGCGTACAGCACCGCGGGATCGACCTCGACCGTCGCTCGCACCGCTGCCGGCGCGCCGATCAGCGCGATGATAAACGCTGCCTGCGCGGCGGCTCTACAGAACGCTCGAGTCATCCAGCACCAGATGCAGGTTATTCGTCAGCAATGCGTTCTTCAGCTCTCGCGCTATTCGGCGCCCGGTCGACATCGGCTCCGAATAGTTGAGGTACGAGTACGGCGAGCCGTCGATGAAAAGGTTCGTTCCGGCAACGATGCGCGCCGAAATTTCCATGATGTAGAACTGAATGTCGGGCGTGATGATCGTTTCAATGCAGAAAGCCCCAAACAGGCCTTTGGGCCCGCAGATCTCCTTGCTGACGCGAACCACCTCATCGCCCATGTGCAGTGCTTCGGCAAGCATCGACTCGCGCAAAGAAACGGGCTGATTCCCAACCACCACGTAGGAGGGGGAGACGTCCATACCTTCTTGCGCGGCGGCAGGAATCCGGCCGAGCGAATCGACGTTGGTTTCATAGCGGCGGTCCATCGACATGATCTCGAGCTTGCCCTGCAGCGGCGAGTAGAAGTAGTGGATGTAGAGCGGTACGCCGATAATGTATTCTTGAATGATATAAGCTTCCTTGAGGTGCGCGGCGCGGGCCTCGAAGTCGTGTGCATCCCTAATGAACATGTAACCCTTCCCGCCTGCTGCCCCGTAGAGCTTGACGATAACCGGCCGGTCGATTTCGGCTCCGCTGCGGAACTGGCGCGGAAGCTTGAGCCCCGCCCGCGATAGCCACTCGCGCTGCAGCTCGCGGCTGGCCTCCCAATCGAGCACCGCTTTGTTGCCAAAGTAGGGGATCGTCATTTTCTTATGCTCGTCAAGCGAAAGGTACGCGACGAACGAGCCGTGCGGGACGATAATCACTTTGCGCTTCTGGAGCTCGTTGATGATCGTCATGAACTCGCTGTAGTCGTTGAGCGCGATCACTTCGTCGACGAAGGCAAAGGAGCGATAGAGGCGCTCGGTATCGCGGTTTGAGATTGCGAGCGTTCGAAAGCCTTCGTCGTGCGCGCCCTTTAGAATCTGCAGCGCCGAGTGCGAGCCGAGCGTCGCGATCGTGTACGGCCGGTCCATTAGCGAGTCACCTTTTCGATGGCGGGGTTACACAAGAGGCGCTCAGCCGCCATATCTAGGAGGCCGCGCGAAACCGGCGCGCCGTCCGCACCAAAGAGTCGCCAAGCAATTCCGATCCGCTCTCCCTCATCCTTCGCCCTTCGAGACGCTCGCGGAGCCTGTCCTGAGCGCAGTCGAAGGGCTCGCTCCTCAGGATGACAAAGAGGCTCGATCCAAACCTCGCCGGCGCGTGGAGCGCATCGGTCGAGCAACTCGAGGCGATGCTTATGGAGATTGAAGATCGTCTCGTCGCTTTCGATACGGCGCGTCAGCGCGCGGACGTCGCCGCCGTCGTCAAAGATCCAGATCTCGCTGCGCTCGACGCGCGCGACGTCAACTCCAAGCCTTCGTAGCGCCACGAGTGCCGTGTAAGCGGTATTGTCGGGGATCTTCAAGCTGATCGAAATTGCTCGCTCAGTCATTCGCTCGCCCTCGTCCTTCGACACGCGCCCTCCGGGCGCGGCTCAGGATGACTCGCCTGTGTGGCTGAGACGGCTTGGACGAAGCTGCGGAAGAGAACGGCGCCGCCGGAAGGGGCGAGCACGTCCGCGCCTTCGCGCCGGTCGAGATGATTGAAGTTCCATGCATCTCGCTCGGGGTGCGGCATGATCGCCAGCACGTTGCCCTCGCGATTCACCAGACCGGCGCAGCGCAGGGCCGACCCGTTTGGGACCGCCGCGTCGTCGACGCCTCCATCGGCGTGCGCGTAGACGAAGGCGAGGTGATCGCCCTCAACGATTTCTTTCAAATGCTCGGGTGCTGCGGCAAGGCGTCCCTCAGCGTGCGCCGCCCAGGCCGGAACCAGCGCACCGTGAGGCAACGCAGCCGTGATCGCGCTGCGCGACGGCTCGATCGAAAGCTTGAGATAGACGTGACGGCAGACGAAATGCGGCTCCGGCAAGTTTTTCGCGAATGCCGCCGTCGGTTTGCGCCCCGAACCGGTCCCTGGGACGAGGCCGGCTTCGAGCAGGATTTGTGCGCCGTTGCAAACTCCAAAAACGAGTTTACCGCAACGCGCGGCCTCCATCACGTAATCCATGATCCGGTCGTGGGCGGCGATTGCGCCGGCTCGAATCCGGTCTTCATACGCAAATCCGCCCGACAGGACGAACGCATCGTAAAGCGCGAGCTCTTCGGCTTTGGACCAATGAACCAACTCGGCGTCGCCGCCGCAGTCGCGCAGCAATCGTACCGTTTCATCTTCGGAATTCGTACCCGGAAAGACCGGCACGGCGATGCGAGCGCTCACGGATAGAGCTCGTCGAGCGGCTGCGACCAAATCTTATAGAGCCGCGGGATCTCAAAGCGTATGCCGTTGACGATGAGCTCGCGGCCCGGTATCGTCTGCCCGATGCGCAAGGCGCCGGTAAGATCGACCTCACTCTCGTCGCTGACCTCGCAGATGAACCCGCCGGTTTCGCACAGCGGATTTCCGAAATCTATTTCGGCACCGATTCTCCGCCCGCGCAGCATCGCATCAAAGCTAAGGCGTGCCAGGGCCGTCAACATTCCCCCATCACTTATGGCGCGGCAGGAGCGCAGGATTCCCCGAGCGACCGCCTCGTGCAGAATTCCGACCGAGGCTCGCTCACCGCTATAGGAAATTGCCGGCAGCGTGCCGCGGGCGCCGAGCACCTCGGCGAGCACGGAGCCGCCCACAACGAGCTCGCGGCTGCCGATCCACAGCAACGTCGAGCCGGCCTCTTTGAGACCCGGCGTAACGACCTTTTCGACGTCATCGATTGCGCCGATGCAGGCGACAATTGCCGAGGCGGGGATGGAATGCCCGTCAGCGGACTCGTTATAAAGGCTGACGTTGCCGGATACGATCGGAAGGTCGAGCTGCGTGGCCGCGCGCGTCAGCCCGTCGACCGCGGCGACGAACTGGCCATAGTGTTCTGGTTTTCGCGGGTTGCCGAAGTTCAAGCAGTCCGTCAGACCGATCGGGCGCGCGCCGACGGCTACGACGCGGCGCATCGCTTCGACCACCGCGTGCTCGGCGGCATAGCCGGGATCGATTCGCCCGTAGCGCGGATTACCGGCTACTGCCAGCGCGACCCCCAGCCGCGAGGCCGGAATTGGAGCGAGCACGCCCGCATCGGCGGCGCCGCGTGCAAGGACGGTGCAGCCACGCACGACTGCGTCGTAGCGGCGGTAAAGCGGCTCGCGCGACGCGACGTCCCGATGCGCTAGGATTTTTGGAAAGAGCGCCTCGACGTCGACAGCCGGCAACTCCTCAACCGGGCCCGAATGGCGAATCACCTCCGTGTACGGCAGCTCGTCGCGGATCGGTCCGGTGAGAAACTCGCTCTCAACATCCATCACGACCGAGCCGCGGTAACGCATCGTGTAACGCCGATCTGCGGTTACGCGGCCGATGACCGTCGCGCGCGCGTTGTACGCAACGTCCGGCAAGGAGAACTCGTCGTTATAGATGCGCAGCACGTCGCTGACCACGGCCTGCGGCAGCAACCAGAGAAGCCGTTCCTGCGTCTCGCCGACGGCGATAACTTCGGGCGGCATTCCGTCGACCGCGACGTTGACGTTATCCAGATTGATTGCAGCGCCATAGCCGCCCTTTGAGGTGATCTCGGCCGAGCAGCCCATGATGCCGCCGGCACCGAGGTCCTTGAACGCCGCCGTCATCCTCTGCTCGCGCAGCAACGCAAAGACGCGATAACTCGCGCGCATCAACACGTTTTTCAAGAACGGGTCGGGGACTTGAACCGCGCCTTTGTTGATTTCTGCTTGCTCGGCGTCTAGCGTCAGCGAGGAAAAAGAGGCTCCGCCGAATCCGCTAGGATCGGTCGCTTTGCCGACGAGAACGATCGCCCAGTCATCGGCTCCTTTTGGCGCGTAGGAGTGGATCAGCTCGCCCTCCTTGACGAGCCCGAGCGCGACCACGTTGACCAGGCAGTTCTCATCAAAGCCTTGGTGAAAATATACGTCGCCGGCGAGGTTTGGAACGCCGATGGCGTTGCCGTACGCGCCGATGCCGTCGACGACGCCCCGGGCAATGCTTCGACTCCGCTGCGCACAAGCTACGTCCGTGTCGGCGCGGCCGAAGCGGAGCGGATCGGCAACGGCGATGACTTCGGCGCCCATGCACAGCACGTCGCGCACGATGCCGCCGATTCCGGTGGCGGCTCCCTCGAAGGGAACGACTTGCGAGGGATGATTGTGCGATTCGTGCGCAACCACGATCGCATAGCGATCGCCCTCGTGCACGCCCAGGTGAAGCGCGCCGGCATCCTCTCCCGGCCCCAACAATACGGTCGCCCCGCTGCTCGGCAGACGCGTTAAGTGGTGACGGCTCGATTTATAACTGCAATGCTCGCTCCACTGCGCATCGAACGCATGGAGCTCGACGGTGGAGGGTTCCCGCCCGAGCCGCTCTTTGATGCGCTGCAGTTCGTCGTCGCGCAGCGCGACGTTCGGGACTCCGGAGAGCCCACTAACCAATCGGCGCTCCTTGTGGCACGGGTACTTGCTGCTGCAGCGAAGCGTCGGCGTGAAGCACGCTCGAGCGCGCGTTGGCTTGCATCAATAGGGTGCGCCCATAGAGCACCGTATCCTCCAAGCCCAAAAGCTTGGCGCACTGCATCGCGAGCCGCGAAGCTTCCACGGTTCCGTCGAGCACGGGAGCCGACGAGCTCGCGTCGAGCATCGTTCGAAGCAGCTCGTTCTCTCCGACTGCAACCACCATCAAGCGCGCAAAACTCGCTTCCAACTGCTGCAGGAGCTGCAGCACGTAGCCCGGTGTTGCCGACGGACTTGCCACGTGGCGAACGGTCGGCAAGCCCAGCTGTCCCAACGCGTTGACGATCTCGTTCACTCGTTCGACCTGTCCGGGCGAATCGGCGATCACCGCGGCCATGCCCGGGCGCATGACGGGAAACGTCCCGACCAGCTCGGCTACTCGTTCGTAGGCTCGTTTGACGCGCTCCAAGGCCGCGTCGTCAACATTCTCAAGGTTGCGGTAGATCTGCTTGTCGAGCATCAGCTCCTCGCGTCCCTGCGCCCAAATGCGCCAGGAGTCGTTATCGATTACGTCGGCGATCACGAGCTGGCCCTGGTTCTCGCCGCCCGCCAAGCGCCCAAACTCGATCTTCAGGTCGACGAGCAACACGTCGCGCTTGCGCCATGCATGCGAGAGAATGTCGAACGTGAGCCGGGCCAGCTCGGTCATCGCGCCGACCTCCTGCGGCGCGGCGATATTGCGCGCAACGATTTGATCGGGCGAGATGAGCGGATCGTGCGCGGCGTCGTCCTTGAAGAAAAACTCGATCACGCGCGGGACGAGCAGCGTGCCGCGCTGCAGGCTCGGATTGCGCTTGATGAAGGAGCCTGCGGCGACGCCGCGCGTAACGACCTCCAGCGGAATCATGTTGCAGCGGCGGACGACCATCTCGTTGTTGTCGTCGTCTTCGCCGCCGGTGAGATAATGTGTCGGCAAACCGCAAAGATTGAGTAAGCGAAAGACGCGTGCCGTGGTTTGTGCCGCAAGGCGTCCTTTTCCGGGAATCTCGTGACGCCGCGCGCCGTCCCCGGCTGAGATCGCATCGCTTTGCGCAACCACGAGCTGATGCGGCTGACCTGGATTCTCGTAGAGTATCTTCGTCTTGCCGCGCGCGATTTCGATGCCTTTATTCATCAAACACGCACTTCGGTCTGACGCGGGAAAGGCTGCAGGCAATCGATGCGATCCGCGAGCAACCGCGCTCGTTGTGGCGCAGTACCGACGTAGCTGCTGGGATCGAGCAACCGCCGAATCTCGGCCGGGTCGACGAGCGCGGTCAGCGCCGAATCCTCTGCAAGCAGGCGAGAGAGCGGATTGTCCTCTCCGCGGCCGACCGCATCCCACGCTTCCATCGATGCACTGCGCAGTGTTTCGTGCATGCGTTGCCGGTCTCCGCCGGCGCGCACTGCCTCGAGCATGACCGCTTGCGTTCCGGCGAAAGGTGCATACGTGCGTAAATTTGCCGCAATGCGCCGCTCGTCAACTCGCAGGGCATCGATGATCTTGCGGCCGAGCGTAATGATTTCGTCGGCGCACAGCAATGCTTCCGGAAGGACGACGCGGCGATTCGCGCTGTCGTCGAGCGTGCGCTCGAGAAAGTTCGTCGCTGCATTCTGCCACGTTACGTCGGCATAGGCGGGAAGCAAACGCGCCAGCGAGCCGATCCGTTCGCTCAATACCGGATTGCGCTTAAAGGGCATCGACGAACTCCCGACTTGCTCGGCGGCAAAGGATTCCGCGATCTCGCCGAAGCCCGGACTGCCGAGCATTCGCACGTCGGCGGCGAACTTTGAGAGCGATGCGCCGAGACCGGCGAGGGCCGAAAGCAAGAGATAATCGAGCTTGCGTGGATACGTCTGGGTGCTGATTTCCCGAGCCAACAGTCCAAAGCGTTCGAGCACGTAGGCTTCGATATCACTCGAGCGGCCGCTGTGACTGACCAGGCGTTCGTACGAGGCGGCCGTGCCAACCGCGCCGCGCAAGCCTTTCGTGGTCAGGTTCTCAAAAACGAAGCGCAAGTTTTCGTCGTCGATAAGCAGATCTTGCGCATACGAGGCCAACCGATAGCCAAGCGTCGTCGGTTCGGCCGGCTGCAGGTGCGTGTACGCCATGCAGACGAGATCGGCATAGCGGCGAACCTTTGCGCCGAAGGCTTGCAACAGATCGTACAGGTTGTCGCCGACGTACGATAGCGCCAAGCGGAGGCGGTACGTTTCCACCGTATCCTCGATGTCCATCGAGGTTGCGCCTAAATGCAGCTTGCCGCCGCCCCGCCGAGCCTGCTGCGCAAAGAGGCGTATCTCCGCCATAAGGTCGTGATGGATCTCTTGTTCGATCGCAACGGCGGCTTCAACGTCGATCTCGCCGGCGTGCTCGCGCAGGTCGGCGACTTCAAACTCTTCGATCAAGCCCTGCGCCGCCTGCGCTTCGGCAAGCGCGACCCAGACCGCTCGCCAGAGACGTCGTCGCATCCTCTCCGAGAAGAGGAGGCGCAGGCGCGTGCGGCCATACCTCCACGAGAACGGCGAAGCGTACGATTCAAAATCCATGAAGCACGTCTGGCCTTCGCCCCGCGGGAAGCCGCCGCCTCGTCACCGTACTGCAGGCCGAATGAGAGCCGGCGTCATCTTGCTGGTCGTTTTGGCGTTCGCAGTTTCGGCGTGCTCGAAGCGAGTTGGCGGTAACGGCGCGCGCCATTGGTGGACCGAGCCCGGCGTCTTACGCGTTGCGGTGAGCGAGGAACCCAAAAACCTCAACACGCTGCTCTCGGGCACGACGCCCGAAATTTTTATCGACCGTCTGATGTTCGAGCCGCTGCTCTCAGCGGACGCGGGCGGCAATACGGTTCCGATGCTCGCCACCACCGTGCCGACACAGGCGAACGGCGGTATCAGCGCCGACGGCTTGACGGTTCGCTATGCGCTTCGGCGCGATGCTCGTTGGACCGACGGCGTTCCGGTCACCGCGCGTGACGTCATTTGGTCGTGGCGAGCAATCGAGAACGCCAACAACGACGTGGTTTCACGTCACGGTTACGACGACGTGCAATCGATCGACGCCCCCAATCCATATACGATTGTCGTCCGCCTCAAGCGGCCGTTCTCGCCCTTCGTGAATACGTTTTTCGCCGAGAGCGATCAGCCATACGGCATCCTGCCGGCCCATGTGCTGGCCAAGTACCCCGACATCAATCACGTCCCGTTCGATGCCGCGCCGTCGGTCTCGGACGGGCCGTTTCGCTTCGCGCAATGGCGCCGCGGCGACCGCATCGTCCTCGATGCAAATCCTTCGTTCTTCGAGGGGCGTCCGGGTTTGCGCCGCGTCGTCATCGAGTTCGTCGCCAACGAGGACACGGCGGTGAACCTACTTGCGACGCACGCAATCGACTATATCCAGCAGCCGTCGATTCAGACGTTCCCCCGGCTGCGCGCTTTGCCCGACGCGCGCATTGTTTGGGTGAACGTCAACGGCTTCGAGGGGGTCGAAATGAATAGCTCGCATCCGGCACTTGCCGACGTTCGCGTTCGAACCGCGATCGCGGCCGCGCTCGACAAAGAGGCAATGACGCACCAGCTAACCTACGGACAAGAAAAGACCGCTACCGAAGACCTGCCCGACTGGATCTGGGCCTTCGATCCGGCGGTGGCGCCGGTGCCGTTCAACCCCGATGCCGCAAAAGCGCTGCTCGCTCGCGCAGGCTGGATCGCGGGCCCCGACGGCATCGCGCGTAAAGACGCGCATCCGCTGGAACTGCAACTGGCAACCGATAGCGTGGCCGCAACGCATCGCTCTGAAAGCTTGCTGATTCAAGCCGCGCTACAGCGGATCGGCATCATCGTAAGCGTCAAATATTATCCGCTCGACATTCTCTACGCGCCCGAAGGCATGGGGGGCATCCAGCACGGTGGGAAGTTCGACCTCCTCGCTTACGGCTGGTACGCCGGCGTCGATCCCGACAATTCGTCCGAGCTCACCTGCAACAATTTCCCGCCGCACGGCTACAACGATCCGCGCTATTGCAGCCCGGCGATGGATGCGGCGCAGGTATCTGCGTTAACGCACTACGATCGTGCAACGCGAAAGCGCGCGTACTCTAGGATTGAGCGCTTACTCGCCGTCGACAATCCCATCGTCTTCTTCTGGTGGCAGCGCCAGCAAGAGGCAATCTCCGTCGATTTCCATGGCTTCGCGCCCAATCCGGTCATCGAATCGTGGAATGCGTGGCAGTGGGAGAATTAGACAGCGTGGTAGTGTGCTACTTGCTAACGGCGCTGCCCGTGGGTCCGCCGAGGCCGTTTAGCGTCTTGCCGGAGATCGGATCGCCACCCGCAGGATAATTGTAGAACTGAACGGTTGAGAGGCCATCTGGAGCGACGGCAACATCGCGGTCGATCGTGAAGCCATAGACGCCTCCCGAATTCTGAAGCACCGTCTTGCCGACGATTTGCCCGCCTGAGGGCGTGACCTTGATTTGATAGAGCGCGCTTTCCTGCGGACTGCTTCGGTACGATTGGTCAATCAGCACAACGTATTTCCCCGCCCAGCGAACGGCACCTGGAGAGTTAACGTGTGCGCCGCTTACTGGAACAGCGATGAACTGGCTGCTACCTTTTGGCAATTCGCCAAATACGAACGAGCCCGAATACGTTCTGCCGGCGACGTAGAGATTGCCTTGACTGTCGAACGTACAGCCTTCAACGAAGTACATCGATGCTGGAGATTCGTAGTCCTTCGGGGAGCCGCGCGCGCCGGCATAGATTGAGATGCTGCCGGCTGCAAAGTGGGAGCCGGTCGCGGCCCAATTTGCAACCGCGAGCGCACCGGTAGTCAAGTTGACCGAACATTGAACCGGGTAATATCCCGGATCGGCGAGCGTAGCGATGGCTTTCGTCCCACCATGGCTGAACTCTGTCAACGATGCTGCGCCATTGAGGGTGACCCAAAGGTTAGCATCAGCATCGGTGCACATGCCGTCGGGGTTGTCTAGGGGCGCTAGTTCTCCAACCTCTTTGAGTTGTGGATACTCGTATACCGTTACCGTGCTGGCGTAGGGCGAGCTGATGTAGAGCAAAGCTTGCGACCTCTTTTGAGAGGTCATCCATGATCGTTGGGGGCCCGCTTCAGCCAGCCGGCTGATCACCGGCGGATTCGAGGCCAATAGCGAAGCCCCGTTGCACGCCACTAATATCGCGAACACGAAAACACTCATGCTCTTAGCCACCGAACTCGAACCTCTCCTAAAGACGGCTCTATCCTTCATCAAACCGGCCTTCGCGCAACGGCCGCTATTCACTTATTACGCTGCCAACGGGGCCTTTCAATCCGCTCAGCGTCATCCCCGAAATCGGGTTCCCCCCGGCGGGATAGTTGTAGAACGGGACGGTCGCCGCGTTAGGCTCGGGAGCGACGACGATATCACTACTGCCGAGAGCTCCGATCGAGAAGCCCGATACCTGACTCGAGTCTTGGAGCGTGATCTGATCGACGATTTGTCCCTCCGAGGGCGTCACCTCGATCTGGTATAGTGCACTTTGCGTCGGCTCTGCATCGTCCACCACGACATATGTCCCGTCCCAGCGAACAGCATTCGGGTGGTGGATCGTCCCGCTCGAACTGCTTACGGGGACATCGTTGAACTGAGTGCCGCCCTGCGGTAGCTCGGCCAAAACGAAGGATCCGCCGTTGCTGCCGTCGGCGTAGAGGTTGCCCTGGTCGTCGTACGCGCAACCTTCAACGAGCTGCATCGATCCCGGGGCTTGGTAGATCGTCGGAGAACCCTGGGCGTCGGCGTAGACGGCAACGCTGCCAGGTTGTCCTTGCTTTGTGCCTGAGATATTCGCTAGGGCGAGGTTGCCGGTCGTGGGGTCGACCGCGCATTCGACAGGCGAATAGCCCGGATCCGCGAGATCAGCGATCGGCGTCGTTCCGCCGTGAGCGAACTCTACGGCTGAGCCTCCGCTGCTGCCGCCGGAGAGCGTGATCCAAACGTCGCCATTCGTGTCGGTGCAGAGACCCTGGGGGCTCTTGAGGTGCTTCAGCTTCGCGACCTTTTTGAGCTGCGGGAAGCTATACACCTCGACGGCGTTGCCGAAGACTTCGCTGATGTAGAGTAGCGCTTGCGACTTCTTTTGGGGTACGATCGGCGGTCGTTCGAGATTTGCTTGCCAGACCATCGCCGGCGGATTCAGCTCCGACTGCGAGCCAGCGTTGCACGCCGCCAAGATCGCAACTGCGGTAATACTCAGTGTCTTCCCTGCGAAATTCCAACGCGTCATGAGACAACTCCCTTCTTGGTGAAAACGGGTCGGGCACCGCGTCGACCATTCGCAACGACTCGCCCTTTCCGAAAGGCGGAAAAGTCGAGTTCGTGCTCGCTGGATTGGCGCCAATATCGATGATACGATGATCGCGGAGCGGCCGCATCGGCAAATTACCTAGGCTTTCACTAGCCCCCGCGAAATTCGCACATTATTGAACTCAGAACGCTGCGAGGCGTTTAATTAGGCGGGCGACGATGGTGATGTATTGTTCATCCCCGTTCGGCGGAGCCATCGGGAGCTCTGGCCAACTGCCAGCGCGAGTGGATGCCAAGCTTTCCTAAAATCGCTCTGCAATGGCACTGTACCGTTCGTTCACTCAGTCCAAGTCTGGCGGCGATCGCACGATCCGTCGATCCTCGGGCGGCAAGCAGTGCAATCTCGTTCTCGCGAGCTGTTAGATGCGTGGCCATGCCGCGCCGTAGCGGTGGACCTGTCCAGCGGAGACACATTGCATCAACCGAGGCGCCGCAGCGCCGCCGTAAGTCGCGCGCGGCCGCATGAAGCCCTGATGCATCTAAGGCAAGCGCCTCGAGAAACGGCCGCCCAATCCCAGCAAGGTCGCGCAGCGCTTGCAGCCCGAGCTTCTTTGCGCGACGAGCCATTCGGTGGCGCGACGCAATGAAGCTGTCGAACAGCGCTCGGTGCGCGCGGTCCAGTGCTGTATCCCCAACGCAGTGTTGCGACAGCAGCGCTTTAACTCGCGGCAGTTGGTAGGCGGAGCCAAGCCGTGCCGCCCGGATGGCAAGCGCTACACTTGAATCGAGCGAAGGTAAAGAGTCGACCGCTCGCTCTAATAGGGTGTCATGCTCTACGCGCCGACCTTGGTGCTCGTAAAGTAGGCAGAATGCCTCGGCAACCTGCCCAAGCAGATGCTGCTGACGGGGTCGCGAAAACGCGAGTTCTAGCAACGAGGCGTCGGTACTTAGCCGCAGGAGCGTTCTGTCGGGCGACATGATTCCGACGGGGATGCCCGTGGCCGCCGCCGCCAATAAGAGCGCGGAATTCGGATTGCCGCCATGCAAAGCGTGAAACTGATGAAGGATCGTTGCGGCGCGTTGAAGGTCGCCGACAGCAAAGAGAGCTTCCGCAAGGTTCATCAGAGCGCACGCTCTCGGCATTCCAGTCTCACCTTCCAGCGCTTCTTCGAGAAGCCGGAGCGCGTGTCCGATCGCCCCGTCTTGTACCAAGACCACACCGTAGTTTACGGCTATTACTCGGATCACTCTTCGGTTTCGAGTAGCCCTGGCAGCAGCTAAGGAACGTTCGAACGCCTTAAAACTCTCGTCGAGCAAACGGGCTTTGTAGTATGAAACCGCGCTTGAATGAAAGTAGCGCGCGACGGTTTCGTTGTCAGCGGCACGAATCACCGGCCCGATATTTGCAAGAACCTGGAGCGCCTCGGCGTGACTGTTGCCGAGTGCAAGGTCGAGCGCGACGGCGATGCGCCCACGTAGATGCGAGCGATCAACTTCGCTGGAAGCCAGGTATGTATTCTTTGGCGGCCTCGACGCCAGCGTCGGGGTGTCAGTTCTTTTTGCGCGCGGGCTCACGCTTCTACTGTTTCAGTGTTTCATGCAAGCGTTGCTGCCCAGGGGCGGCGGGGTCAATAGCGTCGGCTTTCGTGCGCGGCGCCAAAGAAGAGTAACCTGTTGAGGGCTCATCATTCTCCCTAGCTTTTTGCCACTCTTGGGCGTTCGATGCGAGAGGACCTTGGGCGAACTCGCTCATGACTACGGCCCAAACCCGGTCATCGAATCGTGGAATGCGTGGCAATGGAGTATCTAGTGGCCTAGGGGCTTACGCTGCGCAGACTATCGTAGCGTCCCCCAAGAGCGCCGAAGCGATCGCATTGCTTTTGACCGCACAGATGTATGCGGCGGCTGCGCCTGATTTTACGGCGCCGGCTGCAGCCGTCACCTTCGGTTTCATACCTGAACGGCACGCGGCGCCGGCGGCGAACGCTAACGCCTCGTCCGGAGTAAGCCGGTCGATCCCCGAGGCCGAATCGTCGGGATCACGCAGCACGCGCGAGACGTTTGTAACGGCAACGAACGCATCGACGCCGAGCGCGCCAGCGATCGCAGCGGCTGCCGAGTCGGCATTGACGTTATAGGCGTGGGAAGCGTCGCGAGCGACGGCGAGCGGCGCGACGACCGGCAAGAAGCCCGCATCGAGCAGCGCTCGGATCGGGCGCACGTCGGTCGCAACGATCGTGCCGACGTAGCCGAGGTTCTCTCCGCCGACGCCCGACGCGCGCTCGGCAACCAGCATGTTGCCGTCCTGACCGCTGACGCCGACCGCAGGCAGTCCAAGGGCGAGCGCGTCGCGCACGATTCTTTTGTTGATGCTCCCGCAGAGCACGGCTTCGGTAACCTCGAGCGCGGCCGCGGTGGTGACGCGCAGGCCGTCGATGCGCGCCGTCTCGATGCCGCGCTGCGCCAAGACCGCATCGATCTCGGGGCCACCTCCGTGAACGAGCACGACCGCGCAACCAGCATCGCGCAGCGATCCGATCTCCGCCAGGATGGGGTCGGGGCCTGCAGGGCCGTTCGGGGGCATCGCGCCGCCGCCGTATTTAACGACCAAGGTTCTTGCATATTTATGCGCCATATGTATAAATATACACAACGTGTATGCCCTGGCGCCAGTCCCATCGCGAGTCACCGGTCTGTACGGCCGGAATTTCCTTAAGGTAAGCGAGCTGGCGCCGGAGGAGCTGCTCGGAGTTCTGCGGCTGGGAGCGTTCTTGAAATGCGGTCCGCCGCGCGACCAGCGGCACGTGCTCCGCGGGCGAACCCTCGCACTACTCTTCGAAAAACCGAGCCTGCGCACCCGGATTTCCTTTGAAGTAGCGGCGGCAAAGCTCGGCGGCGAAACGCTTTTTGCACAGGGCGCGGAGTTTGCAATCGGGTCGCGCGAGACGCCTGAGGACGCTGCGCAGGTACTCTCGCGCTACGTCGACGCGATCGTCGTTCGCACGCACGAACACCCGCCACTCGAGCGCTTTGCCGACGCGGCGAGCGTCCCGGTGATCAACGGACTCTCCGCCGAGGCGCATCCCTGTCAGGCACTCGCCGACATGTTGACGCTGAGCGAGCACTTCGGCGAGGTTGCGGGCCTTCGGCTCGCCTATGTGGGCGACGCGCGCAACAACGTTGCGGCCTCGTTTGCAGAGGCGGCCGTCATGCTCGGCGCGACGGTGCATTTCGGCTGCCCACCCACCCATCGCCCCTCGGAGACGTTCCTCGCGCATCTCGCGCGCCTGGGAAAAAGCGCCGGCGGCGGAGCGCGTGCGTTCTCCAATCCTGTACGCGCGGTCCGCGGCGCCGACGCCGTCTATACCGACGTGTGGACCTCGATGGGCGACGAGCAGTATCGCGAACGCAATGACGCTCTGCTGCGCCCGTACGCCGTCACGAGCGAACTGATGAGCTACGCCGCCCCGCACGCGATTTTCTTACATTGCTTGCCCGCGCACCGCGGCGAAGAGGTCGGCGCAGACGTCATCGACGGCTCGCAGAGCGCCGTCTTGCGCCAAGCCGAAAACCGCATGCACGCACAAAAGGCGCTGCTGGTTGCGCTGCTGACCGAATGCAAAGGATATCCGCTATGAAAGATCGTCGCCAACGCGCCATCCTGACGCTAGTTGCCACACGTCCGATTCACTCGCAGGAAGAGTTGGTCGCGTTGCTCCAGCGCCAGGGCTTCGAGGTTACGCAGGCGACGGTGTCGCGCGACGTCAAGGAGCTGCGGCTGGCCAAGGTACCGATCAAATCGGAGCAGGGCGAGATCTTCAAGTACGTCGTGCCGAGCGCGGCGCCGAACTATGCGAGCCGGCTTCACCGCGCGATGACCGAGCTTGCCACGTCGATCGCAGGAACGCTCAATCAGATCGTGATCCACACGCCGCCGGGGAGCGCAATGATGCTCGCGTCGGCCGTCGACGAGGCGGCCTGGCCCGAAGTGCTGGGGACGGTCGGCGGCGACGACACGATCTTAGTGATCGTTCGGTCCGTCGACGAGCGGCCGCACATTCAACAACGATTTCTCGACTTAAAAGCGGGAGCGGCCGCGTGAGGGTCGTCCTCGCATACTCCGGCGGCCTCGACACGTCGGTGCTCTTGAAGAAGCTGATCCTCGAAGGGCACGAGGTCGTCGCGCTGACCGTTAATCTCGGCGAGAGCGACGCCGTTTCGGGCGCGGGCGCGCAGGCGCAGCTCGACGCCGTTCGTGTCAAGGCCCTGGCGCTGGGCGCGTACGACGCCCTCTTGATCGATGCCCGCGAGCGGTTCGTCCGCGACTACGCGTTTGCCGCGCTGCAAGCAAACGCGCTCTATCAGGACGTTTATCCGCTTTCGGCGGCACTCTCGCGGCCGCTCATTGCCGAGTTGCTCGTCGAGAACGCGCACCGGTACGGCGCCGACGCCGTCGCGCACGGCTGCACCGGCAAGGGAAACGATCAAGTGCGCATCGAGTTAGCGGTGCGCAGTCTTGACCCGTCACTCGTCTGCCGCGCGCCGCTCCGTGAGGCGCCGCTCTCGCGACCCGACGCGATTTCATTTGCGCGCGAACACGGCGTGCCGGTCGCGCACAGTTCCGAGAAACCCTATTCGGTCGATGCGAATCTGTGGGGACGCTCGATCGAGGCCGGCGCACTCGAAGACCCCTGGGTCGCACCGCCGGAAGATGCCTTTGCCTGGACCGCTTCGCCCGCGATGCAGCCACCGGAGCTCGAGGAGCTCATCATCGAGTTCCGGCAAGGCCTCCCGGCAGTCGGCGAACTCCAAACCGCGGAGCTGGTCGCGGAGCTCAACCGAATCGGCGGCCGGCATGGCGTTGGGCGAATCGACCTCGTCGAGGACCGCGTCGTCGGTTTCAAATCGCGCGAAATCTACGAATGTCCGGCCGCGACGATCTTGATCGCCGCGCATCGCGCGCTGGAGCGTCTCGTCTTGACGCGCGACGAGCTGCGATTCAAGGCGGTTGTCGATCGCCGGTACGCGGAGCTGGTTTACGACGGCTTGTGGACGCAACCGTTGCGCAGCGCGCTCGACGCGTTCAACGCCTCGTTTGCCCCGCGGATGACCGGCGACGTGCGCGTGCGGATCCATCGCGGAAGCTGCGTCGTGACCGGAGTGCGCTCGCCCGTTGCGCTCTATCGCGAACGACTCGCTACTTACGGCAACCGCGACGCGTTCGATCACACGGCGGCGAGCGGCTTCATCGCGTTACACGCCTTGCCGCTCGAAGCGTACGCGCGGGTTGCGAGAGCGCAGGAAGCGGTAGCCGGATGACGACCGCGGCGCTTCAGTGGGGCGGCCGCTTTGCGGGTGCTGCCGACAAAGAACTGCTCGCGTTCGGCTCGTCGTTAGACGACGATTTCGCGCTTGCACCCTTCGACGTCGCCTGCTCGCTGGCGCACGTGGAAGCGCTCGAACGCGGAGCGATCGTCAGGCCCGCGCAGGCGGCAGCGCTACGCGCGGCGTTACATGCAGTCGAAGCGGAGATCGCGGGCGGTGCGTTTACGGCGTATGCACGGTCGCTCGCCGCCGAGGACGTTCACGGCGCAATCGACGCGCGCGTTCGCGAGCTCGCCGGCGACGCGGGCGAATGGCTGCACGCCGGGCGGAGCCGCAACGATCAAGTCGCCACGACCCTGCTGCTCTACGTGCGCGAGCGCGCCCACGCCGCCGCGCAGCGGTCGCACGCGCTTGCACGTGCGTTCATCGTTCGGGCGAGCGAAGAGCTCGAAGCGCAGACGGTCGTCGCCGCGTGCACGCATCGTCAGCCTGCGCAGCCCGTTCTGCTTGCCTTCATGCTCGTCGCGTGGAGCGAGCCGTTCGTCCGGGCGGTCAAACGCTTTCTCGACGTAGAACGATCGGCGGCGACGTCGTGTCCGCTGGGAAGCGCAGCGCTCGCCGGTTCCGGCTTGCCGCTCGAACGCGAAGGCGCGGCGCGAGCGCTCGGCTTTACCTCGCCGTCACGCAACGCACTCGACGCAATCGGAAATCGCGATGCCGCCCTCGATCTCGCGCACGCGTGCGTCCGCGTCGCGGTCGATGCATCACGGATCGCGGAAGAGCTGATCGCGTGGTCGGCTCCGGCCTATGGCTACGTGCATCTCGGCGATGCGGCATCGACCGGGTCGAGCCTGATGCCGCAGAAGCGCAACCCCGATCCCTTCGAGCTCGTGCGCGCGCATGCGGCCAGGCTGGTGGGCGCCTACGCGGGCGCCTTGGGGACGCTCTGCGGACTCGCGCCGTCATATCAGCGCGACCTGCAAGTAACCAAGAGTCTCGCAATTGGAATCGTCGAGGATGCGCTGCGCATACTCGGCGCATTCGAACGCGCCTGGGCGTCGGTCGCGTTTGCGCGCGAGCGCATGGAAGGCGCCGCGCTCGAAGGGTATACCATCGCGACCGACGTTGCCGACGCGATGATCGCCGACGGCATGCCGCCGCGCGAGGCACACGCGCGCGTTGGAGCGCAAGTCGCGCGCGCCGAATCGGAGGGGCGCGCGCTCGATGCATCGCTCGACGCGCGCGCGTCAATTGCGGCAAAACGCACGCGCGGCTCGACGGCGCCCGCCGACGTGCGCGATCAAATTCACTCGCTGAAGTCGGAGCTCGCAACGCTAGACCTGTCGGCGCAGCCTGTCCTGAGCGAAGTCGAAGGATGACGCGCGTTCATGTTTGGGGTGCGAGCGGCTACGCCGCCGCCGAGTTGATTCGGATGCTCCACGCTCACGAGTCGGTCGAGATCGGCGTGCTCGAAAGCGACAGCCATGCCGGCGAGCTGCTTGCCGATCACTTTCCCCTTTTGCGCGCGACCCCGTACCGCTTCGACGGCTCCGGCAGCGTTCTCGAGACGGCGAAAAAGGGCGACGTGGCCATTACCGCCGGCGTGGAGGATGAAGCGCGCGCGGTCGTGCCGCTGCTGCTCGCGCGGGGCGTTCGCGTCATCGACCTCTCGGCGCTCTATCGCTTCGACCCTTCCGCGGTCTACGGCTTGACCGAATGGCAGCGCGGCGCGATTGCCGACGCGCAGCTCGTTGCAAATCCAGGCTGCTATCCGACGGCGGCACTGCTCGCGCTCTTACCGCTCGCGCCGGTCGGAAGTCCGCGCCACGTCGTCATCGATGCCAAGAGCGGCATCACCGGCGCCGGCCGCACGCCGCGTGTCGGATCGCTCTTCGCCGAGGTGAGCGGAGAGATTCGCGCGTATGGATTGAGCGGTCATCGCCATCAGCCGGAGATCGAGCATTACCTGCGCGCCGGCGCCATCGAAGCACAGATCACGTTCACGCCGCACGTCGTGCCGCTCGCCCGCGGGATGCTCGTCGACGCCTACGTGCTTTTCGACGCACCGGTCGATGCCGGCGCGGTGAAAACGGCATACGCGCAGGCCTACCATTCATCTTCGTTCGTGCGCCTGCTCGGAAGCACGCGCGCCCCGAGCGTCGCGGCCGTGATCGGGACGAACGATGCCGAGCTGCGAATCGATGCGCAGGGGTGCGTCGTGCGCGCGATCTGCGCGATCGACAACCTGGGCAAAGGCGCCGCGGGGCAGGCAGTTCAGAACCTCAACGTGATGTTGGGCTATCCGGAGGAAAGCGGATTTGGTGCTCGCGCCGTCGTCGCTTGAGTTGATCGCGCTGCGAGGCGGGCTCGGTGCCGTTCCCGGCGTGCGGCTAGCCGGCGTGCACGCCGGCATCAAGGCGCGCAAGCGCGATCTCGCATTGATTGCCTTCGATGCGCCGCAGCACTGCGCATCGGTCGTGACAACCAACGAGATCAAAGCGGCGCCGCTGGTCGTGAGCGCGCGCCACCTCGCGGAATCGGCGGCGATGCGCGCGGTCGTTTGCAATTCCGGTTGTGCGAACGCCTGCACCGGCGAGCGCGGCGAGCGCGATGCGATCGCTACGGCGCGCCAAGCCGCGGCCCTGCTCGGAATAACCCCGGCGCAAGTCGTCGTTGCGTCGACCGGCGTGATCGGCGTGCCGCTTCCGGTCGATCGCGTGCAGCGCGGCCTCGAACGCGCCGTGGCACACTTGGACTTCGGCGGAAAGGCCGCCTCGGATGCGGCCGAAGCGATCATGACGACCGATCGCGTTCCAAAGCTTGCGGCGTACGCCTTCTACCACCGCGATCGTAAGTACGTGGTCGGCGGAATTGCCAAAGGGTCAGGGATGATCGCTCCCAGCATGGCGACGATGCTCGCCTTCATTGCAACCGATTATCCGCTCTCGCACGGCGCGCTCGCGCATTTGCTCGCACGATCGAGCGACGAGAGCTTCAACATGATCTCGGTCGACGGCGATATGTCGACCAACGACGCGGTCTACGCGTTTGCGCCGGCGTCCTCGAACGGCGGCGAGGTTCCCGGTGCGTGCGCGCACGCGTTGCGCGCCGTCTGTCTCGATTTGGCGCGAGCGATGGTTGCCGACGGGGAGGGTGCGACCAAAACGCTGGAAGTTCGCGTCACCGAGGCGCGTGACGTGACGCAAGCGCGCGCGATTGCGCGGGCGGTGCTCAACAGCAACCTGGTGAAGACGGCGCTGTACGGGGAGGATCCGAATTGGGGCCGAGTTATCGCTGCGGCCGGCGCGGCGCGCGCCGGGTTGGACCCGCAGCGATGGTCGCTCGAGGTCAACGGCAAGGCCTGGGTCGCGCGCGGCGGCGTCGAGCTGCTCTCCGAGGCGGAGGCCCACCGCGAGCTAGAGCCGTCGAGCATCGGCGTCGAGCTGAAGCTCGGGCTCGGCGAAGCCGAAGCGACGGGTTGGGGCTGCGATTTATCGCGCGACTACGTACGCATCAATGCGAACTATCGGACGTGACGCTGCTCGACACGTATAATCGCGCGCCGATCACGATCGTCGCGGGTGAAGGGTGCGAGCTCATCGACGCGAGCGGCCGGCGTTATCTCGATTGCATCGGCGGGCTAGCGGTGAGCGTCCTCGGCCACGCCCACCCGGCGATCGCCGAGGCGGTTGCGGTTCAGGCGCGCACGCTCACCCACGCGAGCAACCTCTATCATCATGAGCCCGCCGGTGAGCTCGCGCGAGAGCTGGTGACGCGTTCGGGCATGAGCGGAGTCTTCTTCTGCAACTCCGGCACCGAGGCAAACGAAGCGGCGATCAAGCTCGCCCGCAAATGGGCGTACCGGCGCGGCGATACCGAGCGCGCGACGATCCTCGCGTGCACTGGATCTTTTCATGGCCGGACGTTGGGCGCGCTTGCGGCGACTGCAAATCCATCGTACCGAGAAGGCTTTGCGCCGCTTCCGGCCGGCTTTGAGTTCACGCCGTTTAACGACACGCTGACGCTTCGCAGCGCCATGCACGAGCGCGTTGCAGCATTGATCGTAGAACCGGTGCAGGGCGAGAGCGGCGTCCACGTTGCCACCGTCGAGTTTCTGCGCGAGTCGCGCCGGCTCTGCGACGAACGCGGCGCGCTGCTAATCTTCGACGAAATCCAATGCGGAATGGGTCGTACCGGCTCGCTCTTTGCATTCGAACGATTCGGCCTGCGACCCGACCTGGTTACGATCGCGAAGGGCCTCGCCAATGGCTTGCCGATCGGTGTCCTCCTCGCGGATGAACGCGCGTCGAGCGGATTCCAACCTGGGGATCACGGCTCGACCTTCGGCGGCTCGCCGATTCCATGCGCAGCGGCGCTCGCGCACCTGCGCGCGCGAGATGCACTCGATCTCGACGCCCGAGTGCGCGCACGTTCGCGTCAGCTCTTCGTCGCGCTCGAGGAGCTGGCATCGAAAAACCCCGAGGTGCTCGGCTCCCCGCGGGGCATCGGCCTGCTCGTCGGTGTGCCGGTGCGTGAGCCGTACGAAGCGGCTGCAATCGTTGCGGAAGCGCGTGCACGCGCCCTGCTGATCGGCAGTGCGGGCGGGAACACGCTGCGTTTCGCTCCCCCATTGATTATTTCGAAAGCCGAGGTCTCCCGCGCCGTTTCGCTGCTAGAGTCGGCGGTCCAGCGTTCGCGCGTTAGCGTGTGAGTCTTGCGAGTTCGACGGTGAGGCGGTCGACGAGCGTGCGGTGATCTTCGGGATCGTTGCCGGCGCGGCCGGTGACGATACCTTCGATGGCATGTACGGCACGTTCGTAGGCAACGCGCGCGCGGCGCTCGCCGATCCGCCGTGCGATTGGCCGTAGCGGACGCTCCAGCCAGGCGCGAACGCGTGCCGGAAGCTCGCCGCCCGTTCGCGCAAGTTCCCATACATAGAGGCACTCGTAGGCAAGTGCGGAGAGCAGTTTGACGGCGGCGTTGCGCGGATCGTTTACAAATGCTTCCTGCGCTATCTCCAGCGCTCCGTCGACCTTGCCTTCAATCAACGCCCTCGCATAGAGATAGATCTTTGGGTCTTCAATAGACAACGCTTCGCGCTCGAGATCCTTGAGCGTGATCTTCTTCCCCAAAAGCGCGAGCTTCTCCAGGTCGTTGCGCACCGCCGCGAGGTCGGCCTCGCTGCGCGCGAGCTCGTCGACGACGCGAGCGTCGGCGCGCGCCCCCAACCGCTGCAAGGTCTCTTCGATGAAGCGCGCGCGCGTCTCTTCGCCGGCGGTCGTATCTATCCGCAGCGCCGACCGTCCGGCTAAGGCGCCGAACGATTGCGGGCCCTTACCGCGCGGAGCGAGCAAATCGACGAGAACCAAGGTGTTGCCCTCCGGCACTTCCTGCGCAACGGACCAGAGATTGTTCCGCGGTGCCGCTTTCATTGTCTGCGTATCGGCGACGATGACGACTCGACGCTCCGCAAGAAACGGCATCGCTCCGGCCGCTTCGGCCACGCGCGACGCATCGACGGCGCCTTCAGGTTCAAAGCGCGTCAGATTCAGCTCGCGAACATCAGGCGGCAGCAGA
>Ga0187783_10000570_pt1 | contig 27086 bp, 25 predicted proteins | sample 1015_SJ02_MP02_2_FD_132471 | JGI IMG/M metagenome (GOLD analysis project Ga0187783, IMG submission 132471) | Tropical peat soil microbial communities from peatlands in Department of Meta, Colombia - 1015_SJ02_MP02_20_MG | ecosystem: Environmental > Terrestrial > Soil > Wetlands > Peat | place...
GCCGCCTTCTCGGTGGCAGCGCGGGCCGCGTCCTCGGCCGCCAGCACGTCCCGGCTGGCCCGCTCCGCCCGGCTGGCCGCGCCGGCATCCCTGGCCGCCGCCGGCTCGGCCGTCGCCGCCGGCTCGGCCGTCGCCGCGTGCCCAGCCTTAGCCGGGCGCCCGGCGGCGGCTGGCTGAGTGGCCTTGGCGGGGGTGCGCCGAGCGCTGGCTCGCCCCGCCGCCCCCGGCGCTTCCGCCGCCAGCGCGGCGCTGAGATCGACCTGACCCAGGCCTGCGTAGGCCAGCGGCCTTGCCAGCCGTCCTGCTTTCACCTCGGCCCTGGCCCCGGCGTCGGCGAGCGCCGCCTCGAGCGTCGCGCGGACCTCGTCCATGGCGCCCGTGCTGGCCGAGACCCCGGCGCGCTTCGCCAGCGCGCTGGCCTGCGCCAGCAGGTCGGAGACCGCCTGCCGCCGCTGGCCCGACAGCTCTCGCAGCCTGTCCCCCGCCAGGTCGCGCTGCGCATCGTGCAGCGCCTCGCCGACCGCGAAGAGCCTGCTCATGGGGTCGGCTGCGGTGCGGACAAGCTGATTGACCAGCCAGGCACTCACCGTTGGCCTGGCCAGCTTGCCGATCGCCGCTGCCGCGTCACGCTGGCCGGCGGCCCTGGCCTGTCGTGCCTGGGTATCCCTGGCCGCCGTGAACTCGCCCGGCAGCAGGCCGTAAAGCTCATCGGCGACCTGCAAGACCTCGTCTGCCTGCACGTCGTGATGCTAATACCGCCTGCCGCGGCCAGGGCACCGAGAGGTCACCGGCTGCCGGACGCGTTGCCCAGTTCGTTCTGTGTGCTGCTGCCGGGGTTATAGCACCGGCAGCAGCACACAGAACAGCGCCGCATCGGCGATAGATCCGATTTGCGTTAAATGCTCTCGCTCGCGGGATGGCGCACGAGCACCGAGATACCGCGCCGTACCCGGCCCTCGAGACGGGTCGCGATCTCCCCGGCAATGGCGTCGGCCACCTGCGCGGAGACGGGCCGCGCCGGGCCTTGACTCGCCGGGCCGAGTTCCAGGGTGAAATCCGCGCCAGCTGACGGCGGGCCAAGCCGGATCCGGATGCCAGGCGGCTGGCTCGCCGCGACCGCTGCCACCGTGGCCCGCACGTCCGGATCCTCATGCAGGTAAGGCACCGGAGCGCCCTGCGCCAGGGCCGCAAGCCGCGCGCCCTCCACCGCGAGCGGCACCGGCCCGCCGATGTCGATGATCACCGCCTGCGACTCCTGCACCGCGGCCTGCCAGACCGAGGTCGCCGGTACCGGCACTGGTCGGGCATCCCGCTGCCAGCGCTGCAGTGCCTGCATGCAGGTGAACGCGGGCAGCGCCCGCCGCCCATCGTGGCCGACGATGGCGGGGATGGCCATATCGGTGCTCTTCTCGCCGCGCACCGGCTGGTCGCGGCCGCAGCCCCCGTCCGCGTCTGGCTCGTCCTGCGCAACCGCAACCACCGGCACCAGCAGCCTGGATGACGCCAGCGCGATCAGGGCCTCTCGCTCGCCGCCCGTCCCCGCCGCGTAGGCCGCAAGCGCGGCCGCCACCGCCGCATCGGCGTCGCCGCGGTCATCGCGGAATCGAGGATCACCCGCGCCCAGATCCGTCACGCCAATGACTTTAGCGGCGGTCCTGCCTGCGGCGGCGGCTGCAGGCGGCCCCGACGGCCGGGCAGTATCCGCCCAAATCGGTAGTAGCCTTGCGCGGACACCACATGCTGTGCAGAAGCAGTTGAGGACGCATTTCGCGATATGAGAGTCTCATGGGACTGCAGGTGAGCCTCGAACATAGGGGACAGCGTGGGCCAGGCTGACCAGACTCCGCCAGTTATCGAGCCGGGGACTCTGATGCACAAGGCCATCCCGCCGCGGATGGTCGAGCCCTACCTCACCGGTCGCCGCTCGATCATCTCCGGGTTCGTGCACCGGGTCGCGGACACGACCTTCACCCGGCCGGCGGACTTCCACGGCGCGCTCGGGCTGGACTACGAGGGCTCCGAGTTCAGCCAGGACATGGACGAGATCTACCTGCTGCGCTGGCGCGCGGTGGGAACGCAGACCTACCGCGTGCCGCTGTCGCCCGCCCTCGGCGGCGACTTCGCGATGAAGCCGCCGTTCACGGGGACCGGCTACACCGCGTGCCTGAACCACGTCGTGCCTGAGTACTTCACCGATCCGGTCCCGGTACCGGTGGGCGCCGAAATCCACCGGGTTACCGAAGCTGGAACCGAGTTCATCGCGCGTTACGACGGCCAGGTGTGGCTGCGCCCGGCAGAAGGGTCAAATCTGTGCGCTACCGGCTAATGGCGACGTTCGGAGGGGCGCCATTCGAGGCGGGTATCGGGCCCACCGATGGCGACATCGTCCTGTTCGCCGCCTGTCCGCCGCCCGAGCACCTTGGCTTCGAACCCGCCACCGGCCACTGGCGCAGGCAGCTGCCGATCTCGCAGGTCCAGGGTGTCTGGGAATCACGCCCGATCGGGATCTTCCGCGGTGAGCGGTGCATGGTGCTGGATGAGCTCGGAGACCGGCTGCACATCGGGTACCTGGGCCACGATGGCTACCGGGCTGAGCAGCTTGGGTACTGGCAGGTGGATCGCGGCGTCTACGAGTTGATCGCGGCCCGCTCCGAGGTCACCGAGATCACCGAGGAACGACCGGAGTACCCCGGCCGTCACCCAGGGACCAGCAGCGCGCCGGGCCGGGCGGGTTCCGGGGCCGCTGGCCCGGCCGCAGACCGGGCTGGCTACCAGCCCGCTGGCAACGAGGCCGGGTACCAGGCCGAAACGACGTCCAGCTATTTCCAGCCGCAGCCGCCAGCCGGACAGGGCCGCTACCGGCCCGCGCCGACGCCCGGCGATTACAGCGAGAACACCGGTGGCCTCCGGCCACCGACCGCAGGCACCGCTGAGGGGCGCCCGGCAGCAAGCTCAGCCGGGCGCGCCCCGGCGGCGGCAAGCGCGAGTACGCCGCGGCTGCCGTCAGCCACGTCAGCCGCAGCCGGATACGAGCCGACCTTCGCCGGCACCACGGGCTACGGGTGGCCGGAGGACGGGGACACCGGCCAGTACGCGGTTGCAGCCGGATTCGCGCATCCGCCCGCGGCCGACCAGAGCCCGGCTCAGCGGCCCCGCTCTCAGCCCAGCCAGGGTCGCGGCGCTGGAATCGCTTTGCCGCCTGCTGCGGAACCGCCGCTTCCGCTGGAGGCGGCAGCACTTGCCGCCGCGTCCGCCTCCAGGCGACCCAGGCAGAGCGCCGCGCAGCGGCGCGTCGCAGCTGCTCAGCCCGCAACCGCAGTGCAGCCAGGGGCGCCATTGCAGCCGGCACCAGCAGTGCACCCAGCACCGGCAGTGCAGCCAGGGTCCGCGGCGCAGGCACCGGCCCCGGCGGCAGCGACTGCGAGGCCGACGGCCGCGCCGCGGGGTGCTCAGGCAGCCACGGCCAGCGCGGTCCGAGCCGGACTGCAGCACCAGGCCGACGTGCCCGTATCAGCCCCGACAGCCACGGCAGCCCCGACGGCCACAGCAGCACCCGCGGCCACAGAACCGGCGGCCACGCCAGGCCCCCTGGCCACGCCAGGCCGCTCGGGTACGGCGGCTTCCGCCGTAGCGCTCGCCCCAGTCCTCGAGCCGACCGTGGCGCAGGGCCCTGCGCCGGCCGCTGGAACCGGCTACGGCGCGGCCATCGCACCGCAGGCCGCGTCCGCCACGGCGCTGGTGGCAGAGCCGGTCCCGGCCCGCCAGCCCGCTCCCGCCGAGCGGCCCACCGGTGCCGCGTCCCCCGGCGGCCGGACTGAACCGCGCGCGATGGCTGAGCAGGTCGGGCCTGCAGAACGGACAGAACTACCCGCCGCGGCCCGCACGACCTCGTCGCCGACCCGCCCGCGCGGCTCCGCCAGGCGGCGGCTGGCCACCGAGCGCTTCTTCGGCGAACTGGCGGGCCTGGCCGCCATCAGTGTCGACTCCTACGCGATCGGCGAGGAGGTCGAGGGGGCACTGTGCCTGGTGCAGACCGAGGACGGCTTCGAGGTCTTCCATTCCGCCGACGGCAACCGGCATGAGCTGCAGTTTTTCCGGACAGAGGAGGCCGCGTGCTTCTACCTGTTCGGCGTGCTGGCTGCGGACGCGGTCAGGAACGGCGCGCTGGAGCCCACCGGACGCCACCTGCCGCCGCTGCGGCCGCTTCCCTAGCGGCCGCCTGCCGGCTGGCATAGTCGCCCCGGCGGCGGGAATGAGTGCGGCACCATGGCATTCCGCGCACGGGGGGAACGATGGCCAGCAGGGCGCCCGCCCCGCTGAGCGCGCCATCACGCCCGCGGGAGGCCTGACGCGCAGGTGCTCAGGACCTACTGGCTGAACATCGCCTCAGTCGCGCTCATCCTGCCCGGGATCGTGCTCGCCTTCGTCGGCCACGACACCCTGCGCTGGTCACCCCCGCCAGTGCCGCCCGCCTGGGCGGCCAGCGATCGCCAGCCGAACCCGGACTCGCCCGGAGCAGGCCGGAACCGGCCAGACAGGCTGCCCAGGTCCAGCCCGGTCAGCATCGACATCCCGTCCATCAAGGTGCACGCGAAGGTCATCTCGCTGGGGCTCAACCCGAACGGCACGATCGCGGTGCCGCCGCTGACCAACCCCATGGTGACGGCCTGGTACGACAAGGGACCCGCCCCCGGCCAGCCAGGCGCGGCCGCCATCCTCGGCCACGTCGACGCCGCCAGCGTGGGTCCGGCGGTCTTCTACGACCTGGGCGACTTGCGCCCCGGAGCCAAGATCTTCGTGCGGCTCAGCACCGGCCGGACCGCGATCTTCGAGGCGTATTCGGTGGCCCTGTACCCGAAGGACAAATTCCCCACCCGCAGGGTGTTCGGCTATACAAGCTGGCCGACGCTCAGGCTAATTACATGCGGCGGCTCATTCGATTCTAAGACCGGGCATTACCTGGCAAACATAGTGGCCTATGCCAGTTATGTAGGCAGTCAGGTTTAGCGCTCCCGGTGTTCATGGCATTTGCCGGCGACCGGCATTACCAGTCCGATGCCTTTCCTTGAATTAACTCGCAGGCGGCCTTGAGCAGGCACGATGCCAACACACGCGGATAACGCAAAGCGACGCCGCGCGCAGGCGAAGGTATTCGGCGACGGTGATAATGTCTGCTCGGATTGCAGCGTCCGGCAGTTGCCGGCATTCGAGGGGCATCCCGTCTGGCTGCCTCGGAGATGTCCCTTCGTGACTCACGCCAATTCACGAGCTGCACATCGTCAATCATTCGATGCGGATTGGGGGAATCTGTATGCCCAAGCTCACTAGGCTGGTTATGTGCGGTGTAGCCGGCCTGGTCATCGCCACTGTCCCGGTCGCCCTTGTATCGGCAGGGGCAGCCAGCGCGGCCAGCACGCGCCAGACGTCGGTGACGCACGTCACCGCTCCGATCAAGGGCTGGCCGGTGGTCAGGCCAGGCAGCCGGGGCCAGCGGGTCGTCGCGATCCAGTACCTCCTGAAGGCAAGAGGCTACAAACTCGTGCCGAACGGCATATACGGGCCGACTACGACGGCGGCCGTGCGGCACTTCCAGCGGGCCAGGGGGCTGACGGTCGACGGCATCGTCCGCACCTCTACCTGGGTCAGGCTGGTCATCACCCTGCACAGGGGAATGCGCGGCTGGGCCGTCCGCGGGCTCCAGTCCAACCTGCGGTTCTCTTATCGGTACAAGGTCCCTGTCGACGGCCGGTTCGGCATCTCGACCTGGAATGCGGTGCTGAAGTTTCAGGCGCGCTACGGCCTCCGGCGGAACGGCATCGTGGGCCTGACGACGTGGCAGGCCCTCGTCGCACACGAGAGCTAGTTCACGTGCTCACCTGCTGGCCGGCGGTCTCGCCGCCGGCCAGCGGCCGGGCCGCCGCGCTGCCCGCCAAGCAGGCGCCCGCCAGGCTGCGTCGCTGAGAACTGACTGCGGGGTTGCTGAACTTCGCACCCGTGCACAGCTGTGGCAGCTAGGGTGCAAAGTGCCGGCGGGGCTGAAGGTCCCCCGCTCCCCAAGCAGCCCCGCCGGCGCTTACGGGGCACCCCCAACCCTTGCCTGGAACACCTGACAGAGTGAGGGACCCATGGCCGAGCCGAGCGTCGTGCTCACCGGGACACAGCATGAGATCGCGGCCGGTGACTACCATGCGACGATCACCGAGCTGGGCGCGAACCTGCGCGCGCTCCGCTATCGCGGAGTGCCGGTGATCAGGGAGTACGAGCCCGACGAGCTGCCGCCTGCCGGGGCCGGTGAGCTGCTCGTCCCCTGGCCGAACCGGATCGACCACGGCCGGTACACCTTCGGCGGGGCCGACTACCAGCTTGACCTGTCCGAGCCAGCGCGCGGGAACGCCATCCACGGCCTGACTCGCTTCGCGAGCTGGGAGCTGATCGAGGTCGGCGAGGACAACGCCGAGCTTGGCCTCCGGCTGCTTGGCTGCCCTGGCTATCCGTTCTGCCTGCGGCTGCGGGCGCGCTACCGGCTCAGCGCTGCCGATGGCCTGGAGGTGACAGTGACCGCGCACAACGCCGGAAGCCGGCCAGCGCCGTACGGCACCGGATCGCACCCGTACCTGCGCGCGGGCGACGAGCTTGTCGACTACTGGACGCTCCTGCTGCCCGCCGACCGCTGGCTGCCCGCCGACGAGCGCGGCATCCCCACGGGCGAGCCGCAGGACGTGGCGGGCACGGACTTCGACTTCACCGCCGGCCGGACCATCGGTGACACTGTCCTCGACCACGCGCTGACGGGCCTGCGAAGGGACGGATCGGGTCGCGCCTGGGCCAGGCTCACCAGCCCGTCCGCTGAGGTGGCGCTGTGGGCTGGTTCCGGGTACGGATGGCTGCAGGTCTTCACCGGCGACCCCCTAGGACCTGACCAGCGGCGCCGCGCGGTCGCGATCGAGCCCATGACCTGCCCGCCGAACGCGTTCGTGACCGGAACCGACCTGCTGACGCTCGCTCCGGGCGGCATCGCGTCGCACCAGTGGGGCCTGCACGCGACTCACTTCTGATCGGGAACGGCACTGTCCTGCCCAAGCTGGACGGCGACGCGCTCAAGGTCCGCAGCCGTGTCGATGTCATCGGGGCGCCCTGTGTCACCGCACTCCACCGGCGTGACGAGCTCGGGATGAGCGCGCAGGAACGGCCGGGCGCCCACGTCCCCGACAGCGAGTTGCGCGGCCGCCTGCCAGTGCTCGCGGGCGAGCAGCACGGGGTTGCGCGGCTGGCCGTCGTAACATGCCACGGCCACGCTGGCTCCCGCGGCGAAGGCGGCGATCAGCCGCTGCACCGAGGCCGCTCCGACCAGCGGCTGATCGGCCAGTGCCACGACTGCCGCAGCGCAGCCTGGCGGGACAGCAGCCAGGCCGGCGGCGAACGAGGAGCCCATCCCGGTGCGCCAGCGCGGATTGTGCACCGTGACGACATCAGGCAGGTCCACCGCGGCAGCCCCCGTCACCACGATGACGGGATCGGCCCCGCCAGCCCGCAGCATGGCAACGGCCCGGCTGGCCAGCGACTGGCCGGCTAGCCGGACAAGTGCCTTCGGCTGGCCAAGCCGGGTGCCGTCGCCGGCGGCCAGCAGGACGCCGGCGACCCGCGCGGGCACGGCTCAGCCGGTCCGCGTGCGCGGCACGTCGGCCCGCTCGGCCGTGTCCGGGCCACGGCCGTTGCGCTCAGCGCCGTCAGCCAGGTCGCCGTCCCCGTCCGCCTCGTAGCCTGGTTCGGCGTCGGCGTGCATCCGGCCGTGGTGGATCCTGCCGGTCGTCAGCGTCAGCGGGCGCCCGGTGCCACCCCAGCGCAGCTGGATCAGCTCGGCGGCAATCGCGATGGCGGTCTCCTCCGGCGTGCGCGCGCCGAGGTCAAGCCCGATCGGCGAGCGGAGCCTGGCCAGCTCGTGCTCGCCAAGGCCGGCCTCCCGCAGCCGCGCCAGGCGATCGGAATGCGTGCGCCTGCTGCCCATGGCCCCGATGTAGGCCGCCGGGCGGCGCAGCGCCACCTCGAGCAGCGGCACGTCGAACTTGGGATCGTGGGTGAGCACGCAGATGACCGTGCGCTCGTCGGTGCTGGTGCCAGACAGGTACCGATGCGGCCAGTCCGTGATCACCTCATCGGCGTCGGGAAACCGGGACGCCGTCGCGAAAACTGGCCTGGCATCGCACACGGTCACCCGGTACCCGAGGAACTTGCCGGCCTTGGCCACCGCGGCCGCGAAGTCGATGGCCCCGAATACGAGCATGCGCGGCGCCGGGGCGAAAGACTGGACGAACACCGCGAGCTCATCGCGGCGCCGCTGGCCATCCGGCCCGTACCTGCGGACGGCGGTCAGCCCCTGCGCGAGCATCCCGCGCGCGTCGTCGTCCACGGCCTGATCCAGCCGGTCGCCGGCCCCGAGAGTGCCGGTAGCCCGCTGGTCCTCCCAGATCACCCGCCGGGCGCCGATGTGACCTGGCCCCTCGACGATTGTCGCGACCGCCACCGGGATGCCCTGCCTAACGGCCGCGGCGATCTCGCCGAGTTCGGCATAGCGCTCGGGGCTGGCGGGCTCGACGAAGATGTCAATGATGCCGCCGCAAGTCAGGCCGACGGCGAACGCGTCGTCGTCGCTGATCCCATACCGGCGCAGCACCGGCTCGCCACTGGCCCTGACCTCTCCGGCGACCTCGTACACCGCTCCCTCGACGCAGCCGCCGGACACGCTGCCGGCGACCTCGCCCGTCGCGGAGACCGCCATCGCGGCCCCGGGCTCGCGCGGCGCGCTGCTGAACGTCCGGACTACCGTCGCGAGGCCGAACGTCTCGTCCGCATCCCACCATTTGATGATGGAATCAAGAATGTCGCGCACTTCCGGGTCACCTCAAAGCGATCGCTGGTGTAGCTCTACCCTACGTTCGGGCCTGCCGGATAGGCGAGCTTGCATGATCAAGGTCGGCGCGGCGGCAGCGCTACTGCCTGGTCGGCCTGAGCGGGCCGGATGGCGCGCGGCCCGCGACCAGCTGGCCAGCCGCAACACCAGTCGACTAGTTCCCGCTTTGGAGCCGGAAATTAGGTTAGCCTAAGCTACCGTGGGTTAGGTGACCCTAAGCTGCCTGCCTGGCCGCCCTGCGATGGAAGGACCGCATGCTGACTGACCATGACGCGCCCGTGGGCGCGCCACCGCCGAGCGCCGACGTGGCCGGACGGCACCGCTACCGCTACCGGGGCGCCACTCTGGCGATCGCCGCCTGCGCCGCAGCGGCGCTGCCGCTGTCGGCGTGCGGCTCCGGCGGCGGCTCCTCCGCGACTGCCACCGTGACGGCCAAGACCTGCCAGCAGGTCTCGGCCGTCCTGTCCGACGGCCCGGATCCTGGCGAGGATCCGGTGGGCTACGCGGAGGCGCAGATCCTCCCGCTGCGCCAGGTGCACACCTCGGATGCGGAACTCCGCACCGCCATCGCCAGCCTCGCAGACGCGTACGCGCGGTTCTTTGCCAGCGACGGCAAGAGCACCGCGGCGATCAGCTCGGTAACCGCAGCTGCGGCGCACATGAACAAGCTGTGCCCCGGCGCGGGAGCGACGGCATGAGGCGGCACACCGCGGCCATCGCTGTCGCTGCCGCCATCCTGGCCGCATGCGGCCCACTCGCGGCGTGCAGCAGCTCTGACTCGCCGTCAAACACGCTGATCCTCTACAACGGCCAGCACGAGCAGACCGCGGACAACCTGATTACCGCCTTCGAGAAGAAGACCGGGATCACCGTGATCTCGCGCAGTGACGACGAGGACGTCCTCGCCGACCAGATCGAGACCGAGGGCAGTCGCTCCCCCGCCGATGTGTTCTTCACCGAGAACTCGCCTCCGCTGGAGGCGCTCCAGGAAAAGGGTCTCCTCTCCAAGGTTGACGCCTCGACGCTGGCCGCGACGCCCAGCCAGTTCAACTCACCGCAGGGCTACTGGGTCGGAGTCTCGGCGCGGGTAAGCGTGATCATCTACAACCCCAGCCTGATCTCGGCCAGCCAGCTGCCAACGCACGTGAGCCAGCTGGCCGACCCGCAGTACCGCGGCAAGCTGGCGCTGGCTCCCGGCGAGACTGACTTTCAGCCGATCGTCACGGCCTACCTGCGGGCCTACGGTCAGGCGGCCACGCTGACGTGGCTCAAGCAGATCTACGCCAATGCCAGTGGCCACATCTACGACGCGAACGAGGACATCGCCGACGAGGTCAACCGCGGTGCCGCCGCCTTCGGCGTCATCAACCAGTACTACTGGTACCGGATGCGCGCCGAGATCGGCGCGGCCAACATGCACTCGCAGATCACCTACTTCGCGCCCGGCGACCCGGGCTACGTGCTTGACGTGTCCGGAGCGGCGATCCTGAAGTCCAGCAAGCACCAGGCCGCGGCGCAGAAATTCCTGGCCTTCCTGGTCAGCAAGCAGGCTCAGGAGATCATCGCTAACCCCGGATTCGGCCAGAATCAGTCGCTGAGCTTCGAGTACCCCATCGCGTCCGGGGTAACGACCAAGACCGGCGAAACCCCGTTCAGCCAGCTCCGGCCTTACCCGATCACGATCGCCGAACTCGGCACCGGCAGCGAGGCAATTGACCTGATGCGCCAGGCCGGGCTGCTGTGAGGCGGGAAGCGGAAGGCCGATGGATCCCCGAGTAGTCCGATGAATCAGGTGCGATGAGCACAACCCCGGTCGGCACAGCACCCGGCAGGCCCGCCTCGCTCGCGATGGCCGTCACCCCGGCCAGGCGCGGGCGGCGGCCAGCCGGGCTGCTCGCCGTCAGCGCCATCATCGCCGCGCTGCTGGCTGTGCCGCTGTTCTTCCTGCTGCTGGAGTCGGCGCAGGCGGGGGTCGGTACCGTCGCCGGCCAGATCTTCCGGCCGCTAACCGGCATGCTGCTGTGGAACACCGTCCGGCTTACCGTGGTAGTGACGGTGCTGTGCGCGATCATCGGCACCGGCGCGGCCTGGCTGGTCGAGCGAACTGACCTGCCAGGCCGCAGGATATGGGCAGTCTTGCTAGTCGTGCCGCTGGCTATCCCGGACTTCGTGGTCGCCTTCGGCTGGTTCACTCTCTCCACCTGGGTGCAGAACTTCCGCGGTGCGGTGCTGGTGATGACGCTGGCGGTCTACCCGCTGGTCTACCTGCCGGTGGCGGCCAGCCTGCGGGCCGCCGACCCTGGGCAGGAAGAGGTGGCACGCAGCCTGGGTGTCGGCCGGCTCCGCACGTTCGCCCGCATCACCCTCGGCCAGGCCAGGGGCGCGATCCTCGGCGGCTGCCTGCTGGTGACACTGGTCCTGCTTGCCGAGTACGGCGCGTTCGAGATGCTCGGCTACCAGACCTTCACCACCGAGATTTACACCAACCTGGGGCTGCCCTCGAGCGTCCCCACCGCGTGCGCGCTGTCCCTGGTACTGGTCGCGATCAGCCTGCTCGTGCTGGCCGGCGAGGCCAGGGCCGGCGGCGGCGGCCGGGTGGCCAGGTCGGGTCCCATGACGCAGCGCGTGATGCCGCCGCTGCGCCTCGGCGGCGCGAAGGCGCCCGCGCTGGCCGGCGTCATCCTGCTGGTGCTGCTCGCGCTCGGCGTGCCGGTCGGCGAGTGCATCTACCTGATAGTGCAGGGCGGCCCGCCGGCGATCACCAACTCGGTCAGCGTCTCCATGCTGGACGCAGCCTGGCACACGGCGGCCTACGGCCTGTCCGCGGCCGCGCTGGACACGCTGCTGGCCCTCCCGGTGGCGGTGCTCGCGATCCGCTATACCGGCGCCGCCCGGCACTTCCTTGAGCGCAGCACCTACCTGGTGCTGGCGATGCCGGGAGTAGTGATCGCGCTGGCACTGACCTACTTCACCGAGCAGCACCTCGACAGCTTCGGCTATCAGACCGCGCCGCTGCTCGTCATCTGCTACGCGATCATGTTCTTCCCGCTTGCCCTGGTCGGGGTAAAAGCCGCCATTGCCCGCGCGCCGGCCAGCCTGGACGACGTGGCCCGGTCGCTCGGACAGCGCAAGCTGGCCGCCTTCAGCCGGGTCACGCTGCGCCTGGCCGCACCCGGCCTGATGGCCGCGTTCTGCCTGGTCTTCCTGTCGGTCATCACCGAGCTGACCGCGACCCTGGTGCTGATCCCGACCGGCGTGCAGACACTGGCCACCCAGTTCTGGAGCTACCAGCAGAACGGGTCCAACGCACAGGCGGCACCGTTCGCGCTGGTCATCATCGCGGTGGCGGCGCTGCCGAGCGTGGTGCTCGGCCGATTCTTCAACCGCACGAGTCAGGCGCGAGGATAAGCACATGAGGCAACTGGCGGTCAGCGGGCTGCACAAGGCGTTCGGTACGCATCCGGTACTGACCGGCCTGGACCTCGACGTCCCGGCCGGGGCGTTCACCGCGATCCTCGGCCCGTCCGGCAGCGGCAAGACCACGCTGCTGCGGCTGCTCGCGGGATTCGAGCGGGCCGACGCCGGCACTATCGTCATCGGCGACCGGGTGGTCGACGGCCCTGGCGCGGGGCATGTCCCGCCGGAGCGCCGCAAGATCGGCTACGTGCCCCAGGAAGGCGCGCTGTTCCCGCACCTCAGCGTGGCGGCGAATGTCGGGTTCGGCCTCCCCGCGCGCGAGCGGCGCGGTTCTCGAACCGGCGAGCTGCTCGACGCGGTCGGGCTGACCGGGATGGGGGCTCGCTATCCGCATCAGCTGTCCGGCGGGCAGCAGCAGCGCGTTGCGCTAGCCAGGGCGCTGGCGATCCGGCCAGAAGTGGTCCTGCTTGACGAGCCGTTTGCCTCGCTGGACGCGCACATGCGCGCGAGCGTCCGAGCGGACGTTCAGCAGGTCTGCCGGGCGGCCGGCACCACCGCGGTGCTTGTCACCCATGACCAGGACGAGGCGCTTTCGCTTGCCGACCGGGTAGCGGTGCTGCGGGACGGCCGCATCGTGCAGTACGCGTCGCCGCAGGACCTTTACCGGAGCCCGGCCGACCCCGCGCTTGCCCGGTTCGTCGGCGACGCCAACCTGCTCGAGGGTCTGCTGGCCGAGGCTGGCAGCAACGGCAGCCGCGTCGTCGACACCGTGCTCGGCAGGCTGCCCGTCGAGCCGTCCGGCCAGGCCTTCGCGCCGGCGGGCCAGGTGACGGTGCTGATCAGGCCCGAGCAGCTGGAGATCGCCGAGCGGTCGCCGTCGGCCGCCGTCGCGCCGGACTGCCTCACCGGTCACGTCATCGCCTGCGAGTACTACGGCCACGACGCTGTCGTCCGGGTGCGGCCGGACAGCGAGCAAGCCAGCCAGGAGGTCATTGTGCGCACAACGGGCGGGCCGCAGCTGGCCGCCGGCGCGCCGGTCGTCGTCAGGGCGCGCGGGCCGGTTGTCGCCTGGGCCCGCTGACCAGGACGCCCGGCGGCCGTGCGCCGGAGCGGGACGGGGCGTTATCGGCGCAGCGACCTGAGCACGAGCGCGGTCTCCAGGGCGGCGAGCACGGCGTCCCAGCCCTTGTCCTCGGCGCTGCCCTCTGCGCCGCTGCGCTCGGCGGCCTGGTCCAGCGTGTCGCAGGTAAGCACCCCGTTGCCCACCGGCGTGCCGGTGTCCAGGGCCACCCTGGACAGCCCGTAAGTCACCGCGTCGCAGACGTAGTCAAAGTGCGGCGTGCCGCCCCTGATCACCGCGCCCAGGCAGGCGACCGCGTCGTGCCTGCGGGCCAGCTCGGCCGCGACCACCGGCAGCTCGACCGCGCCGGGGACCCGGACCACCAGCGGCTCAGGCACCCCGCAGGCCCGCGCGGCCGTGACGGCACGGCTGACGAGCTGATCGGTGATCTCTGCGTGCCAGCGGGTGGCGACGATCGCCAGGCTCAGCCCTGCCCCGTCGACGACCTGTCCGTCAGGGCGGCCCGCGCCACTCACCGCGACCCTGCCACCGGTGATGCCGGTCCGACCCCGCTGCCATTTCCGCCTGGCTCCGCGCCGTGGCCCAGCACGCCAGCTGGCAGATTGTCGAGCTGGTGCCCGAGCCGGTCTCGCTTGGCAGTCAGGTACCGCAGGTTGTGCGCGGTCGGCACCGAGTACAGCGCGACCCGGCCGGTCACCTCGATGCCGAAGCCCGTCAGACCCACCACCTTGGCCGGATTGTTGGTCAGCAGCCGGAACGAGTGCACCCCGAGGTCGGTCAGCATCTGCGCGCCGGTGGAGTACTCGCGCGCGTCGACAGGAAGCCCGAGCTCGGTGTTGGCATCAACGGTGTCGACGCCTCCGTCCTGCAGCTGGTAGGCGCGCAGCTTGGAGATCAGCCCGATGCCGCGCCCCTCGTGGCCGCGCAGGTACAGGACCACGCCCCGGCCCTCCGCGCCGATCGCGGCCATAGCCGCATCCAGCTGCTGCCCGCAGTCACAGCGGTCCGAGCCGAAGACGTCCCCGGTCAGGCACTCAGAGTGCATCCGCACCAGCGGATCAGGCCCGTCCGCGGCCAGGTCGCCAAGCACCAGGGCCAGGTGCTCGGTGCCGTCCACGGAGTTGACGTAGCCGACAGCGCGCCAGTCGCCGTACTTGTTGGGGACCCTGGTTTCCACTGCCCTGACCACGACCCGCTCGTGCTGGCGGCGGTACTCGATGAGCTGCTCGATGGAGATCAGCACCAGGCCGTGCTCGTCGGCGAACTCGCGCAGCCGCGGCAGCCTGGCCATCGTGCCGTCGTCGTTGACGATCTCCGCGAGCACGCCGGCCGGGGTGAGCCCAGCAAGCCTGGCCAGGTCAACGGCCGCCTCGGTGTGCCCGCGCCGGCGCAGCACGCCGCCTGGCGCATACCGCAGCGGGAACACGTGCCCTGGCCGCACGATCTCGTACGGCTCGGTGGCCGAGTCGGCCAGTGTCCGGATGGTCCTGGCCCGGTCCGCGGCCGAGATGCCGGTGCTGACGCCGTCGCGGGCGTCCACGCTGATGGTGTAGGCGGTGCGCATCCGCTCTGCGTTCTGGCTGGTCATCAGCGGCAGCTGGAGCCGGTCCAGCATCTCCCCCGGCATGGGCACGCAGATGACGCCGCTGGTGTAGCGGATCATGAAGGTGAGCAGCGCCGGGGTCGCCTTGCTCGCGGCGAAGATGATGTCGCCCTCATTCTCCCGGTCGGCGTCGTCGACCACCACCACGGGCCGCCCGGCGGCGATGTCGGTGATCGCCCTGTCCACGTCATCGAGCCGCACGCGGGCCTCCCGCTGCGCTGCCTCGTCGCTGGTCACGGCTGCCTCCCGGCAAGCAGGCGCTCCACGTACTTGGCGAGGATGTCGACCTCCAGGTTCACGGCCGCGCCTGGCTGCCTGAACCCGAGCGTCGTCCGCTGCAGCGTCTCCGGGATGAGGCTGACCTCGAACCAGGGCTCGCCGCCGTCGCTCAGGCCGGAGACGGTGAGACTGACGCCGTCCACCGCCACCGAGCCCTTGTAGACCACGTACCTGGCTAGCTCGGGCGGCATGCCGATGCGCACGACCTCCCAGTCGGTGCCGGGCGCCCTGGACAGGATCGTGCCGGTCCCGTCCACGTGACCCTGGACGATGTGCCCGCCGAGCCGGCCGTCGGGCCGCACGGCGCGCTCCAGGTTGACCGCGGCACCTGGAGTCAGCGAGCCGAGGGCGGAGTGCTTGAGAGTCTCGCCCATCACATCGGTCGTGAACTGCATGCCAGCGGTCGCGGTGACAGTCAGGCATACGCCGTTGATCGCGATCGAGTCGCCACGGGCAGCGTCGGCGGCCACCTTCGCGCCGCGCACCGCCAGCCGGGCCGAGTCGCCCGCCTGCTCGAGCGCCACGACCTCGCCAAGCTCTTCCACAATTCCGGTGAACACCGCGCCCTCCTCCGGAGCCTCCTGCCACACGGGCTCCGGGGTTGCGCGACAATCGCGCATCCGCGGCATCGGCCGTCCGCCATGGACCTGCCACTGCCGCGAGCGTGCTGCCTCCCATCCGGACTGTAACCGTCGGTCCCGGAATCCCACCGGGTCAACCGGCCGATGGATTCGGCCGGGTCGCGGACTATCACCGCCGGTTCGGAGTTTCACCGACCCCGGAGCACGCCTTGCTTGCGAGAACTAGTCTGCCATGCCTCGTATTCCGCTTCCGCCAGCAGGCCGCGGCCGCCAGCCCCTTCCGAAGGCCCTGGGAACGGGCCGGGCGGCCGTGGCCTGTGCGCAGGGGCGCTACGTCGCCACAGCGCCCCTGCGGGCGATCGCATCCAGGGTCACCGCGGCGAGCAGCACGGCAGCGGTCCAGATGTACTGGCCGGCCGCGCCGAGGCCGAGCAAGTCGACGCCGTTGTAGATGACCGCCACGACGAAGCCGCCGAGCACGGCGCCGAGCATCCTGCCCCGGCCGCCGAACAGGCTGACGCCGCCGATGACGCCTCCGGCCACCGCGTAAAGCACGTACTGGCCGCCCTCGAAGTCGTTCGACATCGAGCCGAGCAGCGAGGCGTACAGGATGCCCGTCACGCCGGCGAACAGCCCGCACAGCGTGAACGCCAGCACCCGGATCCGGCTCAGGTTGATGCCTGCCCGCCTGGCCGCCTCGGCGTTGCCGCCGACCGCGTAGACGTAGCGGCCGAACTTGGTCCTGGTCAGCACGATCGTGGTCAGCGCGAGCAGCCCGAGCAGGATCGGCACCACCCATGGCACGCCCTCCAGCGGCTCGATGGCGCTGCCGCGGTTGACGTTGAGAACCGCCACCAGCAGCGCGCCGATCACGCCCATCGTCAGGAGCTTGAGCACCGTCACGCCAAGCGGCGGCGCGGCCAGGTTGTTGGCCCGGCGCCGCCTGTCGCGCATGATCATGAACACGCCACCCAGCACGACAGCCGCGATCAGCACGATCCAGCCCGCGGCCGGCGTGAGGTTACCCGAGGTCAGGTCTTCAAGGAAGGTGTTGTGCAGGGAGATGACCCCGCCGTTGCCAACCTGCCCGGCTGCGTCGAAAAGCCAGATCAGCACGCCGTTCAGGCCGAGCAGGCCCGCCAGCGTGACCACGAACGACGGGATGCGAAGCCAGACGATGATCAGGCCCTGCAGGGCGGTGATCGCCGCCGCGACAGCCAGGCCCGCCAGGATGGCCAGCCAGGTCGGGAACGGGTTGTGTACCGCAACCATCCAGACCGTGATGGTGCCGCCGATCGCGGCGTTGAATCCCACCGACAGGTCGATCTCGCCGAGCAGCAGGACGAATGCCTGCGCCATGGCGATCGTGATGATCCAGCCCGCCTGCCCCATCAGGTTGGCGATGTTGGTGGCCGACAGGAACGCTGGTTCGGAAACCTGGAAATAGATGCCGAGCGCGACCAGGCCCAGGATAACCGGCAGCGCGCCGCTCTCCCCGCTCCTGACCCGGCGCAGCCAGAGCCGGAAGTACTCGCCGAGCGAGTCAGCCAGCAACTCAGGCGCGCCGCCGACGCGGCCGGCCAGCGCCGCGCTGGCCTCGGACTCGGTGGCTGGCTCGCCCGCCACCGCGACAGCACCAGGCGGCTCTGCGCCAGGCCCAGTGTGATCAGTGAATGCCATGTCTCAGCCCTCCGAGCCACTGCTAGCGCTGGGCGCTTGCGCGGGCTCACGGCCGCCGTCACTGCCCAGGCGGGTCGACGCGCCGGTCGTCATGAAGTCCACCACCGACTGCGTGTCGAACTCGCTCACCGGACCCGCCGCGACCAGCCTGCCCAGGTAAAGCACGGCGAGCCGGTCCGCGACCCGGAACACGTCGTTGAGGTTGTGCGAGATGACCACCACGCCGTGGCCGCGGCGTGCCAGCGTGGTGATCAGGTTCAGCACCAGCTCGGTCTGGCTAACGCCGAGCGCGGCCGTGGGCTCGTCCAGCATGACGAGCTTGGCCTCCTGCATGACCGCCTTGGCCACGGCAACGGCCTGGCGCTGGCCACCGGAGAGCGAGCCGACCGGCTGGCGGATTGACCGTACGGTCGTGACGGCCAGGTCCTTCAGCGTCTGCTTCGCGGTCAGCTCCATGCTGACCTCGTCGAGCAGGCCGAGGCGCGTCACCTCCCGGCCGAGCAGCATGTTCTGCACGATGTCCAGGTTGTCACACAGCGCAAGGTCCTGATAGACCGTCGCGATCCCGAGCGTCGCAGCTTCCTTGGGCGAATGCAGGTGGACTGGCTGGCCGTTCCATAGCAGCTCGCCGCTGCTTGGCTGCCAGATTCCGGCAATGCACTTGACCAGGGTGGTCTTGCCCGCGCCGTTGTCGCCGACCAGCGCCGTGACCTGGCCCGCCGGGATGTCCAGGTCGACGCCGGACAGCGCCTGCACCGGGCCGAATGACTTGCCAACGCCGCGCAACCTGAGCAGCGGATGGCCGAGCGTAACCGTCGTGCCGGGCACGGACGGTGCCGCGCCCGCTGCTGCGGGCGCGGCACCGTCCCCGGCGCTATTCGCTACCACCTGGCCGTCCCGGCCAGGTCGTGAGCGGTCTTCTTCATATCAGGAGATCCCGTACTTCGTGCAGTCCGCCGCGAACGAGCCGGCGCAGATCTGTGAGGCAGGGACGAACCCGTCCTTGACCACGGTCGACTCGATGGTCTGCGCCGTGACCCACTCCGGCGTCTCCAGGATAGACGGGACATTGACCCCGGTGTCGACGTCCTTGACAGTGCCGTTCACCAGCGACGCCGGCGGGGTAATGCCGGCCCGCAGGTACATCGCCAGCGCCACCGCCGACTGCGCCTCAAGGTAGATCGGCTTGTAGACAGTGCCGCACTGGTAGCCGGAGATGATGTTCTGCAGGCCGGTCAGGGTCGCGTCCTGCCCGGTCACCGGGAAGGTGAACGGCTTGACGTGGCGGGTCTGCAGGTAGTGGATGATCGGCGCGCCGTTCTCGTCGTTGGGCATGAGCACAGCGTTGATGTTCGGGTGCGCCGTGTACGCGGCCTGGAACTCTGTCAGCGCCACGGTTGGCGTCCAGGTGCCTGCCGGGTTGGCCACGTCCGTCCACGAGTGGTTCGCGAAGTACGGCGCAAGCACGGCGTCGTAGCCGTCAGCAAACAGCGTGGCGTTGTTGTCAGTAGTCGCGCCGTGCATGACCATGACCTGGGGCTTGGTGACGTGCCAGGACGATATGCAGCTGACCAGGCCCTGGCCGAGCAGCGTGCCGACGTAGACGTTGTTGAAGCTCACGTAGTACTTGCGGCTGCCGCCGAGGGTGAGCCGGTCGTAGTCGATCACCGGCACGCCATGTGCCTTGGCGTAGGACTCGATCTTGGCGCCGACGCCAGAGTCAAGCGGGTCCATGATCAGGACCTTGGCGCCCTTGGTGATGTCGGCCTGGGCGTCGGAGTACTCGGTCGCGTCGCTGCCCTGGGCGTTCTGGATCACGATCTGCGACGACGAGAGACCCGCGTCCAGCATGGCCTTGCGCAGGTAAGGAGCGTCGAACTCCACGTACCTGGTGGATGACACCGTGTCGGGCAGGATGGCCGCCACGTTGCCCGAGCCGTGCGATGCCAGGATCTTCAGCTCCGACATGGCCGAGAACGACAGGCTGAAGTCGTTGTAGCTGAGCTTGGGCACCTGCGACGAGCTCAGCTTGCTCGCTGAGCTCGACGAGCTGCCGCACGCGGCGACGAACAGCGCCGCGGTGCTGGCTGCGGCCGCGAGGGCCACTGCCTTGGTGACTGAGCGCAAGAAAACCACCTCGTCTGTTGGCGGACACCGCTGGGCACGGCCCTGCTTCCATACGTTGCGAGCCCATTGGACTGTCGCGCTGGGGGGTCAAATCACTTCCGGGGCAAACACTAAGGCGCTTCCGGTAAACGGCTCCGTTAACATCTGCGTAACCTCGTAAAAATTCCGTTAACGAAGAACCTCGAGGTCACAGGGCAGCTACCGGAAAATAACAACTCGGCAGAGAAATGACAGCGCGGCCTCGTTTCCGCTGTCTTTGCACCGGCGCCACGTCCTAGTCGGCCAGCAGCCGGTAACCGGCCCGCGGCTGGGTCAGGATCAGCGGCGTGCCGTTGGTTTCCAGCTTCGCGCGCAGCCTGCGAACGTAGACCCGCACGTACTCGGTCTCGGTCTCGTATCCGCGGCCCCAGACCCGGCGCAGCAGGTGCGCGTGGCTGAGCAGCTTGCCGCGGTTCAGTGCAAGCTCGCGCAGCAGGGCAAACTCCGTCGGCGTCAGGTGCACCGGCCGCCCGGCCCGGCTGACCTGCTGACTGGTCAGGTCGATGACCAGGTCGGCCACGGTGATCACCTCGGGCGCGCTGACGGCCGGCGGGGCGACCGCCGGCCGGGTGCGCCTTAGCGTCGCGTTAATCCGCGCGAGCAGTTCCTCGATGCTGAACGGCTTGGTCATGTAGTCGTCCGCGCCGACGTTCAGCGCGCTGACCTTGTCCCGCTCCCCGCCTCTGGCGGATACCACGATGATCGCGACGGACGAGCGCTCGCGGATCTGACGGCATAGCTCGAAGCCGTCCACCTCGGGCAGCATCAGGTCGAGCAGCACGATGTCTGGCGACTCAGTTTCCAGCAGCCGCAGCGCACGCAGCCCGTCGGTGGACACGACGGTGTCGAAGCCGCGGACGGCGAGGTTGGACCTGATCAGGTCGACGATGTTGAGGTCGTCCTCCACCACCAGGGCGCGGGTAGCCGCGTCACTGACCACCTAGGCAACTCCCGTCTGCGCGACCTGGCGATCATGAGCCTCGGGCTCCAGCGCCGGCGCTGCCTCGACCGGCAGCCTGATCCGGAAGCAGGTGCCGCGCTTGGCCGCGACCAGCTCGATCTGCCCGCCGTGCGCAGCCACGATCCCCTTGGCGATCGACAGCCCGAGACCAGCCCCGGCGGTCGGCGCCCGCCGCTGCCGCCTGGTCGCCTCGAACGGGGCCTTGGCCAGGTCCGGACTGAGCCCGGTGCCGTCGTCGGCCACCATCACCTCCACGTAGCCGGGTCCTGCGAGGCCGGCGCCGACCCTGACCCTGGTCCCCGACGGGTTGTGCGCGAGTGCGTTGGCCAGCAGGTTCACGAACACCTGCTCGAGGCGGTCATGGTCGGCCCAGATCACCGGCAGGCCCGGCGCGCACGACAGCTTGACCGTCGGGCTGGCATCGGGCGGCAGGCAGGCTATCGCCGCCTCCAGGACAAGTGGCAGGTCACACCAGTCCTCCTGCAGCCGCAGGATGCCTGACTCGATGGCGGAGAAGTCCAGCAGGTCGTCTACGAGCCGGCCAAGACGGGCAGACTCGGCCGCGATCCTGCCGAGGAACCGGTTCTGGGACTCGCCGTCCCAGGTCACGTCGGGTTGCATCAGGCTCGAAGCGTAGCCGCGGATCGCCGTGAGCGGGGTCCTGAGCTCGTGGCTGAGCCGGGACAGGAAGCCTCGCTGCAGTTCCTGGGACCGGCGCAGGGTAAGCGCCTCCTGATGTGCGATCGAGGCCTCCTCGCGCTCCAGGGCAAGGCGCAGCGACCTGGCCGCATCCTCCAGCAGCGCCGTGGCATCCGTTGGCGGCGGTGCCGGCCGCCAGCTGGCGAGCAGGGCCGCGCCGCAGCCAGGGGCGGCGAACGTCACCGCCAGCAGCTGGTCGCCGTCGCCGCCCTGCACGGGCACCGCGACATCGTCGCTGCGAGCTTCGCCGAGCAGATCCGCGGCGGCGGCCATCATCGGCACGCTGCAGCCGCCGCGAACGCGGCCAGGGCCGCCAGGGACCGCAGCGGTCAGGCCGCCCGCGGCCCGGCACTCCTGGTTCCCGCTCGCCGCCTGGACGACCAGGGCCACCTCCTGTGCCTGCAGGCCCCGGCACAGCGCGTCAAGTGCCACCTCGAGGCTGTCGCTGACCGGCAGCGGCCCGGCCAGCGTCTCGAGCATCTCCCTGATGGTCTCCAGGACCCGGTTGCGGGCCGTCACTTCCTCCAGCAGGCGGTCGCGCTCGATCGCGCTGGCTGCATAGCCCGCATACAGCGTGACGAGGTCCATGTCGTCACGCGTCGGCCGGCCAGGAATCGACCGGAACACGGTGATTACGGCGAGCAGCCCGGCCGGCCCGAGCACCGGCACCGACCACGAGCTGGCGACCTTCGCCGCCCTGGCGGCGCCGGCGAACGCGTGCCACCCCTGGCCGAAACGCGCGTCCTCCTCGATCACCGGCTCGCCGGTGACCGCCACGACACCCACGGGGCCGCCTGCCTGGCCGCGAGGCAGCATGGACCACGCCGACAGCAGCGCGGGCGGCATCCCGAGAGACGCCGTGCAGGAAAGCGAGTCTCCTGACAGGAGGTGAATGCAGAGCCGCTCGCTGCCGAGCGCGGCGCCGAGCGCAGACAGGATCAGCGACAGGCTGGAGGACGGGTCTGCCGACACCAGCCGGTCGGCCAGCCCGTGCAGCCGGGTCAGCTGGCCGCGCGCCGAGGAGTCAGCGTCCTGGCCAGACAGCAGCGCGACGACATCGTCCGGATGCACCTCGGACGGGGCCACCTCGGCGACGACCCGGCCATGGCGGAGCACCACGATGCGGTCGGCAAGCCGGAACATCAGGTCGATGTCGTGACAGGCGAGCAGCACCGAGGTGCCCTGCGTGCGCAGCCCGCCAACCAGCTCCTCGACCTGCCTGGACATGGCGACGCCGAGCGATGCTGTCGGCTCGTCGAGCAGGAGCAGCCGGGGCCGGTGACTGATCGCCCTGGCCACGGCGACAAGCTGGCGCTGGCCACCCGACAGCGACCTGACGTCCCTGGTCGTCGACGGCAGGCTGATGCCAAGCTCCCTGAGCAGCCTCGCCGCCTCGGTGTGCAGCCGCACTTCCGACGCCATGTGCAGCCGCCGCTCGCGGCCGAGGAGGAGGTTTGCGGCAATGTCGAGGTTGTCGCACAGCGCGAGGTCCTGCCACAGGACGCTGATCCCCTGCCTGCTGACGGCGATGGGATCGGAGGACAGCGGCGTCCCCTCGATGCGGATCTCGCCGCTGCTCGCCGTGACGTCGCCGCCGATGCAGCGCACCAGCGTGGTCTTTCCGGCGCCGTTCTCGCCGGCTAGCGCGACGACCTCGCCTTCCCTGATGTCCAGGCTGACACCGTCCAGCGCCAGCAGCGGCCCGTAGCTCACCCTGAGATCGCGGACCGCCAGCAGCGGCGGCACCCGTGCGGTGCCGGGCTGCCTCACGTTCATGCTGGTCGCAGCGGTCATGAAGGACATTGTGGTCTGCCGGCTGGCCAGTTAGCCAGCCGAGCCAGTGCTTTCTGGCAGCCCGGCTGGCAGCCCCGCAGGCCGGCTCACCCTCCGCGGCTGCTATTGCGGCCCCGCCACCTCCGCGAGCCGGGCGGCCAGGAAGCCCCGCTCAGCCTCGTTCTGGGTCAGCTCGAGCGCGGCGCGGTAGCTCTGCGCCGCGGCCGCATCCCGGCCAGCGCGCCGCAGCAGGTCGGCCCTGGCTGCGTGCAGATACCGGTAGCCCGCCAGCCGGCCGTCGGCCTCAATCCTGGCCAGCTCGGCTAGGCCGGCGTCCGGGCCGGCCGCCATGGCCACCGCCACCGCCCGGTTGAGCTCGACCACGGGCGAGGGCCAGGCGCGCAACAGGTCGTCGTAACGGGCCACCAGCAGCGGCCAGTCAGTGTGGTCGTAGTCGGGCGCCTGCGCGTGCACCGCGGCGATGGCGGCCTGCGCGGCGAACCTGCCGGGACTTCCGCCCCGCATGGCCCTGCTGGCCAGCCGCGCACCCTCGGTGATTGCTGCGGTGTCCCAGCGGGAGCGGTCCTGGTCGGCCAGGACAAGCAGCCGCCCGCTTTCGTCGGTCCTGGTCGCGCGGCGGGCGTCGGTGAGCAGCAGCAGCGCGAGCAGCCCGAGCACCTCGCGCTCGTCCGGCATCAGCTCGGCCAGCATCCTGGCCAGGCTGATTGCCCGTTCCACTAGCTCGGTCCTGACCAGGCTGCTTCCCGCGGGCGAGGTATGCCCGGTGGTGAACACCAGGTGCACCACCGTCAGCACCGCGTCGAGGCGGGCCGGCAGTTCGGCGGGCGATGGCACCCGGTAGGCAATCCTGGCGGCGGTGATCTTCTTCTTCGCCCTGGTCACCCGCGCCGCCATGGTGGCCTCCGGGACCAGGAACGCTGCCGCGATCTCCGCCGTAGTCAGCCCGCAGACCAGCCGCAGCGCGAGCGCGGCCTGGGCCTCCCTGCCGAGCGCGGGATGGCAGCAGGTAAACACGAGCCGGAGCCGGTCGTCGCCGATCATGTCCTGGTCACCAGACGGCTCGGGCTCGCCAGCGGGCTCTACCAGCAGCGGCAGCTTGGCCCGCAGGGTCTTGTCCCTGCGCAGCGCGTCCAGTGCCTTGCGCCGCGCAGTCGTAGTCAGCCATGCGGCCGTATTCGCCGGAACTCCAGACCTGGCCCAGGCATCGAGGGCCGCCACGTACGCGTCCTGCACCGACTCCTGGGCCAGGTCAAGGTCCCTGGTCAGGCGGACCGTCGCCGCCAGCACCAGGGCCCAGTCGCGGCGGTGCGCGTCTGCCACCGCCGCGACTGCGTCCGTCGGTCCGGTCAACCCGCCGAGGTGTCCCAGATGGGCCGGACCTCCACGCCGCCGTATGCCGCCGGGCACAGCTTGGCGATCGCCAGGGCCTGATCGAGGTCCCGTGCCTCGATCAGGTAATAGCCCCCGAGCACCTCCTTGGTCTCGGCAAACGGCCCGTCGGTGACGATGTCGTCACGCACCGTCGTGGCCGTGGCTGACGGCTGGAGTGCGTTGCCGCCCAGGAGGGTGCCGCCGAGTTCGCCGACCTGGCCTGCGAACCGGCCGTGGGCCGCAAAGACAGCCTGACGGCCGGCCTCGTCCATCTCGGCGTACGGAGCCTCCTGCTCGTAGATCAGGATCAAGTACTGCTGGGACATTGAGGGTTCCTCTCTCTGCTGGCTAGCTGCCTTCGTCATCAACCTGACGAACGGGCCGACCGCGAATCGACAGAGTGCGCGGAAGTTCCCTGGCTAGCCAGGCGCATCGCCGCTGTTCCGCCTGGCGCGAGCCCGGCGCTTGCCCTCGTGCATCGCCTGCACCCTGGCCAGCGGGATCTCGTGGCCCTCAGCGACCAGGTCGGCGGGCAGCGCCTGCGGCGGCGGGAGCTGCGCGGCCCACCGGTCGGCGCCGCCGAGCAGCCCGGCGGCCGTGCGCAGCGTGAAGTCGGCCGGGCGCACCGACTCCAGCTCCTCCCAGGCCACCGGGAACGAGACGGGGGTCCCTGGCCGCACCCGCGGGCTGTAAACCGCGACCACGGTGGCTCCGCCGGCCCTGGTGGCGTCCAGGAAGACCTTGCCCTGCCGGTCCTCGCGGATGAACGCGGTCGTCGCCAGCCGCGGCTCGATCCGCTCGGCCCTGGCCGCGATGGCCCTGGTCGCGGCCGCGGCATCGGCCAGGCTGACATCCGCTTGCAGCGGCACGAAGACGTGCAGGCCCTTGGCGCCGCTGGTCTTGACCGCGCCGGCCAGGCCCGCACTGGCCAGCGCCTCCCGGACGCACAGGGCAGCTCGCACGGCCGGCGCGAACGCATCGGCTGACGGCGGGTCGATGTCGAGCACGAGGAAGTCGGGGTGGTCCCAGTGCCCGGCCCGGACCAGGGTGGGGTGATACTCCACGGCGCGCTGGTTAGCCAGCCACAGCAGCGTTCTGGAGTCGTTGCAGAGCGCGTAGGTCACCTCGCGGCGCGAGCTTTCTGCCCAGAGCGAGATCGAGCTGACCCACGGGGGCGTGTAACCCGGCAGGTTCTTCTGCATGAACGGCGGCTGGCCGGGGCGCACCCTGACCACCGAGAGCGGCCGGTCCCGCAGCTGGCCGACCATCGCGTCGCAGACCGCGTCCAGGTAGTTGACGAGGTCGCGCTTGGTGGCCGCCGCGGCATCGAACAGCGGCTGGTCGAGGTGGGTCAGCGGAACGCCGGCCCGCTCCTCACCGCCGCTCATCCTGGCGGCCTGTGCTGCTGGTCATGGGTGCCTGGCCGCCACGGCCAGCTCACGCAGCGCCGCCACGGCGGCGGCCGGATCGGCGCTGCCGTAGACCGCCGAGCCGGCCACGAACATGTCCGCACCGGCCTCGGCGCACCGCTCGATGGTCTCCTGGCCAACTCCGCCGTCAACCTGAAGCCAGATGTCCCCGCCGTGCTCGCCGATGTACTGCCGGGCGCGGCGGATCTTCGGCAGCACCACGTCCATGAACTCCTGGCCGCCGAAGCCTGGCTCGATCGTCATCACCAGCACCATGTCGACCTCGCCGAGCAGGTCGGCGTACGGCTCCACCGGGGTGACCGGGTTGAGGGCGAGCCCGGCCCTGGCGCCCGCCGCGCGGATACGGCGCAGGGTGCGAATGGGGGCGGTAGTAGCTTCTGCGTGGATAGTCACGTTCCGGGCACCCGCCTCGGCGTACTGCGGTGCCCAGAGATCGGGCTCGGAAATCATGAGGTGGCAGTCGAGCGGAAGCCTGGCATGACGCAGCAGGGACTCCACCACTGGCAGGCCGATGGTCAGGTTCGGCACGAAATGCGCATCCATCACATCGACATGCAGCCAGTCGGCGGTGTCTGCCACCGCCTCGGCCTCGTCGGCAAGCCTGGCAAAGTCGGCTGACAGCAGGCTGGGTGCCATCCGCACTCTCATCACGGACGAGTCTAGACAGGCCGGCCTGGCTGGCGCGCGAAGCCCGCCCGACTGTCGCACCGGGCCGATAGGTTCTGGGTGGACTACTGGCGCGGCAAGACAGGGAGGCGCGCGCTGACTATGCACGCATCAGACCGGCTACTCGACCGCGTCCGCAAGCTGCTGGCCAAGGCGGAGGCCGACGGGGTGACGCTCGAGGAGGCGCAGGCGCTCACCGCGAAGGCCGCCGAGCTTATGGCCAAGTACGGGATCGACCGCGCGCTGCTGGCGGCCAGGCGGCCGGAAACCGATCAGCCCGCCAGCCGGCTGGTCGACATCTACAACCCGTGGGCCCGCGTGCAGGCCCACCTGCTGTGCGGCCTGGCCGGCGCGATGCGCTGCCAGTGCATCCTGCTGCCCTCCGGCCAGGGCCAGCGCGTGCACATGTTCGGGTATGCCTCCGATATCGAGCGCGCCGACGTCCTGTAC
>Ga0187783_10000571_pt1 | contig 27075 bp, 18 predicted proteins | sample 1015_SJ02_MP02_2_FD_132471 | JGI IMG/M metagenome (GOLD analysis project Ga0187783, IMG submission 132471) | Tropical peat soil microbial communities from peatlands in Department of Meta, Colombia - 1015_SJ02_MP02_20_MG | ecosystem: Environmental > Terrestrial > Soil > Wetlands > Peat | place...
ACTAGAAGCCATCTCATAAATACCTCAGGAGGATGATCAGGCAGCCGAGTTGGACCATACCGAGGAAGTTGGCTTCGTGATATTCCCAGCGTGTGACCAGTCGGCGAAAGTTATGTAGCCAAGCGAAGAGCCGCTCGATTTTCCAGCGACGGCAGTAACGCCGCAGTTCGCGACCGTCTTGGGTGAGCGTGCGGCGCAAAGAGTGATGAGGGGCGATCAGGCGAATGCGATGTTTCTGGCGAAGCTGTTGATCCAACGGATCGCTGTCGTAGGCGCGGTCTCCAATCAGGATTTGGGGCTTGGCGCGAGTGAAGCGGTGCTCGACGGTCGCTTCGACGAGCTTGGTTTCATGCGGCGAAGCGCTGGCGATGCTGCAGGCGACAGGAAGACCATGGCGGTCTGCGATCGCCATGATTTTACTGCCTTTTCCTCGGCGAGTCGGGCCGACAGCAGCGCCCCTTTTTTCGCCGAGCTGAAGCTGGCGTCGATGAAGGTCTCGGAGAGATCGAGTTTGCCACGTGCCCGCAAGTCTTCGGCGAGCGCGTGCAGCAACCGTGTCAGCGTGCCATCGCGCTGCCACTGCTGAAAGCGGCGATGGCAGGTTTGATAGGGCGGGTAACGGTCGGGCAAATCGTGCCAAGGAGCGCCGGTGCGCAAAACCCAGAGAATGCCGTTCAGCACGGCTCGCGCGTCGCTCCAGGGACGACCGCGACCATCGGGACGCCGTTTGGGAGTGAGCAAGGGCCGGAGTACTTGCCACTGCGCCTCGGTCAAGTCCATGCTCTCGATTTACGCTCATTCGCATAACTCTCAAGCCCAGAGTGGCTTGAATGTGTTTATGAGATAACTTCTAGTCGCGGTAGACGAATTCGAGTTGAATGCCCGCGACCTCAATGACGTCGCCGGAGGAAAGCTGGGTCGGCTGGGTGATCGGATTTCCGTTCACGCTGGGCACCTTGTCGGCGCCGCCGATGTAGTAGGAGCGGTCCTCGCGCCGGTTGATCTGCGCGGCGGCTTTCGGCGCGAACCAGCCCTTTAACTTCACCGTAGCCATGGCGGATTTTCCAATCACGGTGAGCTTATCGTTCAGCATGTATTCGGTCTGATCGGTCCGTCCCCTTCGCACGATGAGCGTGGGCACCTTCAGGCGGGCCGGAGCGACCTGAGCGCTTTCGCCAACGGCCGCGACCTTCTGAAGGAATTCACGCCGTTCCTTCGTATCGAGCATCACCGTCTCGTTGAGTTTCGGCGCGGCCTGAGTGGGCTTGTCGCTGCCCATTGCAAACCCATCGAGATCGCGGGATTCCGAGATCACAATGGTGTGCTTGCCGATCCCGACCGAATCACCCGCCTTCAGGGCGACCATTTTCACGCGCTGACCGTTGACGAATGTACCGTTCAGGCTTCCGAAATCTTCGAGCATCAGCCGGCCGTCTTCGTTGAACACGCGCGCATGAAAGTGCGAAACCGCGGGATTGTCGATCATGATTCCGTTTTCCGGCGACCGGCCGATGCTCACCTCGTTTCTGCCAACGGGCACTTCCTTCAGCACGGAGTTTTGAAACTTCAACACAAGTTTTGGCATGTCCGCTATCCCTCCGAGAAGCTCGGTCTTAGGACTCCTACCGCGCTCCACACATTGTTTCCATTAGTCCAAGTTGCTGTTTTCTGCCAGGCCGACTCCCTGAACCACTTGCCCAGACGCCCGAAGGCGCCAACGGGTCTGGCCGCCGGCCGGACCACAATCACCGTAATGTTGTCGCCTCCTCCGGCCTGCTTCGCCAGCTCCACGACGCGGTCGGCGGCCTCCTGTGCCTCCTCCGTCTCCCGCAACACGCGGGTGATCTGGGCATCGGAAAGTTCGCGTGTGACCCCGTCTGTGCAAAGCAATACCGTGTCGGTCTCGAGCACGAGCTCCTCGCTCACGTCCACGTCAACCGCAGCGTCGATTCCAAGAGCACGGACCAGCACGTTCTGCAACGGACTGCTCCCGGCTTGCTCTACGGTCATTCGGCCTTGGCGCATCTGCTCGGCCACAAAGGAGTGGTCACAGGTAAGCTGCTCAAAATCCTCTCCGCGAAGGCGATAAGCACGGCTGTCGCCGACGTGCGCAAGGCTCATTCTTTCGCCAGCGAAGCGCACCGCCACCACGGTGGCGCCCATGGCCTTCCCCGGGGCACTGGCTTGTGCGACCGCGTGAACCGCCGCGTTCGCCACGCGAACGGCACTGGCAAGGCGATTGGTCGTTTCGGAAACACCGTTCATGTGGCCGCCGCTAAGGGGAAGGGCGGAATTCGAATCCGCTCGGCGGCAGTGTTCCACGATCGTATCAACGGCGACGCGGCTGGCCACTTCTCCGCATTCGAGCCCGCCCATTCCATCGGAAAGAACGAAGAGTTTCATCTCGGGTGACGCGCGATAGCTGTCCTCGTTGTTCTCGCGAACGCACCCCGTGTCGCTGCGCGCTCCGTAGTCCAGCTCCATCTACTCCTCCGGATTACCGATGCGGGCCTCGGATCGGCCGCCAGAGTTTTGGCGTCCCGACGCCATCGGGCTGTTTATCGGACGCACGCCCAAAAAACCCTGCGTCTTGAGCCAGTCGATGACGCTCGTAACACGGTCGGGGCCGAAAGGACCAGTTACCACCACATAAGCCTCGCCCGTCGGACCCCGCCTTGGTAACACGGCGACGGGCAAGCCGAGATCTTCGATCTTTTTGGCGGCCGCTTGCGCTCGGTCTTCGCGCTCGTACCGGCCGACCCACACATAGCTGGCCGTGTGCTCGCTCAAAAAGGAGGGGGCAATCGGTCCTGCTGGACCATAGGCCTTATGCGCGCTTTTTCGCGCGTCCTCGGGCGAGGCCGCGGGCTTATCAGAGGAAGAGGATTCCTTCTCTTCTGCTGCAGGCGCACCGGCCATAACGTGCTTGGCCGGCTTCGGGTCAGCAGCTGCCGGCGCGCTGACCGCTGGCTTTTCGTCGTTTGAATCCGCTGCCGCAGGCTCCGAGCTGGCCGTTTGAACCGGAGATGCTTGCGGGCCCTCGGACTGTGCGGCATCCGCCGGTGCCGTCCCAGGTCGGGGCGCAACCGGCGCTAGGGTGGGCTCCGCGCTCGTGGCCAGCGCGAAATCCGGCGGCTTCGGCGCGGCCGGCGAGGGGGGCGGATTTAGAATCTGCTGAGCTCTCTGCTTCAGTTCAGTCCAGTGCGTGCTGGCAAATGCGGCGCCGCAGAGAAGCAATATCAGAAATGCCCAAGCGAGCACCGAGGTGTGCCGCTTCGGTTGTGCCATGGACAGAGCTGAGGATCCGTACAGCGGATGGGAAGCCAACGGCGTCCCGTGTATTGAACTGTGCTGCGCGCTCACGGAGAGGACTGGCGGCGCGTTGTTCGGAGGTGTTTTCAGTGCGCTCTTTAGCTCCGCGACGGTCTGGAAACGCTTCGATGGCTCCTTCTCGATGCATTTCAGGATGGCCCGCTCAACGGGGACAGGAATGGCCGGCTCAATATCGTGGGGAGCGGTGGGTGCCTCCCGCATCTGTTTGAGCGCGACGGCCACGGCGTTTTCTGCCTGAAATGCGGGTGTTCCCGTAAACACCTCGTAGAGAATCAAGCCCAGTGAGTAGACGTCGGTGCGGTAGTCCACCGGCTTGCCGGCCACCTGCTCGGGCGCCATATAGGCCGGAGTCCCAACCATGGATCCAGTGAGCCTGGTAGCCGCTTCCATCGAACGCGCGATGCCGAAGTCCATGATCTTGATGTTTCCTTGCGCGTCGATCATCACGTTCTCAGGCTTGAGATCGCGGTGCACAATCCCTTGCGCATGCGCTTCCTGGAGGCCGGAGCAAATCTGTTGGGCCAGATCGAGCGCTTTGCGAACCGGAAGTCCACCAAAGCGATTTAGCACCGAACGTAGGCTCTCGCCTTCGACGAACTCCATCGAGGTGTAGGCAACGCCGCCGAGGCGATTGAACTCATGGACCCTGCAGACGTTCTTATGTGTGATCTTCCGAGCAAAGAGCAGCTCGTTCTTGAAGCGATCCATCATTGCCTGGTCGGAGGCAATCTCCGGCTTCAACAACTTCAGGGCTACAATCTCGCCAGTTTCGCGGTCGCGTGCCTTGTAGACGCTACCCATACTTCCGTGACCCGCCTCGGCAAGGATGTCGTAACGTTGCGATAGCACTGCCGTTGCCTGCGAGCTTGGACGGTGCACGCCATCGGACGGGGCAGCCACAGGCTCTTGCAGGAGGGCCGACGCTTCCGGCACGTCGCTCAGCAGCACCGTGTCCTGGTGCTCGCTGTGCCCGGCGGCGAGACGGTCTCGTAAGGGGGACCTCGGATGGTCGAACGGAGCCATAGTTCTAGTACTCCACGGTAGGATATGCGAGAAGCCCGGGACCCCGCTATGGATCATCCAACCGGTGTGAAGAAAGAGTATCTACAACAGCCGCTTCACCTCGGGCTTGCCACGGCCGTCAGAAACCGAACCGAGAATTTCCTTGGCGGCTAGGGCGCCTTATACGAGAATAATTCGCCAAAGTGGTATCGCCGCACGTCATGTCTCCGGGAGACCTTCGTTGCGAATTGCAGTGATTGGCACGGGCTACGTGGGCCTGGTGACGGGAGCCTGCCTGGCAGAAATCGGACACGAAGTGGTCTGCACCGACAGTGACGCTGAGAAGATCAAGACGCTCGAGTTAGGCGGCATCCCGATTTACGAACCCGGCCTGGAGCAGGTGATCCCCAAAGCCCGCCAGCTGAAACGCCTCAGCTTTCGCGCGAATTCTGCGGACGCTGTCAGAGCCGGGGACGCCATCTTCATCTGCGTGGGCACGCCACCGCTGCCGAACGGCGACGCCGATCTCAGTGCCATCGACCACGTTGCGCGGATGATCGCGACAGAATCGACATCTCCGAAGCTCGTCGTTGAGAAGAGCACTGTTCCTGCGCGGACGGGCCAGGAGCTCAAGCGCGCTCTGTCCGTGTACGGGCGGAAATCCCACGTCTCCTTTCTTGTGGCCTCGAATCCCGAGTTCCTCCGAGAGGGCAGTGCCGTTCAGGACTTTCTGCACCCGGACCGCATTGTGGTGGGCGTAGAGAGTGAATCTGCGGAGCGACAGCTCAGGGAGATTTACCAGCCTGTTCTCGACCGCAATTTCAACTGCCCGGTTCACGTCAATGCGTGTCCAGCCGGTCCTGCGCCCGAGTGGCTGGTGACCACGATTAATAGCGCCGAGCTGATCAAGCATGCATCGAACTCATTTCTGGCGCTCAAGATCTCTTACGCCAATATGGTGGCTGACCTTGCCGAGAAACTGGGAGCCGATATTGGCGAGGTTGTGCGTGCCATGGGCTTGGATCCGAGGATCGGGCAAAGCTTTCTCTCGGCCGGACTCGGCTTCGGTGGATTTTGCCTCCCCAAGGATTTGCAGGCCTTTGTACACCTAGCCGAGCGCTCCGGCGTGGATTTCAGCATGTTGCGTGAGGTGGAGAAGATCAACAAGCACCGGATCGACCGCTGTATTGAAAAATTGCGCAGTGCTCTATGGGTGGTGCGTGGGAAGCAAGTGGGGGTACTGGGGCTTGCTTTCAAACCAAACACCGACGATATTCGCTTCGCCCCTGCCATTGATCTGGTGAATCAGCTGCTTTCCGAGGGGGCCCGGGTCCGTGCGTACGATCCGCAGGCAATGGAAAGATCGCGCGCCACCCTGCCCCAGATCGAATATGCGAAATCGGCCTACGATGCGGCAACCGACGCGGAGGCATTGCTGATCGCCACCGAGTGGGATGAATTCCGCCGACTCGATTGGCCTCGCGTGCGAGACGTCATGGCGCGGCCCCTGATTATCGACGGTCGAAACCTGTTGTCACCTCGCGAAATCAGAGGCCTGGGCTTCGAATATCGTTCCTTTGGCCGCCCGGATTGATCGGCGCCCTTACCTCGTGCGGCCGGTTGAGGCGACCTGCTGCCGGAAGAAATCGAACGTAACTCTCAGTCCTTCCGCAAGTCCAACCTTGGGCTCCCAGTTCAGCAGCCGGCGTGCCTTCGTGATGTCCGGACAGCGTTGTTTCGGGTCATCCTGCGGCAGAGGATGAAACAGGATCGGCACGTTGGATCCGACCAGCGCTCGCACCCTCTCAGCAAATTCGAGAATCGAGATCTCCTGAGGGTTGCCCAGGTTCACCGGCTCGTGTTCATTCGATTCGAGCAACTTATAGATGCCGGCGATCAAATCGGAAACGTAACAGAAGCTGCGCGTCTGTTTGCCGTCCCCGTAGACTGTGATCGGTTCGCCGACCAACGCCTGATACATAAAATTCGGCAGCGCCCGGCCGTCATTCAGGCGCATCCGCGGCCCGTAAGTGTTGAAGATTCGCACGATGCGCGTGTCCACATGGTGGTAGCGGTGGTACGCCATGGTGATGGCTTCGGCGAATCGTTTTGCTTCGTCGTACACGCCTCGCGGTCCAATCGGATTGACTCGTCCCCAGTAGGTCTCTGGCTGCGGGCTTACCTCCGGGTCGCCGTAGCACTCCGATGTGGACGCCAGCAGGAACTTCGATCCCTTGGCCTTGGCCAACCCCAGCGCATTGTGCGTTCCCAGCGCTCCCACCTTCAGAGTCTGGATGGGAAGCTTCAGGTAGTCCGGCGGGCTGGCGGGAGAAGCGAAGTGCAGTACCGCATCCACCGGACCGGGCACCTCGATGTATTGCGAAACGTCCTGCTTGGCAAACTTGAACCGCGGGTGCGAAAGCAGATGAGAGATGTTCGAGTCGGCACCGGTCACGAGGTTATCGAGCGAAACCACCTCCCATCCCTTTTCGATAAAGAAGTCACAGAGATGAGAACCCAGGAACCCCGCCCCGCCGGTCACAATCACGCGCAAGTTGTGCCCCTTTCTTCGCCAACAAATCTGTTGTTCATGCCCCATTATCTATGAGAAAGGAGCCCCGCACCTAGTTCAGCATGCAGCACTTATGCACAAAACCGAACCCTCCTCAAGAATCGGCTGCCTTGCCCCATCTGCGAGCTCGTGTCAGTTGCCTGATACGCCATGGCGCCGCTTCATTTCGCCACACGATCGTCCAGTTTCGTGTTCTAAATAACTAAGGCAATTTAGCCGGCATCGAAGCAGGGGTCTGAGGAGTTCGTATGGGAAAGCGCGCCGACCGGTGGCTGGTGTCCTGTCTCGCCATCGTCGCTTGTCTGGCAGATGCGGCCTGCACGGGCACGCCCCCCTCCTTCCACATGGTCACCATCACCCCCAAGGGGCCCATCACCGTTGCCAGTGGCGGCACGCAGGCTCTGACTGCACAGGTGCTCAACGACGCCTCCGCAGCAGGCGTGAACTGGACCCCTCCCGTACATGGAACTCTATCGGCCGTAACGACCACGTCGGCCACCTATAACGCCCCGGTTGTTGCGCCCGGCACCTCAGTTTCCGACACGGTCAAAGCAACATCGATCACCTTTCCCAATCAGTCCGCGTCTCTCTCGATTACGGTCGAGGGAGCACCTGTGATCTCGACCACGTCCTTGCCCGCCGGTAACCAGGGGACCCCCTACAGCGCCACGGTCAGCGCCACCGGCGGCGTTGCTCCCTTCACTTGGGCGGTCTCTTCCGGCTCGCTCCCTACGGGCCTTTCCCTAGCGGCCAGCACAACCAATTCAGTGATGATTACGGGGACCCCCAGCGCGCAAGGGACTTTCAATTTCACAATCAAGATCACAGACTCCAGCGGCGCTTCCGGCACCGAACCCCTGAGCATTACGATCGGCGCTCCGCTACCGCTCAAGGTGGCGACGACGTCGCTGCCCGACGGCGTTCTCAACGCTGCCTATCCAGCCACCACGCTCGCGGCCACCGGTGGCGTTCCTCCATTTACGTGGACGCTTACTTCCGGCAGCCTGCCGACTGGATTGACCCTGGCCTCGAACGGGGGAATCAGCGGCACACCCACGGCCACCGGGACTTTTGACTTCACCGTCCAGGTAACCGACTCCGAGACACCCGCGATGACAGCCTCGGCTGACCTAAGCATCACGGTCAACAATCTCGCAGCGCTCAATGGAAACTACGTCTTCGAGTTCAGTGGCTTCAATGCAACCGGTTCCGTCGCGGTTGCCGGAAGCTTTACGGCCAATGGCCTCGGGGCTATCTCGAATGGCGTTGAGGATTTCAACTCCACCTCTGGTGGTCCGAAGAATCAAACCTTCACCGGAACGTACACGCTTACAGCCGACAATCGCGGCACGCTGACGTTTACGAGCCTGACGGGCTCACCGACCTATACCTTTGCGATCGATTCAACCGGATCTCATGGGCGCATGATCGAGTTCGACTCCAGCGGTGTTCGCGGTTCGGGCCAAATAGAGAAGCGAACGGTCAGCACTTGCGTATCCAACACGCTCGACGGACCGTACGCCTTCGGCCTGGCGGGCAATGCCGTTTCCAGCACGGAGACCACGGCGGGGCCTGTCGTCGTAGCCGGCAGCTTCACCGCAACGCCGCCGACCGGAACGGGGTCAGGCAGTATCGGTACCGGCGAATCTGATGCGAATCTGCCGAGCGGCATCACACCGTCAGATCAGACGGTGGCTGGCTCGTACGTGGCGACTTCGCCTGCGAGCACGCGCTGCTCCATGTCGCTGTCACAGAAGATCGGAACAATGAATTTCAGTGTCTACCCAGTATCCTCGTCGGAATCCTTCCTTGTTGAGACTGATCAGGCAAGTTCGACGGAGCCTTTCTTGATGTCCGGCAAGCTTCTTCTTCAAACGGGATCTCCATTCACTGGTGCTGCCGGCAGCACCTTCACCGCCACCAGCGTCGCTGGGCTAACCGGGCAGTTTCTATCCGGAACAACCTATGTTCCCGACCTGGCCCTCGTTCTGCTGGCGGGATCTGGCGCGCAAACCTACACGATTACGGTTCTCGACAATCGAGCTGGCACCGTAACCACGTTCCTTCCAACCGGGGCAACCTTCACGAATCCCGATCAGTATGGTCGCATCGACTCGGGCATTAGTTCGCCGATTTCCCCGATTCTCTACATCATTGGCGCGAACGAGGCCTTGGTCATCGGCGAACTCGTGGGCAATCCCTTCTTCGGAATCCTGGAGCCTCAATCCCCGGTTCCGTTCGCTATCACGGCTACCGATCTCAATTCGGCTTTCGTGATGGGGACCTCGTACCCAGCGACACCCGCAGTGCCCAATCTCTCCGGCGCGGTTACCCTGGCAAACACGTCAGCCACCGCGGGCACAATCAGCGGGACGCAGGACCTAAGCACGTCCACTGCAAATACCGCAGACCAAACCGTCACGGGCACCTATGCAAGCTTGATTTCCGCAACCGGAAGCGGCCTCGTCACGCTGACTGCGCCGAGCGCCTTGAGCGGCCAGTTCCTCGCCGTATCGTCGGAGAAAATCGTCATCTTGACCACCACCGCCGGGGATGCAGAGCCAACCTTGATTTATCTGGGAAACTGTGCCAATACCTGCGGAGAGGACTGAGGCTGTCTCGCCTTCTTTTTAGTATGCCCAGCGCATGAGAACGGATCCCGCCGTGTAGCCGGCGCCGACGGCCACCATCAGCACCAGATCGCCCTTGCGCAAGCGCCTCTGCTCCACCGCATCGACCAACCCTAGGGGAAGTGTCGCACACGTCGTGTTACCGTACCGGTCGATATTGACGATCACCTTGGAATCGTCCACTCCGAGTCGCTCCTGCATGGCCCGAATGATGCGCAAATTGGCTTGGTGCGGCACCACGAGTGCGAGGTCGCGGCTGGTCAATCCGTTCCGCTCGAGCATTTGACAGGCCAGCTCGGCCTGCCGCCGCACCGCGTACTTAAACACCTGCTGGCCCTCCTGGTGAACGTAATGCATGCGCTTCGCCACCGTCTCCTCCGACGCCGGATGCAACGACCCGCCCCCCGGCATGTAGAGGTTACATCCGCCCGAGCCGTCAATGTCGTGGGCAAAATCGAGAATGCCTTCCGCGCCGGCCGTGGTGGGCTCAAGCAGCACGGCTCCGGCACCGTCTCCAAACAGCACGCACGTGGCGCGGTCCTTAAAATCCAGAATTGAGGTCATCACGTCGGTGCCGATGACCAGAACTTTGTGGTGTGACCCGGCGGCGACGAACTGTGCTCCCACCGTCAACGCGTAGGCAAAGCCGGAGCAGGCAGCCGAAAGGTCGAATCCCCAGGCCTTGTTGGCCCCCAGGCGGTCCTGGATCAGACACGCTGTGGCCGGGAACAGCATGTCCGGGGTGACGGTGGCGACGACGATCAGGTCGATCTGTTCGGCCGACACGCCGCTCAGCGCCAGCAGCTTGCGCGCGGCTTCGGTGCCCAAGTCCGACGACCCTACTCCGGGCTCTGCGTAGCGCCGCTCGCGAATGCCGGTCCGCGTCCGAATCCATTCATCGTTCGTATCTACGACCTTTTCAAGGTCGGCGTTGGTCACAACTCGAGGCGGTACGTATCCAGCGACTCCCGTGATTTTAGCGGCGATCGGCCTGCTCATTTCTCTCCTTGTCAGCACAACAGTTCGGGATTGTATGAAATCCCGTACGGCGGTGACAAGCAAAACGCCATAATTTTGCAGGTCGGACCTGTTTCTCTCGAGCGCCCGCTGAGGCATGATGAGAGGTGATGACGGCAGGGGAAAAAACACGTTGGATCGGCGAACGCGTCGGTGACCTGGGCTTCGAGCTGTGCGGCGTGGTCACCCTCGGTGCCGGCCGCGCTCCTTTCGGAGGCAACGAAAATCTGAACGAGTTCGCTCGCTTTCCCGAATGGCTTCGTCGCGGCTACGCAGGCGAGATGAAGTACCTCCACGACGGGCGCCGTGCCGATCCGCGGCGAATCCTGGAGGGCGCGCGAAGCCTGATTGTCGTGGCCATGAACTACAATGCCCCGCCACCAAACCGTGCGGAGGACCCGCACAGAGAAACGCCGCGCGGATGGATTTCGCGCTACGCTTGGGGGGAGGATTATCACAGAGTCATTCAGGAAAAGTTGCGGGCGCTCCTTGCAGAAATGCGAGCGCACTTTTCTGAGCCGTTCGAAGCGCGTGCCTACGTGGACACCGGCCCGATCCTGGAGCGTGTGGCCGCAAAATATGCGGGGCTGGGCTGGCTCGCAAAAAACACCTGCCTGATTAATGCCCAACTCGGTTCGTGGCTGTTTCTCGGCGTCCTGCTGACGACGCTCCGCTTGGAACCGACACTTGCGCTCGGGCAAGCTCCCCCGGCCGATCTCTGTGGAAGCTGTACGCGTTGCCTGGATGCGTGCCCCACCCAGGCGTTCCCTGAACCCTACGTCCTCGACGCGCGTCGATGCATTTCTTACCTCACGATCGAGCTGCGCGGGTCGATTCCCGAGACGCTTCGTCCCCAAATGGGCAATGCCGCGATCGGGTGCGACATCTGCCAAGAAGTCTGCCCGTGGAATCGCAAGGCGCCGTTAACAACCTTCGCCCCCTTCTACCCCCGCGACGGGCTGTTCGCACCGGAGATCGAGCGCCTTCTATCGCTCTCGCCCCAGCAGTTCAGTGCCCTGTTTCGCGGCAGCGCGGCAAAACGGGCAAAATGGCGCGGTCTGGTGCGAAACGCCTGTGTGGCGGTTGCCAATTCCGCCATCCAGCGAAGCTCCCCGAGCTACGAGCGCATCGAGCGATTGCTCGATACCCTGGCCACTTCCGACGATGCTTTGATTTCCGAACACGCCCGCTGGGCTCTATCGCGGATCAGCGAAGGGGCGGATCGACCGGACGAAGCTGGGAATCGCGCTCGCTTTTCAAGGCGAACAAAAACGCAATAGACATGGCAACGCCTCGTTTGCCATACTCTCGGATTCGCACGGCTGCCTTCCGATCTTCCGGGAGCGAGCCGCAACTTATCAACCAGGAAAAAACTCGATGAACGCAAAGAACCGCTGGCTGTTCTGCGCACTCATTTGCCTTGCGACCGCCTTGGGCGCCTCGCGCCTGTTTTCGCGGGAGAGTCCTGCTCGGGCGGCTCAGAAGGCCCCCAACGCTCAGGCGGAGGAGGGCTCGATTCAGCGCGGACGCTACTTGGTTGAGAATGTGGCGATGTGCGAGGAGTGCCACACGCCGCGTGACGACAAGGGAAATCTCGACGAGTCCCGGCGACTTCAGGGCGCAGCCATCTGGATCGTCCCCGTACATCGCATGACGAACTGGGCCAATCGCGCGCCAGCCCTGGCCGGTTTTGAGGAATTCACGGAAAAACAAGGCGAGCAGATTCTGGAAAAGGGTGTGGGACCGAATGGGCTCGAGCTCCAGCCGCCCATGCACATCTACCACATGACTCATGCAGACGCACAGGCGGTGATCGCCTACCTCCGCTCCTTGTCCGGTGCCTATCCCCAGACGCAGTAGCAATCCTCGGTGCCGCCCCTGGCGCGGCTTCGTAACACCGCCGTAGCACTTGTCGTTTATCGTTCCCCACCAGGCCTGAAAGGGGTTTGCTTTCCTCTGTATAATCGCCTGCGATGGAAGAATGGCTCAAACGCACCGTCCACTGGTGGCTTGGGCCGGAGGTTGCCAACGAGCGGCATCCGGGCCACCTTTGGCCGCGCTGGATTTTCCTGCGCGCTTTGGGGTTGATTTACTTTTCCGCGTTTTACTCTCTGCTGTTTCAAATCCGCGGGATGATCGGCCCTCACGGGATTCTTCCGGCGGTTGACTATTTGCAGGCCGTGGCGGCCGGCCTGCATGGCGATCGCTTCTGGTATGTGCCCACCGTTTTCTGGTTTGGGTCGAGCGATCGGGCACTCCTGACGGTCTGCTGGCTGGGCCTCATCGCCTCGCTCCTGGTTGCAGGCAACGTGTGGCCCCGTGCCGGGCTTCTGATTTCCTTCGTCTGTTTTCTTTCTTTTGTCAGCGTGGCCCGGGATTTTGCCTATTATCAATCGGACTACATGTTGCCCGAGGCCGGATTCGTGGCCCTATTTTTCGCACCGCCGGGCCTCCGTCCCGGGCTGGGCCGCGCCCATCCCGCTTCTCGCGCCAGCCTGTATCTGCTGCGATGGGAATGGTTCCGCATCTACTTTGAATCCGGTGTCGCAAAGATGGCCAGCGGCGATTATTCCTGGCGCCACTTTACCGCGATGGATGATTACTACCAGAATGCTCCCCTACCGACGTGGATCGGGTGGTACGTTGGACACTTCCCGCACTGGTTCCATGCTTCGGCGGTCTTCTACACGCTTGCCGTTGAACTGGTGCTGGTGTTCATGGTTTTTCTGCCCCGGCCGTTTCGCATTGCCTGTTTCTGGATCGTCGCGCCCTTTGAAATCAGCATCATTGCCACGGGAAATTACGCCTTCTTAAACTATATTGTCCTCTTTCTCGGCTTCCTTTTGCTGGATGATCGCTTTGTCGAAGCGATCGTCCCGGCACGAGTGCTGCGGCTCGTCGAAGGGCTTAGAGCGCCGGTTGCAGTGGGAGCGGCTTCTGGGGAAACCGCTCGCTCCGATGGGCGCGGGGGGTTCGCCAGGGCGCGCATGGCGATTGCCGGCGTCTGCTTCGCTCTGGTTTTCTACTCGACAACGGCGTGGCTGGTATGGAGGCTCTGGCCCAGCGCACCGCTTTGGCCTCGGCCGGCCCGGATCATGGAGATTTTCCACCTCGCGACGGCCTACGGCCTGTTTGCCAGCATGACTCACGAACGGCGGGAAATCGAATTTCAGGGATCGCTGGACGGAACCACTTGGATTCCCTATCCCTTCCGCTACAAACCGCAGGACCCGGGGAAAGCACCGGGAATCTACGCCCCGTATCAGCCGCGGTTTGAGTGGAACCTGTGGTTCGCCTCGCTGGGCGAATGGACCCAATATCAGTTCGTGGTTTCCACGGAGGAATGCTTGTTGCAGAACCAACCCAACGTACTGGAGCTTTTTGCGAAAGATCCATTCCCCAATAGCGCGCCCCTTCGCGTGCGCGCCATCATCTACCAGTATTGGTTTACCGATCTCAAGATTAAGCGCGAAACGGGGATGTGGTGGCGGCGTCAGTTGCTCGGTGACTATGCACCTCCGCTTGAAAGAGCGCCCGATGGGAGAATCTTTATGCTCGAGGTGCCGACCGTTCTATCGCCTCTGGACTAGGCGGCTCGGCCGCGCCTGTTCGCCGCGGGAGTTTTGTCACGCGATCATATTTCCGTTAGCCTGTTCCAGCCGGTTCCATCGACTGATGAGGCGCCGACACACGATCGAGCCAAGAAGACCCCGCCCTGCTGCGGTTGAGCAAGAGCAGGTGCTGGCGCATCTTGCCACGCTTTCTCAGGCCGCCAGCATCCGCGAGATTGCCGAGGGCATGGACCTCAAGCACCGAGGCCGGCGTTTTCTTCCGCGAGTGATCGAGCAGCTCAAGACAAAAGGTGAAATCGAAGAAATTCACGGTGGACGCTATCGCTTGGCCGGACAAAATAGGGTCATTGCCCAACCTGGGGTGGCGCGTTCCCAACCAGCCGCTCCCGTATCGGCTGCTGCCAAGCGCGCTCGGGATCCGAATCTGGTCGTGGGTCGACTCGTCGCTCATCACGATGGCTATGGCTTCCTGGTTCCGGATGAGCCGATGCCAGGCGTCGAGGGCGACCTCTTCATCGGCCGCGACAATCTGGGTGACGCGATGCACGGCGACCGTGTACGGGCACGCATTGAGCGCCGCCGTGGAGATGGACGTGCCGAGGGACGTGTCGTCGAAATCGTCGAGCGCGAGCACCCGACCGTGGTGGGACTGTTTCGCTATGGGCTACACGGGAACCAGGTCCTGCCCTATGACACGCGCATTCTCCACGAGATCCTGATTCTGCCGGGCGACGAGCTCACGGCAGAGCTGCGGCAGAAACTCGGCGTGAGTCCAACGACTGAGCGTCCCTTCATCGGACGCAGGCGTCTGCAGGAACTCGACGGGGCGGTGGTAAACGTGGAAGTGACGCGATACCCGAAGGGGGGCCTAGCCCCGGCGGGACGTGTCATCGAAATCCTTGGCCGCCCGGGCGAAATCGGCGTGGATGTCGAGATCATGATTCGCAAGTACCACCTGTCTTCCGTCTTCTCGGACAGGGTCTTGGCAGAGGCGCGCGCCATACCGCAGCGGGTGGACGAGCGAGCCCCCGCCGGGCGCCGCGATTTCCGGCAGGTGCCGATCGTGACCATCGATGGCGAAACGGCACGCGATTTCGACGACGCTGTCTATGTTCACCCGTTGCCGAAGGGCGGCTACGAACTGCAGGTGCACATTGCCGACGTGGCTCACTACGTTTGGCGCGATTCTGCGCTAGACCGGGAGGCGCGACTTCGCGGCACGTCGGTGTATTTTCCGAACCGCGCTGTGCCGATGCTGCCGGAAGAACTCTCCAACGGCATCTGCTCGCTCAATCCCCACGTGGACCGGCTGGTTATGAGCGTGGTCATGGAAATCGACGTGACCGGGCGGAGAGTGCGCTCCGATTTCACGCCCGGGGTCATTCGGTCGGCCGAACGGATGACCTATACGAACGTCAATCGCGTGCTGGAAGGCAGCGATCCGGAAATCAGCGAGCGCTACCGGGCGCTGGCTGAGCTATTCCGACAGATGAAAGAGCTGGCGCTGCTGCTAAACACTCGACGTCATGCACGCGGCTCCATCGATTTTGACTTGCCGGAGCCGGTGATTGAATTCGATTCGGCGGGCCGCATGCAGGGTATCGTCCGCAGCGAGCGCAACATCGCTCACCGCATCATCGAGGAATTCATGCTCGCGGCCAATGAAGCCGTGGCGCAATACCTCGAGGCGCGGGGCATCGCCTCGCTCCATCGCGTTCACGAAAAGCCAGACCCCAAAAAAGTCCTGGAATTCGAAGGACTCGCACAGGCGTTCGGCTATTCGCTCGGTGTCGAAGATCTCCTGGAGCGCCGCGTGCCAGTGCGGCATGGCCGCGTCCAAAGTCCCGCCAAGACAGGTGGCGGACGCGGCCGAATGCGACCTATGAGCGTGACCATGCCGGCTGCGGAGGAGATCGACATCCGACCGCAGCATTACCAGCGCCTCACCGCAAAGCTTGCCGGCAAGCCGGAAGAGCGCATTCTTTCCTACTTGATGCTGCGTTCGCTCAAGCAGGCACGCTACGCTGCGGAATTGCTCGGTCATTTCGCACTGGCGGCGAAGGAATACACGCATTTCACCTCGCCGATCCGTCGCTATCCGGACCTGATCGTGCACCGCTGCCTAAAATGGGCGCTCGAAAATCCACCAACGCCTTCTGCGCCAATTGCGACTCGGCGCTCGGGAAAGGAAGCGTCGCTCCCGGCGCTGGGGCCATATCGTCGCGTGGAACTCGATGAGATCGCCACGGAAAGCTCGGAAGCTGAACGCCGCGCCGACCTAGCTGAACGCGAGCTACTGGATTGGAAGACGGCGCAGTTCATGGAGCAACATCTCGGAGAGGAATACGATGCGCTGATTATTTCAGTGCAGAAATTTGGCTTCTTTGTTGAGCTGACCGAAGTTTTCGTTGAGGGGCTGGTCGGTATCGATCGTCTAGAAGAGTCGACCGGGCAACGATGCATCTACCGTGAACGCGATCACGCAATCGTCACCGAACCGTATCGGGGCACGCGCGGCACGGCGCCCAAGCGAATCTTCCGTCTGGGCGACCGCGTACGTGTGCGCGCCGAACGCATCGATCCGTTGCGTCACCGCGTTGAATTCGCGCTGACCTGAAGGCCGCAGGGGGAGGAATTGATGAAACCAACGATTGGATTCATCGGACTGGGACTGATGGGCCAGCCGATGGCGCAAAATCTGCTGCGCGGCGGATATCCACTGATCGTCTGGAACCGCACGCAATCGAAGGGAGACGAGCTGGTTCGTGCCGGCGCCAAGCGCGCAGCCACACCGGGTGAAGCCGCTGCTGAGGCCGATGTGCTGATCACGATCGTCAGCGATCCTCCCGCCCTCGAACAAGTCCTTTGGGGGACGCACCAGGCGATGGAGAACTTGCGAACGGGCACCTTGCTCATCGATTCCAGCACGGTTTCGCCGGACTTGGCGCGAAAGGTGGCGGATGCCTGTAGGAAGCGGGGCGTGGATTTTCTCGACGCGCCGGTCACGGGCGGAACCTGGGGAGCCCAGAAGGGCGAGTTGGTCTTTATGGTCGGCGGCAAACCGGAAAGTCTAGAACGCGCCCGGCCAGTACTGGAAACAATGGGCAAGAAGATCTTTCTGCTCGGACCAAACGGCGCCGGACAAACGGTGAAGCTCGGCATGAACCTGCTGCTGGCTCTTGAGGTAAACGCCTTCGCAGAGGCGCTGGCGCTCGTCACAACGGCAGGTGTGCCGGCTGAGCGGCTGGTCGAAGTGATGCAGTCCAGCATGGGCCGGGCGCCCTTGCTCGATGTGAAAGCGCCCCTCATGCTGAAAGGAGAGTTCCCCGCCAGCTTCCCTCTGCGCCTCATGCACAAGGACATTCGGTTGGCGCTCGAACTCGCGCGTGAGCACAGCCTCGCACTTCCGGCCGCTCAAGCCGCGTATGCGACCTACACAAGCGTCAAGGATTCTGCGACCGACGACCCAGATTTTTCCGCGGTCATGCGCTTTTGGAAGGCCGCTTCCTGAAAGCTGAGCCATAGACGGTGTCGCGCTACGGGACTGCCGGACGCGGTTTGGCGAAGATTGGGTGTTGCTCTTTGCGGGACTCGGCCTCTGCCAGCACAGCGCCCATCTGGTCCCGGCCTCGCCTGACGGACTTTTCGATTAAAGGGGACCAATATTCGCGCTTCCATACTTGGTGAACCGAGCAGGTGAGCCCAGAAAGCGCAGGCTTTAAGGCCACGATCGCGTCGCGCGTATCCGATCCTGCTCTGGATACTAAGATATACACAACTTTGGGGGACGCGCATGCAACACAATAGATTCCCGACTTGACATTATCCTAGATGATTAATATCCTCGTCGCCCCCAGCCAGCTCCGGAGACACTGTGCAGAGGGTCTGGGTACTACTAGGCATAGCCTCCCTTCTATTTTGTGCGCTCGCGTCCGCTCGGCAATCAACCTCATCCGGCGGAGCGAGCGGACTGGAAACGTCTCAGACCGCGTCGATCATCCAGCAGAGTCTCGCGGCTTTAACCGGTGGCTCGCCCGTCACGGACGTGACGATGAAGGGTGCCTACACCGTAGCCAAGGCTTCCGGCACTCAGTCCGGTACGATCACAATGGTGGCCACCGCTTCCGGCCAGGGTCAGTCAACTGTGACCTTGCCTTCGGGGACATATACCGAAATTCGGTCAATGGCAGCTGGTTCGGCAAGTATGATCGAGATCGGACCCGACGGTCTATCCCACGCGATTTCCACGCAAACAGCGGTGTCGCCGAATCCTGCATGGTTCTGCCCAGCGCTCGTTCTGGCGGCTGCTTCGTTGCCTAACTATGCAAGCTCCTATATCGGCCCAGAGACGCTCAATGGGGAGGCCGTCCAACACCTCGCGGTGTGGTGGCTGCCCGGCAGCAGCAGTTCTGCCTCGGCGAGTTGGACGCAGTTCTGGCAACAAGTCACGCGCCACGACATCTACCTTGATGCCTCCTCACTATTGCCTGTGTCCATGACCTTCTTGCTGCATCCATACGATATCCAGAATCCAGGCAAGCCACTTACGACGTACGGGGGTGGCAGCTCGGATCGCCCCGTACAGCTATTGTTTTCAGACTACCAGGTCGTACAAGGCCGGTCCGTCGCTCTCCACATTCACGGCATCCTGAAAACCGGTGTCGGAACCGTGATAAGCGACATTCATATTTCGTCCGTAACATTCAATACAGGCGCAACCGTAACCATGCCCACCACTGCAAATTAAAGGACGATCGGATGTACCCATTGTTCCGGATCGCTTGCTGCCTGTTCGTTGTCGGCGTCGCTGGAGGCTCCGTCTTTGCGCAGGACGATCCGAATTTCGAGATTGGCCTGAAGCCGTTTGGTTCCTATCAAATGGGAAGCATCGACAACATAAATCTTGTCAATGGTAGCCTCGGTGTGGACATTCCTCTCATTTCTTACCCGCAGCGTGGCGGAAAGCTCACGCTTGACTTCGCGCTTCACTATTTTAACGGATCAAGCTATCAAGTCATGGCCTGCTACAGCGAGCCGTTCGACGCTGAATGCCTTTATGAACCCTTTGGCAGCTACAGCGGCTTCCAAATAATCGATAAACAGGCACTTACGTTTGGACCAGCTTTGAATACTACGGGGGAATATCAGCCGTGTACCTCCCTCGGCGGCACAGGGACCTTTGCCTGTGATTATCAAGTGTCGAACACAGACGGTGCATCGCATGCCTATGCGCCGACAAATGCCGCCAGTACGAGTTTCCGGTCAATCGACGCCAGCGGCATTTTGGTGTCGACTACATCGTTCACCGATCCAGCGGCAATCGTACACACCAATGTTCACTATGGTGGCATTCTCACCGACACGCGCAAGGATTCGAATGGTAATGAGATTGTGTACTCCTCGACGGAGGGCTGGACCGACACAATGGGACGAACCATCCCGATCATCCCCGCAGCCAGCTCTTCTGGGCTTAGCAACTGTCCTCAGCCGCCGAATGTGCCTCTCGCTCCCACGAGCGCCGCCGTGTGGAGTCTGCCGGGCCCGAACGGTGGGACGTATGCAATCACCTTCTGTTACGCTGCCGTTACGTTCACGCAGCCCTGGGCGGGTTCTGCGCCTGAGCTCCAGAGTGTCGTCCTTCCTAACGGTACCACCTGGACTTTCGCATACACGACTTCCGGAAAGTCCTATATACCGATCGCGGACCTGTCTGAGATCACGTTCCCGACGGGAGGTTCCCTTTCCTATACCTGGACCACCACGGGCGTCTGTGTTGAGGGTAGCAACGAGAGCGCCAACGAAGCCGTACTGACCCGCACGATGAACCCCAATGACGGTGTTACTCCCGCTTCTCAGTGGAGTTATGCCTTTACGCCGGCCGGAACTACGGTCACCGATCCTGCTAGCAATGCTTCCGTTCATACATTCGGTTTTGGTGCGCCGGGGACGCAGAACGGGTGTGAATCCTACGAGAATCAAGTGAAGTACTACCAGGGTTCGAGTGCCAGCGGCACCTTGCTCAAGACCGTGAACAGAACCTATCAGTATTCCGGACAACTCTGGGAGAGCGATCCGGAAGCTGCAAACGTTGTTCCAATCATAGTCGAAACCATCTGGCCTAATGGACAAGAGAGTGAGGTCAAATATTCCTATGACTCCGGTCTTGCGGTTTGCGCTCCCTTATACAATCCACCATTAGGGAACGCCGACTGCGCCATTACACTCAACGCCATCTATGGCAAACAGCTGACGAAACAAGAGTATGACTACGGAAACAATGTGCCCGGCAATCTGCTGCGGAGCACAACAACGGCTTGGCTCGCCCTCAACAACTTAGGCTACCTCAACGCAAATCTCCTTGACCTCCCGTCGTCGGTCAGCGTCACAGGCTCGGGGCCAGGATCATCCACGATTTACTACTACGACCAAGGCAACGGCAGTCCGCAAGGTATATTCGGAAACCTGACGTCGAGGAACCGCTGGTTAAACACGACAAACTCATACGTTGTCACCAGCAATGTCTACAACTCGAGCGGGCTCGTAACTACGACCACGGACGCGAGAGGCAATCCCACAAACTATGGATATTCAGCCTCGTCATGCCCTGCCAATTCAGGCTATGCTGGCTCCGGACCCTCCTCAGTCACAAACGGCCTGCGGCAAACAACCTACTACTGCTACGATCTCAACTCGGGTCTAAGAAGTTCGATGACCGATCCGAACAACCAGACCACCCGCTATGACTACGACGATATGCTCCGCACGACGCAAATCAGCTATCCGGATGGTGGCCAGACGGATTTTTCCTATTTTGCTCAATTGGACGGATGGACCGTAAGCATCAGAGAAATGATGGACACGTCGGGCGACTGGCGAACCTCGTACGCCTGGGTTGACGGGTTCGGCCGCCAGGGGCGCGCTGCTGTCTATAGCGCCGAGGCGACTCCCTGGGATGAAATGGGAGAAACCTGCTACAACGGGCTGGGTCTCGTGAGCTTCAAGGCCTATCCCTATCAGGAGCAGGAGTGGAGCAGCCCACGAACCTGTACGGCCCCGGGAGACTCGTTTTCCTATGACGGTCTCGGCCGCAATACCAAAGTCACCCATGCCGACGGCTCGTTCATCTCCATTTCCTACGCAGGTAACTCCACTACGGTTACCGACGAGCAGGGCAAGACCCGGGAAAGCCTTGTCGATGGCCTGGGCCGGCTTACCGAGGTCATCGAAGATCCAGGCACCAGCCCACATTTAAACTACACCACGACCTACACCTACGACGCGCTCGACAATCTCACGGGTGTAACGCAGGCTGGCTCTCGACAGCGCACTTTTGTCTACGATTCTCTGTCCCGCCTTATAGGTTCAACCAACCCCGAGTCTAACTGGTCATTCACGAACCAGAGCTACGTGGCGACCACGTACTCCTACGATGCGGACGGGAATTTGATTGGCAAAAACGAGCCAGCACAGAATCAGCAAGGCACAGCTCAGATCACCCTGACTTATTGTTACGACGCGCTGAATCGGTTGACCGCCAAGGCATACACGGCGCAGACCTGCACAAATGGTTGGCTGCCGTCACCGGTGGCCACATACATCTACGATGGCGGTGCTCTTCCCCCTGGCTGCTCAGTTGGTGCTTTCAGCTATGGACTGGCAATTGGAAAGCGCACGGCGATGTGCGATGCGGCAGGCGCGGAAGCCTGGAGCTACAACATCGTTTCAGGAGTCGGCTGGCAGACGACAGATCAGCGCACGACAAACTCGATGACGAAATACGCGGTGAACCAAAACAACCTCCTCGGTCTACCGGTAAGCATACGTTATCCGAGCGGACGCACAATTGGTTACCGCTACAACCTCGGCGCACGCCCCTCTGGTGCGCTGGACACCACGACATCTGTCTATTATGCGAGCACCGTGCACTATGGGGCTGGCGGAGCGATCTGCTGGACTGTTTACGGGTCGGCAATCACCGGAGCGACCACCTATAACGGTCGCCTCCAGCCACAAGAAATACAATCCACTGGAGGCGTCGTTCCGTACCCAGGCTCCTGTGCAGGGCTTGGCCAGACGGGGGACTTGCTCGATCTTAGCTATAACTTCCACTACGGATCGGGCGACAATGGCAACCTGATGGGCATCACAAACAATCGAGACACAACGCGCTCAGAAACGTTCACTTACGATGCGATCAATCGGTTGCTGGCTGCAACAGCTTCCACATACACGGCAAGTCCATCCCATTGCTGGGGCGAAAGTTACCAGTACGATAACCAAACGACAGGCGGAGCTTGGGGCAACCTCACCAGCATCGGCGTGGCCTCATCGGCATACACTGGTTGCAAGCAGGAGAGCTTGAACGTGACCGCAACGGCGCATAACCAGATCAGCAACGGGAGTACCTATGGTTACGACACTGCCGGGAACATGACTGTAAATTCCGGTGTCGCTTACACTTATGATGCCGAGAATCATCTGACCGCGGCCGCAGGCGTCAGCTATGCCTACGATGGCGACGGCAAGCGCGTTGAGAAGTCCAGCGGGAAAATCTATTGGTACGGAGTGGACGGCAACGTTCTTGATGAGACCGACTTGACCGGCAGCACGACTAACCCGAGCTTCAGCGAATACGTTTTCCTCAGGGGACGTCGCATCGCAAGACGCGATTCCTCGAATAATGTCTACTACTATATGGCGGATCATCTGGGCACAGCGCGCGTGGTCGCTGAAGTTGCGTCCGGCGGCACAGTCGCTGCATTGTGTTACGACGCAGATTTTTATCCTTTCGGTGGCGAGCGAGCCTACACCACAGCGTGCACGGAGAACTACAAGTTCACAGGCAAAGAACGCGATTCGGAATCCAACCTCGATAATTTCCAAGCCAGATACGATTCATCCGGCATGGCAAGGTTCTTGTCGCCTGATCCCGCGGGCCTAAAAGCAGTCCACCTGCTGAACCCTCAGACCTGGAACTGGTATGCCTACACTATGAACAATCCTCTGCGATACACAGACCCAACCGGCAAGTACACATGCGCGGACGATAGCAACAAGTGTCAGACAGATCAGGACAAGTCATTCGAGGCTGCCAGGCAGCACGATTTGCAATCAAAAGACCCGAAGGTGGTGGCGGCAGCCAGGGCTTACGGCGACCCCACTAAGGACAACCACGTTGCCGTCTCGTTCATCAATGGCGATAAGGGATACACCAGCCTCTCCGTGAGCGGAGATGGTCGCACGGTAAGTTACGACATTACAGTTCGGATTCCAATAAGCCATGCCAACATTGCGCTGGACGAAGATGTCGGACACGAAGGAGCGCACGTCAGACAAGACCAGACACTCGCGTCCTCGTTCAAAGCGGACGGAAGTTTCGACACTAGCTTAGATCTCACTGCCTATGACTCAGAGAACGCGGCGTACCACGTGAATGCTTCCATTATCCAAGCCTCTGGGGAATCGCGATCGTTAGACCTTGGTGCGAAATACTGGGTCAACCCCGAAGATAGCCCAGCTCAGGTCAACCAAACAATAGATCGATTCCTGGCCGATCCCGCCAATGGTTATGGCAATGGGCGCGGCGTTAGTCCTGAGTACCCGGGCTCCAGTATCCTCGATTCTCAATAGGGCTCAAGACCATGAGATTGACAACAGGCTTCTTCACTCTTGCTGCACTGATTCTTGGGGGCGCTTACGCCCTACGAGGAGGGTTGCAATCATCACGACCTGAAGAGAAAAGCCCATTGTACTCGCTCTGCGAGCTTACGGCCAATTGGCAGAAGTACGACCATATGATGGTGCGCATCCAGGCAATCTACCGGGGTGGTAATGAGACGAGCGAAGTCTACGATTCGAACTGCGCAAATGGTGGTAATTCCGCTTGGGTTCCCCCTGATTTTGAAGGGGCCTTACCGCCAAATATCAAGAACAGACTTGATGAGATCCTTCGTGTTCATGGCCGCGCCAGGATAGTCGTCACTGGGGAGTTTGATGGACCGAAGAAAGTAGATATTCCATCAGGCACTTCGCCGGGTCTGGCCAAGATTATGAGCACCGTCGATTCGCGCTACGGCCACATGAATCACTGGAAATTTCAGTTTGTGTTTTCCGAGATCGAGTCGACGGAGGCCGTCCCTGCTAGTGACCCGTGGCCGCATCAGCCGAGCGAAAAGAAGCAGTAGGTAGCATGGCCTAAGCTAGGTGTTGCGAGGGTCTTTCTGGCTGTAAATTCACCTGCAAGAGACGCATCCCGAGGCCGGTGGCAAAATCTAGTGGCCGCGAATGAGGTAGATCACGTCGAGCAGGGCCAAGATAGCGATCCCGACCTCAAGGATGAAGGATCGAGCCTCATTGAACTGATCGACCATGAATTCATAAAGCTCGCGAGCGGTCTGGAGCTTTTCGTCGACCATTTCACGGTACTCGGAGACGCCCATGCGCTGGGCTGCGAGTCGATGAACTCGAGCGTAGTAAACGTCGCTGACGAACTTGATGTCATTATCGATGCGCTCGGTCAGTTCCGTCACATCAAGACGTATGCGATTCATTCGCCGCGCGTCACGGGAGAGCGTCCAACGGGATAAAACAGCACTGCGCTGCCGTTCGAGAGCGTCATATAACTCGGTCAGCGCGCGGCTCATCACGCCGTCGTAGTAGCGAAGCTCGAGCAGCTGCATTTTCGCGTATTCGAGCACCTGCGTGGCGGCAACAGCTTCTTCGGGACGGTCATAAACGAACGCGCCCGAGGAGCTGATCACGATCAGATCGCCCGGATAGTAGGAAAGGGTCGCGCGAAAAGTTTCTTCCGTTTCGCTTATCGAAAGTGCGCGCTCTTCGCCCCAGACAATCCCTGCGATTTCCTGTGGTCGCGTCGAGAGCAGCGACTGCCCTGGCACGGCCTGTCCCGAAAGATCCAGAATCGGCTCGAGATTCACAATAAGGTAACTCTCGTGCAACCACTGTTTGTGTAGTCGGGTGATCGCTAGGGCTGCGCGCTCCACATGCTCGCGCACGAGGGCGCGTATCTCCCTTTCCAGGTCGGGGGAGCCATTCCACTGCGCTGCCTCTTTTACAAGTTGACGCCAATCACCTTCAAAGGGAAGTTCAAGCTGAAGCGCGATAACGGCGAACGGATAGTACCGTAGGGAGCATGAAGCGATTTGCCCTGTCGGAAGATGAAAGGGCTCGGCCCGCTCGATGTAAGGCGGCGCCTCGAACCGAATGTGCTCGGGAGTGCCCCGGCCGAATCTGGGCTCCTGCATGTCCCCGCGTGGTCCAAGCAGCTGCTTGAGATGACCTAAATCGATTGCTTCCGCAACATCGTACAGGAAGAGCATGCGGAAGCAGCCGCGAAGGCGGTCACCAGATCCAGCCGCGACGAGCTCGCTACCCTGCTCGGCCGTGTCAGAATGTTCTCGTTGCATGCTTTGTCTCGCGCACGAACGGTTCGGCGTGGCCTCCTGGATCTTACAACAGTCAACACCAAGGTGCCGTTCGAGCCAGCTTGGGGGCACCGCAGGTTCAGGGGATCGGTACAGGTGGAAAGAAGGCGAGCGGCAGATCACGGACGGTGCGCAGGCCCGCGGGCGCTTGCAGGATCGCCGGAATCGCGTTGACGGCGATGGCGGCCGTGGCCAAGTCGCCATGGGTGCCTCCCGGAATAATCATCGAAAGATTCGGCTCGCCGCGCAATTCGATGGTGTCGGAAGGCTGCTTCGCACCGACGTACATCTGCAACTCCATGAAGATTTTTTCCTGCCCCGCGGACGTTCCGCGGGCGATTTGGTGCACGCCGGCGACCTGGCCCGGCGAGACCTCGAGGAATTCGGTCTTCACTCTTTCTTCGGCCAGGATCGGCTCGATGGTCTCGGAGATATCATCGAGTGCGAAACCGAGGCCATCGGCGGCCATCGCAATCGACTCTGGCAGACCATGATGCTTAATCTTTCCGGCAGCAACCTGTTCGCGGAATTCATCGGAATGCATGCCCGCGCCAATCTTCTTCTGCAATGGGAGGCGCCGCTTGGATGCATCAACGATGCGCGTGGCCCGTGCCCAATCCACGCGCTGGGCTGCGGCGGAAAGTGTCAAGACCAGCTTGTCCATCACGAAGCCGGGATTAACGCCGGTGCCGACCAAAGCCACGCCTTCCTCCCGTGCCGTTGCATCGAGTCTCGCGGAAAGCTGCGGATGCTTATGAAAAGGATAGGAGAGCTCTTCGCAGGTCGACACGACACAGCAGCCCCCGCAAATGCACGCCAGCAACTCGTCCATCACATCAACGAGATACGACGAGGTCGTATGGACCACGACATCAGCCGATTTTTCAAGGACCGCTGATATTTCGGGGAAGATTGGGAGGCCCCACGGCCGATCTCCGCTGACTTCGCCCAAGTCGCGGCCAGCCTTAAACGGATCCTTGTCAACCGCACCGACGATTTCAAGCAAGGACTTCTGCCGCATGAGGCGGGCAATGGAAGCCCCGATGGGACCGACTCCAAACTGCACGACGCGGATCTTCTTCTTCACGAGGCCGTCCTTCGGTGGTGGGATGACACACTAAATTAAGGGGTTATTCCGGCGTCTGCAACGGGAAACAGACCGTAAGGGGGTTGGCTTTTTAGTCCCGGACGAATTGGTCCAACTAGAAACGGGCGCGAGTGGCGCGGATATATTCGCGGAGCGTGGACACGTTGGGGCCGTACGAACCCACGCGGCCTGCGTCCACAGGGAGTCCGAGAAGTTCCGCTTGCTCAATGCTCAGCCCAGCATCGTCGAGTTCGGCAAGGCTGTATCCTTCAGCGGGTATGAGGCGGTTCAACATGGATCGATCCAGCGGCCGCGGAGGGCGGCGCATGGACATTCGCTGGTTCACGATATCGAAGAATTGGGCCCAGTCTCGGCGGTTCCACATCTTGCCCTCTCTTCCCCAGGGGCCGGCCGTCAC